>Ga0115002_10006233_pt1 | contig 13803 bp, 9 predicted proteins | sample ArcticOcean_MG_C_8_FD_89576 | JGI IMG/M metagenome (GOLD analysis project Ga0115002, IMG submission 89576) | Marine microbial communities from western Arctic Ocean - ArcticOcean_MG_CB11_86 | ecosystem: Environmental > Aquatic > Marine > Oceanic | place: Arctic Ocean: Canada Basin | collected... | reverse complement strand
TGTTCGCACTGTGCCGCCTACGTTGATGTTGGGTCTGCGACGCAGGTGAGTAAGTAGGGTGCGTCGCGACGCACCCTACTGGCTTGTACCCGGCACACGGTAGACGGTGCGCGAACAGAGACGCTGCGGCTCGGTGGGAGCCGTCGCCCTCCCGAAAGAATTCCGGGCAGCGTTCGCTGATGCCGGATGTTTTCACGGCATCGAAACGGGTTTTAGCGATGTTCGTTAGCATCAAAGAAAAAGCGATGTGGGGCGCCCCTCGGTCGATATCGACCGAGGGGCGAAAGGGGTCGAGTTCCACCCCGTCCGAGCGTCTGCAGTCGGGCGAACGGGGTTTCCGGGAATCGACAGCCTTCTACTCCTTGTCGGGAAGGTTGCGCGAGGTTGCAAAGAATATGCGATGAGGCCACTTCTCTCGGACCGCGGGCATCCTGCCCGCAACAGGGCAGGCGAGACGCCTACGGTCCGCGATGAACATCACCGCCACCTACTGACATCGTCAAACATTGAGCCACCCCGCGTTATTGGAGAATCCCGCTTGCGGGATCCAGGCTCTGCGATCAAAATAGAACTAGCGGCTCCCGACGATCCATCCCGCCCCCGCCGACACACGGCTCGCGACTCTTAGAGCATCTTCCGATGAAACATGCGTATTGGACCATTCAGTTTGTGACCGGCCTGTTCGTTGCCGGCTTGCTTCCAGGAACCACTCGGGCCGCCGAACCTGCAAAGGCACCGCAGCATCCAACGTATGAACGCGACGTGCGGCCGATCCTCAAGGCCTACTGTTTTCAATGTCACGGCGAGGAAGCTGAGTTGAAAGGCGAGCTGGACTTGCGATTGCGACGACTCATCGCCACCGGCGGCGAATCGGGTAAGGCCATCGTTCCGGGTAACGTGAAAAAGAGCTTGCTCTACGAACGAATCGTCTCCGGCGAAATGCCGCCCGGCGAAGCGAAACTTTCAGCCAAACAGATTCGCACGATTGCCGAATGGATTCGCACCGGTGCGAAAACGCTACGACCTGAACCGCTCACTATCGGAGCCGAGTCGTTTACCGAGGATGAACGAGCCTTCTGGTCTTTACAACCCATCCAACGACCGGCAGTGCCGACATTCGGATCGACCGATCGCGTGCGGACTCCGGTCGACGCGTTCGTGCTGGCTCGACTCCACGCCGACAAACTCAACTTCTCCCCGGAAGCCGACCGTGTCACGTTGATCCGGCGGTTGTACTTTGACTTACTGGGACTGCCACCGACTCCCAAAGCGATCGAGCAATTCCTCGCCGACAACTCGCCCGATGCATACGAGAAGCTGGTTGATCGCTTACTGACTTCGCCGCGTTATGGAGAACGTTGGGGACGTCACTGGCTCGACGTCGCGGGCTATGCCGACTCGGAAGGGTACACCGAGGCTGATCCGGAACGCGATTCGGCATTTCGATATCGGGATTACGTGATCCGCGCGTTCAACGACGACAAACCATTCGACTCATTCATTCTCGAACAGTTGGCCGGCGATGAGTTGGTCAAGCCGCCGTATCGCAATCTCACTCCTCAGCAGATCGACCAGCTCGTCGCCACGGGGTTTCTGCGCATGGCTCCCGATGGCACAGGGATGGGCAGCGTTGACCAGGGGATCGCCCGCAACCAGGTGATGGCTGAGACGCTCAAGATCGTGTCGACTTCGCTGATGGGGCTGACCGTCGGCTGTGCCCAATGTCACAACCATCGCTACGACCCGATCCCACAGGCCGATTACTATCGCCTACGTGCCATCTTTGAACCGGCCTACGATTGGAAAAGCTGGCGAACCCCCGCCGCGCGACGCATCTCGCTTTACACCGACGACGATCGCAGCGTCGCTGCGACGATTGAAACCGAGGCCAAGCTCGTCGATGCCGAACTGGCCAAGCAGACGGCCGTGTTCATCGCTCAGACTCTCGATACGCAACTCTTAAAACTCCCCGAAGACGTTCGCGAACCTCTCCGTGTCGCCTACAAGACCCCCGCCGCAAAGCGAACCGCCGAACATAAGGAAGTCCTCGACCGCTTCCCGAAGATTCTCAAGATCAGTGCCGGTTCGCTGTATCTGTACGATCGCGAAATCCGAACCGATGCCGCAAAGATCGATGCGGAGCGAAAAACAAAAGAGAAGGCATTCGTCGCCAAAGCATTCCAGGCCGAACTCGCCAAGTTGCCCGCCGAGATAGGGCGTCGCTTACAAACCGCCCACGCAACCGCCGCCGCAAAACGAACGGCCGAGCAGAAGAAATTGGTCACCGAGCACGCCGATCATCTCGTCACACTGGCAACACTCCGCAAGTTCGATGCGCCGGCCGCCGACGAACTCGCCCGCCTACAGAAAGCAGCCACCGACTTGCGCGCCACGCAAAAGGCCGACCGCGTGAAAGCGATGCAAGCCAAAGCGGCCGCCGTTCGAGCACGCAAACCGCCCGAAGGATTCGTTCGCTCGCTCACGGAAGTGAGTGGAAAAGTTCCCGAGACATTTCTCTTTTCTCGCGGCGACCACGAGCAGCCCAAACAGAAGCTGGCACCGGCCGGATTGTCACTGCTTGCCGACCGCAAACTGGGAGACATCCCACCGAACAATACATCCGTGCCCTCGACCGGACGCCGGTTGGCATTTGCACAACGGCTCACCAACGGCCGTCATCCTCTAACCGCCCGCGTGCTGGTTAATCGATTCTGGATGCACCATTTCGGTCGTGGCATTGTCGAAACACCCGGCGATTTCGGGTATCTCGGCGCACGGCCTTCACATCCCCAGTTGCTCGACTGGTTGGCTGCCGAGTTCATGCAGGGCGACTGGCGAGTGAAACGGTTACACCGTCTGATGCTAACGTCGACCGTGTATCGCCAAAGCTCACGGCGGTTGGCCGAACTGAATTCGGTTGATCCAGACAATCACTTGTACGGCCGGATGTCGATCCGACGTCTTGAATCCGAAGTTGTTCGCGATGCGGTACTTGCCATCAGCGGTACATTGAACGACAAGCTCTTCGGCAAGCCGGTTCCCGTCATGGAAGACGATGTCGGGCAAATCATTCTCGGCAAGGAAAACCTCGACGGCGAACGCAAGCCGGGCGCGAAGATCGAATTGCTGGGCGAAGAATATCGTCGCAGCCTCTACATCCAGGTGCGCCGCACCCGCCCGCTGGGTGTACTCTCAACGTTCGACGCCCCCGTGATGGACCCCAACTGTACATCCCGAAATTCCTCGACCGTCGCTCCGCAAGCGCTAATGATGATGAACAGCGACTTCACTGTCGAATACGCCGGCCGCTTCGCGGAACGTGTCGTCGCGCAAGTTGGTGACGATCGTAAAGAACAAGCCAAACGTGCCTGGTTGCTGGCTTATGGCCGTAAAGCAACGAACCAACAAGCCGACGCCGCACTTCAGTTCTTGACCACGCAGGAAACGCATTACACCGACCACCCGCCCGCCGGATCGAAGACCGCGCCACAGAAGCTCGCGTTGAACAGTTTCTGTCAGGCGTTGATCGGCTCCAACGGCTTTCTCTACATCGACTGACAACCAACTTTTGAAAATACCGTTATGAATCATACGGACAATCACATCCAGCGCAGACAATTTTTAGAGCAGGGCGGTCTCGGCCTCGGTTCGGTCGCCTTGGCTTGGCTGCTCAAACAGGAAGGCGTATTAGCCGCGCCGATTCGACCCGAGTTGAAGCAGCAAACGTTCGACCTCATCGCCAAGAAACCGCACAAGCCGGCACAGGCCACCGCGATGATCTCCCTGTTCATGCAGGGCGGCCCCAGTCACCTGGACTTATTCGACCCCAAACCCGAAATGACGAAATACCAAGGAAAGAAATTTCCGGGGAAGATCAAATACGACAACGCCGCCCAAGCCAGCCCTACGGTGCTTGCCAGTCCGTGGACGTTTCGCAAGCACGGAGAATGCGGCACGGAACTTTCCGAGCTGCTTCCGAATTTGGCCAACGTCGTCGACGACATCACCGTCATCCGCTCAATGCACACTGGCGTGAACAATCACGGGCAGTCGATCCACGCCCTCAACTCGGGCCGCATTCTGCCGGGCCGCCCGGTGCTGGGGAGCTGGCTGACCTACGGACTCGGCTGCGAATCGCAAGACTTGCCCGCCTACATCGCCATGACCGACCCGCGCGGCCTGCCCGTCATCGGCGTACAAAATTGGACCAACGGCTGGCTGCCCGCGTTGTATCAGGGAACCGTCGTGCGGCCACGCGAACCGCGCATTCTCAACCTCGACGCACCGGCCCAACTAAGAGGTCAGGCACAGAAGAACTACCTCTCGTTTCTTGATCGCCTGAACCGCGACCATCGCAAGAACCGCCCCGGTGAACTCGATCTCGACGCCCGCATCGCCAGTTACGAACTGGCCGCCCGCATGCAGACGGCTGCCAAGGAAGCGTTGGATATTTCCAAGGAAACGCCGACCACTCAAAAACTGTACGGCATCGACGACCCGGCCACGCAGGAATACGGCACTCGTTGTCTCATCGCCCGCCGCCTCATAGAACGCGGCGTGCGGTTCGTGCAGGTCTTCACCAAAAACCAATACTGGGATCACCACGGCAGCATCCGCTCGGCCTTGCCCACGTCATGTAAGAAGGTCGACAAACCCTCGGCTGCCCTCGTGGCCGACCTCAAACAACGCAGCCTGCTCGACAGCACCGTCGTACATTGGGGCGGCGAAATGGGACGTCTCCCCGTCATCCAGAACGACACCGGCCCGGCCAAAGTCGGCCGCGATCACAACACCTACGGGTTCAGCATGTGGGTCGCCGGCGGCGGTTTTCGCGGCGGAGCCACCTACGGAGCCACCGACGACTTCGGCCACAAAGCGATCGAAAACGTCGTCAACCACTTCGACTACCACGCCACCCTATTACATCTCTTCGGCCTCGACCCACAACGCCTAACCTACCTGCGAAACGGCCAAGAACAATCCCTGCTCGATGGACAAGATGGTCGCGTGGTGAAGGAAATCCTGAAGCGCGCACCGGCGTAATCGGGGGAGGCAATCCCGTAGGGCAGGCTCCCGCCTGCCGAGATGAACTCAAGGTTCGACAACCAGAGTATTCACAATTTCTTTAATAGTTCACACAAGACAAACCTCTTGTGCTTTCAGCACTCCGAAATGATTTTCGGAGCCATCCTCTGCTTTACGCTCTGGGCCTGCTCTTGATATGAGTCTACAGCATATTCGACGCACCTTGGCTGGAGTGTTTTTCTCTGCACTCGCACTCACGTCAATTGGAGCTGTATTTTTCGCGGCAGATTGGGTTTGGAGATCGCTTCGACCAGCCCAAGATACGCCCGTATCTTGGGCAGAACGGCTGATTCAATATGGCATTATCTATGTCTTGCTCTTGGCGATCTTGAAGACCTGCTACACGTGGAAGAAACCACGTTCGATGCCCGCTAACCGGCCAATCTTCTGCTTCCTGCCCAAATACAACCATATTGTAAATTTAGACCATGACCTCATTCACTCCGCTAATCCGCAGGATGATCTGTCAGCCATCCTGAGTTCCTTTGGCTTTCGCGTCTTTAAGAAACGATCAGATCAATTGAGCTTAGTGCGGGGGTTTGAGTTGGGTGATTTTTCGATCAAGTTGGCTAAAGTGCGGCTTTACTTTGAACTTCCACTAACATCCCAAACACGGATGAGTATTGAGGGCGGCGGGCGAGTCTTTGCACCATTCTTCGACAATGGTGATTTGTGGGCGTTTGCAACCGAACTCAACGACAAGATTACTTCCTGCCGTGATGCAACAAATCCATCACCGCAGGAAGAGACTCCGAATCCGCATCAGTAAAGGTACGCTGCGTTGACCAACGGGAAACCCAGCAGTGACGTAGTGCAGAAAATCTGGAACTCCACATGAATCGCTTCATCTTGCCGCTGGCCTGTCTTGCATTCCTCAGCAGCAGCAACGCCGACGCAGCCGCGCCCAAGTTACCACCCACCAACAACAAGGTCTCCATCCCCGCCCAAGAATGGCCCCAAAAACCAGGCCCACGTGAAGTCGCAATTTCAATCCATTACCCCGGCGGCAAGTTGGCCAACGTCAAACCCACAACGGGGTTGATGCTCACGTTACATAACTGGGGTGGGACGTTTTGCGCGGGGACGGCCAACCCCGATGCGCTCGCCAATCGGCTGAACGTTGTTGCCATCTGCGTGAACTACCTGCAGTCGGGTCTCAAGGCATCGGTTGAAGACCCCGAACCTTACGACTTCGGCTACCTGCAAGCCCTTGATGCTTTGCGCGGGTTGCACTTTGTGTTCGACGGGTTGAAGAAAGCCGATCGCCCCTTCGCGTCCGGTCGCATTTTCGCAACCGGCGGATCCGGCGGGGGGAACGTGACGCTCATGGTCAACAAACTCGCACCGCGCACGTTTGCCTGTGTGATCGACATGTGCGGCATGCCCAAGTTGAACCATAACATCGCCTTCAACCTGCCCGGCGGCAGCGGCCTCGATGCCCGTTGGAGTCGCGACCCCAACAGCAAGAACTACCTCAGCCCCGACGCACAAGAATTACGATTCAACGGCAACCCCGATCATCTGCAAGCCATGCGGGCAATCAAACAATCAAGCAAGATCGTCGTCGTGCATGGGGTCGACGATCGCACCTGCCCGTACAAAGATGCCCAGGAAATGGGCGCCAACATGCAGGCCGCCAAGCTCGATGTTGACACCCATTTCATCTCGAAAGCCCGCCTCGACGGCAAAGTCTTCACCAGCAGCGGCCACGCCCTGGGCAACCGCACGGAAATTGTGTTCCAAGTCGCAGGGAAGTATCTCGCAGTCGACGGAGTAGAAAAGAAGGTCCGCACAACACCGACCGACTTTGAACGACCAAACTCCCCCGTCCGTTATCGCACGTCGAACGGCTCGTTCGTCATCTCATACAAGAACGGCTACCCCGTCGGCCGATTCGAGCCGGACAAACCGACGGTCTCGTACAGCGAACACCAAGACCTCAGCTATTACCTCGATCAACAAGGCAAGAAACACACGATCAATCAGCCGTCCGATTGGCAGATTCGGCGGCAACACATTCTGGCCAACATGCAACTCGTGATGGGTAAGAAACCCGGCCCGACATCACGGGTACCACTCGATGTCCGCGAACTCGAACGTGTCCACGTCGGCAACTTGCAACGAGTGAAACTCTCTTATCAAACCGATCCTTACGATCGCGTCTCAGCCTATCTCTTCCTGCCACCCGTTAAGAAACCAGTCAAGCTGCCGGCGGTGCTTTGTCTGCATCAGACAACAAAGGCGGGCAAGCGCGAGGCGGCCGGGTTGGAAGGCAACCCGCACATGTACTATGCACTCGAACTGGCACGCCAAGGTTACGTCACGCTCGCTCCCGATTACCCGTCACTCGGCGAACATGCCTACAAGTTCGACCCGCAACACGGCTACGCCAGCGGAACAATGAAAGCCATCTGGGACAACATCCGTTCGATCGACTTGCTCGTCGCCCGACCGGAAGTGAACGCCGAACGCATTGGCTGCATCGGACATTCACTCGGTGGCCATTCGGCTCTGTTCACGGCCACGTTCGAGCCACGAATCAAAGTCATCGTTTCCAGTTGCGGGTTTTCACGGTTTCACAAAGACGACGTCCCCAGTTGGACCGGCCCCCGTTACATGCCGCGCATCGCCAGTCGATACGGTAACGATGCCGACCGACTGCCGTTCGATTTCACCGAGATCGTCGCCGGCCTCGCACCGCGCCCATTCTTGGCCTGCGCTGCGTTACATGATCGTGATTTCGATGCCAGCGGAGTCCGCGACGTGATCACCTCGGCGCGCATCATTTATCGGCTCCACGGAAAAACGAAAAATCTGCAAGCCGTCTACCCCAACTCAAATCACGACTTCCCCGACGAGGCCCGCAAACAGGCCTACGAGTTTCTCGATCGCCATCTGAAGTAGCCTGACGAGTTCACTGCCGTCTTTTTTCTTCACCACAGAGGACACAGAGAAGCACAGAGATCTTGTCATGAAGAGGGCCACAAAAAGGCACGAATAATTGTTCTTCGTTTGCGACTCTTGTGCCTTTTCGCGGCCAACCTGGGCTGATGCGTGCTTCCTTCTCCTCTGTGTCCTCTGTGGTAAAAAACAGCTGATCCACGCCCGCAGCCCTCTCGCCTTCCCTCGCCGATTCCGATAACATGGTATACTGCATGTTGTTGGGGTAGATTCGCTGGTTTTCGAGGTTTTTCTGCGATGCTCGATGTGCTCAGCCAGGGTGGAATGAAACTCTGCGACCGCGTCTCGCGGCGAACCGCGCTGCAGGTCGGCTCGATCGGAACCATGGGCCTCGGCTTGCCGCAACTGCTGGCATCCAAAGCCGCCGCAAAAAACGACGACGGCAGCGGCACCTTCGGCCGCGCCAAACGGGTGATCCTGCTGTTCATGTGGGGTGGCCCAGCCCATCAAGACACGTGGGATTTGAAGCCGGACGGCCCCGTCGAAATGAAGGGTGAGTTTCAGCCGATCTCGACGAACGTTCCCGGCATTCACATTTCCGAGCATTTCCCGCACCTCGCGAAACATGCCGACAAGCTGGCCATCATTCGGTCCGTCGGCCAGGAAGACAACAACCACTCCACCGGAGCACACGCCGGGCTCACGGGGAGGCGTCACGAGTTGAAGGCCGAGAACTTCGGCGCTCGCGACACCGATTTCCCGCATTTCGGATCAGTCCTTTCCAACCGTCGCCCCAACCAGGGTGGAGTCCCCACGTTTGTCGCACTGCCCGACATTATCGCCACCACTGCCGGCAAAGTCACACCGGGGCAGGGCGGGGGAATACTCGGTCGCAAGTACGATCCATTTCACATTACGGATCACCCCGACGAACCCGATTACTCCATCGCGGCACTCAAACTGCCGTCCAGCATCACCAATCGACGAATGCACGACCGCCGGAATCTGCTCTCGAAAATCGATGACGTGGCCCGCCTGGCCGACCGCTCGGATGAAGTGTACGCGATGAACGCGTTCTACCAGCAAGCACTCGACATGGTCATCTCGCCAGCCGCCCGCGATGCGTTTCAGTTGGACAAAGTCGCCGAGGAAGAACGCTGGCGATACGGCTGGCATACGTTCGGGCAAAGCCTGCTGCTGGCCCGCCGGCTCGTCGAAACCGGCGTGCAACTCGTCACTGTCTACTGGCATCGCGAGAAGCCCACCATCGATTCCTCGTGGGACACACACTCCTGGAATTTCCAGGAGATGAAGAATCGGCTCATGCCGTCAGTCGATCGCTCGATCGCCACGCTGCTGGAAGACCTGGAAGCCAAAGGGCTGCTCGACGAAACACTGGTCGTCTGGAACAGCGAATTTGGTCGCACACCGAAGATCAACGCCAGGGCAGGCCGCGATCATTGGGGGCCATGCAACTCCATCGTGATGGCCGGCGGCGGCGTACCGGGCGGACAAGTCTTCGGAGCCTCCGACAAAGCAGCCGCCTATCCCACGCGCGACAAAGTCACCCAAGACAACATCGCCGCGACCATCTACCACCTGCTCGGCCTCGACCCGGAATCACTCATCCACGATCGCCTCGGCCGACCGCATCCGATCGCGTTGGGCGACCCGATGATGAAACTGCTCCGCGACGAATGCCCCCCCGAACAGGCTGTCGCCCCCACGAAAGTCCCGGCGGCCACACCGATGAGCGACTTCCGTCGCATGCTCTTCGAGCGCGCACGCCGGTATCTCGTCTGCGAGTTCGGTAACGCCGAAAGCGAAAAAGAATGGACGCTCACCGGCTGGGGCGAACCCGTCGGTAACGGGACCAACCAAAGCCGCGCCCTCGGCGACAAAGCAGCCACCGCCCAATTCGTCCCCTACTTCTTCAACCACTTCGACTACGGCTACCTCGTCATCCGGCTGGACAAACCACAGAAACTCGACGAACTCAAGTTATCCATCAACGGCAAACCTGTCCCGCTACCCGAAGACCTCACCAACGCCGCCCCGCAACGCCTCTGGCAAATCCCCATCCCGCCCGCCATCGTCAAATCGTCCACCACCTTCTCCTTCGCCGTCACCGCCCCCAATTGGAATGTGACCGACTTCGCCGTGTGTGGTGATCACATTCGCGAGCAGTTCGTGGCACGGTACGAGGTGTGATACAGACGTCGTTTGGCTCTTTGGCGTAGCGATCGACTACCCAAGATCTTGCTGGCAATAAATCCTGTTCTCTCCGGAACGTTATTGTGAAGGGGATGCAAGATAGACACTAGTTCGTCGTAACTGGAGGAAGACTCTTATGAAAACACACGGGAAAGATCTGACGTTGCGACTGTTGGCCATTCAGTCCCTGCTCGCGTTTTCTCTTGGTGTCGTAATGCCATTCATCGCAATGTTTGAAGGGAAGAAGATCGAGGGTCTTTCGAGCTTGGCATTCCTCTCTGCAGGTTGCCTCGGCATGGCTGCTTATCAATCGATTACCAAAGTGATGGAACGAATTGATGAACTGGAAAGCCGGACAAGCGAAATCAGGAAACTGGAATAGTCCTTCTTCCGTTGCTTCCAAACCGACGTAATGAGCGTGGTGGATTCAGGGGCGGCGTTGCAGACTATCATCGCAATCGCCTTGGCACGCGACCACGCCCTTCCGTTGTCAGGGGCGTGCCACACGACGTTCTCTTGCCACCGCTGGTTTGTTTCGATCGTCGCGCTTCTGGTAGGATGGCATCCACGATTTCCCAGCCGCGGTTTGCGGTTTGAACTCGCCCATCATCTCAGGAGAGGCTTCCCATGCGGATCGCTCTGTCGCTCACGTTGACGTGCATCGTTGGTTTAGCGATTTCTCTTAATCTCTCTTCGCCTGAGTCGACCGAGGCCGTCGCGGGAGGGAAGAAGGAGAAGCCGTTCGGGATCGCGAAACGGGTTGCGTGGACGACGTCCACGATCACCGGCACGCCCACACCGCCGCCGCCGTATCGTCTGAAACGAGCGTTCGACAAACTCACGTTCGACGAGCCGGTCGAGATGACGACCGCGCCGGGCAGCGATCGTTTGTTCCTGCTGCAACGCAAAGGGAAGATCGTCAGCTTTGCCAACGATGAGAAAACATCCAAGACCGACCTGTTCTTCGATTTGAGCAAGAGCATCGACAAATTCCTCGCCGTCTACGGTATGGCGTTTCATCCCGATTTCGAGAAGAACCGGCAGGTCTTCATCAGCTACGTTATCACCGAAGGCGATCCGAAGGGGACGCACGTTTCGCGGTTCACCGTCAACAAGACCAACCCGCCCACCTGCGACCCGGCCAGTGAGGAAATCCTGCTCCGCTGGCGTTCCGGCGGACATAACGGAGCCTGCCTGAAGTTCGGCCCCGACGGTTACCTCTACGTCTCCGCCGGCGACGGCGCACCGGCCAGCCCACCCGATACGCATCGCACCGGGCAAGACATCAGCGACTTCCTCGCCTCGGTGCTGCGTATCAATGTCGACAGAACAAGTGCAACCAAACCCTACGCGGTGCCCGCTGACAATCCGTTCGTCGGAACGAAAGGGGCCGCCCCGGAAGTTTGGGCTTACGGATTCCGCAACCCGTGGAAGATGAGTTTCGACCGCAGCGGTGCGTTGTGGGTGGGCGATGTCGGCTGGGAAATGTGGGAGATGATTTACCGCGTTGCCAAGGGCGGCAACTACGGTTGGAGCGTTGTCGAAAGTCGGCAGTCGGTCCATCCCGAACTCCCACGCGGCCCAACACCCGTGCTGCCGCCCGACATCGACCACTCGCATATCGAGTCCCGTTCCATCACCGGCGGCTACACGTATTACGGCAAGGACTTGAAGGATCTCCACGGCGCGTACATCTACGGCGATTACGTCACCGGAAAAATCTGGGCGTTGCGTCACGACGGTGAGAAAATCACCTTCAGCCAAGAACTGGCTGACACGCCGGTCCGTATCGTCTGTTTTGGAATCGACCCCAAAGAGGAACTGCTCGTCGTCGGCTACGGCGGAACGCTTCATCGGCTGGTGAAGAACCCCTCAGCCAAAGCGAACAAAAACTTCCCCAAGAAGCTAAGCGAGACCGGCCTGTTTGCCTCAGCAAAGAAGCACTCAATGGCTGCCGGCGTGATCTCCTATTCCATCAACGCGGAGACTTGGTCCGACCATGCCGTCGCCCAGCGGTACATCGCCACGCCCGGTACTTCCACTTTCGGCGTGCATGACAAATCGAACATTCAGATCGGCGACGTGAAGGGGTTCTGGAATTACACCCCCGAGACGGTCTTCGCTAAAACACTCTCTCTCGACATGAAAGCCGGGAACCCGAACAGCCGACGTCGCATCGAAACACAGATTTTGCATCGCGACGGCGACACCTGGCGTGCCTACACGTATGCCTGGAATGATGCCCAAACCGATGCCGAACTGGTCGACGCACGTGGCTTGGACAAAACGTTCGACGTCCGCGACGCCTCGGCTCCCAACGGCCTACGGAAACAGTCATGGCATTTCGCAGCTCGAACGGAATGCATCGTCTGTCACACGACCCGTGCCGGTTCGATTCACGGCTTCAACGTGTCGCAACTCAACCGCAATCACAACTACGGCAACAAACGCACCGACAACCAACTTCGCACGCTGGCACACATCGGTCTGTTCGACGCCCCGGCTGTTGATCTCAAAACCAAGACGCTGCCCACAATCGCCAACCCGTTCGACCCTTCGGCTGACCTGACCGACCGGGCGCGAAGTTACTTGCACATCAACTGCGCTCACTGTCACCGTCGCGGAGGAGGAGGGACGGCGATTTTCGAGTTGCTGTACGGCTTCGATTTGAAGAAGACGCAATTGGTTGGTCTCCGACCGACGCAGGGAACATTCGGCATTCACAGTGCGCTCAACGTCGCACCGGGCGACCCGTATCGGTCCACGTTGTTGTATCGCATGGCCAAATTGGGCCGAGGCCGTATGCCGCATGCGGGAAGTAACGAAGTCGACGTGCAAGGCGTGCGACTGATGCACGATTGGATCGCCACGCTGTCGGCCGGAGACGCCTCTGATACATCTGCTGCGATCACGAAGAAACTCCGTGCTGACCAGAACACGGCACTCGCCAAGCTACCCAAAGGTGGCGAGGCAACGAAAACGGGCGTCGATCAATTGCTCACGTCTACCAGCGGTGCGCTGCGTTTGATGTTCGCCGTTGACGACGGGCGGTTACCGAAAAGCACGCGAGAGGTCGTGGTGTCCACGGCAGCGAAGCATGCCGACGCTCAGGTTCGCGACTTGTTCGAGCGGTTTCTTCCTGCTGATCAGCGGATCAAGCGGTTGGGAACGGTCATCAAACCGGAATACATTCTTACGCTGCGAGGCGATGCCACACGAGGCCGGCAACTGTTCCTGAAATCCTCGGGGGTCGCCTGCCGGAACTGTCATAAAATCCAAGGGCAGGGCAAGGAACTCGGTCCGGATCTTACGCAGATCGCAAAAAAGAACGACAAAGCAGCGTTGTTGGAAAGCATATTAGAGCCATCGAAGAAGGTCGACCCAAAATTCGTCGCCTATATCGTCGAGACAACAGCTGGCCGTGTCTTCTCCGGTTTCCTCGCACGAAAGACGAACGACGAAGTCGTGCTGCAACCCCCTCTGGGGAAATAAATTCGCCTTGCCACCGCCGATGTGGAATCTCTGGTCCCGCAGCGGAAATCCTTCATGCCGGAACTGCTGCTTCGCGACATGACCGCCGAGGAAGTGGCCGACTTGCTGGCG
>Ga0115002_10006225_pt1 | contig 13819 bp, 12 predicted proteins | sample ArcticOcean_MG_C_8_FD_89576 | JGI IMG/M metagenome (GOLD analysis project Ga0115002, IMG submission 89576) | Marine microbial communities from western Arctic Ocean - ArcticOcean_MG_CB11_86 | ecosystem: Environmental > Aquatic > Marine > Oceanic | place: Arctic Ocean: Canada Basin | collected... | reverse complement strand
TTATGTTTCGGTCCGCAATCCTCAGCGCCCCTTTTAACAATAGAACTGGCAAACACGCCTGCGGTTGCAAACCTCACATGCCTTGCCATGAAACGACTTAGACCACCTCGCGACGAAACGTATGAAATATCCGGGCTAGTCAGACAGCGAACTAAAATTTCGGAAATTAAACTGTCCGTTCGCATACTGAGGGAACACACTGTACAAATCTTGGGTGAAGAATTTGTCAATGACCTCGTTGACGACTTGAATCGGCTTCTTTGGCACGACAACGACATCCGTATCGTTAAGCAAAATTTCGTCGGCGGGGGAGGGTCGATTGGTGTAGAGCGAGCCGCGAATATTAACCATCGTCGCGACGAGTCGCCATTGTTCATCGCGACGGAAGACCATGACTTGGCGTAGGTTCGCTCCCGGGTTCCAACTCCCCGCTTGCGCGAGAGCCGCCATGAGTGTCGTCGGCCCCGTCATCTCAAATTGACCTGCCTGTCCCACTTCACCTAACACATAAACAAAACGGGGTGCGCGCTGCTCCAGCACAGGCGTTACTGCTACGCCAGGAATTCGCGATCCGTAACGGGCGTCGATTTCGTACTTGAGTTCTTCGAGGGTCATTCCTTGCGCACAAACCGCACCAAGCCCTGGCATGTAGATCTTGCCAGCGGGTGTGACCGTCACTCGGAGTTGCAAACCACCGATTCCCTGACGCGCGTCAACTGAGGCCAGTAAATCCTGCAGACGCGTGTTGACTTCCAATGGCGTGATAGTAATTGCAGGCACTTTGTAATATTTTTTATATCGTTCTTCTAATTGCTCCCGTAAGCCATCGATGGTCATTTGTGCGGCGCGCACTTGCCCTAACAAGGGTAAACTAATCGTACCGTCAGGTTGGATGATCAACTCCCGTCCAAGATTGTCGTTTTCAAGCGAGTCATTGCCTGATGAACAGCGGTCACCCGTCAACGACTCCATACGAATCCGATCACCAACTTGAAGCTCATACGGTTTTGAAGATTCTTCGCGAGTCAAACGAAACATGAATGCCACCTGGTCGTCAACACGAATTCGATACTCGGGCACATGGGGTATGCGGGCGTGGTCCACATATTCGCCCTGGGCATAACCTTGCCAGTTCACTTTCGGACTGGCTCGCCAACCAAGTTCGCAATTCACACCGTCAGCCGGTGTTGCTGATACCCAGTGAGGATATCTCTTTGCTCCGCCAATACGCTCGGCACAGCACGGGTTGTTAGGGAGTGTGAGCACACCGCACCAGCAAGCCAAACATAGCCAGGAGAGTCTATTCGTAGGGAGTTGTGAATATACTTTTTGCATAGCGGAGACTAGCGCTTAGCGCCAATTCGTAGTGGGGTGTTGAGGGTATTGATTCGGTGGCTGGAGCCGCAACATGGGTTGAGGGGTCATCGCGGACGCCCGCGAGGTGGTAACTCTGTTCTGACCAAAGTTGCCCGGGCGTGTAAATGTTTCGGGAGAAACCATTTGCATCGGCTGGGTGCCGGTGGCCCCTTGTCTGGCAAGCTGCTCTGCGTGGTCGCGGCTATTCGCTGCTTGCTGGGGCATCCCCATCTTCTCCTGCACATTTGCCAAGTTGCGAAATACGATCGCATTGGGTTCTTTTGCGGCGACTTGCCTGAGAAGCTCTTGTGCTTCGGCCAAATGGCCGGCGTCGGCCAATAGTACGGCCAATTCGTGTGCGGCCAAATGGTTGTCGTCGCGAGCCAGCAAGGCAGCTTGTTGAAACGTCATGGCCCGTCGTGAGGCAAGACGATGGCGCTGCGGTTCGATTTTTCCCAACTGACTGTAGATTTTTCCAAGCGCATGCAGCGCCATCGAGCCCGCGGGTTCGCCAGCGACGGCTAGAGCCAATTTGAGCTGGGCATATCGGTAGTAAATGGCCATCATCTGTTGCGGCAATACACCTTGATGATCTATTTCCTTGGCGATTGGCGTACGATGCGAGGCGGTTAGCACCACTAAGTTCAGTTCTGCTTCTAGCTGCGTTCCGTGCGGTGCAAAATCTTCAGCTTCGTCCAAAGCACGCAAGCCAGCAGCGAGCGCAACGGTCCGTTCTGGTTCACCTTGTTGGGTGTCTCTGGCCTGCGAAACCATTCGGAGCACCTCGATCAGCTCTTGCTGAGCCGCGTAATGAGCCCGGCGATTGGCAAGGGAGTAGGCTTCGCCAATCTTCTTCTTGGCTTCTTGCTCCAGACGAGCATCCGTAAACACGCCGGTAGCAGCCGACGATGTTCCGCGAATCACGGCTTGCAGCAAACGTTGTTCTTCACTTGACAACTCGGAGACTGGTGCCCGAGGGTTGATCTTGTTGACTGGGCGTGCTGCCGCACGCGGTGCTGACGCACCGGCGACCGCATCCGCGTCGGTCGCCGCAGGTAGGCTTTCCAGCGGCTCCGTCGCATCGGGAGGAGCCGGGTCGCTGGCTACCGGTTCTTCCTGAGCATTTGCAATTACCGAGCCTGCGAGCGGATCCACATCCACCACATTCGGCAAGCAGAGCAGATATTCGGACGAGATCGCCTGCGGGGGCAAGAGCTGAGCGATCGCTTGCGGCGGCTCATCGATTGGCGGCAGTGGGGCTAACAAAGGACCTGCTGCACCACGGCTAGGATCGTCGTTTGGAAACGACCAATATTTATCGGCATCCGATTCCTCGGATGGCATTACAGGTAAGGCGATCATCCCCGCGACACGCGGTTCGGCTTCGTTTTCGGTAGCGCCAGCGATCTCCGGCCGTGCCTCGGTGGAGCCGGGTGTCGGCAGTACGTTTTCTTCCTGCTGCTCCACGGGTGATTGCGACCAAACAACAGGCGTTGCCAAGTCAGCATAGATCTCTTCTAGATCAGAGCTACCCTTGCCGCAACCCACCAGCGACACGATTCCCAAGATCGTCAGACAACACGCGCCCCGACAACGGCTCAGCACTTTGCAGACACACGGATTTTTCCGGCTGTCCAAGACCATGAATCACCCTTCCCTGGGAAAATTACTGACAATCTTTCTGCTCGCAAATCAACCTGCTCCGCAGGTAGCTTGCATAATCTGATTCGACCCCACCGCCTGGGGAAATCAGTAAAATCAATACCATCCGACGACGACGCACTCGGGCGCAGCGCTATAGGCGTCATAGCCGGCCAGGTCACTTTGCTAGCACACTGAAGAGTCTGCGTGGTTTCGCTATCTTTACGCGGTGCTATTTTCGTATCAAAACATGCGTGTCTGGTAGTGGCCCGATACGGGGAAGGCGGTGAAGCCACGCACGCGCAGATGTTCGACGAATTCGCGTGGGCCATGGGTGCAGTAGATCGCGTCGGCACCTACTTGCTCAACGGTCTCTAGCAGCTGATTGAAGTCTGCATGATCCGAAAGCGGCAAAGCAAAATCAACTTTCTGTCGGTATTTGGTACTTGAATCTATGGCCCATCCCGTTACGGCGATGCTCACTGGGTCCTTGAGACCGGCCAGGCGGAAGCCTTTCATGCCTCGCGGTAGGGTAACCACAGCGTGCCCAGGCAGAACGCTGTCTGAGTACTTGGTTACTTGTCCTAAATCCATTCCACAATCGGCATAAACTTCGCTAACCGCAAAGATGGTGGGATGCTGAAGCACTGGGATACCCGCGGCGGTAAGCAGCTTGGTAACTTCTTGAGATTTGCCAAGCGCGTAAGCATGGATCACTGGGGTGCGCTCCGCAGCAAGCGTGCTTTGGACCAGCGCGATAAGCTCGCCGATGACTTCTTCGCGCGGAGGCAACTGGTACTTGGGTGTTCCGAAAGTGCTTTCCATCACTAAGATGTCGGCATGCGGTAGTTCAGCCGGCTCACTGGTCGCCGACGGACCCAGCTTGTAGTCGCCAGTAAACAGCAGCGACCGTTTACCGTCCTCGGCCAAAAGCATGGCAGAGCCCAAACAATGCCCCGCAGGGTACGTAGTCAGCCGCAGCGGCCCGAACTCAATCGGCTCGCGATAGGGCATCTCCAGAACGCGGTTCCGCGTACCGCGACGATGACGATAAAGGGCAGCCGTTTCGGGAGTGCAGAGCGCCATTTCGTGCGACGCGATGTGGTCGGCATGGGCGTGCGACATAAACCCGCGCTTGTGCCGCCGCGGCACATCCACAGCCAAGCCTGCCGCAGTCAAAAACAAGCCGTTGTCCCAGTGAAACATTGGCGGCCCGTGAAAATTCTGGGACACTATCGACGGTTGAAAGGTGAGAGAGCAACCGAGCACTTATGCCCCAAGGCATAAGAGCGCAGGGCGGTAGTTGGATATGAGAGTTGAGAGCCAATAGTACTCGGTACTCGGTACTCAGCTACTACCACTTCAACCCAAATTTTTCGCCGCCGCTCGGGGCACTTATACCGCCCTTTAATAATTTCGTCTGCTCCTCTCGCTTACGACTGGCTTCAGCGCGAGCGGCAACTTCGGCTGGATCGGGCTCTGCTGGCTTGGCTCTTTCGGGCTTCGATTGCTCGGGCTTAGGCATGAGCGCTTTGAGCGACAAGCCGATGCGCTGCGCAGCGACATCGATCGCCAACACTTTCACTTCGACATCCTGCCCTTCGCTAACGACGTCGCCGGCCCGGTTCACGCGGCCATGGCCCATCTCGGAGATGTGAATCAGTCCCTCCACGCCCGCCTCCAGGCGGACAAACGCACCGAATTGCATTAGCTTGGTTACTTTGCCGTTGACGGTGGAGCCGATGGGGTATTTGCTAGAGACACTCTCCCAGGGATTCTCGGCCAGGTCACGATAGGCGAGCGCGATTTTGCCAGACTCCTGATCAACTTTTTCGATGCGCACCTTTATGGTTTGGCCTTCTTGAAGCACATCGCGCGGATGGTTGATCCGCTCCCAGCTGAGCTGGCTCACGTGGACCATTCCGTCGATGCCTCCGAGATCGACAAACGCTCCGAAGTCGCGAAGGCTGCGGACGATACCCTCGTGAATTTGCCCAGGCGCCAACTCTTTAATCAGCTGCTCGCGTTTGTCTTTTCGCTCGCGCTCCATCAGCGCGCGATGGCTCAGCACCAGATTCTTGCGGTCGCGGTTGACCTCGGTGATCACACAACTGAGCTTTTGTCCGACATACTCTTCGGCGTTTTCCACGCGGTAGATCGAGATCTGACCCATGGGTATAAAACCGCGAATATTCGAGACCTGGCATTCCAAGCCACCTTTGTTCGCTCCGGTAATTGTAACATCGACCAGTTGTCCGACTGTCACCTCATCCCAATTGCCAATGGCGACGGCAGCAGTGGGGAGCGAAACTTCGTAAAAGCCCTGCTCCGCGTTGTATCGCGTTACGACGACTTCGAGCTGAGCTCCCGCCTCGGGCGGTTGCGATTTTTCGAACTGTTTGAGAGGCAAGAGGCCTTGGTTGCGCCCACCCAGTTCAATGAATACGTCCTCGCGATGCACTTTGGCCACCGTGCCGGTGAGCTTAGTCTCTGGCGCCAATTCTTCGCCGGTGGCTATCGCGGTGGTCGAGCCGTCGATGATCTCGTCGAGCGATTGCCCGCCAAGCGCGGCTTCGATCGCTTGTTCCATCTCGGGCGACAACTGGTCGCGCACATTGGGCAGTGGGTAGTTGCTTTTGGTCGGTGCCGGCGCAGAGTCTGTTTGCTGCTCGGTGGCGACGGGTTTTGCCTCGGATGACGAATCTCCTTGACGCTGAGAGCCCACTTGGATTCGCCCGCTAGGCGGCTGTTCTGCAATGGCTTCCGAAGCAGCAGGGGCACCGGCGATTTCGCTCGCCGCTGGTTCGATCGACGCTGGTTCGATCGACGACATAGAGGCACTACTCTGGGTAGTGTCAGGAATGGATGGCGATTTTGCTGCGTCAGATTCGGTAGGCTGGGTCACTGGCTCAGTGGCCTCTGTTTCGGCACTCATAAACTTGCATAATCCTGAGAAGAAGAGAAGCTGATTACCCCGCCGGGCAACCCTCAAGCAACCTCAAGTTTAACAACCCGGAGTATGAGATGGCAACGGTTTTGTTGGAAAAGATTAAGTTCTAAAACAACTTTTCAGCTGGGGCAATTCCAAGAATATCTACTGCCTGGCACTCTGGGGGATCCCGCGATACTACAAGGTCCCCCGGCAGAGCAGAATTATTGGGGCACTTTTCTGTCAATTCTCCGCTGAGTGGTCCACCCTCTCGCGAAGCTTTTCTAGCCGCTCAGCGACGCCAGGGATCAACTTTGCTGCATTTTCAGTATAAATTTTGCGCAGCACCTCATCCGGCAAATCCAGGCCAAACAGGTTCCATAATCCTTGGGGTGGATATTGGTTTTCGGCGTAGGGAAAAGACTCGTCTCGGGTTTCGAGCAGCCTCCAATGGGGCCTGAGACGGCTGACGGGCCGTGGACCATCTGTGCCAAAGAGGATGCGGTCGGAGTATTTTAGAAAAAACTCCCGTGCTGTGAACGGTTGCCGACCGAGCTCTGCGATACGAGCGGCAATTTCGATGTGAAGATTGGGATATTGATCCAACCACTTGGCAACCTCAGCAAGATTCTCGGGGTAGCCAGCGACGTGGGCTCCGATGAATATCGTCTGGGGATGCTTCTCGATAACGCGGTTGCGTGCTGCCAGCAATTCCTCGTGCGAAGGGAACTCGTCACCGAAGTAGCTCCAGTCGGGATGGCGACGCAATTCTTCCCAGCGTTCGTTGAAGCCGTCGACTGGCTGAAAGAAGGCCACCGGATCGCCGGTGTGCATGAGCACCGGAAGCCCAATTTTTCCGCAGGCTTCCCAAATCGGATCCCAACGTTGGTCGTCAATCGCCATCAGCGAACCGTCTGGGTTACGATAAAAGAGACCCAGCATTTTGTGAATTTTGAGCCCCGCCACGCCGCGCTGCTTGGCATCGACTAGCGCCGCGGCCATGCGGCGTCCAAATTCACCCCGATGGCACGCCCAGCTACTTGGATCTTCGCGTCGTCCGTCGCCCTGCCAATCAATATTGGCAAAAATCACGAACCGGTCGCGGTAGTTGGTCCATAAGTATTTTTTGTGCTCTTCCAGAGATTCACCGAGCTGGCCGTCCAAACTGACGCATACAGCGATATTCTGCTGGTCCATCACGCGGACGAATTCGTCGATCTGCTCCGAGATGCTCCGTAGCTTCAGACGAGGATGGACGTGGACATCGACCACAGGAAACTTGGCGCGCTGTGGATTCTCGGCGGGCGCCACTAGCGCCTGTCGTGGGCGAAACTGATCGAGGGCCAGCGGGCGACCGTCTTTGCCATCGAGCGTCTCGGCGGCAAACGTATTTGAAAAATGCGAATTAAATAGGGTGGTTGAAATCAAAACCAAGGAAATATCTCGCAAAGGCGCTAAGGCGCTAAGGAAGAGGATTTTTATACCCATTTTTTCTTTTCTTTGCGCCTTTGCGCCTTTGCGCGAGATCATCCTATCAACTCCCGCAGATGAAAATGAAACTTCCCGAGTTTGCCGCCGTAGTTGCCGGCACCGATGGCCAGTACTCCCTCGGCGGCTGCCGACTGCATTGCCAGCAGAGTGGCACCGGCAATCGCCCGTTCGTCGACGCCGTCGATCACAATCTCATAACTGCAGTTGGCGCCGTCGACCAGCTGGCTTTCAACACGACCACGGAGCGTGGGGCAATACCCGTCATTCGTCGAAGCGACCAGACCCTTGTATTTCGAGCCTACTTTACTGCCACTGCGTACCACCCCGCCGGGAAAGGGCGTGATAATGCCTGCGACTTGCGCCAAGGCAGCACTAACCCGCTGCGCCGAAGCCAAGGCAATCTCCTGCGAGCTTGCCTGCAAGATAATGTTTCCGCCGGCGACCCCCTTGGCGACGCCGAGCTGCTCTTCGACCAGAAATTCGCCGTCCATCACCGGCACACGCCAGTAACGTCTGCCGTCAATCAACTTGCTTTTTTGAAAGCCATCTCCAAAATAGCGCAGATGCTTGCCAAGCGGCATCGATTCTTCAGTGGCGGCATCCGTGATAGGCAAGCCGTTGTACATAGCGGTTGTAGGGCATGTCATCAAACTCTGCCCCACTCGATTAGGGACCGCTTTGCCGAGCGCTTCGCTCGAAAACCCGAAAACGAGCACTGCGGCTCCTGGCCGGGCATCGGGCGTAGCGCTGGCGTCGAGCATTTGCTCGACACCGACCTCCGCATCGCAACCGATGACCGACGACCCGTAGCCGGTGAACTCCCGCAGCGCGATATCCAGCCAATACGCGTCAATCGCCGTGACAATCAATCGCACATAGCGCATCCGAAACGCTTCGGCAAAGGTGTCGAGAATAAGTGTCGAGCCGATTTGCATGGCGAAAAAACCAAGAGAACCTGGAAACGATTATCTGTCAGGCCCATCATCGCCAGCGATACGTCCTACGGCAAGGCCTAGAAGGACCCGCATTTATCTCCACCACCTTGACCGTCGCCGGTTGGATTGAGCAGTTGCATGTCGGAAAGAACTGTCTGTACTTGCCGCAGTACAATTCGTTGTAAGACGAAGCTGGTGCTCCCAGCGGACCGTCTTGCGCTCTGACGAGATGGGTTAGCAACAGCCCTACGACTGCGATCAACCGCAGCTTACAACAATGATTCCTCGCGACATGATGGCCTCCTCAGTTTCTTTCTTCTGGTTCTTCTGGCCCAGAAAAAACAGGGAAAGACGTGTCGGCAAACTGGTTCCGGACGGTTTGCCTGAGTACTGCCAAGATATCGCAAACGCCGCCGCGCTGTCAAATTTTCTCGCTAATTGGCCGTTAAGCCTGCTCTACCATCCCGCTGCAAGCGGCGAGGCCGAACTTTGAGTCCAAGCGGGCTAGGCTGATTGGCCCACCAGTTGGACGAAGCGGCCGCCACTAGTGTATTGGCCTGCACGGGTAAAACGGCACCACGAAAGATCGACTTCGGCCGCCATCCGGCCCAGACTTATGCCTTCCAGGAACACCAATACTCTTCGATCATGCAGAGGCGAGGGGTGCTGGAACTTGATACCGCGCTGATCGTAGTTCTCGACTTTCACGGCTTGCGAACGTCCCGGGTGACCGTCGTTGCTGAGCGGGATGATCTGAGCACACGGAGCGAACGGGGCGTATCGATGGCGCCAGCAACAGCATTGGAAAGTTGGTGGCGCAGCTCAAGACCATTGGTTGCTTGGTAAGGCATCCGGGTTTTCCTTGCTATGGGTTTGGTTTCTGGCAGGGGCAGGTGTTCGTTGCTGGTCGAGGCAGGTGCAGGAGTCGCTGCGGCGACCAATTTTCCAGAGAAGCAAAGCGGCCGCGGCCGCTGCCACGACCGCTTCACAAATTCTCTGTTACCTTGCCGCTCAAAGGACCCCCGTCCTCTCGGCAAGGTTCATCGCCACGGCGCTGTATTGCTACAGCACGAGTCGTCCACCACAAGATGCCCTCGTCAAAAGAAGCATAGGGACGACCATTAGTTCATGGCCACGTTGTCGGTCGAGCGTGAGGAGCCGTTCAGTGGCTCGCCGACTCGGCATGTTTGTCTGCCGCTTACAAGACAACTCTACCCGCCATTGGTGCGCCGCGAGGCAAACCTCCGCCTTGGAGGACGGTTTTTCCAATATGTTAAAGCCAGAATCGACATCGCCCGCAGGCTTTCACGCGCGGTCTGACGATCAGGCGCCGGCGCCCGAACGTAGCGATTATGCGTCAAAACGTAGCATGGTCCCCTGGGCCGTGCGGCAAGTAAGGCTTTCCGACAGCCTACGGCCCACTTATTGACCGCGGCGGTGGCACAGGAATTGGCTGCGCCGCCGTCAATAGGTGATTCTCAGAGCTTGTCCAGCGCTTCGAGCACCTTCGCATCGTGACCGTCCACTTTGACGCTTTTCCAAACCCGGGCGATTTTTCCGGAGGCGTCGATCAAGTAAGTACTGCGCTGGATGCCCATCGACTTTTTGCCATACATGTTCTTCTCGCGCCAAGCGCCATATTTTTCTGCCATTGCATGGTCGGGGTCAGCAAGTAGCGGGAAATTCAGCTTATATTTGTCGCGAAACTTTTCGTGGCTGGCCACATCATCCGGGCTGATTCCGAAGACCAGGGCGCCTAGCTTTTTCAGGGCGGCTTTTTGGTCGCGAAAGGCACAAGCCTCCCGCGTACAGCCTGGGGTGTCATCTTTGGGATAAAAATAGAGCACCACGGGGCTACCTTTTAGGTCCGAAAGGCGAACCTTTGAGCCATCATCAGCTGTCAAAGTAAAAGCAGGAGCCTGAAGGCCCGGTTCAAGCCAGTCGCCCATCGGGGTTTTTCCACATGCAGGATCGAGGAATTATTGACATCTGCGCGGCCTTTGAGCCACTGCCGCAATCGATTTTTCGAGGCCGATAGCGAGTTGCTCACCAGTGGCACGGGTCCATCGGTTGTGCAGGTGTCAATAGGATGAAGACGAGCGTATCTTAGCCGATTGCCACTTTGCTGCCAGAGCCAGCTCGAAGTCTGCTTTCACCACCCCCCATTTTTCATTCGATTCCTTCTTTCCCGCTTCCACCTCTCCCCTTTTGCCCCTCGTAATAGTACAATAGCCCCTTTTCCTTCCCTCGAGATCCTCCACCGTGAGCATTGTCATTTCTGAGTCCACCTTCACTGCCGAAGAGACCTCCGAGCGTAGTTTAAAGCTCGCACTCGCCGCCGCGCGGACAGCAAACGACAATCGTGGTCGGGACATCGTGCTGCTCGACATGCGCAAAATCACACCCGTGTTCGACTATTTCGTCGTCGTCACTGGCAACAGCCGTCGCCAGCTGCACGCCATTAGCGAAGAAATCGACCATTGCTTAGAAGACGAACTTGACGACAAGCGAATGGGCATCGAGGGCTACAACGAGAGCCGCTGGATCCTGCTCGACTACGGCACGGTTGTCGTCCACTTGTTCGACGACGAAACACGGGAGTACTACGCGCTGGAACAATTATGGAGCGAAGCCGTTCGGGTGCCGTTGCCTTGGGACGAACCTGCCGAAGAGAATATCGACGACAGCGTCGACCGGGAATGATTTTCGCCTAATCAACGGTAGTGCATGAATATCCTGGCCGAACTTCGTAAACGCTTTCACGCGGCACTGAAACTAGTTGCTCCTAGCGCCGCCGATACTCCAAGTGATGGCGATCCTAGCGATGGGAATGCTAGCGCCGGGAATGCTGGCGCCGGGCCAAACATACGAGAATTGGCCGGCTTGGTCATGCCAAGCCAGGACTCAAAGTTTGGCGATTACCAAGCCAATTGCGCCATGCCGCTTGGCAAGCGGTTGGGCAAGCCGCCGCGTGAAGTCGCCGAGCAGATTCTCGCCGCGCTCGATGTCGCGGACATCTGCGACCCTCCCGAAATCGCCGGTCCGGGGTTCATTAATTTGCGCACTCTAGACACTTATATCGTAGAGCAACTCGCTCGAGTGCAAGCCGACGAGAATCACCTTGGCGTCGCTTCGAGCAGCGAGCCCAAAACCTTCGTTCTCGACTATTCTGGGCCCAATGTCGCTAAGCCCATGCATGTCGGGCACATTCGTTCGACGGTTATCGGCGACGCATTGTACAAGGTGCTCCGGCAACTGGGCCATCGCGTGATCAGCGACAACCACATCGGCGACTGGGGTACCCAGTTCGGCATGATCATCTACGGCTACAAGCACTTTGCCGACGAGCAAGCGATAGCATCCACTCCCGTGGCCGAGCTCAGCCGGTTGTACAGGTTGGTTAACTTGCTTGTCGAATACCAGGCCAACGCGAGCGAAAATATTCCCGCGACGGAGCAGCTCATCTTGGATAGCGTGCACCAGCTGGAAGACATGCACGACAGGACCGTGGTAGAGGATCCTAAAGGGCATAAAAAAGCCGCCAAGCAACTTCGGAACGCCGAGTTGCAATTGGCAGGCTTACGGCGCAATCTCGACGAGCTGCGCAAGAAAGTCGCCGAAATCGAGGACGATTCTGAGCTTACCGAACTCGCTGCCGCACATCCGAAAATCGGCAATGCCCTATTGGCCGAAACCGCAAAACTCCACCAGGGCGACACTGTCAATCGAGGCCTTTGGCAACGCTTTTTGCCGCCCTGCCTGGCTGAGATCGACGCGACGTACCAGCGGCTTGGTGTCACTTTCGACCATGCTCTGGGCGAAAGTTTTTATCACGACCGTCTGACGGGAGTGGTGGAGCAGCTCACCGAGCGTGGATTGGTCCAAGAGAGCGATGGTGCCATTTGTGTGTTTTTAGATGGCTTTAGTGCTCCCTTCATCGTGCAGAAAAAGGATGGCGCATTTCTCTACGCAACGACCGACCTGGCCACAATCGATTATCGCCGACAAGAGTGGTCGCCCGATGCGATCCTCTACGTTGTCGATCATCGACAGTCGCTGCACTTCGAACAATTGTTCGCCACCGTACGCCTGACCGGCTGCACGGACGTAAAGCTTGAGCACATCAGCTTCGGTACCGTCCTCGGCGAAGACGGCCGGCCCTATAAAACCCGCTCGGGCACGGCCGTAGGACTCAGTGGCCTCTTGGACGAGGCGGTCGAGCGCGCCTTTCGCATCGTTTGCGAAAACGACGACGCCCGAGACGACACTCACGGTGGGCCGCTACTTTCAGAAGAAGAACGAAAGCAAGTTGCCACAGCGGTAGGCATCGGCGCGATCAAGTACGCCGACCTGGCCCACAATCGCACCAGCGATTACGTGTTTAGCTATGACAAAATGCTCGCCATGAATGGCAACACGGCCGCCTACATGCAATACAGCTATGCGCGTGTGCGCAGCATTTTTACCAAAGGGGATGTCGATATCGAATCGCTACGCAGCTCGGGTGCATCGATCTTGCTAAGCGAACCTGCCGAGCGCGCACTCGGGCTGGCACTGCTTCGCTTCAGTGAGGCCTTAGAGCGAGTCGCTGCCGATTTTCGCCCCAACCATCTGACGACCTATCTCTTCGAACTAGCCAGCATCTACTCCAGCTTCTTCGAAAACTGCCCCGTCCTAAAGGCGCCAAGCGACGACGTCCGCAACAGTCGCCTGCTGCTCTGCGATCTAACGGCACGCACAATCGGACGTGGCCTAAACCTGCTGGGAATCGAGACCGTCGAACGGATGTGAGCCCTAGAGACTGAACGGATCAAAACAAACCACGAATCACCCAGCGCGGCCTGCGGCCGCAACCAACTCATTGAAGTGAATCGCACCAAACTGAGGAGTTTAGGAGTTGATTTCGCTGCCTATCAAGGTGAAGGTGCAATGCAGTCTGCCGAAATAAATGGGTAGTTTAGATTTATCACAAACACACTATTGACTACCTACCCTAGGGAAAAACAGGGATTCTAATTCGCCCTCAACCCTATATCCGTTTTTCGATGCCCTCAGCAAGAATGATTTGGCACGCGTCCTGGCAGATCCCGCGATCGTTGTGCAAAATGGCTGCTCTGCGTCTCTTTCCAGCGGCTCAACCGTGGAAATAGCTGTTCGCAAGGGCTTCAGCCCGGAACGCGAAACGAAATATATTGGCACAAAGCTAGAAGTTGAGACCCATCTTTTGGAAAACGGTCGAGTTCGCATCGACTATCATCTTGATTGGAGCGAACTTGATAAGAGCGAGAAGAAAAAACGGTACACAAATCCAAGAATCCACCACCGCGTTGTTGGCAGTAAATTCGAGATCGAGCTAGGCACGACGTTCACGACTTCTGGCTTAATAACGAAAGCCTCGAAAGATGACGGTAGTGGAGAAGTTAACGAAATGGAACTTGTTGTGCTGATAACGCCGGAGTTAGTTTAC
>Ga0115002_10006224_pt1 | contig 13821 bp, 13 predicted proteins | sample ArcticOcean_MG_C_8_FD_89576 | JGI IMG/M metagenome (GOLD analysis project Ga0115002, IMG submission 89576) | Marine microbial communities from western Arctic Ocean - ArcticOcean_MG_CB11_86 | ecosystem: Environmental > Aquatic > Marine > Oceanic | place: Arctic Ocean: Canada Basin | collected... | reverse complement strand
GTTGTGCCGATACGGTGGGCGATCACTGATGATGCTGCGCCCCGGATTACTGATTGCCGCCGGAATTTTTGCGGCGGACCGGGTGACCAAGTGGCTGGCTGTTGATGCTCGGGATTTTGCCACCCACCCAATTGAATCCGGACCATTCCTGAATTTCATCCTGGTTTGGAACTCCGGGGTCAGCTTTGGCATGTTCCAAACCAACGCTGAAATTGTTCAATGGTTTTTGGCCACCTTCGCGGTGTGTGTTTCCATCGCCTTGGCCGTCTGGCTGACCCGCACTAAGTCTCGACTTTTGGCCGTGGCACTTGGATTGGTGATTGGCGGGGCCCTGGGCAACGCCCCGGACCGCATCATCTGGGGTGCCGTTGCGGACTTTATCGATTTCCATGTGGGTGACTGGCATTGGTTTGTTTTCAACATCGCCGATGCGGCAGTTGTCATCGGCTTCGGGCTGATCATTTTGGACGGCTTGTTCGCGAGAAAAAGCCGGAGTATCAAAGGGCATGAATAACCCACGTATTTTGCTGGTCGCTGCGGCAGGATTGCTGCTGGCGGGTTGTAGCTCAATTTCTCAAAGTCTGGGCCTTGACCCTGTCGCCCCAGATGAATTTACAGTGGTCACCAAGGCACCGTTGACCTTGCCACCAGATTTCACCTTGCGGCCACCCGTGCCGGGCGCCCCAAGGCCCCAGGAAATCCAACCTCAACAACAAGCCCGGGCGGCACTGCTAAACCCTGGCGGCGGGGGCAATGTTGTGGACCCAGGAGTGGCGACCCAAAACCGGACAGTTGGCGAAGTGGCCTTGTTGGCCAATGCGGGTGCCGTGGACCCAGATCCCGGCATTCGAGCCTTGGTGGATTTGGAAAACGCTCAGTTGCTCAATCAGGGCAATGGCTTCTTGGAACAGGTTTTGTTTTGGCAGCAACCAAAACCTGACGTCCTCGACCCGATTGCCGAAGCAGAACGCTTGCGCACCGTGGGGGGTGTGGGGGTGCCGGGGCCAACAGCGCGCCAGCGCTAGCAGCCACGACAGCAGCCTCGCGCAGGCGTAAAGTTGTTTGGCTTGATTGCCGGGGCGGTCTTGCTCAAAATTCAGTACCCGCGGCCATAATTTCACCACATCCCCGGCGTACTCGTTGTGTTCTTGCTGTCACCGGAGGTTCCATGAACACCCCACTTCGCATTGGTTTGGCCGCAACGGCGGCATTGATTTTAAGCGCCCTGCCAACTTGGGCGGCGGATTTTACGGTTGAGACTGCTGTTTTGGATAACGGCCTCCAGGTCGTGGTGGTGCCCGACCACCGCGCCCCCTTGATTACCCAGGCAGTTTATTACAAAGCAGGCGCAGCGGACGAGCCTGCGGGCAAGGGCGGTTTGGCGCATTTCTTGGAGCACATGATGTTCCAAGGCACCACCAATGTTCCCGGCGAAGATTACCGCAATACCATCGCCCGCCACGGCGGCGAAGAAAATGCCTTCACCGCCCAGGACATGACCGGCTACTGGCAGACCGTCGCCGTGGAAGCCATGGAAATTGTCATGGAATTGGAAGCCGACCGCATGGCCAATTTGCGGATTCTGCCAGAGGAGTTTGAATCCGAACGGCAGGTCATCAAAGAAGAACGCCGCAGCCGATACGAAAGCGACCCACGTGGGCCGTTTTCCGAACACATGTCGGCGGCGGTGTTCATGGCCCATCCGTACCGGCTGCCGGTCATCGGTTGGATGCATGAAATAGAATCTCACACGGTCCAAGACGCCATCGATTGGTACGATAAATACTATGTGCCCAACAACGCGATCTTGGTCATTGCCGGGGACACCATCCTTGCCGAAGTGCTGCCGCTGGCGGAAAAATATTACGGGGTGATCCCGCGCGGTGCCGACGTCGTGCGATCGCGCCCACAAGAACCTCCACAGTTGGCCGAACGCCGGGTCATTTTGTACGACGAACGGGTGCGGGAACCGAGCTTCAGCCGATCCTATGTCACCAATAGCCGCACGACTCGGGATGGGCTGGCGCCCGCCTTATCTCTGCTTTCACAAATTTTGTCAGGTTCCACCGGTCGCCTGTATCAGGCTTTGGTGGTGGACCAGGGGATCGCCACCTCCGCCGGCGCATTTTACAGCGGCGGCACCATGGACCAGACCCAATTCGGCATGTGGATTGCGCCGGCACGGGGTGCTGACCTTGTCGCCATGGAGGCGGCACTGGACGTGGAAATTGCCCGGGTTGTGGCCGACGGTATTACCCAAGAGGAGCTGGATTTAGCCCGCAACGGCACGCTTTCCGGTCTGGTCTTCAGCCGGGATTCGGTGACCCGTCTTGGCCGCCGGGTCGGCGCGGGATTGGCTGTTGGATTAACTATCGAAGAAATTGTTGGCTGGTCCGATGAAATTTCTGCCGTCACCGTGGCCGATGTCAACGCCGCCGTCGCCACGGTGTTCAACCGTGCGCATTCTGCCACCGGTCTCATGTTGCCCCCACCAGACAAAGAATAATGGGTATCCCAATGACCAACGCATTCCGTTTCGTCACAACCTTTGCCATCGGTCTGATCTGGTTCGGTGCCCCCGCTCAGGCGGCGGATATCCAGCGCATCATCTCCCCTGGGGGCATCGAAATTTGGTACGTCCAGGAACCATCGCTGCCGATCATCGCGGTGGAACTTGCGTTTGAGAACGCCGGCAATTCCAGTCTGCCGGAGGGCAAACAGGGCCTCGCCAACATGATTTCCACCCTGTTGGACGAAGGTGCAGGGGACTTGGAATCCTTGGCTTTTCAGCGACGCATGGATGAGTTGTCGATCTCACTGCGGTCCTCGGACAATGCCGATACTTTCCGGATCAGGTTGCGTACCCTGTCAGACAATCGCGACGGCGCGTTTGAAATGCTGGGTCTGGCGCTCACCGCACCGCGGTTTGATGCCGACCCGGTGGAACGCATGCGCGCTGGGATTTTGTCCGACCTCAATCGCCGTATAAATGACCCGGATTATTTGCTGGGCGTGGCGTGGCTTGAAACCGCCTATCCCGGGCACGTCTATGGGCGGCCGCCCCGGGGCACGATCGAAATTATCGAAGGCTTCACCCAAGAAGACCTCCATGATTTTGTCGCGACCCGATTTACTAAAGACCGCCTCAAAATTGGTGCTGTGGGTGATGTGGATGGGGCTGAAATCGCCCGATTGGTGGATGCCGCACTGGGCGGCTTGCCCGCCACTGGCCCGGTGTTCGAGGTGACCCGGGTGGATCCGATTGTTGGTCCTAACTTCCAGGTGATTCGCCAGGACATCCCCCAATCCAGCATCATATGGGGCACCACAGGGATCATGCGCGAAGACCCGGATTATTATGCCGGGGTGGTAATGAACACGGTGCTCGGCGGCGCTTCGTTTATTTCTCGCATGTGGCAATCCGTGCGCGAAGCCCGCGGGCTGGCCTATTCGGTAGGCACCGGCATCACCCCGTTGGGGCAAACCAGCTATTTCACGGGTGGCGTCGCCACCCGCAATGACCAAGTGGCCGAAGCCTATGCCATCATCGAGGGGGAAATGCAGCGCATGGCCGAAGAAGGCATCAGCGACCAAGAATTGGCTGACGCCAAATCTTATTCCATCGGCAACTTTGCCCTGGGATTGGATACCAACTCCAGCCTCGCCCGGGTGTTGGTGGGATTGCAAATCTCCGAACTAGGCATCGACTACATCGACAAGCGTGTGGGCTACATCAACGCCGTTACCAAAGACGATGTTTTGCGGGTCGCCCGGCGCATCTTCTGGGGCGATGAAGAAGCCACGTCGGGCACTTTGCGCATGGTCACCACCGTCGTCGGTGACCCTGTGGGGTTTGACGATAAAAACTAGATGTTCACTTTTCGTTTCCGTGGTCGCGCTGATCCACTGAGGCACAACATATAGCGGGGGATAAGTCTCATTTCCACTACATGTAGTGGTTTGGGCTGTTGGACTCCGCCCAAAGCGATGCTATCCTTTACGATGTCTGAGATTCGCCAATTGCCCGAAGATTTGGTCAGCCGCATTGCGGCGGGGGAGGTCATCGAGCGCCCGGGTGCAGCGGTCAAGGAGCTGGTGGAGAACGCCATCGACGCCGGGGCCCGGTCCATCGATGTGCGCCTAGACGAAGGCGGCCGGGATGGCATCTGGGTCACCGACGATGGCCAGGGCATGGACCCGGGCGAATTGACCCTGGCCGTGGAACGCCACGCCACGTCGAAGTTGCCCACGGGCGACCTGACCCACATCGAAACCCTGGGCTTTCGCGGCGAGGCCTTGCCGTCCATTGGCTCGGTCAGCCGCATGACCATTGCCAGCCGAACACCCGGTTCCGATCAGGCATGGGCGGTGACGGTGGATGGGGCGAAAGCGACAGAACCGATCCCTGCCGCACTGGCCACCGGCACCCGCGTCGAAGTGCGCGATCTGTTCCACCATGTGCCCGCGCGGCTGAAATTCCTCAAACAACCGCGCACGGAATTCGGCCATGCCGCCGATGCCATAAAACGGGTGGCCATGGCTTTCCCTCACATTGCCTTCTCCCTGGCGGACGGCGAGCGCACGGCATTTCGTTATGGCCCTGGCACCGGGAATTTATTCGCAGCCCGGCTCACCCGCCTGGGCCAAGTCATGGGTCGGGAATTCGCCGAAAATGCCCTGGAAGTGGACGCCGAGCGGGAAGGCGTGCGGCTGACCGGCTATGCCGGGGTGCCGACCCTCAATCGCCGTAACGCCCAGGCGCAATATCTATTTGTGAACGGCCGGCCCGTACGCGACCGTCTGTTGCTCGGGGCCGTGCGTGGGGCATATCAGGATTTGTTGGCCCGGGATCGCCACCCCATGTTGGCGCTGTTTTTGGAAATCAGTCCTGAATGGGTCGATGTGAATGTCCACCCCACCAAGGCCGAAGTGCGATTCCGCGATGCCGCCCTGGTGCGCGGCCTGATCGTCGGTGCTTTGCGCCATGCCCTGGCCGAGGCCGGGCACCGAGCATCCACCACCGCCAGCGTTGCAGTGTTGGGGGCGGCGCGACCAAGTGGTTTCGGCGGCGGGCATCCCCTCGGAGGTGGTGGTCAGCGTGCGTTTGCGGCCGTCACGGGGTTCCAAGCACCGGGGGCGGGATTTTCCGAAGGGCCACCCGTTCCCTTCACCAATTCCAATCTCGCCCCGGCGGCGCGGCTGGCGGAAGACAATATCGCCCCGGATGAAGCCCACCCTCTGGGTGCAGCCCGGGCGCAACTCCACGCCACATACATTGTCGCTGAAACCGCCGACGGCATGGTCATCGTCGATCAACACGCCGCCCACGAACGCCTGGTGCACGAGCGCATCAAACGCCAGATGGCCGAAAACGGCATCGCTCGGCAATTGTTGTTGTCCCCTGTGGTGGTGGACTTGCCCGATTCGGATGCCGCATTGCTGGCGGCTCGGGCCGGTGAATTTGAAGAACTGGGATTGGTGATAGAAGCCTTCGGCCCCGGTGCCGTGGTTGTGCGCGAAGTCCCGGCGTTATTGGGCGAAGTGGACGTGAACGGCCTGATCCGCGACATGGCCGACGACCTGCGGGAGCTGGACGAAGCCTTGGCCCTGAGGGACCGATTGGCCGAGGTCTGCGCCACCATGGCCTGCCATTCAAGCGTCCGTGCCGGGCGGCTGTTGAACGGCCCGGAAATGAATGCCTTGTTGCGGGAAATGGAAGTCACCCCGTATGCCGGGCAGTGCAGCCACGGGCGACCCACCTATGTGGAATTAAAACTTGCCGACATCGAACGGCTTTTTGGTCGCCGCTAATTTCCGAATCGAAATATCACCAGTCGCGTGCGCCCGTATGTTCGGTCGTCGATCTCCTTGAACCCCTCCGGGCCCTCCATCGCCTCTTTCGCTTCCACTTCCAACACTGCCAAGGCGTCCGGCATCAGCCAGTTTTCCGTTGCCAGGGCCGCCAAGGCCATGGTTCCCATTCCGCTGCAATAGGGTGCGTCGGCAAACACCAAATCGAAGGGCCCCTGGGCGGGCGCCGGGCCGGGATGGGTGGCGTCACGGGGCAAAATGGCCGCCTGATCGCCCGCGTTCAAAGCCCGTAAATTGTCCGCTAAATTGTGCCGGGTGGCTTTGTCGGGCTCTAAGAACAGCGCCCGTTCTGCCCCCCTGGACAATGCCTCCAACCCCAATGCGCCGGTGCCGGCAAAGGCATCCAACACCCGCGCACGCGCCAAGCCGCTGCCGTCGCCCCGGGCCAAGTGGCCCAAAATGCCGAACAACGCTTCCCGTGCTCGGTCCGGGGTTGGCCGCACATCTGCCCCGTCGGGCACCGTCAATTTTCTGCCGCGATTGCGACCGGCGATGATGCGAATTTGTCCTGATTTGGCCGCCACCGGATCACTTCCCCATCTGTTCGGCCAGAACTTTCGCCGGAACCGATCGCACTTGGCCGGATTGCAAGTTGCCCAGTTGAAAGGGCCCAAAGGCGGTACGGATCAGGCGATTGGCTTTCAACCCGATGTGCTCTAACACCCGGCGGACCTCGCGGTTCTTACCCTCTGATAACGTCACCCGCAGCCATGCATTGGCCCCGGTCCTGCGCTCCAATTCTGCTTCGATGGGCCGGTACCGAACCCCATCCACGGTGACGCCGCGGGACAGAGATTTCAGCTTGGCTTCATCCACCGAGCCATAGGCCCGAACCCGGTAGCGCCGACGCCAGGCGGTCTTGGGGGATTCCAATTTGCGGGCGATGGCGCCGCTGGTGGTGAGCAACAACAGGCCTTCTGAATCCATATCCAGGCGCCCCACCGATACCACCCGGGGCAAGAATTTGGGCAGGGCGGCGAACACCGTGGGCCGGCCTTGGGGGTCGGAATTGGTGGTCAGCAGACCGGCGGGCTTGTGGTACAGCCACATGCGCACAGGTGCGGCATCCCGAATGGGTTTTCCGTCCACTGTGACCACATTGCCGTCGTCCACGGTCATTGCCGGGCTGTCCAGGGTGTGGCCATCCACGGCGACGCGCCCGGCGGTGATCCATCGCTCAGCTTCTCGCCGGGAACATAAGCCCGCCCCAGCGATGCGTTTGGCGATGCGCTCACCTTTTGGTTCAGAGTTCGCGTCGGTCACCACTAATCCCCAATGAATGCAGACACGTCACTTGACCGACAGGGGTGCGCACGCCAGCTTGATCCCATGGCGACCAACCCAAATCCGTTCATGCAGCGCGCCTTGTCCGAGGCCCGAGCCGCCGCCGATCGTGGCGAGGTGCCCGTGGGCGCGGTGTTGGTGGACCCTGCAACAGGCACACCAATCGCCACCGACGGCAACCGGGTATTGGCTGGGCGCGACCCCACGGCCCATGCGGAAATGCTGGTGTTGCGGGCGGCGGCTTCTGAGATTGGCTCCGAGCGTTTGGCGGGCTTGGACCTTTATGTGACGTTGGAGCCGTGCCCTATGTGCGCCGCGGCCATTGCCTTGGCGCGGATTCGCAAATTGGTTTACGGGGCGGAAGACCCTAAAAGCGGTGGCGTCGATCATGGTCCGCGCATTTTCTCCCAGCCTACCTGTCATCACCGTCCCGAAGTCATTGGTGGCGTCGCTGCTTCTGAATCTGCGGAACTTCTACAGCAATTCTTTGGTGCTCGCCGGGGTTCAGAATCGGCTGCGGGCTGAAAATTTTAAGTTTGCCGGTCTACGGCCCGCCAGCCAATATCGCTGCGGTAAAAACCTTCCGGCCAATCAATCTTTTCGATGGCCCCATAGGCCAACCTTTGTGCCTCGGCAACGCTGGCGCCAGTGGCGGTCACCCCCAACACGCGGCCACCGACGGCCTGAACGTTACCGGCGGCCAAGGCAGTGCCTGCATGAAAAATGGTGACGCCTGGGTCTTTCTGGGCAGCGTCTAGCCCGCCGATGACCGACCCTTTTTCGTGGGAACCAGGATACCCCTTGGTCGCCATGACCACACAGAGGGCGGCGGCGTCACGCCATTGGGGGCTGACTTGGTCTAAGGTGCCGTCCCGCGCCGCTTTCAGCAACGGCAACACATCGCTGGCCAGCCGCGCCATCAAAACCTGGCATTCCGGGTCACCAAATCGGACGTTGTATTCCAGCAGCTTGGGGCCGTCTGATGTAATCATCAGCCCGGCGAATAGAACGCCTTTGAACGGTGCGCCTTCCACCGCCATGGCGGTCACGGTTGGGCCGATGATGGTGTCAAAGATTTTGGCCTCTAAAGCGTCTGTCATGACGGGGGCCGGCGAATAGGCCCCCATGCCGCCGGTGTTGGGCCCGGTATCGCCGTCGCTCACACATTTGTGGTCCTGGGCCGACGCCAGGGGCAACACGTGCTCGCCGTCCACCAGGGCAAAGACGCTCAATTCCTCTCCGTCCATGAAATCTTCGATCAGAACGCTGGTTCCGGCGTCCGGGAACCCGCCGTCCAAAATGAATTGCACTGCTCCGGTCGCCTCGGCCGAGGTTTGGCAAATGGCGACACCTTTGCCCGCTGCCAACCCATCAGCTTTGACTACGATTGGCAACGGATGACCGTCCAAAAAGGCTTCTGCTTCCGCCATCGTGCCTGCCCGTACATAGCCCACCGAGGGAATGCCGTGGCGGGCGCACAAATCCCGCGTGAAGCCTTTGGATGCCTCTAACACCGCCGCCTTGGCCGACGGGCCAAAGGCTGGAATCCCGGCTTCTTCCAGAGCATCCACCATGCCTGCCACCAGGGGCGCTTCGGGCCCCACCACCACAAAGCCGATGTGCCGCGTCCGGCATAAATCGATCACTGCCAAGGCATCATCGGCGGAAACATCGACACATTCGGCCACGTCGGTGATACCGCCATTGCCCGGCGCGCACAGCAATTCGTCCACATCCCCTGACTTTGCCAGGGCCCAACACAGGGCGTGTTCGCGCCCGCCGCTGCCCAATACCAAAACTTTCATACCCACTTCCGCGCCGGTTTCGAGATGGCCTCGCGACTTGTATCATAGGCCCATGATCAACACTGGATCTGTCACCAACTTGCAGGAATATTCCGTCTCGGAATTGGCCTTTGCCATCAAGCGGTCCATCGAGGACGGCTTTGGCCGGGTGCGCCTGCGCGGCGAAATATCGGGGCTCAGCCGCCCCCGCAGCGGCCATCTGTACATGGATTTAAAGGACACAGACGCGGTCCTGGCTGGGGTGTGCTGGAGGGGCGTCGTCGAGCGCCTGGGCATTGTCCCGGAAGAGGGCATGGAGGTGATCGTCACCGGCAAGATCACCGCGTACCCCAAAGGATCCAAATACCAAATCGTCATCGAGGCCATGGAAATGGCCGGTGAAGGCGCTTTGCTGAAGCTGCTGGAAGACCGCAAACGCAAGTTGGGGGCCGAAGGCCTGTTCGACGAAGATCGCAAAGTAGAACTGCCGTATTTGCCGGAAGTCATCGGCGTGGTGACGTCGCCGTCCGGTGCCGTGATCCGCGATATTCTGCACCGATTAGCGGACCGCTTTCCCCGCCACGTGTTGCTGTGGCCTGTTCGGGTCCAGGGGGAAGGGGCGGCAGAAGAAATCATTGCCGCCATTCAAGGCTTCAACGGTTTGGGTGGGGGCAATGCAGTTCCCCGGCCTGACGTGTTGATTGTCGCCCGGGGCGGTGGCAGCGTCGAAGATCTGGGGGCGTTCAACGAGGAAATTGTCGTGCGCGCTGTGGCATCAAGTGACATCCCGCTAATTTCTGCCATCGGCCATGAACCCGATTTCACTCTGATCGATTTTGCTGCCGACCTACGGGCACCGACCCCCACGGCTGCGGCGGAATTCGCGGTGCCAATGCGGGCCGAATTGATCGCCGGGATTGCGACGCTGGGGGCGCGGCTGTTCAGCGGCACGTCACGGGCACTGGACCGTCGCCGCAGTGCTGTGGAGGGGTTGGGCCGGGGTCTGCGCGGCCCACGGGAGGCATTGGAGTTGGCCACCCAGCGCCTGGACCATGGCTCGGAACGCTTGTTCCGTGCCCATGCGGCTGCCGTGACGGCGGGCGCCCAACGGCTGGAAAGTTCGGGCCGACGCTTGCGCCCCGATATGTTACGCCGAGGATTGGACGACGGGCGGCAGCGCTTGACCAATACCTCCGTCCGCCTAACCCGTGTTGTCCACCGGGCCTTGGCGGACAACACTAGCCGTCTTGGGAATTTGGCCCCACGCCTGGAAAGCGTTAGCCACCATGGGGTTTTGGCCAGGGGTTACGCCGTGGTGCGTGGCCAAGACGGGGCCCCGATGACCTCGGCCACAGGGGCGGTCACGGGAATGGGGCTAGACATTGAATTGCGCGACGGCCACATATCCACTGTAGTGACGGACGGGGCCAAGCCATCGGCACCTAAAATTCCAAAGGCAAAGACTGCGCCGAAGCCAAAAACGCCGGGGACCGTTGACCCCCAAGGATCGCTGTTATGAAAGATACCGTATCAAACCGACCGCTGGGGCCCGAAGCCGTGCTGAAATACGGCACCCCTGAATTCGAGGTCATCTCGCCCGGCGCCTATGTGACTTGCGCTATCACCGGCAAGATCATTCCGGTGGAGCAGCTGAAATATTGGAGCGTTGAGATCCAAGAGCCCTATGTAGACGCGGCAGCGGCAAATCAGCGGCTGATCGAGGCTCGGGCCAAAGCTGCGGACAACTCCTGACCGCTCGGAATTTCCTGGCCCAAGCGCTGGGCCTGGCCCTGATCCTGGCGGCCCACACCGCCGCCGCTCAAGACATCCAGCTAGACGGCAACGCGATCCAAGGCGGCATGATGATTGGCCATGCACCCGGGGCTGTGTCTGCCAGCATCGATGGGATCGTTTCTCAAGTTTCGGCTGACGGCCTATTCGTCATCGGCTTTCCAACCGAAGCCCCAGACCGCGCCATCCTGGAGGTCCAGTTCGCCGATGGCCGAACCGAAACCCGGGTGTTGGAAATCGCCCAGCGCACCTATGCCGTGGAACGCATCGATGGGCTGCCGGCGGCCCAGGTAACCCCGCCCCAAGAGGTGTTGGATCGCATCGCACGGGAAAATGCCGCCATCGGTGCTGTGCGTGCGCTTGATACCCCCGTACCATGGTTTGTCGGGGGCTTTCAGTGGCCGGCCACCGGGCGCATCTCAGGGGTCTATGGCAGCCGCAGAATTCTGAACGGCCAACCGCGCCAGCCCCATTATGGGCTCGATGTGGCGGCCCCCACTGGCACGCCTGTGGTGGCGCCCGCACCCGGCACCATCGCCATGGCCGAGGCCGATCTGTATTACACCGGCGGCACCGTCATGATCGACCATGGGTTCGGGGTGACTTCCGTGCTGTCCCACCTGTCAGCGGTATTGGTGACTATTCGCGATCACGTCTCGCCCGGCGATGTTGTTGGCTTGGTGGGAGCCACGGGTCGTGTCACCGGTGCGCACCTGGATTGGCGGGTGAATTGGTTCACTGTGCGTCTGGACCCAGCGTTGCTTGTGCCGCCCATGCCCTAATGGAGGGTTTAGTCCGGCCAGCGGCTGTGCACCCACAACCATTGCTCCGGGCGCTCAGTGATCCACCCCTCGATGATCTCGTTGACCTCGGCCATGGTTTCCGCCACGTCGTTGGCTTCCTTGCCCGATGAGGCGGGGACCATAGGCGGGTAAAAAGTCAGGCGGAACCGCGCGCCATCCAAGCGCTCACACCGGCACGGCACAATCGGCACACCTGCGCGGATTGCGAACCGCGCCAAGGCCGGAGCAGTCATGGCGTCGCGGCCAAAAAATGGCACCGCGATACCGTCGTTCATTTTCTGATCCACCAGCATGGTGAAATGGCGACCCTCGGACAGGCCAGCAATCATGGCCCGGGCCCCTTGCATGCCTTTGCCAACAAACCCGCCGGATTTGGCCCGGGCGTTTTGCACCATGCGGTCGACGATGGGGTTGTTCAAAGGCCGGTATACGTTCGCCGAATCCGGAATGATCTGGCAGACCCCCAAAGCCACCACGTCCCACGATCCCAGATGGGCGGAAAAAACGATGCCACCCCTACCGTCGTCGCGCAGGGCCTCCAGATGTTGCCGCCCCACGACCTCAATGCGGGCCTGGGGGTCGGAGACATCGAAGGCGTCAAGGCAGGCGATTTCGGCGGCATAGCGGCCCAAATTATCCCACATGGCGCGCACGGTTTTGTCCACCTGGCCACTGGTCATTTCCGGGAACGCCGCCCGCAAATTTCGCCGAGCGCGATTTGTTACCCGCAACATGGGGCCGATGGTGCGGGCGATGGCGGCTCCGGTGTCCGAAGCCCGGTCCACGCCCATCCATTGGAACACGGTCAGTAAAATGCCCACCAAGAATGCTTCCAGAGGATTGCCGATCACCCGCTGCACCCAGCCCCGGGAGCCGGTGGGAGCGATTTGATCCTGGGTGTTTTCGGTCATGACTTCATGACTGGCGCCAACACGGCGTCCAGGGCTGCGGGATCGGCGAACTGCATATCGACTTCCAACACCTCAAGGCCCTCGGCAATCCGGCTGGGAATACGGGCCAGGTCCTTCGCTGTTGTGACGAGCCGGGCACCGGTGGTCAGAGCGTCGGCGCGTAAGCGTTCCAGTTCTCCATCCGTATAGGGGTGATGGTCGGGGAAGCCATGGGTGCGTACCACCGTGCAACCCAGTTCGCCCAGGGTTTGAAAGAATTTTTCCGGTCTGCCGATGCCGCAAAAGCCGATAACTCTGGCGCCGCCAAGGCGATCGGTTGACTCTTGGGTTGGTTCCAGATGTGCATTCAAAACCGGCAAGCCCCCGGTATCAGCTGAAATAGTGCTGGCCATTTGATCGTCCACCATTACCACGGCATGGGCCCGGGCCAAGCCGATAGCCGGGCTTTCCCGCAATGGTCCGGCGGGCAGCAAGCGGCCGTTGCCGTGACCAAAGCCTGCGTCGATGACGATGATTGAGACATCCTTTTCCAGCCCCGGGTTTTGAAATCCGTCGTCCATGATAAGCACAGCCGCCCCGTCTTTTATGGCGGCTTGGGCACTGATCCGGCGGTCCCTTGAAACCCATGTAGGGGCCGCTTTGGCCAACAACAATGGCTCGTCCCCCACTTCCAGTGCGGTTTGCTGAACCGGGTCTACCCGCACCAAGCCTTTCAGGTGGCCATGGTACCCGCGGGTCAGAAAATGTGGGGTGTGGCCCAGATCAGACAGGCGCTTGGCGATGGCCAACGCCGTGGGCGTTTTGCCCGCACCGCCCACAACCAGATTGCCAACGCATACTACTGGGACAGCGACGCGCATCGGCTTGGCCATGGCCCATCGGGCCCGGGCGGCGGTGGCAAAGGCCCATGACAACGGCACAAGGGCATTGGATCGATAGCTAGGCCGTTGCCAAAAGGATGGGGCGCGCGTGCTTCCACGAACGCCGCCCCACCAAGCCCGCCATTCGTTCACGCGTTCTGGCTGGGCAGCGCTGGTTCGGGTTTCGTTGGAAGGTGGCCGGTCAGACGATCGGCAAGGTCCGTGACCGCAGTAATGGCGGCTTCGATCTTTGCCAGCGCTGCGGCGCAGGCGTCGTCGTCCGCGTCCCGGGGCACAGTGATCGGTTCCCCCCACACGAACACGCCGCGCGAAAACGGCAATGGCACCTGGAATTTATCCCAGCTGGCCATGATTTTGCGCCGGGTAACGCTGACCGCCATGGGGATCACCGGGACCCCCGCCAGCCGCGCCGCAGTCACCACACCAGCCCGGGCCCGCATATGGGGGCCGCGCGGGCCGTCCGGCGCCAAACAAATGCTGTCTCCGTCCTTCAGTG
>Ga0115002_10006222_pt1 | contig 13822 bp, 6 predicted proteins | sample ArcticOcean_MG_C_8_FD_89576 | JGI IMG/M metagenome (GOLD analysis project Ga0115002, IMG submission 89576) | Marine microbial communities from western Arctic Ocean - ArcticOcean_MG_CB11_86 | ecosystem: Environmental > Aquatic > Marine > Oceanic | place: Arctic Ocean: Canada Basin | collected... | reverse complement strand
ATCAATACTTGGAAAGAGAAGTTTTTAAGAGGTGGGGGCTCGCTCGGTTGTGTTGTCTCGTATAAAATCTGACCTATCAAGTCTTTCGTCTTAAAGATGTCGAGGTCAACTTCCAACTATTAAGGGCATGATTTGTGTTTTCACAGACAGTAGAATACGCGCTGAGGGCAGCCGTTTGCTTGGCGAGTCAGGCACCGGAAAGTTGTACGACGGCGCGGATCGCCGAAATCACGCACGTTCCAACGGCTTATCTTTCTAAAGTCTTACAAGCTTTAAGTCGGGGGGGCGTTGTTCGCTCTCAACGTGGAGTGGGTGGTGGCATTTCTTTGGCGAAATCGCCAGAGGAGATCACCATTTTAGAAGTGGTGAATGCGATGGATCCCATTGTGCGAATTAAGACATGCCCATTGGGGTTGAGTTCGCATGGCACAAACTTGTGCGCTCTCCATAGCCGACTAGACAATGCGCTGGCCTCTGTGGAAGAAGTTTTTGGATCGACAACCTTGGCTGAAGTACTTGCTGAGCCTTCGAGTTCAGTCCCCTTGTGCCAATTTCCTGGGCAACTCAGTAAGCCACTGGTCGGGCTTAATTTGCCCACTCCGAAAATTTAGTGTTCGGTTTCTGATGTGGGAAGCACGTGCCCCATTTTGTCGCGTTTGGTTGCCATGTAGCGTTCGCGTTGTTTGATTGGTTCGGCAATGATGGGTACTTGCTCGACAACGCTTAGGTCAAACATTTTCTCGAACGACTCAGTTTTCTTGGGGTTGTTAGTTAGCAGTCGGATTTTATCTAACCCCAAATCTTTAAGTATTTGCACGCCGATCATGTAGTCGCGAGGGTCGGCTTTGAAGCCCAGTTTGTGGTTGGCTTCAACGGTGTCGTAGCCTTGATCCTGCAATTCGTAGGCACGCAGTTTAGCGACCAGTCCAATTCCGCGGCCTTCTTGTGGAAGATAAACGATGGCCCCGGCCCCTTCGTCGCAGATCATCTGCATCGCCATGTGCAGTTGGTCGCCACAATCGCAGCGTAAAGAATCGAGCACGTCTCCCGTGAAGCACGAAGAGTGCATTCTGACCAGCGGGGCCTCGATTGTTGATAGGTCGCCCCACACCATGGCCATCGGTTCTTGGTCTTCATGATCAACTTGGTATGCAATGATTGTGGGGTTCTGATAATCTTTTGTAGGAATGGATACCTCGGCAACCCGGTTAATAAGCTGTTCGCGAGTTCGGCGATGGCGAATTAAAGCCGATGTTGAAATGATCGGTAGTTCGAACTTGTCTGAAAGCTCTTGCAACTCTCGGCTGTCCGCCATTTCGTGGCCGTCTTGGCTTAAAATTTCAATCAACACGCCGACAGGCTGCAAGCCTGCCATGTTCATTAAGTCGATGGTGGCTTCGGTATGCCCGGCTCGTCTGAGGACGCCACCTGTTTTCGAGAGCAATGGGTTGATGTGTCCGGGACGAACGAAGTATTCAGACTGACCGTTCGGGTTGGCCAAAGCCCGTAAAGTGCGAGCACGATTTTCGGTACTGACTCCCGAGCCACTATCAATATGATCGACAGGCGTCAGAAAATGTGTTCGGTTCGGGGCGGTGTTGTTATCGCTGGGAACAATGGGAAACAGTTGCAGGCGATCGGCGGTATCTTCGGTCATTGGTGCACACAGTACGCCTCGACCGTGACGCAGCATAAAATCGACCGTTTCCGCAGTAATGTTTTCAGCAGCACACACAAAGTCGCCTTCGTTTTCGCGGTCTGCTTCATCAACCACGATGATGACTTGACCCGCAGCTAACGCGGCGATGGCTTCATCGATTGTGTTGTACTTCAGGGTTGTTTTTTCAGAATTGTTCATATCAGTTTGTTGGTTCGAAAGTGGGGGTGATTCGTGGTGTCTTTCGTCTTCGCTCGCAGGCGAGAACGATCTCTTCATTCTAGGAATTTCGATTTCGGAATAGCCAGTGGTTTGACCGGAATTCGAGAAAAAAGATCAAGTCTCGTCTGTCTTCGGCATCCCATTGCTTAAGTTCGTTGGTCAATAAGCCTATTCAGATTAATTGGTACAACCGGGACGGTCGGTGTGAGATTGCGTCTGTGGAACTAGGTTTTTGGGATGTCATCACCTTACGATACCTATTTTTGTGAGTTCAGCAACGCCTGTCTGCTGATATAGGAGATAGAAGAGGGGATGAAGATTCGATTGACGGTGAGGTGGTCTATTTTGACTTGGATTACCTTCAGATCCGGAAGTTGAGTTGGCAAGGCCACTTTTGCTGTTTACAGCATCGCTTGTCGATCATTTCGAAAATGGTTGGATGGATCTTGACAATCCAACGAATACTGATATGCTGAGGTATGAGGCAACCTGAGTTGAAGTACCGGGTTACTACTTTTAGGTGTCTTGTGAACGACCAGTTTAACAAGGCGAATCGAAAGGATGGAAGGGGCTCGCCCTTGAACGGGCTTGTGCTCTCTGGTAACCTTTTTAGAGACGAGACTCTCTGGTAACCTTTTTAGAGACGAGAACTGACCTACCAAATACGATTCAAGAGAGTTGGGACTCTTTTGAACAAGCCAGATTAAAACACACCGAAAATTTACCAACCATCGGATGTCAATGAAATCACCGTCGCATTCTGGAATGACTTTCACTTTGTGAGTCGACAGAATCGAACCTGCAGAAATGGGGAGACGATTTAGATGAACCGTTCGACACAACTGCTGACTTTAGTGGCTCTTTTTTCAGTTTGCATGAGCGCCTCTTCTTCCGACGCTGCACCTGAACCAAAAGGTTTGGGTGATCCGGGAAAAATGACCTCATTAAAAGTTGAGCCGAATTTCGAATCCAAAGGAATCACAATTCGGGGCCGCGATGCCCGTCAGCAATTGTATTCCACAGGAGTTTTTGACAGCGGTCAATTAAGAGACTACACACGCAAAGTCAAATATTCATCTCAACCTGCCGGAATGGTTGAAATTTCAGAGACCGGTTTGGTGACCCCTCTCAAAGATGGTGCTGCCGTCATTCATGTGGCAAGCCCGGAAGGCTTGAAGGCCAAATTGCCCGTCACTTTAGTTGGAATTGAAACGCAGTATCCGATTAATTTCAAAAATCAAATTAATCCTATTTTCACCAAGCTAGGGTGTAACAGCGGCGGATGTCACGGAAAAGCGAGTGGGCAAAACGGGTTCAAATTATCGTTGCTAGGGTTCTACCCCGATGATGATTATGAATTCCTCGTCAAAGAGGGTCGCGGTCGGCGATTGTTTCCTTCGTCGCCTGCATCAAGCTTGTTGCTGAAAAAAGCCATTGGTCGTTCGCCCCACGGTGGTGGCAAACGCATGGAAATTGACAGTTACGAATACCGAATGATGTACCGCTGGATTGAACAAGGAATGCCTAAAGGTTCCGCTGAGGATCCCGTGGTAACGGGAATTACCTGTCTGCCCACCGGTCGAGTGTTGGATCGCGGTTCCGATCAGCAGTTTACGGTGATTGCTAACTACAGTGATGGCAGTGTGGAAGATGTCACCCAAATGGCATTGTACGAAGCCAACGACCCTGAAATGGCCGACGTGACGAAAACGGGAATTGTGAAAACGCTCGACTTAAGTGGCGAAGTGGCCATCATGGCTCGCTTCCAAGGTCAGGTTTCCACATTCCGAGCAACAATTCCTTTGGGCGTTGATGTTGCCGAAGTGCCGAAGGCAAACAACTTTATCGACAATGCTGTCTTCGGAAAGTTGCAAGTTTTAGGAATTCCTCCTTCACCAGTTGCCAACGATTCAACCTTCCTGAGAAGGGTTTACGTAGACGTGACCGGGTCGATGCCCACCGAGCCGGAAACGGCAGCCTTCTTAGCCGATAAAGACCCAAATAAACGTAATAAGTTAATCGACAAGCTTCTCGATACCGTGGGCTATGCAGATTACTTTGCGAACAAATGGAATATGGTTCTGCGAAACAAAAATCGACGTGGTGACAGCCCCGCCGATACATTTGCCTTCTACCGCTGGATTCGAACAAGCCTGTATGAGAATAAGCCTTATGACGAATTTGTCGGAGACATTTTAACCGCTTCGGGAGATTCCCGACAAAACCCGGCGGTTGTCTGGTTCCGTGAAGTCGATCAAGCGGATGAGCAAGTGGAAGACACGGCTCAGTTATTCTTGGGCTTACGCATTCAATGTGCCCGCTGTCATCACCATCCATTTGAAAAGTGGAGCCAAAACGATTACTACGGATTCCAAGCATTCTTTAGCCAAGTTGGCAAAAAGAATCTTCCCGGCGTTGCAGCACGAAATGCACGTCAGCAGCGTGTTTTCCATAAAGGCGGAATAGCATCTTCCCGCAATCCTCGATCAGGTGAAACTCTGAAACCGACCGGGTTGGGCAGTGAGCCATTGGAAATTGATCCTCAGTCCGACCCTCGCGTTCAGTTGGTTGCTTGGCTGCGACATAAAGACAACCCGTTTTTCGCTAAGGCTTTGGTGAACCGTTATTGGAAGCACTTCTTCGGTCGTGGAATTGTTGAACCCGAAGACGACATGCGGGCGACTAACCCTCCGACAAATCCTGAACTGCTCGACCAATTGGCGAAGTCGTTCGTCGAAAGTGGATTCGATCTGAAGCAGCTTGTGAGAACGATCACAGGTTCCAAGACGTACCAGTTGAGCTCATTGCCCAACGATTACAACTTGAAAGACAAACAGAATTTCTCTCGCTACTATCCGAAACGGCTGACGGCAGAAGTTCTGTACGACGCTTTCCATCAAGTCACGAAAACCACGCAAGGCTACTCGGGACAACCGGCCGGTACGCTGGCCATTCAACTTCCTGATCCTGCAGTGGGGCCGTACTTCTTGAAAGTGTTCGGTCAGCCACAAGCCGATACGGCCTGTGAATGTGAACGTTCTCAAGAAGCAAACTTGGCACAGAGCTTACATCTGCTTAACAGTAGTGAAGTGCAAACGAAAATCGCATCGGGAACTGGACGGGCCACCTTGTTGGCCAACGACAAAGAACGGTCCCACGATGTTAAAATTAAAGAGTTGTATCGGTGGGTCTATTCTCGTGATCCGAATGCTGATGAAATCAAAATAGCATTGGCCCATGTGACCAAGAATGAAAAGACTCCGAAGATTGCCTATGAAGATATCCTTTGGGCTTTGATCAATACGAAAGAGTTTTTGTTCAACCACTAAGCAGAGTTTGAATGAACTCTTGTAAATGACTCGTCCGCGGGGCCTTTTTTGGCCCCGCTTTTTTTATGAATTAAGTTCTAACGCGATCGGAATATGCAATATCACTAGACCCCCTAAGTGGCAAATTTGTGTTTTCCCACGAAAAACTATGAATTCTCCTTTTTCCTCGTAGTAGTAACTGGTTAACATAAGTGGAACCTTACTTGTTTCGTTTGTTTTTAAACGGAGATGTAGGTATCCTATTTAGGTCGGTTGCTCTAATTTTTTAAGAGTGCCAACCTCAAACCTAATGACCTCATTGAACGACTTACCTTGAATTCCGCTTCATCAATATTTCGAGCTGTTTCTCGAATCATCCGAATGTGGAAACCTACCTTTAATTTTTGAAGCACATCGACGTAGTGCTATCACCTGGTTCGACTTGAACTTGGTTTTGATGTCGGTGCCGCAGGCTTTTCCTGAAAGCCATATTTACCCCAACACACTCGCGACAGATTGGAAGGGTTCACGATGCAACTTAATCGATCATTGCATTTTTCTAAGCAATTGCTCTCGAACGTATCTCTCAGAAGTTTATTGTTTGTTGTTGCTGTGTTTGCATTCTCGGCAAGCTTGCAGGCTCAACTTCCTCAAACCAGATTGACAGCAATCTTTCCCTTGGGTGGCCAAGTTGGAACGACGGTTGAACTGCGGTTGGCCTCAGGGACCGATTTAGACGACAGTAACAAACTCGTCTTTAGTCATCCCGGAATTACGGCCGTCCAAAAAACTCAGGATGCCAACGGTAAGAAAACCCCTGTCACAAACACCTTCATCGTGACCGTTGCGGCAAGCGTGCCTCCCGGTTTGTACGACGTCCGTGCGTCGGGCGTGTTTGGGCTCAGTAACCCCCGAACGTTTGTTGTCAGCAATCGAAAAGAATCGCAAGAAGTCGAGCCGAACGAAAACCTCGAACAGGCGACAGTGATCGAATTAAATTCGGTCGTGAATGCCGCTTCGAATCGTGCGACCGACGTTGACTTTTACAAATTCGCGGCCAAGAAAGGCCAACGTGTATTGGTCGACTGCCGAGCACGTCGGATCGATTCTCAGATGACGGCCCGGCTTGAGTTGTACAATACCACCGGACGCCGTTTGATTGTCACGCGAGAGATTGTCCGACAAGACCCGTTCATCGATTTCACCGTTCCCGCCGATGGCGAATATTTGGTGAAAGTTCACGATGTTGTTTTTGGTGGCGGTGCCAACCACGTTTACCGGTTGGCCGTGCATACCGGGCCGCATATCGATTATGTTTTGCCTCCTGCCGGGCTAGCCAATACCAACGGGCGATACACATTGTACGGTCGAAATCTTCCCGGTGGTCAACCTGCCGGAGTGAAACTCGGCGGTCAAGAACTGCAAAAACTTGCTGTCAATATCGCTCTTCCTGCCGATTCTTCGACATTCCAACCGGGGGAGAACTTTGCACCGGTTGAAGCTGGCTTGGACGGCATCTCTTATTCACTAAAAACTGCAGCAGGCGTTTCAAATCCGGTTACTATTTATTTTGCAACCGCCCAGCCAGTGTTAGAGATTGAGCCAAATAACGTCTCTGAAAAGTCACAAAAAATTTCAATTCCTGCAGAATTCATCGGCCAGTTTCAAAGTAAAGGTGATGTCGATTATGTTCAGTTTGAAGCCAAAGCCGGGGCCGTGCATTACATTGAAGTGTTCGGCCAGCGGAATGGCACGAGCGCCGATCCTTATTTCCTCTTGCAAGGCGTAACGAAAAACGACAAAGGCGAAGAGACCGTTAAACAAATTACATTACAAGACGATGTCGCCACCAATTTGCTGGCCAACGTTTTCGATACCTTAACCGATGACCCTATCTATCGATTTCAAGTTCCCGCCGATGGAACCTACCGAATTGCGGTTCGAGATCGTTACTACGAAGTTCGCGGTGATGCCAGCTTGGTCTACCGCCTTTCCATCCGGAATGAGCAGCCCGATTTCCGCGTTGTTGTATTGCCGCTGGTCCCTGCCGCCGGGGCTGCTCGCACCGCACAAACCTGGGCGACCGGTTTGCGGAAGGGAGACAATATTGAAGTACATGCATTTGCCTTTAGACGTGATGGCTTCAACGGGGCAATTGAAATTACCGCCGAAGGGCTTCCCAACGGCGTGACCTGTCAGGGGTCGACAATTCCCGGTGGCCAAACTTCGACAGTATTAGTTTTTTCTGCTGCTGAAAATGCACCGGATTGGGCTGGCCAAGTCCGCGTGGTCGGTAAGGCCGTCATTGATGATCTGGTTAAAGTACGGGCGGTGACAGCCGCTGCGGCTGCATCGAAAGCCAACGCCGCTGCCCTACCTAAACTTCAAGAGACCGTCACCAAAGCCGCAGCCGCTTCAAAAGTGGCCGCCGATAAAGTCACCCCATTGAAAACCGAACAAGCCACGAAAGACGCAGCCGCAAAAGCCGCAGTTGTCGTTTTAACGAAGGCCAATCAGGTGAAAGATGCTGCGACTAAAAAATCAGTCGCAGACGCTGCAATTCTCAAAACTGCACAGGCAGCCAAAGTCGCCGGTGACAAGGCGAACCTAACTGCCCAGGCTGTATTGAAGACTGCAACGACTGTAAAGGCAGCCGCCGATAAGAAAGTGGTGGATTCTCAAGCTATTGTGACTGCTTCCACGACAGCCAAAACGGCTGCTGACAAACAGGCCGCAGCGACTTCAGTCGCTGCGAAAATGTCCGCCGACCAGGCTGCCGCCGCGAAAAAGGCTGCCGATGCTGCCAAAGATAATAAAGCCTTAGCGGCCGCTGCCACCAAGGCCGCCCAAACAGCGGCGACTGCAGCAGCGACTGCGAAAACAGCCCTCGCTGCCAAAACGGCCGCCGATGCGAAACTTGTCGCGGACAACGTGTTATTAAAGACGGCTCAGACAGCTCAACAAGTAGCAGTAACAAAACTTGCTACTGCTACGACTGCCGCACAGAAATCCACAACCAATGTCGCGAATCTTACGAAGGCAGTCGCCACAGCAGCTGCCGCCAACAAAGTTTCGGTCGCGGCAAAAACAACATCGGAAGCTGCCGCGAAAATTACTGACACGAAATCGAAGGCCGCCGCAACTGCGAAGGCCGACGTTGACAAAAGGACTGTAGCCGCGGAAAAAGTAGCCGCCACGGCTGCTGCTGCTGCAAAAACAGCAACCGATGCCGTGACTGCTCAGCAGAAAAAAATCGTCGCGTCAACCAATGTTCAAAACCATGCGATTGCGGCTCAAAAGGCTGCAGCTCGCCAAGTGTCTCGACAAGTTCGCTCGGCATCGATTGCTTACAACGGTGCAGCGAATGTTCCAGGAGTTGTTCGCGTCACTCGCGGTTTGGGGCTTTCAGTTTTGAAAGAGAAGGCGCCCTTCCAACTGCAGACCAACGTATTCAAGGTTGATGTAAACCAAAGTCGCCAGATTCTGGTCCCTGTCAAATTGATCAAGCGAGACGGGTTTGATAACAATGTCACGTTGACCTTTGTCGGAGTCCCTGCCAAGTCGAATATCACCGTGCAGAACAAACCGATTAATAAAGGAAAGACGGACGAACTGCTGCAAGTGTTTGTGAAAAACAACGCTCCTCCGGGGACGTATACGCTGTACCTGAAATCTCAAGGGCAGGTTGCCTACCGCAGGCATTTAGACAAAGTTGCCCCGCTTAAGGCCGAGCAGGCTGAGAAAGTGAAATTGGTAGCCGCCGCCGCAGAGGTTTTGAAAAAGGCCAATGTGACGAAAGCTGCTGCTACGAAAAAATCGGCAGCCGACGTGGCCGCATTGGCGAAAGCCCTGGCCACAAAAACTGCTACAGAGAAAGCTAATGTAACAGCGCAAGCAGCTTTGAAAGTTGCTACTGATAAAAAAACTGCCGCCGACAAGCAGGTTATCGCCACTCAGGCTGTGGTGACAGCATCGACAACGGCCAAAGCTGCCGCCGACAAGCAGGCAACGGCGACTGCAGCAGCAGCGAAAACAGCGACCGACCAAGCTGCCGCCGCGAAGAAGGCCGCTGATGCAGCTAAGGACAATAAAACCTTAGCCGCCGCTGCCACCAAAGCCGCCCAAACCGCAGCGACCGCAGCAACGACTGCCAAAACGGCTCTCGCCGCGAAAACGGCCGCGGATAAAAAACTTGCAGCAGATAACGTGATTTTGAAGACTGCTCAAACGGCTCAGGCTGCTGCAGTCAAAGTTCTCACGACGGCGACTTTGGCAGCTCAGAAAACAACGACCAATGTTACCAATACGACTAAGGTATTCACCACCGCCGGTGCCGCTAACAAAGTCTCGTTGGCAGCAAAAACGAAAGCGGATGCCGAGGCGAAAGACGCCGACACAAAATCAAAAGCCGCTGTTGCCGCGAAAACAGATGTCGATAAACGAACTGCCGCTGCCGTTAAGGTTGCCACAGCGAAGAACATCAATTTCTTCCCGCCATCAACGCCAATTATTATCACCGTGAAAAAGGCACCTGTTACATTGGCTGCGGTCGTACCCGCTGGTGGGGCATTAAAAATTGGTGCTAAGATTGATGTCAAAGTAACCGTCAAAAGAGTGAATGGGTTCCAAGGCCCGTTGACTTTGAGCCTGCCTTTACCACCCAATGTAAAAGGCTTGTCTGCCCCCGCAGTAACAATACCCGCCGACAAAACCGAAGGCGTACTTTCCATTTCCGCTGCAGGCGGAGCGACGGAAGGTCAACTGGCGAATATGGTCATTCGTGGCAGTATGAGTTTTGAAGGGCAAGCCAGTGTGGATGTGCCCGTAGCCTTGAAAGTTAATAAGTAACAGCAATCACACACAAGTGTTTTGCTGGTTTTCAACAACTTGATATCGTCCCGTGTTGTTTAATTAGGATGGACATTATGCGAATTCGTATCGCTCTGCTTAGCTTCGTAGGAACTGCCCTTTTGGTTTCTTCATCAGCCATGTCGGCAGATGACAAGCCGCTGCCTGTTGCAGCCGTCAAACTGGGACGCCCGGTTGATTTCCAAAAAGACATCTACCCAATTCTCGACAAAAATTGCGTGGCCTGTCATAACTTGGCCATTAAAGAAAGTGACCTCGTTCTCGAAGATGTGAAAAGCATTCTTAAAGGCGGGGCCAGTGGGCCTGCGGTCATTCCTAAGAAGCCGGAAGAAAGCTATCTGTTCCAGGTTGCAGCACACATTGAAGAATCTTTCATGCCGCCGCTGCCGAACAAAGTTGAAGCCCGATCATTAAACCCCAACGAGCTGGGGCTGCTGAAACAGTGGATTCTTGAAGGAGCGACTCCTGGCTCGGGCTCATCGGGAGGGAAAATTCAATGGCAGGTGATTCCGTCTGATTTGAACGCCATTTACTCGGTCGCGCTTTCGCCCTGGGGACGGTTTGCCGCCAGTGGGCGTTCAAACAATATTTTAATTTATGATGTCGTCACTGGCGAAGAAGTTGCCCAGCTGAACGACCCGAGTTTGCAAAAAATCTTGGTCGAGGGAAAACCCTTCTATCAACCCGGAACATCCCATCGCGATTTTGTGCATTCATTGGCTTTCAGCCCTGACGGCAATACTCTTGCGTCGGGTGGATATCGTGTTGTCAAAATCTGGAAACGACAAAATATAGCTCAGTTTTCTATCAATTTGCCCAACGCCGTAACTGCCGTCGCAGTGAGTCAAGACGGCAAATGGGCCGCAGCGGGCATTGCCGGAAATGCGATTGCCCTGGTGAATCTTGCCGAAAAGAAAGTCGTGAAAACACTTGCTGGCCACACGGCTGCTATCACAGGTGTGCAATTCACGACCGATGGCACCAAGCTAGTTTCCAGCTCGGCAGATAAATCGATCCGCGTGTGGAACGTGTCTAATGGTGCAGCCGCCGGTCAAATTATTACTCCCGCACCAATTAACGATGTCGTTACCAACTTGGATGGCAGCCAAATTATTACCGCCCATGCGGACAATATCATTCGAGTGTGGAAAACTGCTGACACTGCTGTGAAACCTGCAGAAGGTGAAGCCACCAAACCCGCTTTAGAAATTAAAGGACATAGCAAGGCTGTGAATGCCCTGGCGTTGTTGTTACCTGCGGGAACGCAATTGGTTTCAGGATCTGAAGACGCCACCGTTCGTATTTGGAATTTGGCCGATGGAAAACAAATTCGGTCTCTAAATCATGGCGGCCCGGTGACTGATGTGGCTGTTCGCCCCGATGGTGTGATGTTGGCCTCGGCCAGTGCCAACGGTTCTTCAAAACTGTGGCAATCTGCGGACGGAAAACAAATTGCCGAGGTCAAAGGCGACCTTACCGCAACTCGGTTGACTTCAACCAAAACGGAAGCGCAGACAGTTGCCCAACAAAAACTAACATTGGCAACCAACGCACAAACCGCAGCCGACAAAGATGTAACGGATCGTACAGCAGCCTTGAAGAAAGCCAACGAAGCGAAAACGGCTGCCGACAAAGTTGTTGTCGAAGCTCAAAAGAAATCAACCGCAGCCGCTGAAGTTCTAAAGAAAGCCAATGTCACGAAAGATGCGGCTACGAAAAAATCAGTCGTCGACACTGCCGCATTAGCAAAGGCCTTAGCTGCAAAAACAGCTGCTGAAAAAGTCAAAACAGTGGCCCAAGCCGCTTTGAAAGTTGCCACCGATAAAAAGACCGCCGCCGACAAGCAAGTTGCCGCCGCCCAAGCTGTGGTGACTGCCTCGACAACGGCCAAGGCCGCCGCCGACAAACTGGCAACGGCAACAGCTGCCGCTGCGAAAACTGCAACCGACCAAGCTGCCGCCGCGAAAGCCGCCGCCGATGCTGCCAAGGATAATAAAGCCCTAGCCGCTACTGCCGTGAAAGCCGCCCAAACTGCGGCGACCGCAGCAACGACTGCCAAAACGGCCCTTGCCGCCAAAACGGCTGCCGACAAAAAACTCGCTGCAGATAACGTGGTGTTAAAGACGACTCAAACGGCTCAGGCTGCGACAGTTAAAGTATTAACGACGGCCACCCAGGCGGCTCAGAAAGCGACCGTCGATGTAACCACCGTGACTAAGGCTTTCACCACCGCCGATGCTGCGAACAAAGTTTCGTTGGCAGCAAAAACTAAAGCCGATGCTGCTGCCAAAGCCCCAGAAGCCGAGGCAACCAAGCAGGCCGCCGCATTAAAGAAAGCGACCAGCACTCAGGCTTCTGCTGTTCGTTCTATTCAGCGGGGTGACAAATCCTTGAAGTCATCTCAAGCTAAGGCTGTCTTGGCCAAGACGCTGAAAGAAACTCGAACGAAAGAAAAAACTCAGTCTGATGCGGCACTCGATGTGGCGAAAAAGGCCGAGCCAGCAACGGTCAAACCGGCTCGTTCGGTTGCCTTTTCACAAGATGGAAAGAAACTTGTCACGACAGGCGATGACCTCACTCTGCACCTATGGGATTCGACCACCGGACAGCCTTTGGAAACTTCAACTCCTTTACAAGGAATTGCCTCCTCGCTGGCAGCTGTTTCTGAATCAGTCATCATTTCAGGGTCGGCTGATAAAAAACTGACACTTTGGAAACTCAACCCAGAATGGGCACTGACTGCCGTCTTGGGTCCGAAAAAGGAAGCCCCGCTCGATTTGGGTGCTTCACAGTTTGTCAGCCGTGTACTGAGTATCGATTTCAGTCCAGATGGTAAGTTAGTTGCCACCGGTGGCGGAGACCCTTCGAGAAGCGGTGAATTGATGCTGTGGGACGTTGCTACCGGCAATCTGGTTCGAAATATCGAAGACGCCCACAGCGATACAATTTTCGACCTCGATTTCTCGCGAGACGGCAAATTAATTCTTTCAGGAGCCGCTGATAAGTTTGTGAAAATCTTCGAAGTTGCAACTGGCAAATTCGTGAAATCATTCGAAGGCCATACTCACCATGTTCTTGGTGTTGGCTGGAAGGCCGATGGAAGTGTCATCGCCAGTGCAGGTGCTGACAACGCCATTAAAGTCTGGAATGTTGAAACCGGTGAGCAAAACCGAACAATTGCTGGCTATGCCAAGCAAGTGACGGCCCTTCAATTTGTCGGTGTCGGCGAGAACATTATTAGCTGTGGTGGAGACAAAACGGTGCGATTCCACCGAACCACCAACGGCCAAAATTATCGTAGCTTTGCCGGTGCCACCGATTACGTTTACGCTTCGGCTGCTTCTCGCGACGAAAAACTGGTTGTCGCTGGCGGTGAAGACGGCGTGCTGCGTGTTTGGAATGGCACAAACGGGAAGGTTTTGAAATCTTTTGAACCACCCAAGCCACCGGAAGATAACTCTCAAGCCAAGAAGTAAGAATAGATGGCCGACTAGGTTTTTTTCCTTTTGGGAAGCTTGATCTCAATCTCGACAACCGCCACACTGACACATTGTCAGCGTGGCGGTTTTTTTTGTGCAACTCATGAAAATTTAGAGAGCAATTCAACAATGTCGGACGCCTTAAGAAATCGAATCCTCTCAGAACTGGAAGACTTGGTTCTGATCGATCCTCATTCCCATATCAACCCGCATGCAGCGGCATCAACAACGCTCGCTGATATCATGGGTTACCACTATTACACCGAACTGGCTCATTCGGCAGGCTT
>Ga0115002_10006221_pt1 | contig 13824 bp, 6 predicted proteins | sample ArcticOcean_MG_C_8_FD_89576 | JGI IMG/M metagenome (GOLD analysis project Ga0115002, IMG submission 89576) | Marine microbial communities from western Arctic Ocean - ArcticOcean_MG_CB11_86 | ecosystem: Environmental > Aquatic > Marine > Oceanic | place: Arctic Ocean: Canada Basin | collected... | reverse complement strand
GTCTGTTGACCAAGCACGATCGCTGCGGCCGGCAGAATACGAAACGCCTCGTCCTTGGGAATCGTCGGTAGATAGAAATCGACGAACTCCAACGCCTCACGTTCTTCGACCGGTTCCCCGCTGTCTTCCCCGCTGTCTTCCCCGCTGTCTTCCCCGCTGTCTTCCCCGCTGTCTTCCTCGTTGTCTTCCTCGTTGTCTTCCTCGTTGTCTTCCTCGATCGAGTCAGCCGCGCCAGAGTCTTCGAGAGATTCAACCATCGGTGACATCTCGGTAAGCGGATACTCTTCGACCTCAGGCGTCATGCGTGGTTGATTCCGTCGGCGACGCGGCAGCTTGTCCTCCAACGCCAACCCCGTCGCAATCATCCGGAAACCGTTCAGGAAATCGGCGAACTCACCCCGCTCGATGGGGAAATCCGGCACGAGTTCGGCCAAGTCGGCCAGCCGACCCTCCAAGTCGTCTTCCTCGGCTCCCAGCAACTCACCAACCAGAGCGTAGTTGATTGAGAATTCGTCGTCATCCGGTTCCAGCACCACGCGGTTGCCCGAAAAATCGCGTCGCAGCTTCAAAGGGACGTCGATCAACGGCGCACAGAATGTGCGTTCCGGCGTGTCCCCCTTTGCCGGTCGCCGACCAACGAGAAATAACGCCCCCAGTTGCAACGACGTTTGAGGCCCACCTGTGGCAAACCGATTGGCCATCTCGATCGCTTCCGGCGTCGAAAGCGTCAGCGACCCGTCACGCGCCAGCCGGAACTGCTGTTCCTTCGTGATCGGCAGCAGCGACACATCCTTCTGCTCCAACACATTCAACAACCGCGCCCACTCCGTCTGAGCAGCGAGGCAATCGTAGAGATAACGAATGATGGGTCGGAGCACTGGCTGCGGAACTTTCATTCGATATCAAATCGATCGACTCACGGCTTCACTACAGGACGTGCAGCCGCGTTGTTAGAATATCGTCTTTCCTCACCCAACGACACACTCCCATGCTCCGCATCGGCCGAGGTGACATTCATCTGATCGACCTGGAAACCCGGCTGCCGTTCAAATACGGCATCGCCACGATGACCCGCGCGCCGTATGCGTTCGTTCGCGTGCCAGTCATTATTGATGGAGTTGAGACATTCGGCATCGCGGCCGACCTGCTGCCCCCGAAGTGGTTCACGAAGGTGCCGGACGCCCTTCTGGAAGACGAAGTCGCCGAGATGCTGGCCGTCATCGAACAGGCCCGTGACTTGGCCACCGATCTCGAAGCGGCGACCGTCTTCGAGGCTTGGCGCGAACTCTCACAACGTCAATCCAACTGGGGACGCGAAGAACAACTGCCACCGCTGTTAACACAGTTCGGCACATCGCTCATCGAACGAGCCCTCATCGAGGCGGTTTGTAAGGCGAAACAACAATCTTTTGCAGAGGCCGTCCGCGATAACACATTCGGCATACGACTCGGTGACTTCGACGAACAACTGGCCGGAACCGAACCATCCGACTGGTTACCGGCCAGCCCACGCACTCGAGTCATCGCCCGCCATACCATCGGTATGGCCGACCCACTTACCGACGACGACATTCCCGCAGACGACCGACTGAGCGATGGATTACCCCAATCGCTAGAAGCCTGCATCGCGAGGTACGGATTGCAGCATTTCAAAATCAAAGTCTCGAGCGATTTCGAGAGCGACATTGTTCGCGTATCACGAATTGCCGACATCCTCACCCAACATGCACCGGCCGACTTCGCCTTCACGATGGACGGCAACGAACAATTCCGCACGCTCGCTGCGTTCCGTAGCTATTGGGAACGGCTAACCGCTGTTACCGAATTGCAGCCGCTCTTGGAACATCTGCTGTTCGTCGAGCAACCCTTTCATCGCGATGTCGCACTCGATGCAAATATTCTCGGCGAGTTGGCAACTTGGACTGCACGGCCTCGAATCATCATCGACGAATCGGATGTCGGGTCCGATTCGCTTCGACAAGCCATCGCACTGGGCTACCACGGCACCAGCCACAAAAACTGCAAGGGTGTTTTCAAGAGCATTCTCAGCGCCTGCTTGCTCGCAAAACTCGGCCGCGACGATCCACAAGCCGGTTACGTCATGAGTGGCGAAGACCTCGCCAACGCCGGGCCGGTCGCCCTTTTGCAAGACTTGGCGACAACGGCCACCCTGGGCATCGCCAGCGTCGAACGCAACGGCCACCACTACTTTGCCGGCCTCTCGGCCTTTCCGGAGGCCGTCCAGGAGCAGACACTCCAACATCACGCCGACTTGTACCACTCTAGCGAATCGGGCTGGCCCACGTTGAACATCCAACAGGGCGAAATCGACGTCACCTCTGTCACGGCTGCCCCCTATGGTGTCGGCTTCGAGATCGACGTCGAACAATTCGCCTCGGCTGATCAGTGGAAGAATGCCGACAGTTAATAATCAAAGCCATCTCACACAGCGACGCGACATCCTCGAAAGCAAACTCCATGAGCCACACCATAAAAACAACCGTCGTTGGTAGTTACCCCGTACCCGAATGGCTGCGCGTGATGCCGACGTCCAGCAATCTGCGCGACGCCGAACTGGCTGTCATCAAGACCCAGGAACTGGCCGGTCTCGATGTCATCTCAGACGGCGAACTGTCGCGCTTCGACGTCAATCACCCCGAGACCAATGGGATGATCGATTACTTCATTCGCCCGCTGGAGGGGATTTCCGATTCGCTCTCACGAGTCGAGTTGGACGGTTTTCGCGAGAAAAGCGGGTTTGGCTTCCGAGCCAAACCGGCCGGTGTTGTGCGATCAGTCATCAGCGAAGGAATGCTCGACTTGGCCGCCGACTACGATGCGGTCCGTCAACTCGCCACGAGTCCCTTGAAGTTCACCGTCACCAGCCCTTACATGCTGGCGAAAACACTGCTCGACACACATTACAACGATCTCGAAGCCCTCGTGCTGGCGATTGCCGACGTGCTCCGCGATCAGGTCGCCCGCATCGATGCCCCCGTGTTGCAAGTCGACGAGGCCAACCTGCCCGGCAGCCCACAAGACGCCGGCATTGCTGCGGCCGGTATTAATCGTGTTCTCTCAGGAGCCACAGGCGAAACCGGCGTGCATCTTTGCTTCGGTAACTACGGCGGCCAATCAATCCAACAGGGCTTCTTCCGCGAGTTACTCCCGTTCTTCAACGCGTTGGAATGCGACCATCTCATCCTCGAATTCGCCCGCCGGGATGATGCAGAACTCGACGTGTTCCGCGATTTGAAGCCCTCGATTTCCTTGGGCCTGGGTGTGATCGACATCAAAGACAACGAAGTCGAATCGCTGGATGAAATCGCGCGCCGCATTGAATCAGCAGTCAACGCACTCGGAGCCGAGCGCATCCAGTGGATTCACCCTGACTGCGGTTTCTGGATGCTGCAACGCTCGATCGCCGATCGCAAGATGCGCGCGTTGGTTGCAGGACGCGATCAGTTTGCTGGGTAAAAAAGAAAAGAAATCTAACCACGGGGAGCACTGGGAACACGGGGTAAAAAAGAAATCCCCGTGTCCCCCGTGGTTGAAAACACTTTCCCTAAACAACTCTGTGATACTGCTACTTCAATTGTTCCGACAGGAACATCACGATCACCGCAGTCAGGTAGTCGCGGTTGGCTTTCTTGGCGAAGCCGTGGCCTTCGTTGGCGGCGTAAATCGTCCACGGTTTGCCGCCGACTTTCTTAACCTTCGCCACAATTTCCTGAGCCACCACGAAGGGAACGCGCGGGTCGTTTTCTCCGTGAGCGACCAACAGATCCGATTTGATCTTGTGGGCGTTGTTCGTCGGGTTGATCCGCTCGAAGACCTTCTGCATTTTTGGATCCCGCTCGTCCCCGTACTCGGCTCGGCGCAGATCTCTGCGATAGGCTTTGGTGTTCTTGAGAAACGTCGTGAAGCTGGCCAGCCCCACAATGTCGACGCCCGCCCGAATTCGCTCGGGGAAATGTGCCAACGACGCCGTCACCATGTACCCGCCGTACGATCCGCCGTAAACGGCCACACGTTTGGAATCGAGTTCCGGCTGCTCTTCAATCCAGTCCAGCAGCGCACCGATATCACGAACACTGTCTTCCCGTTTCTCGGCGTTGTCGAGTTTGAGATACGACTTGCCGTAACCAGCCGAGCCGCGCACGTTCGGCCGAATGACGGCAATGCCCAACTCGTTGAGATAGAACTGATCAATACTCGAAAAGTAAGGCCGATACTGGCTTTCCGGCCCGCCATGAATGTTGATCAGAACTGCAGCCGGTTTGTCTTTCGTGGCGTTTCGCGGCTTGAAATAATAAGCGGGAATCATGCGAGGTTCGTCCGACATGGGTGCCTTGTCGAACGTCGGATAGCGCACCCGTTCCGGCTGCACGAACGATTCCGTATCCAACCCGCCGACTTCGCTGAACGTCCATTGCGAAAGCTTCCCGGAAGAAAGATTCAACGAGTACGCATCCGACGGCGCATCGGGCCGTGAAAGCGTGAACCCCAACTGCTTGCCATCCGGAGAGAACTCCAACGAACTGACAATCCCCAATGGCAATTCGGCGCGTAACGGAATGTCGGCATCGAGCAGAAACCCGCCCTCGCGTTCAAAAAGCCGACTGCGGTCACCGTCGCGTGTACCGGCCAAGAAATACAGACTGCTGGCTCCGTCTTCGTTGGACGTGAAAGCAACCAGGCCCGACTTGGGTTCCATCTCGATCGAACTGACATTCCAGGGCAGTTCTTCCGACAGCCAAGTGTATTTCATGCTCGACAAATCAAGCCGTGCCAATTGGCGGAATTCCCCATTGGCGTCGGACGCCACGTAAAGTAATTTCCCATCGGGCGAGAATTCCATCGCCCCGAACGACGCCTTCCCACCAGGAATCGGCAGCCGCTTTAACTTGCCCGTGACGATATCCAGCAACGCGGGGTACGACTCGTTAATCGAAACGTACCGGTTGACTAGCAGCGTGAATTTGTCGCGCGACCAATCGATGGGAACCCAAAATTCGCCGTCCGTTTCGAGAATTCTCTTCAACTCGCCCGAGTTGCGAATATCCGCGATGTACAAGTCGGTGTCGCGCCCGTTGCGGGAATTGTTCGCCACGATCATCCGGCTACCGTCATGCAACACGGGCCCTAGCCGATTTCGCGACTTGCCGTCGGTCAGCAGCGTGGCTTTGCCCGTCGTACGATCGAGGAAGTGGATTTGATAATCTTCATTCCCCCCACTCGACATGGTGACCAATAGATTGCCTGCTTTGTCTTCGGGGATGAACCGCCCGCTGGCTGGCTCGTCAAAGAAACTGATCTGCGTCCGTCTCCCGCCCGGCTCGTAAACGCGATGCAACTGCGACGTATTCCCGAACCGCGTCTGCACGAGAATCCCCTTCCCATCAGGCGACCACCCCCGAAACCCCGCCGACCGCACATTCTTATACTGCCGCAACCGCTGCCAAATGGCCGGAGAAATCGCCGGGACGTTCTCGGTCGTGACGGCCGGCGGTTTATAGGGGTCATCAGCGGCAATCGACTCCTGCATACATCCTACGAGAATGACGAACAGGGCAACCGCCAGCGAGACACAGTAGGAATTGTGTTTATTCATTACTGGTAAGAGCATTACAGAGTCTCCAGACAACTTGGATGAATAACGCGGCGGAAGAGAGTGGACTCTCCCCGTTACAGACGCCCTCATTTTTGCGAACAACAACCGCATTTCAACACAGCCTCTACTTTATATTCTCACATGAGAACTAGTCCTACCGTCAGAAATCAACCACCAAGACACGAAGGCACCAAGCAAGCATGAGGGCAGCAAACAGAAATCCCGACTGATCAATGAGGGACTGCGTCGCAGGTGCATTCCCCAAATCCAATGTCGAACCTGCTCGCGTTTCTGCCTTCGTGTCTTTGTGCCTTGGTGTCTTTGTGCCTTGGTGGTTCTCGAATCTGAATGCGTTGCGTTCATGTTTCGCTCGCTTCTCAACCGCTAACCAGACTGTTAGCATCGCCGACGAACATACCATACCCGACCAGTCGATGAACGTTCGTTACCAAAACGAACGCGACTTCACACGGACGCCAGGAGCACAAGCAGATGGCTAGCAACAACCCCTTCGGAGGCGAGGCGAAACTTCAGACCAATAGCGGCGAGTATACGATCTTCCGGCTGCGAAAACTCGTCGAAGACGGCATCGGGGATGTCGAGACGTTGCCGTTTTCGATTCGTGTGCTACTCGAAGCCTGCTTGCGGAATGTCGACGGGTTTGTCGTCAATGAAGAAGACGTGACGAATCTGGCCGAGTGGAATGCGAAGGCCCCCAAGCAGGTGGAGGTGCCGTTCAAACCGGGACGGGTGGTTTTGCAGGACTTCACGGGCGTTCCCGCGATTGTGGATCTCGCCGCGTTGCGCAGTGCGATGGTGCGGATGGGGGGCGACCCGAAGAAGATCAACCCGCTGGTCCCGTGTGACCTGGTGGTCGACCATTCGGTGCAAGTCGACCTCTTCGGTAGCGGCGACGCATTGCAAGCGAATTTGAAGCGGGAATTTGAACGCAATCAGGAGCGGTATCAGTTCCTTCGCTGGGGGCAACAGGCACTCGATAACTTCCGCGTGATTCCGCCAGCGACCGGCATCGTGCATCAGGTGAATCTGGAATACCTGGCCAAGGTCGTGCTCACGCGCGATGGCGTCGCGTTTCCCGACAGCCTGGTCGGCACCGACAGCCATACCACGATGATCAACGGACTGGGTGTCGTCGGTTGGGGCGTGGGAGGCATCGAAGCCGAAGCCGTCATGCTCGGGCAACCGATCTACATGCTCACCCCGGAAGTCGTCGGCTTCCGCTTGGACGGCGAACTTCCCGAAGCGGCCACGGCGACCGACTTGGTGCTGACCGTCACACAGATTCTTCGCGAACATGGCGTGGTGAGCAAGTTCGTCGAGTTCTTCGGGCCGGGCGTCGATCGGCTCAGCCTGCCCGATCGGGCCACGCTGGCGAACATGGCTCCAGAATACGGTGCCACAATGGGCTTCTTTCCCGTCGACGACGAGACCTTGGCATTCCTCGCACGCACCGGTCGCACCGCTGACGAAATCGATCTCGTCGATCGGTATTACAAAGAACAAGGCCTGTTCCGCACGGCCGATTCACCCACGCCGCGATTTTCCAGCGAAGCCGGGTTGGACATGTCGACCGTCCAGGCATCGCTCGCCGGTCCGAAGCGACCGCAAGACCGCATCCTGCTCTCGAATATGAAATCGCAATTCGCAACCGACCTGAAGAACGTCTTCGGTAAAGACGCACCGGCCGCACCGGTCAGCGTGGAGACAAGTGGCGAAGAGTCGCAGATCACCGATGGAGCCGTGGTCATCGCGGCGATCACCAGTTGCACGAATACGAGTAACCCGTCCGTCATGGTGGCCGCCGGGTTGGTTGCTCGGAACGCGGTCGCGAAAGGGCTGACCCGCAAGTCGTGGGTCAAAACGAGTCTCGCACCGGGGAGCCGTGTTGTCACCGATTACCTTGAGAACGCCGGGCTGAACGAACCGCTGGACGCACTCGGGTTCCAGACCGTCGGATACGGCTGCACAACCTGCATCGGCAACAGCGGCCCGCTACCAAAACCGGTGTCCAACGCCATCACCGAAGGCAACCTGGTGGCCACGTCGGTGCTTTCCGGCAATCGTAACTTCGAAGGCCGCATCTCACAGGAAGTCAAAGCGAACTACCTTGCCAGCCCGCCGTTGGTTGTCGCCTACAGTATTGTCGGAACGACCGACATCGACCTGGCCACCGAACCGCTCGGCCAAGACACCGACGGCAATGACGTCTTCCTGAAAGACATCTGGCCGACGCCCGCTGAAATCTCGCAAACAATCGCTTCAGCCATGTCGCCCGAGTTGTTCACAACCGAATACGAAAAGGCGGCCGACGGCCCCGAAGAATGGCAGAAAATCACCGGCAGCGAAGGTGATATTTTTGAATGGGATGAGAACAGCACCTACGTGCAGGAACCGCCCTTCTTCGTCGACATGCCGGTCGATCCGCCGCCGATTGCATCCATTAACAATGCCCGTGTGCTGATTTCCGCCGGTGATTCCGTCACGACCGACCACATCAGCCCGGCGGGTGCCATCGACCCCAACGCGCCAGCCGGCCAATTCCTGCAGGCAGCCGGTGTGGCCCCGCTGGAATTCAACAGCTATGGCAGCCGACGCGGGAATGATCGCATCATGACGCGGGGAACGTTCGCCAACATCCGCTTCCGCAACCTGCTCTGCCCCGGCACTGAAGGGGGCGTGACGACCGACTTCACGACCGGCGAGCAGACCTCGGTTTACGAAGCCGCCCAGAACTACAAGGCGGCCGGCATCCCGTTGGTGATTCTCACCGGCGACGACTACGGCATGGGTTCCTCACGTGACTGGGCCGCCAAAGGTACCTACCTGCTCGGCGTGCGAGCCGTCATTGCCACATCCTACGAACGCATTCACCGCTCGAACCTGGTCGGCATGGGTGTGTTGCCTTTGGAATTCCGCGAAGGCGAAAGCCGCGAAGCCCTCGGCCTCGACGGCACGGAAACATTCGACATCGCACTCTCCGACGACCTGAAACCACGTCAAGCCGTCGAAGTGACCGCCCGCAAAACCGACGGCAGCGAAGTCCACTTCGTCACCACCTGCCGCATCGATACCCCGGTGGAAGTCGACTACTACCGCAACGGCGGGATTCTGCACACGGTGTTGCGACAGTTGGCGAAGGGGTAGGAATACGGGTGGGAGGGCGAAGTTCCTACTGAGCCGCATAGGCTGGGTGCGCACAAAGACTTCTACTATTTCTCGGGTGGCGGGGACGCACCGCGCGAACGGAAGCCCCCGGAGTGTTGCCACGGAAAAGCGAGGCAGGCGGGACGCCTGCGGTCCGTGTTCCACCGTCACACCATTGGGAACAGCGTCACGCCGATCATCACTACGATCAGACCCACGACGCCCATCAGACTGGTCATGGGAGTGACGTATTTCAGGCCTTCGCCTTCGGTCATGCCGCTCATTTTCGTGATGACCCAGAAGCCGCTGTCGTTCATCCAGCCGATCGGTTTGGAACCGCAACCGATGGCCAACGCGAGGTAGACGGGGTGGAATCCCAACTGTTCGGCGGTTGCGATACCGGAAAGGATGCCGACGGACGTGATCATTGCGACGGTCGCCGAGCCTTGTGCGGTGCGGATGGCGGCGGTGATCAGGAAGGCCATCGCCACGATGACGAGCGGAGACGACTCGGGCAGGTCACCGATCAAGCTCGCCACGCCGGTTTGTTGCAACACGCTGCCGAAGGCACCGCCGGCGGCCGTAATGAGAATGATCACGCCACCGCCGGCCAATGCAGATTGCGTCGCCTCGACCAGCTCGCTCAGCTTGGTTCGTTTCTGCCAGACCAGCATCCCCATCGCGACGGCTGCCGAGAGGATTAGGGCAACGTTCTTATCACCCAGCGTGGCGGCGATCAGCGGCGGGTTCTCCATCACCCGTTTAAGTACGGTGTTCCCGGCAATCAGGATCACCGGTAGCACGATGGGCAACAGCGCCAACCAGAGCGGGGGGAGGTCCTTGTCTTCGCGTTTTGAGATCTTCTCTAGATCATCCAGCGACAGATCCGCCGATTCCCGTAGCGGCAATTCCCACATGCGGGACGCGAAATGGGCATAGAGATACCCAAACCCGGCCGTGAAGAAACCGACGACGCAACCGGCGAGAATCATCACGCCGATGTCGACCCCCAACTGCTCCGCCACGAATAGCGGACCCGGTGTAGGCGGCACGAGTGAATGCGCCATCGTCGCCCCGGCCACAATCGTTAGCACATACAGCAGATAATTCCGCCCGGTCCGCATCCGCATCGCCTTGCCGAGTGGGATCATCAGGTAGAAAACGGTGTCGAAGAAGACCGGCACACCCAACGCGAAACCACTGGAGAGGAACGCGAACGGTGCCCCTCGTTCGCCCACCCTTGCCAAGGCCGAACGCACGATTCTGTCAGCCGCCCCGCTGTCCAGCAGACACTTACCGGTGATCGAGGCCATCGCAATCAGGATGCCGATTTTCGTGCACGTGCTACCGAACCCGTTGGCGACGCGGACGGCGGCTGTCTGTTTCGACAACCCGGTCGCTGCGTTGGCTACAGTGGGCGTGATTGCCAAGTCACCCTGTTGGATCTCGACGCCGTCACCTATTAAGCGAACGGCAGTCACTGCGCTCGACTCGCCCTTTATGACTTCCATCACTTCCAACGTGGCGACATCCTCATAGTCACCTGCGACGTTTTGCTGCTGCACGAGACAAACCATGCCCGGTTGCAGGAATGGTTTCTTGGCATCGATCTGCAGGGTAACGACATCGCCCTCGACTTGGGCGACGGAAAAACTCCCCTTTTCGATCGCGTAACGTTCCACCGACGCATTGGGTGTCAGCGCGGCCACGAAGAAGGCACCGAGCACCAAGGCCAGAAACGCATGCAGTTTCAGCACGAGCACCCCACCGACAACCGTCACGATGCCGACGGCCAGAATGCTGATCGTCATCCAAGTGCTGTCCATGCGAAGTCTCCTCGTCAAAGAATGAAACCAGAATCGCTGGCGGGGGGTAGAAATCGAGAAGGCATCCTATCATTGCGGATACGGGAAAACACGTGAAAGAGTTCGGGAACATTTTTCCGTAAGGTCGCCACCACAAATTCCCAATTCCATGTTCTCCGAAAATTCGCGATACTTTGGCGAACGAACGTGGTTAGATTGTTGTCGTAGCCGAGAGTTCGAGGGCGGCAGCTGGCAGTCTACCCTACGGACCGCGATCCTAGTTAGTACGGAAAAAGAGGTTGAAATGGCCCTACTTTCACACAATCGGGTAAGTCGGCACCTCGTTTTTTGGGCGATGCTGGGGGCGATGCCTCTTGGGGGAGACGTCACCAGGGCGGCTGATGCTCAAAAATCAGTGAGAAATGTCCCCACGGAATCTGCGGACGTCGCGGCGGACGTCGACCGCATGATTCTCGCCGAATTAAAGCAAGCGGGTGTGAAAGTCGCCCCTCCAACTCGTGATGAAGACTTCCTGCGACGCGTTTCCTTCGACCTGGCCGGAACGATTCCCACGCCCCGCGACCTGACGCTATTCGGGCTGGAACCCAGTCGACAGAAGCGGGCTCGCATCGTCGAACGGCTAGTGAAGTCCGACGCGTTTGCGAGATCATGGGCTTCGTACTGGCAGGACGTCGTCTTCAAGCGGGCAACGAATGCCCGCGTGCTGCGAATGCGGAACGGTTTCGCCGACTGGCTGACCGAGCAACTACAGGAAGACCAAGGCTGGGACGACATCACCACCGATATCCTCACCGCATCCGGTGACGTACAGAAATCGGGAGCCACCGGATTGATCTTCGCGCACGATGGACAGCCAGCCGAGTTGGCCGCCGAGACCTCGCGTCTTTTTCTCGGCATCCAGTTGCAATGTGCCAACTGTCACGATCACCCCACCGACAAATGGAAGCGCGACGACTTCCACACCCTGGCAGCCTACTTCCCTCGCATTAGTGTCCGCCCCATCCGCGAGGAAAACCGTATCCGTACATTTGAAATCGTTTCGTTCGATAACGGAGGCGGTCGCCGGTTCCAACCCAACGCCCGCTTCCTCATGGCGCGCTTCGATCGCAACCGCGACGGAAAACTGACAAAGCAGGAAATGGCGAACGCTCCGATCGCCCGCGCGTTCAATCGGATTCTCCGAGGGGCCGACAAGAACGGCGACAAAGCCCTGACCGCTGCTGAAATCAACAGTTTTCAGCCGCCGCAACAGCCCGGACGGGGGTCGTCCGAATATTTCATGCCCGACCTGAAAGACCCAGCCTCCCCCGGCGTGCAAATCGACCCGGTCTTTTTCGTCAGCGGTTCGGCTGCGGATGCGGGATTGAAGGATCTCGACCGCCGTGGGGAATTGGCGGACATGATCACCTCGACGGACAACCCCTGGTTCGCACGAGCCTTCGTGAACCGTGCCTGGTCCGAAATGCTGGGCGAAGGGTTTTACATGCCGATCGACGACTTGGGACCGGAGCGGGCAGCCCGTTTCCCGGAAGTCCTCGAACTGCTTTCACAAGCGTTCGCAGCCAACGATTACGACATTCGCTGGTTGTTCCGCACAATTGCACTCACCGACGCCTATCAACGTGAGATTCGCGATGTCGAACCCGGAAATGAATCCCTGCCGTTTGCCTCGACGACAGCCACTCGGCTGCGAGCCGACCAGCTCTACAACGCGTTAGATCGAGTGTTGGGTGTCGAGCAAGCTCAACAAGGCGGATTGGGGCAACGACGTCGCCCCAATGAGCCGAACGCAGGCAACGGACCCTACGCTCGAAATCGCGGAGTGAAGTTCCAATTCGAGAACTTGTTCGGCTTCGATCCTTCCACACCTCAAGACGACATCACCGGCACCGTGCCGCAGGCGTTGTTCCTGATGAACTCGCCGCTGCTGAACAACCTGATCCGCGCTCAGGGCCGCACACGATTAGCGGGCATTCTCCGTGAGTTCGACGCCAACGACGACGCGGTCAAGGAAATCTATCTCCTCGTGCTGACTCGCGAGCCTTCCAAAAAAGAGTTGGCAACCTGCCTCAATTACATCAAGGAAGTCGGTAATCGCGGCGAGGCTTTCGAGGATGTCACCTGGAGCCTGCTGAATTCGAGCGAGTTTCTATCGAAACGCTGATGCCCCGCCCATCGAAAGCACAGTCGCCTGCGACTTGCCGTTCAACGAGGAGAACCAACATGCCTTTGATCCACGAAGAACATACCAACGTGTCCCGACGTGGCTTTCTACGCAATGTGTCCGGCGCGGGAGCCGCGATTGGAACGCTCGGGTTTCGCGACCTGATGCACCTTCAGGCAGCCGAGTTGCAGAAGCGCGGCCGGTCGATGATTCTGCTCTGGATGCAGGGAGCCCCCAGCCAGTTCGAGACATTCGACCCCAAACCGGGAACCGAAAACGGCGGTCCGACGCAGGCGATCGATACATCGGTCTCGGGAATTCGCATTGCCCAAGGTTGGGAGAAAACGGCTCAGGTGATGGACGACATTGCGCTGATCCGCTCGATGACCAACCGCGAAGGGAATCATCAGCGGGCCACCTACCAAATGCACACCGGCTACATTCCCTCCGGCAGCGTGAAGCACCCCTCGTTGGCGGCCAACATCGCGAAGGAAATCGGTGACCGCGCGGCCGAGTTGCCGCATGTCGTCTCCGTCGGGCAAACCGTCGGCGCGGGATTTCTGGGAGTCGACTACGAACCGTTCGTCGTCGCCAACCCAGGGCAACTGCCGCAAAACGTTGCGAGCGTCGTCAGCACGCCGCGATTCAATCGGCGACTCGGTTTGTTAAACCGACTCGAAGCCGACTTCGCTGCGCGCGGAGGGAAGGTGACCGTCGAGAATCATCGCAAGCTGTACGGCAAGACTTCGAAACTCGTGCAAAGCACGGCGGTGAAAGCCTTCGATATCTCGGAGGAATCTGCCGAAACGAAAGCCCGCTACGGCGATACGAATTTCGGACGCGGCTGCTTGCTTGCACGACGCTTGGTGGAATCGGGAGTGACGTTCACCGAAGTCCGACTCGGCAATTGGGACACCCACCAGGACAACTTTGAACGAACCACCACGCTCAGCGGCCAGGCCGACCCGGCCTTCGCGGCCCTGATCACCGACTTGAAACAGCGCGGTCTGCTCGACAAGACACTCGTCGTCTGGATGGGCGAGTTCGGTCGCACG
>Ga0115002_10006219_pt1 | contig 13826 bp, 17 predicted proteins | sample ArcticOcean_MG_C_8_FD_89576 | JGI IMG/M metagenome (GOLD analysis project Ga0115002, IMG submission 89576) | Marine microbial communities from western Arctic Ocean - ArcticOcean_MG_CB11_86 | ecosystem: Environmental > Aquatic > Marine > Oceanic | place: Arctic Ocean: Canada Basin | collected... | reverse complement strand
GACGCTGCCATTTTTATCAAAACTGAACACAGTGTAGGACTGGGGCCTATTGTTCTCCGTCCCCGGTGAGCCGTGCGGCATCCCGGGCACCCCGAGTCCGGCGAACTGAGTTTTTTCCTTCAAAAATTCAAGAATGACATCGCCCGGCACGTGGCCCTCAATGATGTATTTGCCGATCATGCCAGTGTGGCAGGAGGCCAGGCGGAGGGGGACCCCGAGCTCTCGCTTGAGAGCATAGAGCTGGTTATTAGAAATATTGTTCGTCTTGACCTTGAAGCCTTTTGATTGCAGGTGACCCACCCACCCCGAGCAGCATCCTCACGTAGGGCTTTTATAAACCGCGATCTCCTTGCTCGTGGATTCTGGCTGTTCCAAGAAAAATGCGACTCCGCCTATGATGAGCGCCGCGCCGAGGAGCATCCAGATATTTATTTTACTCGATTTCACTTGTTTCTCCTTGAGGTTTCCAGCCGGTAATCGCGGTCAATTGGGACAACAAAAGTGGTCGGGAAGAACGCCCGGCGAAGCTACCTATGGCGGAATATAGATCGGCTGGCGAGGGATGGCACCCTCCTTGGACAATGGCGAGGCAGTGGATTTTTCTTTTCCTCCCCCCCCGCGATTGTGCGGGATTGTCGATGGCATGGGCATCTTCTTCTTCAGGTAATATGAAGGAGTGCATATGCGGGCATTTTTTTCTTTTTGCAATCAACATATCTCCATTCTCGTATTTTACTTGTTTCTTCTCATTAGCGGCGTCGCGATCGAATGCGGTAGAAGCGCCTGATTCGTCCTTATAGAAGCCGCCCAGGAGGGCAAACTCCAGGCGGTTAAAGTTCTCACACAGGCTGGAACGGACATGAATGTAAAAGTTCGAGATAACTTTACCGCTCTGATCTGGGCGACACATAAGAGACGTCCTGGAATTGCAAAAGCGCTCATCATGGCTGACGCTGACCTCAACCAAAAAATCGACTTTGGGGACACCGCCTTAATCTGGCAGCTCGCAATGATGACAATAAAATCGAAAATTCTTATAGGGGCCGGGGTTGATTTGAACACAAAAAATGAAAACGACGATACGCCACTGCTCCGGTCGGTCGATCCGAGGCACGCCGATAGCGCGCTGCCCCTCATCCGGGCAGGCGCCGAGGTGAATACGAAAAGTTTCGGCGGGGAAACTGCTTAGCTCATTACGGTTTCTGATTGGATTTGCCACAACAAAAAAGAGCCCATCAAATTCGTCAAGGCGCTTGTTGCCGCAGGTGCGGATTTGTCTAGCAAAAACGTTCTGGATGAAACGGCTCTCAACATCGCTCTGAAACGAAACTGTATCGATGTATCCTGTATCATCTCGCGAAAAATTCAGGCGGACCGGGTGAAATCCCTGTTTGGGAAAATACAAAAGAAAACCGGGGTCTCTCGTGTCGTTAAAGATGCGGCGATTTGCGATATTCCCGAAAGGTCGGGCCATGTTCTCAAGCGTAGTTCTCCGGCAGAGAGCGTTCATGCAATTGGAGCGATTCCCGGAGGCTGGCTTCAAGTCTCGGAGAACGGCAAGGCGTTTGGGTGGATCCATCACCAGTCGGTGGTTGGGGCGGCCGCCACCATGGAAGGTGCGGGGGCGAGGAGAAAGGCCGCTGGTATGGGGGAGTGGCGCTTTATGGGCCTGGAATTCTATCTTAGGGGGCACGGCGCATATTATGACGAATCTGCGATTGCTGAAAGGAGCAAAAAGCATATGCGCTGTATATCCCGGCGGGGAAAAATACACAGGCGAAGTCATCGCAGGCGACCCAAAAAACGACATTGCCATTGTGATGCTTTGGAAATTGAGCCCCGGGGAAATGTTTTTCGCGTGGGTCTTGGCGTGAAGGTTCGGTCCGGCATGCGGGTCCACGGCATCGGGTTTCCCGTGGAGACTGGAATTAGCATCGTCTCGGGTGATGTCGCCTCCATCAACGGATTTTGATGGTATCAAGGCTCATGGTTATGGCGCCCATCAGAGGACGGAGCGTCGGGGGAACCATTATCGATGATTTCGGCAATCTCGTCGGCATATTTCGAAGCAAGTGAATGGGCTCGAAATCGGAACTCGTGTACTTCGGTAAGCTAATATCCGTTGTCTCGCCCGTCCTTGGCCATGCCCGTCTTCTGTCAAAATTAACAGCCAAAAATGAGACGAAAAAAATTCACCTAGCGTGAAATATTCAACGATTCCTCGCCCTATGTTTTGAAAATCGAAGTGAAATAACTCGTTTTTCTCTGTGGGGCCCTCTTCTTCTCGCCTCGACTCCGGGTCGGAATTGATTTGAAGGCGTCGAATCGGATAGCTGCAAATTCGCCCTCATTTTATCCTGCCGCTGCGTGGCGCGGGAGCCGGGGTTTCCTGTAGTATGAGCGCATTCCAGAAGGTTCATATGCGGTAGCGGATTTGTGGTGGGTCCGCCCGGTACGGGACGCCCGGTTTAGGCTTGCCCGCCTCGGGTCAGCCCGGCGAAAGGGGGGGAGCGATGGAATTCGGACTCATGTTGCGCGGCCAGTTCGAGCAGGGCGATGACATGGGTGTACGTTTTGAGGAGCTGATGGCGCAGGCGCGTCTTGCCGATAAGCTGGGCTTCGCCTCGATCACTAAGGGCTCGCACTACAGCGCCTACCCGCTTCAGGATTTCCAGCAACTCCCATTTCTGATCCGCGTCTCCGCCGAGGCGCCTAACGTGCGCATTAACGCGGGGATCGTCCTCCTCTCGCTCCATAAGCCGCTCGACCTGGCCGAACAGCTTGCCTCGATGGACGTGATGTCGGGCGGCAAGGTCATCTTCGGGGCGGGCCTAGGCTATCGCGAGGTCGAGTTCCGGGCTTTCGGGAGTACCCAGAGCGAGCGCGTCCAGCGATTCGTCGAGAATTTAGAGGCGATCAAGCGGCTCTGGACCGAGGAAAAAGTGTCGATGAAGGCGTCTCATTTCGAGTTGCTAGAGGCGTCATGCCCGATGAAGCCGCTCCAGAAGCCCCATCCCCCGATTTGGATCGGTGCGAACAGCGACCCGGGCATCCGACGCGCCGCCCAGCTGGGAGACTGCTGGTACATCAACCCGCACAACCGCCTCGACACGACCTATCGGCAGATGGACGTCTACAAGCAGGCGCTCGATGGGTTCGGCAAGCCGTTTCCCTCAGAGCTTCCCATGCGCCGGGAGGTTTTTGTCGCCGCCTCGCGCGAGGAGGCTATCCGCATCTGCAAGCCCTATCTCGAGATCAAGTACAAGGTCTATCACAAGTGGGGCCAGGACAAAGCGATGCCCGAGGGGGACAACAACCTTGGTCTCGATTTTGACGATCTCATCCGCGATCGCTTCGTGCTGGGCTCGCCGGACGAGGTGGTTGAGCAGATATTGTCGCTATCCAAAGGGCTTGGCGTGAATCATCTCATTATGAGTGTTCAGTGGCCTGGCATGCCGCAGAGCCTAGTGTTCGACACAATGCATATCCTAGCCGAGGACGTGTTGCCCAAGGTTCGGGAAGGGCTGTAGCCCGGCTATTCAGATACTGGATTATTCAGACACTGCTCATGGGAGGTTTTTGAGATCGGCCTCGTTCCCACCTGCAACGTATTTCAGGCGGGACATAGGCTGCGGCTTGAGATTATAAGCTGTGCCTCGGCGGCGGAGAGAAGGAATTTTTACGACACCCTACCTATCCGGGCGGAGAATACTGTCTTCGAGGGCCGGGATGCTTCCAGCCTCGATGTGATGGTGATACCGCGATAGCGGATTTCGAACATTATTGAAGGGAGTACTTCGATGAGCCTATTTAAGGATTCGGACTGGGACCCCAATAGCATCAGGCACGTGCATCCAGCCGTCTGGCCCCAGTGGCCGTTCGATGAGCCCCCAAAGACGCGCGAGCGCTCGGAGCCCATTTATAACATTTCCTCGGATCTTGACCTGATGCTCCCCATGCGCGACGGGGTGCGCCTCGCCACCGATGTCCATCGCCCCCGCGCCGCCGGCCAGAAGTTCCCGGCGCTAATCTCAATGTCGCCTTACACTAGGGGGCTACAGCTCACCGAGGTGCCCACCGGCCAGAACGAGGCGGGTCTCACCGAGTTCTGGGTGCCGCGGGGCTATGTTCACGTGATTTCGGATTGCCGGGGCTCGAACGACTCCGAGGGCAGCTACGACGACAAGGCGGAAAAAGAGCAGGCCGACTACATCGATCTCATCGAATGGTGCGCTGAGCAACCCTGGTGCAACGGCTCGGTAGGTATGATGGGCTGCTCGTATTTCTCGCTGGTCCAGCTTCTGGCGGCTACCCACCAGCCTGAGCCGCTGAAGGCCATCTTTCCCTACGACGGATATACCGACATGTATCGCCAACGTTCGACGCACGGCGGCGTTCCCCATGTGGGTTTTAACTCAACGTGGTTCAGCGCGGTGGCCAACCTGAATTTTACCAGCGGGCGGCTCGGCGATCCTACGGGTCTTCAGAAAATGTTTGATGATGGGCTCTCGTTCGTCCACCCGTTCGATGGAGAGCATTACCAGAAGCGCTCGCCCGGCCCGCAGCTCAATAAGATCAATATCCCCGTTTACTTCGGGTGCGACTGGTCGTTTTGGTGGCTTCATCTGGCCGGGGTGTTCTCGGGCTGGGAAGGGGTGGGGGACATTCCCAAGCGGATGCTCGTCGGGCCGCCGCCCAGGCCACGTCGCCCATTCGGGGCCTATCATGAAGAGGCGCTTCGCTGGTACGATCAATGGCTCAAGGGAATGGACACCGGGGTGATGGATGGCCCGCCAATCCAGCTCTACATCAGGGGCGAGGACCACTGGCGTGGCGAGGAGGAATGGCCGCTCAAGCGCTCGGAGTGGACCCGCTTCTACTTGGGTGGCGACTCGGAGGGAGCCATTACGGATTCGCCGGGCAGCGGCGGGGAGCGCACCTACTCGCCCGACGTTTTTCGAAACGAGTGGCGGCTCGGGGGGCCGAAGCTTATCTATCGCTCCGGGCCGGTGGAAGCGCCCGTCGAGATCACGGGTCCTCTTTCGCTTCACCTCGTGGCTCGGTCAAGCGCCGAGGATTTCGACTGGTTCATCGCCTTCCTGGATGAAGCTCCGGACGGCTCCACCCGAATACTGACGAAGGGTTGGCTCCGGGCCTCGCACCGCGAGCTGGACGAGGCCCGCTCTAAACCCGGCAGCCCGTGGCATCCCCATCTGCGCTCTGTGCCGCTGACTCCGGGGAAAGAGGAAGTATTCGAAATTGAGTTGGTCCCCACCTGCAACGTCTTTCAGACGGGCCACCGACTCAGGCTCGAGATTGCCAGCAGCGCTTCGGTCCTCGATCGGCCTGGCTTTCATGAGGCGCTTCCGGTCAAGGCCGACGTTACGGTTCTCGAGGGGGCGGAGGGCTCTTACCTGTTCGCGCCGGTGATATCCGCTGGATAGACGTGTTTTTTGAGCGGGTGTATTGTGAATGAAATTTCAATGACTTTCTGATTTTTTTTATTTAGGGATATTAAATTATGAGTGGAAATGTACTGTCCGTGGATCTGGATTGGCAACTTGAGGGGAAAAGACTCAAGGCCTCGGCCCGCGGCAACGAACTTATCGTGGATCGTATCTATGAAGACGGCAGGGAGGGACAGGGCTTTCGGCCTACGGAGTTGATACTCTCCGGCCTCGGCGCCTGAATGATGTCCAACGTTCTGGAGTTTTGCCAGAACATGAAAATCCCGATAGAGAGCTTTTCGATTCGGATGGAAGGTGTGCGCGATGTTAATCCTTCGCGGATATCCGAGATCAACGCTATTATTGACCTCAACGGAGATGTTCCCGAGGAGCGCCGCGCCACCTTGATGCGGGTGGCGAAGGGGTGCCGTATTCACAATACGCTTACGCGGCCCCCGAAAATAGACGTAAGCCTCACTATCCACGAGGCTAAATTGATCTAGTGGGCTCTTGTCTTGAATCTGTAGCGGTTGGCCGCATTTTCGAAATCATTTCAGGGAGAAATTATTCATGACCAGCTCGATGGTTACCTCCTCCTGGCTGGAGGAGCATCTCGAAGACCCGAAAGTGTTTGTTGTCGAGGTTACGTCCTCGCCGGAGGATACCGAATATAAAAAAGCCCATATTCCCGGTGCCGTCTGGCGGTTCTGGAAGGCGTTGTGCTGGCACGATACGGATCGCCAGTTTCCCGAGCCTGATGAAATGGCCCGGCGGCTGGGGGCGATGGGCGTTCCCGATGATGCCACCATCGTTTTGTACGGCGACCCGGTCCAGTTCGGTACCTACCCGTTCTGGGCGCTCACGATGGGAGGGGCTAGAAATCTTCGCCTGCTTGATGGTGGTCGCACCGGCTGGCTGAAAGAGGGGCGTCCGGTCTCAATCGAAATTCCCAGCTACCCCGCCACCCAGTACACCTCAGGCAAGGGTGACTCGTCCATGCGCATGGGCCGCGATGAAGTGCGTGATGGTCTGGGCAAGGCCGGGCAGCTTCTGCTCGATGTCCGCTCTCCCGAGGAGTACAACGGCGAGCGCGTCATGCCGCCCCCCAATTTCGACCACGGCGCCGAGCGCAAGGGGCGAATCCCCGGTGCGAAGTCTTTTTATTACCGGAACGTCGTGAACGAGGATGACACCTACAAGAGCGAGGCCGAGCTACGCGCCCTGTTCGAGAGCGCTGGAGTGGGAGAAGCGAAGGAAATCATTTCATATTGCCGGCTCAGCCATCGGGCCACCCTCGTCTGGTTCGCCATGCAGCATATTCTCGGCATCGAGGGCACCCGTATCTACGACGGCTCGTGGACCGAGTGGGGAAGCATCGTCGGCTTTCCGATCGAGAAGTAGACCCCTCTTGATCTAAAACCTGTTGATGGGGGGTAATACCGCCTCGAAAAGATGTCAACAATAGCTAAAAAAACCTATGGGACTCATCTAAAAAAAGAAATAGTTTGTGATTTTTCGCTCTTCTCTCATTCCGCCCAGGGCAGCGGCCCCCCCCCCAGCCATCGTCGCGCAGCCTCGCGGGTGGCCCGGGCTCTGTCTGATCCTTCGATAACGATTCCGTCCGAAGGTTGGCGACCGCTCCCGCGCGCGTTCCGCCAGCAGTGAAAGCGAATCGCCTCGGGATAGGGAGATAGGTCCATTTCTCTGAAAAAGCTCTCCGGCACCTCGCCCTGCTTGTGCGGGTCCATACGGTCCTTCTCGTAGATCATCCACCGACCGAGCACCCGCCAGGCGCCATCGCGGCGCTCGAACATGTCCAAAACGCTCGACCAGGACTGAAAGTCGAACAGATAATCGTCTATCCGCCGCCGCTGATTGAGCGTCAGGTAGTACTCACAAATTGCCCGCTCGCCGCCCAGCGAGACACGCTGGTTGCCTGAGATGTGTTTCTGGCTATCGTCCGGGTCGTGGCTGCCCATCATGTTCCGCGAGCCATCGATAAACTCGTGGGCGTTTCCCTCGAACCACGAGGTGACGATTCGCGCGTCGGGGTGAAAACAACCTATCAACTCATGCCAATCGCCCCGGTCGCGGTGGACCATCGAGTGCATTGCCACCTCAAGAATCTCAGATCGATCTGCCGCCGCCTCTAAGCGCTCATTGCTCATAGTGATTCTCCCTCAATTTGCTTTTTTCCGAATGGCATTGGGGCCAAGCTCCCCGCCCCCACAGCCGCTCAACGCAATAAGCAGCGCTGTGCAAGCCACAAGTTTTTTTAAGACGTGGCGACCCAATCCATTCCTTCTTTTTTGATCGTAGCTTCGATCTCGCTGCCCGCCGTGGCGATAGAGGGTGAGGGTGAGAGCCCATGCTTCGAGTGGCGGTAGCACATGAATTTGCAAGCTTGGGGATAGCCCGATAGATCAATTCCCTCGAAATAGCCGAGAGGCAGGTTAGAGAGCTTCACCGGGTCCATTCGGTCTTTTTCGTAAATCGCGGTGCGCTTTTTAATTCGCCAAATGTCGGCGCGGCTTTCGAGGAGATCATAAAATCTAATCCAGGCCGTGAAGTCGAATTCGATATCGTCAATCATGAGTCTTGTGAAAAGGGTGACGTGACTATCACTCACCGCCCGGTGCCTGGAGACCCGAATGTCAGGGGACGATACGAGATGTTTTTGGTGCTCGCCTGGCGGTGCGGGGGGGCGTGCCCTGAGCCGTTCGACGAAGATGTCGGCCGAGTCCGCCGTCCACATAATGTGCATCTCGCCATCTTTATGATAGCAGGCACGAAGACGTTCCCAATCGTTGCTATCCCGCGCCGCACCCCACGCGACAGCCAACTTCGTTATCGCGTGCTCGTCGATGAGAGTTTGGATATCCTCTAACGGCATGCGTAGTCTCCATCAAAGTGAAATATGTATTGTTTCTTATGTGATGAAATGATATATCAGCCCGGATCTTCGGGCAAATCGGAGAAGAATAATTTTTGGACAATGATATAAGAGCCGCCTCACGTGAGCAGGATCACCACACCGACGAGGGGATGAGCCCTGATTTATATTATGGGAGAATGGCTATTTTGATTTCTCAAGAGTGACCGAGGGGAGATAAATCTGCTCGTCGGGCCGGAGCGTCCATTCAACGCGGGGACCCAAGCCGTAAAAATCGTACTGGTTCCAGAGAAAAATCCACGATGCCTCCTCGCGAACGATTCGCTGGAGACGATGGCTGATCTTTTTTTGCTCATCGGGAGCGAACGTCTGGCTGAGCCGGGTATAGCCATCGATGAAGGGCGGATGTATCCAGTGGGTCAGGTTCCGGTGAAGGTTGGGCCTGAGGACGCCAAGGTCCAACTCTTCGTTGAAGTCAGAGCTGAAGCCATGGGAAAAAGGGGCGAGAAGGCATTGCTCCGCCGCTTTTTGAGATAGGCGGTCCATTCGAGCGGGTTGAGTTCGGCTTTAATGCCTACGGCTCAAAGCTGCCTGACGATGGGGGCTGTCATCTCGCGGCCCTTGAGGTAGCGCGCAAGAGGGACATCAATCTTGTTCGAGAGAGGGAGTCCGTTTTTCTCAAGCACCCCGTCTCCGTCGGTATCCCTTAGACTCGCCTCGGCCAGCAGGGCCTTCACTTTCCTGGGGTCGTATGAATAGGGGCGAATCGAGGGATCCGTGCCCGGTTTTTTCACTGTCGAGGCAAGGCGGATCCCGTGGCCGTTCAGAAGCCTTTGTGATATCTCGCCGAAATCGAGGGCATGGTTCATCGCCTGGCGAACGCGATTGTCCTGAATGGCTCGGATGTCTGGCGAATGCCAATGTATATTCGGCGTCCTCCCGAGATAGATTTCATCTGACTTCTCTTAATGCTTGAACCCAGCAAGCCTTCGTGGGGCGAAATGGTGGTAATGATGTCGGCTCGGCCTTCTTGGAGTTCGGAGACGAGATCTTTGGCTTTAGGCACCGTGCGCCAGAGCGTAGAGTCGATTATTGGTTTTGTCTGCCACCAGGCCGCATTCGCTTCCATGCGTACTTCATCCTCGCTCCCCGAGGCCAGAGTTTAATAGGGACCGATTTCAACTGGTTTCAATTTAACTTCACCCGCCGGTGTTTCGCTGTAATAGCGGGGCGGGAGCATGAAGGCGTTGACGAGCCAGTTCGGTAGGCTGGAAACTAGGCGTTAAGTATGGAGGTGCACGGTGTGCTCGTTGACGATTTCAACTCGGCCAAGAGCGATACGGCTTGGGATTGTGATACTGGACCGTAATTTGGCGCTGCCATACGCTCGAAAGTGAACTTCACCGAGTGCGCATCGAAGGGCTCTCCGTTGGTGAATTTGACCCCTTTTCTTAAATGAAAAGTCCAGATTCGCCGCGAGCCATCAATCTCCTACCGCTCGGTGAGGCCAGGCGCGAGGGACATATCTTCCCGGCGAGTGATGAGCGAGTCGAATATGTTCATCAGAATGCTCAACTCGACTGTAGAGGTGGCAAAATGAGGATCAAGGGTTTTTGATTTCACCGGCACAAGAGTAATGAGCGGCTTGTCTCCGCCGCCGCAGGCAAGAAGCGCCATTGCGAGAAAAGAAACGGGCAATCCCCCGAAAGGGGTGGCGAATCATGAAGGTCTCCAGGCGGGGCGCCGGTGGGAGCTCTGGTTGTGAATTGGTTTGTCTATGAAATATAGGCTCTCGCCTAAAGATGGCCAATGGATAAGTTGCGCCCGCAAAGTGGATTAAGCTTCCTCTTTGCCCATTTCTCTTTTTTCCTTTTCCCGGAGTTCACGAATCGCAACTTCGAGCTTGTTCTCGAGTTCTTTGTTGCCGCCACGGCGCCGAATTTCTTTTAACACCAGTGCGCAGGCGTCGCTCATCTCGCGCTGAGGCTTGAACGGCACGGGGGAAGAGGGCGGCACGGGCGGGGTGAGGGCTTTTGTCACCCGGGCCTGAATGGCTTCCTCGACGAGTTCCGCGATGATGGTAGCAGTCAGAACTTGCTCGTTCTGCGAGAGCCCGCGAATTAGCTTCGCTGTGTGTTCAGGAAGGCGCGTGGTGAAGGTGACTTTTTTCTCAGGCGGCTGCGCCACGCTTAGCCTCCGGTAGAGGGGTTAAATTTAAATGTTCTCCCAGACGGGGTCCGTCCGGTTGTTCAGGCCACCCGAGGGATGCTCCTCAAGGTAGTCGTAAAGGTTGCCAACCCCCCCGGTTCTGAGCATGCCCAACCTCTCGCCGAGCTTAGGGCTGTTTAGATCGGTCTGGTAGATATCGTTAACCCGTCCCTGGGCTTCTTCCCGGCTCAGGCCCTCATCTTTGAGGGCTTTCACCTTTCTGATTATGTCGTACAACTTTTCCCGCTGGGCCGGGAACTCGTCCCTCTTACAGGGGTCGCCGTGTCCCGGGACGTACCAATCGACGTCGAGTGACTCAAGCATACCCAGCGACTGAAACCATTTCCAGACATCAGCCGAGTGGAAGGCGACATTGTAAGCAGGCGTCAGGTTATCCGAGGTGAAGACGACACGGTCCTCTACGGCGTGGAGCATGGTTTCTCCACGGGTGTGTCCTGGAGCGCAAAGGAGATGAAAAGTCTTCCCGCCGAGGCGCAGGGTCATCCGCTCTTTATAAGTGATGTCGGGGGGACGCAGCTCGTAGCCCTCGAGTAAGGGAGTGGAATCGGGCTCGTACTTGAGCATCCGTTCCTTGGCTTCCTCCTCATTGGCGAGAGATTTATAGAAATCCGCGAAAGTTATCTCGCTCGATATGATCGTCTCGGCCTTCATGTACCAGTTCGAGGCGATGTGATCCTGGTGATGTTCGCTGTTGATGTGGTAGCGGAGAGGCCCTTTGGCCTCAATCGCCTCGCGCCACTTGATAGCGTCAGAGGGCTTCATCGGCCCATCGATGGCGATGACACCCTCATCAGTTGCCACAAAACCGTAGGTTGGGTACGTGTTCTCCCAGAACACGTTATCGGTTAGCTGCTCCATGAAAATTCCTTTCTGTCCAACATTTAATGGGGCATGTGAGCCGGATTCCAGTATTCGCCGGTCCGGATAGTAACGGCCTGGCGTTCGCCGTTGGGTTGCGGGCTGTCCTCGTTTTTCTTGGCCTGGGGCTCGAAATCGTAGGCCACGCGGTAGATCTCCACATCCCACTTGCCGGCGCCCTTGTAGTCCATGATGACATAGGCTGGACGGTTGTCGCCGTCCCAGTTCACAGCCGCTGAGGCGCCACAAACAAGCGTCTGGTTTCCAACCTGCCGCACATAGGGGCCGTGAACTTGCCCGAATATGAGGGTCTCGGCCTTGTCGCCTTTGAGGCGCTCAAGGATTTCCGCGTCCGTCAGTCGTAGCGGAAGCGCGCCTTCATCGTCGCCCGGGGCGGCGTGGAATATGTGGGCGTCATGGCCCGGCTCGGGCGTGAGCGTCAACTCGTGGGGCAAACCCCTCAACCAGCCGAGCTGCTCGTCTGTGAGGGCTTCCCTGGTCATACGGCTGCTATCGTTTCTGCCGGGGAAAGGATTGTCCTGCTCGTCAATCTTGTCGATGACCCAGCGGTCGAAATTCCCCAGGATGGGCAGGCTGTTCGAACGCGAGCGAAGCAGGTCGATAACCTCACCGGGTTCGGGACCGCCCATGACATGGTCGCCAACGACGGCTTCCCAGTCGACGTTGTGCTTATCGACTTCTGCCAGAACGACTTCTAGCGGGGTAAGCTGCGCGTGGATATCTCCATAAATGGCTAATTTCATGACAATCCTCATTCGATCAGAAAGAACGGCATTGAAAAGATCCGCACCTCAGTCATCCCGATTTCAAGAATGACCAAAGATTACCTCGCAAAATATGTGCTGGCAATCCGTCGGCTAAAAGCAAGTCAAAATAACTTCTAGGCAACTCTATTATTTGGTTTCTTTCCGCTCAGGACCCTAACTACCTCCTCGGCCGCCCGGCGGCGGAGCTCCGCCTGTGCGGCGGTCGAGTACCAGGCGCTGTGCGGGGTGATGATGCAGCCGGGTATCCCGAGAAGGGGATGTTTCTTCGATGGAGGCTCCTCACAAAGAACGTCGAGCCCTGCTCCCCTGATCTCACCCGAGCGAAGGGCCTTTCTAAGTGCTGCCTCGTCGATGAGCTGGCCTCTCGCCACATTGATGAGCACCGCCTCTTTTTTCATCTTTTTGAATGCTTCGGTGTTAATCATGCCTCGCGTTTTCGGAATCAGAGGAGCATGAAGCGTGATGTAGTCCGAGTCTCTAATCAGCTTGGCCATGCTCACTTTTTCCGCCTTGATTTTCTTGAAAGCGGCGTCTGATGCGAAGGGATCGTGCGCTATGATTTTCATTCCAAACGCGAGTGCCCTTTTTCCTATGGCGCTGCCGATTCGTCCGATGCCGACGATACCGAGGGTTGATTGGTTCAGGGGCTCGATGGGGCGAAGTGGGATGATGCCCCAACCGCCGCCGGCAGTGATTTCGGCGCCCTCGGGAAGTTTTCGCGCAAAGGAAAGTATCAGCGCCATAGCGTGGTCCGAAACTTCTTCGATGCAATAATCGGGGACGTTGGTGACGGTGATGCCCTTTTTCTTCGCGGCGGCGAGGTCAATGTTGTCAACCCCGATGCCTGCTCGTGAAAGGATTCGGCAATTTTGGAGAGAGTCGATGACTCGCTCTGTGAAGTCTGGGATCGAACCGATAATAACGGCATCGGCATCCTTTGCGAGGGCAATTGATTTCGCCTCGGTTTCGGACAAATCAGCTACTATGCGACCGCCGAGCGGGGAGAGCAGTTTTTCCTCAAGGTGGAGATTGGGATAGCGCATACCGGCGAGAGCGACAAGGGGGCCTGAGTTTTTTTTCGACATTAGACTGCCTGTCCTTTCATACTGAATAGCGCTGACCGTTAAGCTTCGGGCCGCATGATTAGTTCGATATGGACCCCGTCGGGGCCGCTTAAATGTATCACGCCATAGCCGTTGCGCGGGCTGCGCGGGCCGTCGTAAATGTTGGCGCCGCGATCCTTGAGGAAATTTCCGGCTGCCTCGATGTCGTCCACACGAAAGCAGAAATGATCCAGCCCGTGGTAAGGAGATGCCGGTGCGGTCGCCCATTCGGCATCGGGTTGTTTCTGCTGGACCATGATGTTCACGCCCCCGATGTCGAGGCGAACTGCCTCGCCGCCCCGTATGTCGTGGCGCTCTATTTCTTTTGCGTCAAAGACGTGCTTATACCACTCGACTGTTGCTCCGGGGGAGGCGGAAAGATGGTGGAGATGATCGTGACGAAACATTTGAACTCCTTAGTAGAGAAGTTTACCCTTCGGTATCCTCATTTTGCCACCCGGGCTGGCTGCCGGGGTAAAGATCCGAGTCGTGAAAAATTTCGATGCGG
>Ga0115002_10006218_pt1 | contig 13828 bp, 14 predicted proteins | sample ArcticOcean_MG_C_8_FD_89576 | JGI IMG/M metagenome (GOLD analysis project Ga0115002, IMG submission 89576) | Marine microbial communities from western Arctic Ocean - ArcticOcean_MG_CB11_86 | ecosystem: Environmental > Aquatic > Marine > Oceanic | place: Arctic Ocean: Canada Basin | collected... | reverse complement strand
GGGTCGATGGTACCGGGACTGTTGGGGAGAGTTAGACCATGCTTCAGCGCGAGCCCCGAGCGGGGACGGACCTGGCATTCGACTCCCTCTGGCAGCTCCATCACGAGCCCGGTCGGGACCAGCTCGATCGCCCCCGGAGCGAGGGCAACCGCGGTCGCGGCGCGCACATCGTAACCGGCAGCTTGAGGAGTCGCTCGCCCCGGTAGGGGCAGATCCAAGTTGGTCTCCAGCCGGCGAAACCGAACGGTCCACCCCGCCGGAGCTGACGGGACTTCCGACTCGGTCACTGGGAGTTCACAGCTGCGCCGGCTCCCGAAGGAAGCGGTCAGGGGGCGAACACTCCATCCCCAAGGCCTCAGCCACGCCGAGTTGGGTGATTCTATCAGCCACGATGTTCAACCCCCGGGCGAGCGCCGGATCGTCGATACAGGCGCTGCGCCAGCCCGAATTCGCCAACTTGAGCGCATATGGCAACGTAGCGTTCGTGAGCGGCGGAGAAGTGGAAGTAGGTGAAGAGGATCTGACCACCCCGCAGGCGAGGCCACTCCACCTCGATCGGCTCCTTACCTTCATTATCATCTCGGCTCGGGCCCATACGTCGTCGGGTCCGTCTATCATGTCCGCTCCCTCAGCCTCGTAAGCGTTATCGGCAAACCCGCTCGCAACCCCGGCCCCTTATCGACGAGCACCTCAACTTCAACAGACGTGACCGCCGCCCGGAATTCCTGCCGCTTGATCTCCTTCGGCACACCGATCAGGATCAGCCGCTCTTTTCTTCCGGACCGAGCCGCAGCAACAGTTGCCGATCCGGATCGTAGAACTCAGCGGCCACAGCGGCGACCTCATCCCAGGTCACGGCATCGATGCGCCCCAGGAGCTCGTCCAAGTCGAGATACGGCTCGTCATACAGGGCAAATCCCGCCAACCTGGACAGACGCGCCCCGGTGGACTCAAGCGACAACATGATCTGCCCCTTCACCTGTCGCTTGGTCTGCTCTAGCTCCTCCTTCGATAGGCCATCACGCGCAATCCGGGCCAGCTCTTCACGCACGGCTGCGACGGCTCGCTCCTCCCAAGAAGGACGCGTGCCCACGTAAACCCCGGCAAGACCCGCCAACGCGTAGAAGGACTGGAAGGAGAACACCGCGTACGCCAACGCCAACTCTTCGCGGATGCGCTGGAATAGGCGCGAACTCATGCCCCCCCCGAGAGCAGACGAGAGAAGCACCATCGCGTATCGCCGTGGATCCGCGTGCGGCGGGGCCTCGGTGCCGAACACGACGTGGCTCTGTGCCCCGTCACGCCGCACCCTCTCGTCACCCCTCACCGGCTCAGGCAACGCAGGTACCGGGCCACTCCGCTCTCCTGGGGAGAGACCCCCGAACAGACCCTCCACCTCTTCCAGAAACCGACCGTGCTGCACGTTTCCGGCCGCCGCAATGACAAGGTTATTGCCGACGTACCGCTCCCTGTGGATCCGGCGCAGTGCTTCCGCAGGCATCGCTGCCACGGTGTCCCGCGTGCCCAGAATCGAATGGCCGTAAGGATGCCCGCCCCAGAGACGCGCTCCGTGGAGTTCAAAGACCAAGTCGTCGGGCGTGTCCTCGACGGTCGAGATTTCCTCGAGAACGACCTCACGCTCCAGGTCCAAGTCCTTAGCCCGAAGGAGTGGGGCAAGGGTAAGATCGGCGAGCACGTCGAGCGCCTCGGTCAGATTATCGTCAAGCACACGCGCCTGGAAGCTCGTGTGCTCCCGGCTGGTATAGGCGTCGAGAGAGCCACCCAGTCCCTCGAGCGCCAGCGCGAGATCGTGCGCCGAGCGGCGCTCAGTGCCCTTGAAAACGAGATGCTCAAGGAGGTGACTAGCACCCATGACATCCGCACGCTCGTGCGCGGCCCCTTGGCGCACCCAAACGCCTACGGTAACCGACCGAACCCCAATAATTTCCTCGGACAGCACCTGGATACCATTGTCCAAGCTGCTACTGTGCAGGGGAGACGCAACGCGGGGGGACACCAGAGTGCCCCCCCCGCGCGCCCCCGCACTGCCCAACACAGGCGTGGTCAGCTGTTACCGACCTCCGCCGGCTCAGCCGCATCTGTGTTCGCCGCCTGGGCGAGTTCTGCCAGGGCCGCCTTCCGGGATAACCGGAGCCGCCCCTTCTCATCGATAGAGAGCAGCTTGACCTTGGTCACGTCACCCTTATTGAGGACGTCCTCGGTCTTCTCCACCCGGTCATCGGCCAACTCTGAGATGTGGCACAAGCCTTCGGTGCCGGGCAGAATCTCTATGAACGCACCAAAAGTCGTGGTGTTCTTCACCGGACCCTCATAGATGCGACCGACCTCGGGCTCCTTGACGATCGCCTCGACCATCTCGCGGGCACGGTTGCTAGCCTCCATGCTTACGGCTGCAATCTTCACGAGACCACTGTCGTCGATTTCAATCTTGGCACCCGACTCGTCCTGGATGGCCCGGATCGTCTTGCCCTTGGGGCCAATGATCTCCCCTATTTTCTCGGGATTGATCTGAACGGTAGTGATGCGAGGCGCCCACTGAGACAAATCGGTTCGGGGCCCAGCCAGGGTCTTATCCATGATGTCCAAGATGTGCATGCGGCCCTTGTTCGCCCGCCCCAGCGCCTCCTCCATGATCTCAAACGTGAGCCCATCACACTTGATGTCCATCTGGATCGAGGTGATGCCCTGACGAGTGCCCGCAACCTTGAAATCCATGTCTCCGAGCGCATCCTCAAGACCCAGGATGTCGGTGAGGACGGCCACCTCGTCGCCTTCCTTGATCAGCCCCATGGCGACGCCAGCGCACGCGGACTTAACCGGCACACCCGCATCCATCAACGCCATCGATGCGCCGCACACCGACGCCATCGACGAGGAACCGTTGGACTCCATAATGTCCGACACGACACGGAGCGTGTACGGGAACTCGTCATAGGAAGGCAGCAGTGGCTGGATAGCCCGTTCTGCAAGCGCACCGTGCCCCTTCTCTCGACGCGATGCGCCCCGGAAGGGCTTCGCCTCGCCGGTGCAAAAGGGCGGGAAGTTGTAGTGCATCATGAAGGACTTGGTGACTGCTTCAGCCGAATCGATAGAGTCGATGCGCTGCTCGTCTCGGGACGTACCGAGAGTGGTAACCACAAGAGCCTGTGTCTGGCCCCGCGTGAAGAGCGCCGAACCATGCGTTCGTGGCAGCAGCCCCACCTCGCAGGTGATCGGTCGGATCTGGTCGAGCCCGCGGCCATCCGATCGCTCACCCTTGTCAAGAATGGTGCGGCGCATAGTGCGTTTCTCAATCGAGCGCAACACGTCCCTCACTTCGCCCCGGCACTCACCCCAATCCTCATCTTCTTCCAGTAACGAAGCCAGCACGTCTTCCTGGATGGATGCCATGGCCTGCAGGCGCTCGGTCTTGTCGGGGAGCGCAAGAGCTTCCGCGACGCGCTGCTCCGCGAGAGCCTCGACCCGGTTCTTGAGGTCTTCAGCGGCCCGAATAGAAGTCCAGGGCATGTCGGGGACTGAAAGCCCGTCAAGCAGTTCCCTCTGAAGGCCGATCAGCTCCCGGATCCCCGCTTGGGCAAACTTGAGCGCCTCCAGTATGTCGGCTTCCGGCACCTCGACCGCGCCACCCTCAACCATCAGGAGAGCGTCCTCAGTCCCGGCCACGACGATATCGAGATCAGAGTACTCAAGCTGCTGGAACGTCGGGTTGAGAATCCAGGTCCCACGGATGCGGCCCACACGCACCGAGGCCACCAGGTGATCGAACGGGATCTTGGACATCTTCAACGCCACAGAAGCCCCCAACAATGCCAACACGTCCGCGTCGTTTTCTTGGTCTGCCGACAGAATGAGGCAGGCGACCTGGGTCTCGTGCTGGAAGCCGTCCGGGAACAACGGCCGGAGTGGCCTGTCGATCCCGCGGGCAGCGAGCACCTCCTTCTCGCCGGGCTGACCCTCCCTCTTGAAGAATCCTCCGGGGATTTTCCCGGCCGCGTAGGTCTTCTCCCTATATTCGATCGTCAGGGGGAAGAAGGGGAGGTGCGTGGGGTTGTCCTGCACCGTCACCGCGCAAAGCACCACTGTGTCACCGTACTGCACCAAGCAGGAACCCGCCGCGAGCTTGGCCATATGGTCAATCTCAAGACTCAGGGTGCGTCCTGCGAACTGTCGTTCGATCCGCTTTGTCATCTTGTCTTCTCTTTCCGCTTTGTCTTTGGGACGCGCTTGCGTCCCGGCCGCTCCCCGCAGCCATCGTCTACAGGTATCCCACGGGAAACCGTCGGAGGAGGGGGAGCTCCCCCGGACGGAAAAACTAGTCGGCGACGGCCGTTACCGGTCGCCGCCCATCTTTCAGATCCGTCAGTGACGGAGCCCTAGATCCGCGATAAGGACGCGGTACCGTTCCAGGTCGGTCTTCTTGAGGTATTCGAGGAGACGTCTGCGCCTCCCCACCATCTTGAGGAGACCACGCCGGCTATGATGATCCAACTTGTGTTGGTCGAAGTGCCCTCTCAAATCTTCGATTCGTGCAGTGAGGAGGGCGACCTGCACCGGAGCACTCCCACGATCGCTGTCGTGGAGCCGGTGCTTTTTTATGATCAAATCCTTGTCGATCGGCATACGTGCCTCCGCAGGAGTCTGCGCTGCAAGGGAAGCTATGGTACCGCCTAGTGGCGGAGTAAGCTCAAAAAGGTAGGGGAAGTCAAAAGGTCCGTAAAGTCGTGCCCATCCTTGACTTCCCGGATCGTCTACCTATGCGCGGCCAGTGTCCCGCGGACCTCCTTCACATCCTCGCGCATTTGCGCCACCAGAGCACTCACGCTGTCGAAGGGGCGCACGTCGCGGAGCCTGCTGACGAAATCGACCCTAATGTCCTCACCGTATAGGTCGCCCTCGAAGTCGAGCAGGTGCAGCTCGATGGTCGGTGGTGAGCCCAGGAAAGTCGGTCGCGGGCCAAGGTGCAACGCTCCATCGAAGGTGCCGGATCGGTTCACGCCTCGAACCGCGTAGATACCCTCTGCGGGGATGAGCTTATCGCTGGACGCCACCGCCAGGTTGGCGGTGGGAAAACCGAGCTGGCGGCCCCTCCCATCCCCCCGTACGACCAGCCCGTGGAGCGAGTAGGGTCGGCCCAAGCCCAAAGCAGCCGCCTCGGGATTTCCCGCCTTGAGAGCGCTTCTGATCGCACTTGATGAGATCGCTTCGCCATCAGCAACAACCGGCGGCACGACATCCACGGAGAACCCGAGTTCCTCTCCGATCTGCCTGAGAGTCGTGGCATCTCCCGAGCGCCCCTGGCCGAAACCATGGTCGTAACCGATGACAAGCTCCTTCACCCCCAAGCGCCCGACCAACACCTCCTCGACGAAGCGGCGGGGCTCGTAGCGCGAGAGAGCGGGCGTGAACGAGAGGAACACTACGTAGTTCAAACCACTCTCGGCCAAGATTTCTTTCTTCTCGAGGGACGTGGTCAGGAGAGGCGGGGCGTGCTCCGGTCTGAGGATGCGGAGGGGATGCGGATCGAACGTGAGGAGGACGCTCCGGCGCCCGGTGGCTAGCGCTCGCTGACAGATCTCCTGGAGCACCTCCCAGTGACCCCTGTGCACACCATCGAAGGTGCCCACAGTCACGACCGTGCCACCGTCTTGTGGAATTCCGGGTGGTAGGGACGAGTCGAACGCCTTGTTCACGATGTTGTCGCCGGGAAGACCTTTCGAGGCCGTAGGCACTCCCCTTCCCTTTCTGCCACCGCGACCAACTCCTGCCCCTTGAGCACCACGACCAGGCCATCGGGTGGGGGACTGCTCGCCTCCGTTACCGCAACGGCGACCACCTGTCCATGGAAGAGACGAGCGGCGTCCGCAGGTCCTACTTCCACACGTGGGAGATGGGCCACGGCTGCTGCAGGGGTTATCCAAACTTGCTCTACACGGGAAGGGTCACCAAGAGCCGTTGGAGGAAGGGCACCATCCACACGAAACTTGCCGATGGCGGTCCTTCGCAACGCACTCAGATGCGCGCCCGTTCCGAGCGCTTCGCCCAGGTCCCGAGCCAGCGCCCGGACGTAGGTGCCCGAAGAGCAACGTACGCGGAGACCCAGGTCCGGCGACTGCCAATCGAGGACCTCTAGATCGAGCACATCAATCTCCACGGGAGCCAAAGTTACGGTCTCTCCGCGGCGTGCCCGGTAGTGTGCGGCTTCCCCGCCGACCTTCTTCGCGGAGAACCGGGGAGGCGTCTGCCATGACCGGCCGCGAAGAGCATCGAGCGCGGCGTCGACAGTTCCCCGGTCAAGCTCACGCCACCGTTCGGAAGTGGTTTCCACATCACCCTCAGAGTCGTCGGTCGTAGTACGCACACCGAGCCGCACCCGGGCGACGTAATCCTTCGGGAGGCCAGTAAGGAACTGGACCAAACGGGTGGCAGGACCCACGCAGAGCAGAAGCAGCCCTGTCGCTAAGGGATCGAGGGTACCGGTATGACCGACGCGTTGGGTACCTAGGGCGCGACGTGCCACCGCCACCACGTCGTGAGAAGTGGGGCCTGTGGGCTTGTCCACTGGGATGACGCCGCCGGAGGTAAGGATATCCATCACTCGTCCCCGCCATCTCCGCCTTCCTCCTCCCCTTCACCGGGCATCACATCACGGAGCAGCTCCTCAATGCGTGAGGCGTGCTCCAGGGTCTTGTCCACCGCGAAGCGGATTTCGGGAACGCGCCTCATGCGCAGACCTCCCAGCGCCCTCCTGACGAACGGCGCGGCGGCGTCCAGGCCGATGAGGGTCTCCTGGCGCTCGAGCTCGCTTCCGACCACGCGCACGAAGACACGCGCCATCCAAAGGTCTGGAGTCACTTCGACCCTGGTCACGGTTGGTATCCCTACACGGGGGTCGCGCACGTCCCTGCGGAGGATGTCGGAGATCTCCCTGCGGAGCTGCTCGTTGAGCCGCTCGACCCTTCTATTAGCCATGAACCATAATTTCCCACTGTATGGGGCTCAGCAAAGCTCTCGATGATGCTACAAAATCAGCGCACGGCTCTCCTGTTGCACCAAACGATCCGCCTTCTCCAACACCTCTTCGACATATCCCGCATCCTTGGCCACCACCGCTACCGCAATATGAGCCCCGGTCCACTTGTATTGATGATCTGTTTCGGCAACCGAGACCTTGAACCGATACTGAATCCGATCTTTGAGCGACCGCACTACCATCCGCTTGCTCCTTCAGCGAGGAGCAACCAGGAAGTGACATCTCCCACCACCATGTCAGGGATTCCCGCGAGTAGCCACCACGTGACTGCGCCGGGTCAGCCCCCAGCTCCCGAAACGAAATGAGGGAGCGCGAAAGAGCCTTTTGGTCCTGGAGTAAAACAGTTTGGTAGCGGCACCGCACCAAGCAGTTCTACTAGCTCTCCGCAGCAACACCAGCGAGAGTCCGCGCCACCTGTTCGACGTGATACGCCTCAATCACATCCCCCGCCTTCACGTCGTTGAAATTCGCGATCGCGATACCGCACTCGAAGCCCTCACGGACCTCCTTCGCGTCGTCCTTGAAGCGCTTGAGCGACCCCAAGTCGCCTTCGTACACCGTGAGACCGTCCCGGATCACGCGAACCTTGGCCTTGCGATCGATCGTACCTTCGGTGATGTAGCAACCAGCGATCGTCCCCACACCCTTGATCTTGAAAGGCTCCCGCACCTCTGCTGCACCAAGGATGGTTTCTCGCTGTTCTGGCGCAAGCATGCCCTCAAGCGCGGCACGGACGTCGTCGACCGCGTTATAGATCACCTCATAGACCTTGATCTCGACTCCGTCCCGTTCGGCGAGCTGGCGGGACTTGGCGTCTGGCCGCACACCGAATCCCATGATGATCGCACCCGCCGTCTCCGCCAACAGCACGTCCGACTCGTTGATGGCACCCACTGCCCTGTGAAGAATGTCCACCTGCACTTCGTCGTTACCAAGCTGCTCGAGAGCATCGGAGATTGCCTGAACAGAACCGTCCACGTCACCCTTAATGATTAGGGACAAGACGCCAGTCGCTTGGCCCTCGGCCACCAGGCGTGAGAAGTCGCCCAGCTTCATCCCGCGCTCCTTCACACGCATCTGCTTCTCACGCTCCAACCTCTGCCGCGTGGTAGAAATATCGGCGGCCTGGTCTGCCGCCATCACGTTGAGGATGTCCCCCGCCTGCGGAACCCCTCCCGCTCCGAGCACCTGTACCGGGAGTCCCGGACCGATGCTCTGCACCGTCCTGCCGCGCTCGTCCAATAGGGCTCGCACTCGCCCGGAGTGTAGGCCCACGAGGAAATTGTCTCCGACCTTCAGTGTGCCGCGCTGCACCAACACAGTAACAAGGGGACCCTTCCCTACATCCAACTCCGTCTCGATCACGGCGCCTTGACCTTCGCGGTCCGGGTTTGCCTTGAGTTCCAACATTTCCGCCTGTAGGAGCACCTTCTCCAGCAGGTCGTCGATTCCCATGCCTGTTTTAGCGGAGATCTCTACGGACATCACCTGGCCGCCGAATTCCTCCACCTGCACATCGTGCTGGAGCAATTCCTGACGCACTTTGTCAGGTCTGGCCGTAGGCAGATCGACCTTGTTGACCGCAACGATCATGGGTACGCCCGCGTTACGTGCGTGGCTGATCGCTTCCACTGTCTGGGGCATCACAGAATCGTCGGCTGCTACGAGAAGAATGACCAGATCGGTCACGTCCGCCCCCCGAGCGCGCATGGCAGTGAAGGCAGCGTGTCCGGGAGTGTCCAAGAAAGTAACGGTGCGTCCGTCACGAAGTTCGACGTGGTAGGCACCGATGTGCTGGGTGATCCCTCCAGCCTCTCCGGCAACCACGTCGGCCTTGCGGATCTTGTCCAGAAGGAGCGTCTTGCCGTGGTCGACATGACCCATCAAGGTAACCACGGGTGGCCGCACCTTCATGTCCTCAGGGTTCTCCTCTTCTTCATCCTCTTCCGCGGGAGGCCCGACGTACTCGTCCTCGCGCACCGCACGGAAATCGAACTCGTCGAGCAGAAGTTCGATCTGATCGAAGTCAAGACGCTGGTTGATGGTGACCATCAACCCAAGGTTCTTAAAGGCCGACCCGATGACGTCGGTGGATGAAACATCGATCAACTCGGCCAGTTCGGCGACAGTGAGGAACTCGTTCACCCGCACGGTCTTGGCCTCGATCTCTGCCTCCTCTTGCGCCTCCACTTCGGCAAGCTCGACCTCCTCACGAGACTGACCGATGGAACCCTTGCGACGGCGCTTTTTGCTACCGCCTTTGATCTCAGCCATGACGCGCGAAATGTTCTCGGCCACCGCACTTTGGTCGACCCGCTGGCGCTTCTTGCCCTTACTCTTGTCCTGAGGGCCTTTCTTGCGCCCGTCAGGCGTGTAGCCCTCAGCCTGGATCCGCACGGTTCCGGCCGGGCCAGCGCTGGCCGCAGGAACAGGCTTGCGAAGCCTCCGCCCCGGAGCCTCGGGCGCAGCAGCGGGGGGCTGAGCAACGATAGGATGCTCCTCCCCTTCGGGCCGCACGGGAGGGGGTGAGAACGTTTGAGGCTCGGGCTTCGGTTCGGACTCAGCGCGAAGCGTTACAGTTTCCTCATCCACCACTGTTGTATCCGCAACCTCGTGCAGAACGGCATCGACAATCTCCTCCGGCTCATCAGCCGCCTTGACGGCGCGCTTCCCGACACGCTTGGCCCGTTTCACCTTGGGCTCAGGCTCCGACTTGACCGCCACCGGCTCCTTGGGCTCAGGCTCCCCAGAGGCCTCTATTTCTTCCGGCTCCGGAGGTGTCGGCGCAGACTCGGGATCGCTTGGCCCCTCTGCTTTCTTACGCCTACGGCGGCGGGTTCCGGAGGCTGCATCATCCACGGCGGCCTGCATCGCTTCAGAAGCGTCCTTAGCACCCGACCGTCGTCCGCGCTCCATGCGCGCGACGACCTTGGCGGCAGCAGACTCACTCACCTGTGCAGATGTGCCCTTGACGGCGATCCCCATCTCTCGCAGGAGTTGGAGAAGCGCCTCAGTTTCGACCTTAAGTTCCTTCGCTAGCTCAAGTACCCGCATGTCTCCTACTGACCTCCCCTCGCTTCATCCAGTCCTTCCCGGTCCCCAGCACGATGCTCGGGAAGATACCGTAGCATCGGTTCGGCAAAATTCTGCAGTGTGATCGCCACTGCAGACAGCGGCCCTGCTCCGAGAGCAGCGCCGAGAGCTTCCTGTTCACCCACCTGACGTTGGGGAACGGGCCTATGCTCGAGCAGACCCGCGATCTTCTTGAGCTGCGCCACAGACGCGTCTTCGGCAATCAATACCAAGCGAGCCCGCCCCTCGCGTACGGCACGACGCGTGGCATCCACTCCACGCTCTACCGCACCTGCTCGCCGTGCCAACCCCAGCAACTCAAAGGCCCTCGCCCTCCCGCCTCCATTCCTCAACCGACCGCCCACCCGGCACATCTAGCCCCGCCTATGAAACCACCGAGGCTTCGGCCGAATCCTCCCCCGGAGAAGCTTCAACCAACTCGTCCGTACCGACGGTTTGAGGCTCACTACCAACCTGGGCGTCACTCTCGACGACGGTCAAATCGTCGATGATCGACAGGAGTCGATCGGGGTCCTCCTCCGACAAGCCCTCGATGCGCAGGAATTCATCGCGTTCGAGGTCGATTATGTCCATAAATGTATTGTATCCAGCGGCTTCCAGAGCCGCCAGGGCAGTTTCGCCGAGGTCGAGCTCGCCAAGCGGGAAGTCCGCCATCTCGAGCTGCTCTTCGTCTCCCCCACTGAACAACGACAGATCAGCGCCCTTCTCCATCCATTCACGGGAGCCATACAGATCGATTTGCCAGCCTATGAGTTGGGACGCCAGGCGCACGTTCTGTCCGTTGCGGCCGATCGCGAGGGACAGTTGGTCTTCATCCACGATCGCGGTGATCACCTGCCGATCAGAGTTACTGATAACCTTGGACACGCGGGCAGGCGCGAGTGCCCGCCGCGCGAACACCTCGGTATCGGGGTGCCAAGGCACGATGTCGATGCGCTCACCCCCGAGCTCTGACACCACAGCCTGAACGCGGGAGCCTTTCAACCCTACGCATGCTCCCACTGGATCAATGGAATCGTCCCGGCTAGACACGGCAATCTTGCTGCGTCCACCCACTTCACGGGCCATCTCACGGAGCTCCACGATGCCCTGATAGATCTCGGGCACCTCAAGCCTGAACAGCGCCGCCACGAATAGCGGATCAGCTCGGGAGAGGACCAGGCGTGGACCCTTTGGGGTCTCCTCCACCTTCTTGAGCACGGCCCGGATCGGGTCCCCTTGGCGAAAGCGCTCGCGCGGATTCTGCTCTTTCCACGGAATGATCGCCTCGGCTTCGCGTGAACGGTTCAGCATGACCACGATCTTGCCGCGCTCAATCTGCTGGACCTCACCTGAAAGCAACTCACTGACGCGATCGGCGAATTCGTCTCGGATACGTTGGCGCTCCCCCTCACGAACACGCTGCACGATGCTCTGCTTCACGGCCATCACGGCGTTGCGACCGAACTGAGTGAAGTCGACCGGGACCTCCATCACGTCCCCGACCTCGAACGAGTCATCGTCCCAGCGGGCCTCCTCGATCGAGATCTCAGAGGAAGGGTCTTCGACGACCTCGACCACACGCTTCAAAACGATGATCTCTACCGCACCCGTGACATCGTCGATCTTGATCTCGGCCTGGACATTCGGACCATGGATGCGCGCGAGTCCAGCGATAATACCCTCCCTGAGGAGGTCGTTGACCTCGTCAGGGGTGAGGCTTTTCGTGGATGCGACATCGCGCAGCGCGGCGACCATCTGTCCGGCGTTCATCTTTGTCCCCCCCTCACGCTTCGTGTCTACCATTCGAAGACCAGGCGCGCCCCGGCAATCTCTGTCCGGGGAATCTGGACCTCTTCCCCATTGGGAAGGCGCAGACGCACCCGCTCCTCCCCATCCCCCTCACAAGCAAGCCCCAGCAGCTCACCCTCTAGGCGTGTCGCCCGCCCCGCTAACGGGGCCGACCCCTTCACAGCAATCTTCTTTCCGGCAAACCTCTCGAAGTCGCCAGGCTGCACGAGCGGCCTCTCCAATCCCGGGGAGGAGACCTCGAGCACATAGCGCTCGGGCATCGACCCCAACTGGTCCAACCATGGCTCCAGTGCCCGGCTCACCTGAGCGCAGTCACCCGCCCCGATCCCATCCCCAGCACCGACCCCAGGCCGATCGATCCGGATCCTAAGGATCGGACGCCGACCGCTCCCCGCCCACTCCACCTCGACCAGCTCATACCCGAGCTGGTCTATCCGGGATGGTAGATCCCGATCCACTTCCGGCACCGGTCTGGCCATGGCTCCGGACCCCAGTCACATCGAATAAAAAAGCGGGGGCAAACATCTCCCCCCACTCCCAAAAATGGCCGCCCAATTACGGTAAGCGGCCCGAACAGACGTGAATATAGACACGGAGCAACAGCCGTTCAAGGCAGTAGCCCCGCTTATCGCACCTAAACGATCCCCCAATTGGTTGTGAGTACTACAGACACACTGAGTAGGGTGGTTTCGGATCAACTCCCCTGGGTGTCGGAACGTGCGGGACCGGCGCCCGGATCCCTATCAGCGCATCGCTCCATCTTCTTCAGGCGCGATTCCAGCTCACAGATCTGCCCCTTGAGAAGATCGAATTCCTTCTGGGACACTCCGTCCAACCGCTCACGGGCCTCGCCTGCAACCTCATGTGCACGGGACATGGCAGAGCGGAACGCGCGCTTCACCTACTCGGGCGAAAGGTTCTCCAGATGGCGAGTCTCAACGATCGTCTCGTCGAGCACGTCCTTGAAAGCGGACAGCACGCCAAAGACCCTCCGGATACCATCCGAAACCTTCCTGCGAGGTCTGCAGTCATCTTCCCCTGCAGCTACGGCCGCCTCAGCAGTACTCTGGTCGTCCATCAGTCCTCCCGCTCAATCTTCGCTCCGAGCGCACACAGGCGTTCGTCGATCCGTTCGTATCCCCGTTCGATCTGGCGGATGTTGTGGATCCGGCTGGTTCCCTCAGCACCCAATGCGGCGATCAGGAGGGCCATGCCGGCACGGATGTCCGGGCTCTCCAACTGGCTGCCCCGCAGGGGAGCCGGACCCACGACCACCGCTCGGTGTGGATCACACAACACGATACGGGCCCCCATCCCGACCAGCTTGTCGGTGAAGAACATACGGGACTCGAACATCTTTTCGTGGATGAGGATCGTCCCGCGGCACTGGGTGGCTGTCACCACCATGATCGAGGTGAGATCCGCGGGAAACGCGGGCCACGGCCCGTCGTCGATCTTGGAGACGGCCCCGAATGCGTCCTGCTGTATGATGTGGTCGCCCTCGCCCCGCACCACCAGGTCCCTCCCGTCAAGCTCGCACTCTATGCCAAGCCTGTGGAATCCCATGAGGGTGGCGTCTAGGTGCTCAATAGGCGCGTCCTCGATGGTTATCGTGCTTCCCGTCACGGCTGCCAGACCCATAAACGAGCCGGTCTCGATGTGATCGGCACCGATCACAAACTCTGCTCCGTGCAGCTCTCTCACTCCTTCGATCATGAGGGTGTTGGTACCGATGCCGGTGACGCGAGCACCCATCAGATTGAGTTGCTTGCAGAGATCCTGCACGTGGGGCTCAGAAGCCGAATTGCGGAGTATTGTGGTGCCTCCGGCGGTTACCGCGGCCATGATGGCGTTCTCGGTGCCGGTCACGGACGGCTCGTCCAGAAATACGGT
>Ga0115002_10006217_pt1 | contig 13828 bp, 23 predicted proteins | sample ArcticOcean_MG_C_8_FD_89576 | JGI IMG/M metagenome (GOLD analysis project Ga0115002, IMG submission 89576) | Marine microbial communities from western Arctic Ocean - ArcticOcean_MG_CB11_86 | ecosystem: Environmental > Aquatic > Marine > Oceanic | place: Arctic Ocean: Canada Basin | collected... | reverse complement strand
CGGCCCACCTTCCCCAGAAGCGGCAACGCGAACTTGTACCTGAAACAACCCAACAAAAACCCCCCCGTTTACAACAACACATTCAGTTCAGCCCATGGGATAAAACACAAACAAACCCCTCATCCACGGCCTGCGAAGGCCAATACAGTGCTTACCACATATCCTGCGTCATAAACGCAAACTCGTCAAGCATCGCAGCCTCAGGCGCATCACCCCGGCACCCGTTAGGGTCCCGAGGACGCGCCTTCATCTCGTTCACCCAGCCGTCCGGCGTCCGCACCGTTAACATACGGGTGTTATCGGACACAATCGTCGGCACCACACCAACCAGCGGGTTCTCAGACAGCCAGTACAGATACTGCTTGGCTGCCTTCACCACCTGCATCGCCCGGTCCAGGTTGGTCGAATACACGTTCAGAAGCTCCCCCCCGCCCTGCCCAAGCGATACAAGCGCGGCCGCAAACAGCCCAAGCGTGGTCGTCTTCCCGTTCTGACGCGAGGTTATCCACAGAATGTTCGCCGTGTCGTGCATCTCGTTCCGCGCAGTGTGGTCAAGAATGGCAAGGATCTGCTCCTTCTCAGTCTTGAACGCATCTTCCCCAACAATTATCTTCAGATGCGTCGCCGTCATACGGTCAATCATCAGATCGTTGGGCTTAAACCGCGTGTTCGCCCATGGCGCCTTTCGGAAATGGTCAAGAAGGCCCATAAACCGGATGATCCGCTTCATCCCCGCACGGCCGCTCGAGTGCGACGTCACATCCTGCCACAGACCACACAGCCCACCAGACCTCACAACCACCCGCCGCTCTCGCGCGATCGCCAACACACGGGCACACTCTTTCAACACCCCCGAAATCTCATGGATGTGACGCCCCGCCCAGAACACCGCGCCGTCCATTCGCGAAGCCCAACTCCAGTGTTATATGCGGACCACACAAACGTGGGCACCGCCTCTGCATAAAAACAACACGCTCCGTTATGGAATCCGCAGACATCTTTAACACCCTTCCAGAAGACCACGAACAGTTGATGCCCCCCGATAATCACACCGTCGAAATACCCCCCTTCGATCCCCAAGACACACACGATACCAGGCTCAATCAAATCGTAGAATCCGCCAGCCTCGAAATCGCAGCCAGAGCAAACGAACACAGCGTTCGCCTCAGAACACAAGCAGAGCAGGCAGAGGAATCCATATGCCAGCTGTGCTCCACCCTCTCCAAAAATATGGCGCTTTCGCCAAAAAAAACCAGACCAAACAACACCCAAAATCACACAACACCGGGCATCAACTTGGTCCGGTTCGGAACAATCGCGTTTTAATCCCAGGCCTTCGTCGGACAACAAACCCCGTGTAATATATATGCGCTCAACATGGCATAGGACGTCACCTACCCACCCTGGAACCGTACAGCTGGATCGACCGAGAGGCGATCCTCGGCATCCGCAATGCAGAATCCAGGCGCCGAATCACAAACACCCAAGAAGCCTACGCCGCTATGCGTCCCGCTGGGATCAAAAAATAACACCGTCCTCATCCAAACGCCGCTCGGGCCCACAGACCCACCGCCAAAACAGCATGCGCGCACCGCAAGCAACATCGTCTTTTAAACACCGGCCAGTTCGTTTAATACAAACCACCTCCCCCATTCCCGTCGTTTGAATTGATTACCCGTCCGTTTCACTTCCTCAGATACAGCTTGAGCAGCGTAAGCACAGACAGAACCCCGCAGTACACCACAAGGCTCGCCTGCTCAATGTCTTCATTCTTACACTCAAGCACACCTTCCATCGTACCCAACAAACACCCGTTGCCGACCCCCCAAATAGCACACCCAAACCACCAGACAGACCTCGACCGCGCAGGGTATGCAGGCGAATCAATCAGAAACATCCTGGCCAAAGGCGAAAGCGTCACAGACCTCATCAGATCCGGCGCAGAAGTCACATCCCACGGCACACGCCTCCTTACAGGAAAGCCAAAACAGGTGCCCGGGATGGCGGAGCAATGGATCGCCGCCAAAAACAATATATGCGGCCACTACCCCGCACAGGAACAATGGCGTTCCAACAACCATGCGCCATCTCCATTTACTTTGATCAAGACAAGAACCTCTTTGAATGGCAAGCGGTTGCTCTCAAACCGAAGAGGAGGGGGAAAAAAACTCAACAGTTCGAAATCTGCAGCCCGGGTGAACACGGCACAATTGTTGTAATGGCGGCCCCCATCAACGGGAAAAGAGGCGAAACACACCACGTATCCGTCCACGTCGCCGGGCTGGTATGCGCACCATATGATCCAAAAAACATCAGTCGGAAACGCGTCCACGAGGATGCAACAATTGGGGAAGAGGGTGGTCCATCCTATGGAACCTACATCTCGTCCACACACATCATCATGAAACGCTCCAAAAAAACATCGGAAAGAACGAGCAGTGAGGGTGACAAAATCTCGGTAAAAGGATATTATAACACGAATCCCGATTTATTTAATACTATTGCTAAGCTGGTATTTGAGATGACAGTGGATACTAATGATTCGAGGGAGTATACCTTGAAATATAATAACCCAAGCTCAAACGCCGAGAAACTACGGTTTAATTCTGCCGTTGGTATCCTTGGATTACAGCTCAATCTTCAAGATATACCAACAGTTACCAACACTGACATAGTCACCGCGTCATCGGACGTAATGTCTAAAATGATGGGTGTAATTAATAAATATAGATCTGAGGCTGTGAACAGAAAGAAAATCATGGAAACACAACGTGGAGATATAAACGGACATAAAAAAACCATCATTGAAGCAAACCGATTGGTCAAAGCACATAAAGAAGCAAATAATGCTCTAACTATTGCAAATCAACAGTTGACCAAGCATGCTTCTGAATTTGACGAACGTGTACGTAGAGAGATACTGGAGCGAAATGTCGAGGTTCGTACTGAACTAACAACTGCGATTAAAAGGCATGCAGCGGAAATTGCGGATTTTACTGCTTTGGTTGCCGTACTCGAAGAGGAATTAACCAATACACACGAACAAAACAATAAACGTACCCTCCAACTTGGACAAGCTACAACTCGTATCGATCTCCTTCAGACCGAAAATAAAATCCTTACGTCTGATCACGGTCGACTTCAAGCCAAAATTACACAACAAACAATCGATCACGATACACTCGACCGTGAAGTTGTTTTTCTTCAAAAAGAAAACGAGGTGCTTGAATCCACTCTTAATGAACAACCCCGCAACGGTGAAAGTATACGCAGTGTACGCAAACTTGATGCGAACGGGTTGGGTGAAAGTATGCCTAACCCCCCAAAAAGAGCCCCGTCCAAAAATAAGCCAGCATCATCTTCAAAAAAAGGGGATGCTTCTCCAACTACAAACGAAGAAGATGCAAAATCCGAATTTATGGAAAATTTTAGGTTGAAAGGTATTTCTTTCCCAAACAAACCGCCAAAGGTCGCGTACACTGAATTTAACAATGGTCTTTTATACGACATCATTGAGCATGTCCAAGGACTGGAAGCATCGAGTGTTCCCGGCGATAAAGTAAATGTTGGAAAATTGAACACAGCTATCATTAAGCAGTGCATAAAATTGGGCTTAAACAGTGATTTTTACAATGACATGGCTGCGAGTCGCGTTCCGAAAGTTCTGGTTGCAATAACTGTATCCAACGTTAAGGCAAAATATTGGCTCTCAGAATCAGGTGATGATAAAAATAACGAAAAACCGAATCTTTATCTTTATGTTCAGGAATAACCCCATTTTGGGAGACCCAATCGGTTGCATTGAATGGTTCGTAACACTGCATCAATGACCGAGCACTGTACCAATCTCGGCTAGTGTCAAGTTAAAATTTAGCACTATATTGTTCTGATAAATAGAAGCACCACTTGGCCGAAAGTCCGATTTCGTGGGTGAAATTTCAATCGTGTCGCCGGGTCTGATGATCTGCTTCTTATTGGTAGCAAGAAACTTTCCTATTGAGACTTTCAAATCCCGTATGAACTCAAGATTATCTTTTTGGGGGTTTGGACCAACACAGATTTTTTCCCATTGCTCAAATAAAATGCGGCCCACGGTATATTCTATTCCCTCCGGAGCCTCAATCGTTTTCATTTTCATATTTGTGGTCCCCCGGAAAGATTGGTAAACATACCCGAATCCATCAATATCCAGAACCATCCCGACGTTTCCGTATACGGAAAACGGGACAGCAGAACCATTTTTATATACGAATGGAGTTTCGCACAACATGTACGATGCTTCAAGTTTATTATTTGTTGGTTCATCACACGAATAAAACCCGGGGTGTGTTTTGTCCGACGATAGTATGGTGATTTGTTTCGTCCCATCCCGTCGGCTTGCAAATGCGGAAGATATTAATATGACCACCACCAGTTCTGGATTAACTGGTTCACCCGTACCATTTACTGTATCAAACCATGGCATGGTTTTATTATCACACAAACATACGGTTTTAGCTAAAAGCCATCCTGTGTTCAAGAATCTAAGATTTGTTGTAAAGTCGCCGTCATAATTCGATTCTTCGTCTGGAGTGTTTATTTTGTTTGACTGGTGGAGACCTTGGCCAATGCGCCAATACTTATTCGCATCTTTCCATTTTTGATTCTTCGATAGTAAGACCGACATCATAGTTGTTTGGTCAATAATATCATTAAACATATGTGCGTAATAGTATAGTCCGTTGTCGTCAGTACCTACGGTATAGCGTTCATGCCTTTCAAGCCATCGCCCGCATGTCACCACCTTGGGGTGGATGATTGGGGGCGTCCCAGAAGCCATACTCCTCAAAAAAGATCAGATAACCCAGACTTCTCCATCACACTAGTCATGCCTATATATAAAACGCAGACCCGCTATCGCGTATGCCGTCCTCCCCCTTCAAAAGCCGCACACCCTCGCACGTTGTAGCCACGTGCCGCTTCAGATTGCCAGAACGCGTAAACCACACGCCGCAAAACACGCATGGAAACGTGGGCGCCTTCCAAATCCGCCGCCGCTTGCCCTCACAATCATGCACCCGTTTCGACAGCTTCCCAGCAAACACCTGCCCGCACCGCCGGCACTCATAATCCGTCACAGCAGGACCTCGACACACGTGCGTCTCCGCTAAAATACCAACCCGCCCACACCCGTCGCATAACACCATGTCAATCTCCGCTGTTGCCAAAGAAGCCTCCGATATAACGTCCCACTGCGCCGGGTGCGGTATGAACTACTTCGACATGATCGACCTCTTCGCACACCCAGAAGCACACGTCGTCGATCACCACACTTTCCTCATCATCTCATCGCCGCACGCGTCCATCGACGCCCCAAACTCAATCGCACCCGCACTGCTCGAACACATCGGCCCGCGGCCGGCACCACTCCCACAAAAAGTCGCAGTGTGGCTCGCCATGGCCGCTTTCGCAAAGTGCGAGCGCACAATCGCCATCGCGTACATACAAGGACGCGCCGTCTCCGCAGACGCGTCCCAGGTCCACCGCAAACTCTCAGCAGAACTCAAAATGCTGTCCGAAACACCGTACCCCCTCGCCGTCGCCCTAAGGGCCCTCAGGCCAGACATCCAGCAGTTCGTCGCAGCAGCCACACACCGCCTCGTCACAATGGCACCCAACTACGGCCAGATCGACATGCTCTTCGAAGAATGCCTCGAAACACCCATGGCTTTCACCATTCACTCCAAAGCATGGGCCACGTGCAGCAAAGACTTCAGGGACCTAGGATGCACAGGCGTCGCAGTAAAACCAGGATGCAAAGCATCCATCGTCATAGACGGCACAGGCGTAGCAATGCCACGCAGGGACACCATCCTCTTAGTCCTCGCCCTCCTCTTCAGACACGGCGCAGCCCCAAACACAGGCCCGCTCAGACACATCGTCGAAAAACGACCCTGGCTCAAAAACCCCACAATCGCATCACTGCCCTGGTGGACAACACTTCCACAATAGCCCTATATGCCATACATATCTTAACATTATAAATGGAGCCAGACGAATCCCGCCCGGAAACTCTTCCCGTTTGGATACAGCTGCTGTGGACAAACAATCGTCCACCCGGGTTTTTCGGCACACAGCGGATCGAAACAATCATTGATAAAATCTTGTCAAAAGAAAACATCGAACCGGAACCTGTTGGTAATACCAACAAACTCGACGCACTCACAGTTTATTTAACAACATTGGCAGCACTGGCGGGAAATCTGTTTCTCGTCCTCAGTTCAATCGAATCCAGACATCGGCATGAATACCCAAACGAACAACCGCTGTATCCCATGCCAGCTCTGTCTCAAACCACGCTCGTGGTCAAAAACGTCTACGAAATCGCAGAGTGGAGGTCCCCAGTCGCGATCAAATGCATCCAGAATATCATCACCCACAAAGACAGTTCCAACTTCTATACAAAAATGTCGTCAACCGACTTCCAAAAAGTCGCCGAATCCGTCTTCGACGTTATGTATGCAGCCACCAACGGATTCAAACACCCCGTCACAACAACCAGTGTTCACAATCAAAACCACTTGCAATATTCATTACGTAACTATTTCTCTCCTCCAATTGCAGTCAAACATTACACCACCGTCGCTGACTTCAATGATGAAGACATGAAATGCGCGCTGGTAGTGGATGACAGTCTCATAGTACCCAGCACCCCCCCCTTCGCTAAGTGTATCAGAAACACCGATCTGCAACAATATTACCTAACAGGCGAATACAAAACAGTGTGGTTTCATATTACTCTAGTATCATCACAACAAGAAACATTCGTACTTGGACACCCAGAATATTCAAAACTCGCAACCAAGCGCTATACCATCTGGAACACCATGCCCGCATCTAAATTTGACGTCCTGGAAAACATGGGGGAAAAACGCCGCAATTCGTGGATCGCAGCAATCGAAAACGCGGTCCCTTTTAAATCATACACACTGGATCCGCACAGTATACATACCATCATTTCCAAACTCATCAATCTTCACACCACCCCCGAAAACGGACCACCACAACATCAAGATGCATATGTCATGCGGCACAGTGCGTGGTATGATGCGGCGCTTGTGATCGCGGCAATCAAACAGGGCTTCGATACGGATTTTGATGCTGTCCATTTTGACACAGAAGAACAGTACAAATTTGCAACGAACCTCATCGAATGTCAAAAAAAACCATACGAAAAAATATGATCGTCCAGACCGTTCATTCATTCATTCATTCATTCATTCATTCATTCATTCATTAACCACAGGCCCAAAGAAGACGACAACTAAAATCACACCACCCTCGTATATGCCCACAATACACCGTGCGTTCAAACATGGCCGTCAGCACAGACAAGGATCGCCCATCCCCCTTCATCCATGCAAGACGCATGATGATCTGCCTCGCATGCTACCGCACAGAAGCGTGGATGTCGGTCATCGGGTGCGCAATGTCATGCTGGACATTCACAGGACCAGATCACCCAATCACACTCCTCCTCTTATCAGCGTGCATGGCTTGGATCCAGCCCCCATGGCACTCAATCGTGTTCGAATCCGCTTACCGCCTGGTCGGAGACTTCACAGTCCCAACAAAATCGGGGAAACTCACAATCGCACTCTCAGGAGCAGCCATCTCCATCCTCAGCCTCATCGAAGGCGAACTCCTCCCCGCACTCATCGCAGCACTCGGAGCAGCCATCGCAATCCTCTCAGCCGTAGATCAGATCTTCACCCCAACAAAACCCGCCCCAATCTACGAAAACTCCGATCCAAGGCCCAAAAAACACACACAGCGCACCATCCGCCTCGCAGGAGCACTCACCTTCCTAGCGTGGGCCATCGCAGACTACACAGACTTCTCATCCAACAAACGCGCACTCGCAGTCGCAGGGTCCTTCGCGTTTCTTAGCCAGATCACTTTCCACAACACATCCCATAGTACACGCACCAAATAACAAATCCCCCCCACAAACCCCAACACATTTTACCGTTTTATCCTTTAAATTTAAACCCCCGCACTGTTCCTCTTATGCTTATACGGCCAGACTAAACCCCCCCCCAACTTTCTTCAACACTCCTTTCAACCCGGCTTCTTATCAATACCAGCCCCCCACTCACCTCACAAACCCGATGCTCAGAACAGTCGGAACGAATCATCTTGGTTTGTTCGCTGCCCGAAACCAGATGCAATCTGTTTGCAGTATCCCCTATCAGTTGACATCCCATGAGTCTATTTTGTACTCCCAAGCATCGGACTACCATACAGCAAACAGATCACTGTCATCCTCCTCATTATATATATCATCGCCCGACACACCCCGCACCGCCTCCGAGGGAAAGATTCCTCTTTGTTTTGGGGGACAACGAAATTTGATATCCTCCTTCGGGTTCAATTTAAAGTTCGCCTGTTCCTTCGCACCAGCCCGTCTAGTTTTTTTAGATGTGGTGCCTGCACTCTTCAACACACCGCCCCCTTGCTGTTTACGGCTTGCTGGCACAAACAACGCGGCGCTCTGCACTTCAGCTTCTCCGCTTTCTTTCTCCTTTCCGTCCCTTTGTATGATTGCAAATTGGTCCCGTATATCCCATCCCGCCTCCTCCCACAAGCGAATACTATTACCACAATAAACCCCCGCAGATAACATCCGGGCCGCCGAATACAACAACGTGTAATCAGTCGACCAATAGTCACGAGGGGTTTGCGTAACAAAATCCTTCCAGTGTTGGAATTCATCTGGCGTAAAGGACCTAAAATATCTCCTCAGTACGTCTGCCCCCGCTGACAATGCTTCCTCAGTAAGAGCAGTCGTGCTATACAATGGAAATGTAGGAGCAATGTACAGCTTATCATCCTCCGGTCGACCAGATACTTTTAGAACATACTCAAGCGTTCGAAACACCCGGTCCGTTAGGGTCAGCAACCATGTCAGGCCCGGGTAATTACACTCACTTTCGAACAAAATGTGCCTTTCTTTGGTCTGATTACTCCACCCCCATCTCAGAATTGAAAATTTCAATCCAGATAGAACTCCCTTTTCCCATTCGTTCATATCGGGATGCCGTGAATGTGACTCTTTTCCCAGAAAATTCGTGTTCGCAAACCCATTGCGCAATTTTCTATTCGCACATTCCACACCAAGCTTGAGTATGAGCGCGTCTTTTTTATTCGATTCCATCTCTTCGGAGGACAAAGGTGTGGGCTTCTTATTTGGGTGGGGACCACTTGGAAAACTACCCGTATCAATGTCATTCATACCCGTGGTTACCGTCATCTTTCGCTTCCCTTTAGTCAGACCTTCCGCCATCATTATCAAATCAACCCTCAGTCGTATATATAAAAGAATAAGTCGAAAATACCCAAATCATATTACCATACCCCCCACACATCACCGCTTAAACCGCGACCGACGCTTCGTCTTAATCCCAATCCCCTTGGCGTACACAGACGCCTGATCGGCAAGCGACCGGAAATGCTGCGGACTGAACAACTCAGGTCGCTGCTCCCGCAGGTGCGTAAGAGCCGACGTGTGCTTAGGCATAGGCGCGTACAAAATCTGAAGCTGGTTGTGCATCGCCCACACATCCACAACACGCGTCGTCGCAAGCATGTCGTTCACAACGTGCGCATTGATCACATCCCCGCTCCGAAGAGAGATTATCCAACACGAACCCCCACCACCCATCCACTGCGTACCAAACCCGCCAGCACGCTCCTCACATGCCTCCGCAAACGCCTGCACACCGGCACCACTCTTGATCGTGTCCGGACTGTGCAACACACGGTTCACAATCTCAAGCACAACAAACGGCGACTTCTCATGAATACACACATTCGCATCAAAACCGTGACTGATCGCTATCGCGGCAACAGCCCGCATACTCACACGCTTAAAACCACTCACACGAGTAGCCCCGCCAGCAGTACCCTCACAGACACGAATATCATCGTCAGACCTTCACAAAATATACGTCAGCCACAAAATACAAAATACCCCCCCCACAAAAAAACAGTACAATAATCACCGTTTCCGTAGCCGCTTCAACTCTTCAATAAGACCATCGTGCCGGCTGGTCCCACTCATCACAGATCAATCTCACAGGCTTATTATATACCATGCTCCTTATGTCGGCTGACCATCCGTACAAACAACGATGGACATGTCAGATCTCACAGCCCTCTACGACCACGGAGACATCGTACAGTGCAGCAGCAGCCAAGAATACTGCTTCCTGTGCGACAACGTAGACCCAGAGGGCGCAGACGGAGACGCTGCAGCAGTCCGGAAATTCGTCAGAGAACTCGTCGCCCAGAAAAAAGAACTCCCCTTCGTCGTCAACTCTGTACACATGATCTACACATCACAAATGCAGATCGATGGCCAGAAAACGTGGTCCCGCGAAAGCATCAAACGACACCTCCTCTTCTCAACAGAATTCCAAACACTCTTCAACTCCGTCGTAGATCAACTCTTCATTAGCATCATCATGCGCACACAGGCAAGAATGGTAAACGAAATAGGAGGCGTCGACGAACAGTCCAGAAAAGCACTCCTCGAATCCATCTCCGCACTCAGCGCGTGGCGCAAAGTCACAAAATCTTAATCGCCCGGCATCCCTTATAAACTCCAGCACAACAACCAAATTGGGACGCGTTCGTGGGCATTTTGTGGCGGGCGTAAAATCCCAGCCCCCAATCCGCTTTACGTTACGCGGAAATCGGTTTAAAACGCCCCGTTCCTAAAGCCAGGGCACTATTCCCTATTCCTCATCGCCCCCCTCAAATACATCCACATCGGCCCCAATAAGGTGCGTCGCAAGCGGAGAACGCACAGCAGCATCCCGCGCAGCAAATACCATCGCAGCCTCAGTCGTCATAAAAATAGTCAAACTAATCAGCGCAGCAAGATCCAATTGCCATACATCTCGCGTCACCGTCCCGTCAATCTGGTTCATCGTCATATCAACAGCAGAAATAAGACACAGAAGGCTCAACGACACCAAAATGGAACACCACCGCACAAATAAAATGATCGCGTGTGCCCTCGATCCAATCATCGTCAGCACAGTCACCACAAAAAACGCAATCACCGCTTGCCCAGCGTCCGTCGCCGTCGATCCGCTCCCCTTAAAAACAACAAACCGGAACCACAAAAGGCCCAAAATCGTGCCCGTCAGCGCGATTCGCACACCCTTCCACATCGTTTCCATCGAAATCCCTTGCATTCTTATCCCCCAAAATACACCTATCATATAGCATTGCCACATCTCAAACAACAACCGTCCACAAATTCTCGACACTTCTTGGGCTTGGCACCAAAATACAAATACTTACAATCTATACATACATCCGTATCCCAACGGTTGTTTGCCAACAACTTACTCATGTTCTTAGATTTGGGGCCAGGTCCGTTCAATTCACACAATTTAACAATCACACCAACTCATTTCTGTTTCAATCAATCATAATAATATCCTTCGCCCAAAAAACCCAAATACATCCGCCCTCAAATATTCACCCGCCCAAACCCAACAAAATACATCGCTTCCTTCTATGGACAGATCAAAATATGTTATCAAAATATATACCATCACAAAAATCGCCACACTTCAAAATCATCCCAAGCGTACAACAATATCAATACACCTCCGAACACACACCTTCCTTCTTCCCCAAAAGACAACAGCACAAACATCACTATTTGCATATACATCCACCACAAGCACTCAGCCCATTCCGCCACAATGGGCATCTACACCCCAACTATCATCTATCTCACAGCAACCTTCTCCCCTTGCATCGTCTCCCAGAACGAACAGTACTGCCAATCAGCGTGCGACTCGGCCCCAAACTGCAAAGCTTACATCGTCGCAGCAGGATCGTGCCTGCTCACAGGAAACATAAACCACACACAACACTGCGGATCCCCAGTATCAGTCCCAATCAACGCAGAATGGAACATCCTCGCACAAACAGATCCGTGCGCACCAACACAGGCACACACCGTACGATGCAGCCACCTACACTCAACAATCAACGACTCACACGGAACAAACCTCATCGTAAACATCCCAAACACCACAGAGACACACAACAACATCCTCATCAACCGCACACTCCCACTCACAACAACAGGCCACGCAGGTAACAGATCAGTCCTCATCGTGTGCGGCGCACAGTGCAACGTCAACATGACAGGAACAAACATCACCGTACACGTCACACACAACACAAAAGGCTCCCTCATAGGACCAACACGCATCATCGTCGCAGGACACCCAAAAACACGCCCAATCTCAATCAACCTCATCGTCAACTGCAACGAACTCGTCGTCTCAAACGCAATAGGAACAGTCGCAGGAACATGCAGAAGACTCGTCACACAGTCCACTAAACAGGGCATCAACTCTCAACACCTCACAACACAAGTCACCATCAACGCAACTGCACTCGTAGGCTCATTCACACCCACATTCGAAAGCGTTTACTTCGGAGGAAAAGCTAACTTGGGACCAGACCCGCAACTCATCGCTACACTCACATCAACAGCAACACTAGTCATCGTCCTCTCTTGGTCAACAGCACTCGTACTGGGGTTCGACTCTTTCCTCTAGAATACAAACTATCATAACACATTATTTACCGCCCGTCTCAATATTTCAATAAAAGGGCTCCTTCCCACACCAACCAATCAAACTCAGCATCCACCCCTCCCTTCAGTCATCCCGTCGTCCCTTCCGTACAACACCCCGCCTCCCACTCCATTACAACATCCCCATTCCCCCCTTACTGCACCCCCCCCCTAAATACAAACCCCACGAAAATACACTAAAGCTCAAGCACGTTCCCCGAAAAACAAAGAACGTCAGCCTCAGACGCGGCATCAGCCACTATCACATCCCACAGACGACCAGGTATAAATCTCCCAATCGCCAATCGCGACTGCTCAATACGAACCAAATCGCTAGCCATCCCGTTCTCCTTACACACTATCACACAGTCCCCAAGAGCTCGCGCAATCGCATCAAGGTCAAGGTCACACATCGCAGGAAATAACTCCCGCCTCCCAGGAAAACAATACCCAGGAGGAACACCAAGCGAATCCACAATACCGCGACCCACCATCTGCCCAAGAACTCGCACCCACATCGCACCAAAACGACCAAGCGCAATATCACGCTCCCCAACACCACGCATCGCTTCCCGAAGAACTTCGTACACACGCGCAAGCTCACACACACCAGCACCACCCTCGTATCCAAAAATCGCCACAATCACCTCAAAAATAGCACCAATCACTTCGTTCAGAATAGGAACACCAATAGGCCACACATCACCACGAGCAGCACGGAACGCACGAAGACCAAGAACCGCACTCCCAAGAATACCGGCGTCAAAACGACTCGCAATCATACGACGCCACTGCTCGTACACTATCACCGCACTCACAAAATGCCCAATCCCGCTCACATCGCTCTCAACAGACTCGTACACCGTCCGCACAAAACCGCCGTTCCCAGTTCGGTGCCACCGAAGACGGAACACCATCCCGTGCGCACCAACCGAAAATCCGTGTGCACATCGCACACACCGAAGAACCTCAAGCGTACCCGCACTCACACACTCCCGAAGACCGCTCGAAAATAAAAACACCTCATTCCGCTGCAAAATGTCGCTCCAGTCACACTCAAGCCCAAGACTGCACACAGAAGGCGGTGGCCACGCTAACATCCTTTACTCACCCACCACAAACCCGTTATATATTCACATCCAATATACAACATACATCCCCCAAAGAAGCATTAAAACT
>Ga0115002_10006215_pt1 | contig 13834 bp, 14 predicted proteins | sample ArcticOcean_MG_C_8_FD_89576 | JGI IMG/M metagenome (GOLD analysis project Ga0115002, IMG submission 89576) | Marine microbial communities from western Arctic Ocean - ArcticOcean_MG_CB11_86 | ecosystem: Environmental > Aquatic > Marine > Oceanic | place: Arctic Ocean: Canada Basin | collected... | reverse complement strand
TGTTCCCATGGCGAAAGAATCCATGATAATCCAACTCACTTGTTTCGTAGACGTTACCCCACTGGGTTGTCTTCGACCAGGCGTTGCTCCAGGATTGAAGCATTGGATCCGTTGCAGGTTGAACGAGCCCCATCATTCCCCAACGAACTTCAGGGTAGGTGAGGTATTCATCCTTCCAAACCATGCGGTAACTCATCTGGAGCTGGTCAAACGTGGCGAAAACGGATTGATCCTCGCCCAATGTAAGATTGATGGCCTTCACTAGTTGATCTCTACCCTGACGTATGACGGAAGTCACTATGGGTCCATTGTCCATTCTACTCCAAATATCGTCGTAGAGATCGAACTGATTGTATCTTCCCCAATGGCCATTCAAGCCCGCTTCCATTCCCGGGTAGGCTGGAATAATCTCGGGATCCTCCCCGGTTTCGATGTAATAATCCGCCTGACGTTGGTAAAAATCGTACAGACGAAACTCGTTGATCGGATGATCTGAATATCGGTGCCCTTCACGTCCTTCTGCTGGATTAGCGTACGAATAAATAGCTGGATCGGCTACGTTCGGTGACTCGGATTGTGCAAGTAGTTGGAACGGGAAAAGGAGCACTAAGAAGATTCTGCGCATGGGGTAGGAGCGTTTCGTTTCCATGAAATGGGCTTAGTTCGAAGGTTTTAATTCTTTATTACACTACTCGCCCCTCTTTTTGCACGATCAAAACCTGAAAGGATGTTTAGGGCGGATTATTTCAAAAAGGGGTTGCCCTGCCTTATCTCAATCGGCGATGATCGACGGTTTGTATGTACGCTCGTTATGCCAAACGTTTATTCACCAAACAAGCCATCGAAAAGTGGTTCGATCGGCTTACGCAGGACTGGGAGCGGAAGTTTTCCGAAGAGGAAGTTGAGGCTGGCCGTCGTCTTTATCGAAGCGGTGAAATACGAGAAGTCGAGATTACCGAAGATGACGCAATCATCCATTGTAAGTTCGATAAAAAAGAAACCTACTCCATGATCGATTGGAAGAATGGGACTTTCGAAGTACGATCTTCAACGAATCATCGACCCTTTGGTCGAGCCATTGCCGTTGCCGGATTTTATGAGATTGAAGAGATCGTTGTCGATGAGGCAGCTCCGTCGTATCAGACTTTCAAAAAGAAAGTTGTACCGGTTGATGGAGAAGAGCCTGAGCCAATTGAGGTCATTGTACCTCCCAGTAAACCGGTTGAACCGACACGGGTCCTGGACTTGTGGCTTGTACTCGATCACCAGGGGCTCACGTTAACTGCTTCTTGGATTAATGACGATGGCACGATGACTCCTGCCCTAAAGTCCGCTCCCAAAAATATGGAGCCGACCAGTAAGGAGCGTGAGCAGGTTATCCGATTAGCTGGTCTGGCGCATCGTAGCGAATTTCAATTTGTTAAAAACAAAGCGGTCTATCGATTGCACAATTTAGCAATGATACCCTCATTTATTTCGAATGCCTTAGCTGGCTGGAGAAAGCACTTTGATATACGCATGGACCGGGCAATGGAAAAGCGGTCTCGAGCGGTTCAAGAAGTGGATCTCGAAGTTGTCGCTGAATCCTCGGAAGACCAACACGCCACTCTCGATTGGCGGTTCTCGATCAAAGGTAAATCGCTTGGCAATGAAGAAGGACGAGCGCTATTCAAACACGGTAGTCTCCTTCAGTTTATTCCCAATATCGGGATTGTCAAAGTAGGGGAGAGGCAGGGAAAAATCATCCGCGAGTACAAGGAAGTTCAGTCGACTTTCGCAAATGATGCAATTCCGCGCTACTTACTTCTTTCTTTATTTGGTCGGGAGAACCTGAAGGTATCCTTGTCCAAAGAGTTAAAGCGCTGGCACAAAAATATGAGTGGCGCAGGTAAACGCAGTACGCTCCAGTTGCCTGACTTTCTTCGAGACTATCAGCGCTATGGAGTTGAGTGGTTTTCTCAATTACGCGAGGCGGGATGCCATGGGCTGTTAGCCGATGAAATGGGTCTTGGAAAAACCCTTCAAGTGATTTGCTTGCTCAAACAGGACGTGCTTCAGGAACAATCTCATTTAATAGTTTGTCCGGCAAGTGTTGTGCCAGTTTGGCAACATGAATTCAGCCACTGGTTTCCGGGCACTGAGTTGGAGGTTCTCCGTAGTGGTAACCAGTTTAAAGAGGATGGAAAACCGACGATCTGGTTGTCGAGTTACACCCAGTTGCGACGGCATAAACATCTCCTCGCTGATGTGAAATTTGGCTATGCGGTACTGGACGAAGCTCAATCGATCAAGAACCCTGATGCCAAGGTAAGTCAGGCCTGTTTTTCGGTTGAAGCAGAATTTCGATTGGCCCTAACGGGAACACCTCTGGAAAATAAGCAACAAGATCTATGGTCGATCTTCCGGTTTCTAATGCCAGGATTACTAGGAGGCAGAAAATTATTTCAGGAGAACCTTGATAATGATCCTGCGGTCTTTTTGCCGCGGTTAAATAAACAAATCTCGCCGTTTGTTTTGAGGAGAACCAAAAAGGAAGTTGCTAAAGAATTACCTGCCAAGGTTGAGACCGATTTGCTCTGTCCCATGACCAAGGTTCAGAAAAGGGAATATGCAAAATTGACCTCTGAAGGTATTCAGGAGTTGGGTAACGACATCGACAACATCGTTAGGAGTAAAAACTTTAACCTTCTGTCTTTACTTACTCGCTTACGGCAAGTTGCCTGCGATCCAGACCTCACTCCCTGGGGAAAGTATCCCTATACGGACAGTGGAAAGATTGTTATCCTTTTGGAGCGTTTGAATGATATCCTTTCAAGTGGTCACAAGGTGGTTATCTTCAGTCAGTTTGTTTCGTTTCTTGATCGTGTTAAATCGGCGATCCGCAACAACTTGAAGGACTATCCCATTTATGAGCTCAAGGGTAGTACCACCAATCGACAAAAACCGGTTGCCCAGTTTCAAGAAACATCAGGAGCTGGCATAATGTTGGTCAGTCTAAAGGCAGGAGGAACAGGTATTACCTTACACCGTGCCGATTATGTTTTCTTGATGGATCCCTGGTGGAACCCTGCCGTCGAAGATCAGGCTATCGACCGTGTTCACCGTATCGGGCAAGACAAGACGGTTTTTGTTTATCGGCTGATCACTCAAGGAACCATCGAAGAACGCATCATGGACCTAAAGACCTCTAAGCGAAACCTTTTCGATCAGGTCATTGGTAACTTGTCAGAAATGAAAGATTTCAAGTCCTACTTCACCAAGCTTAGCGACCTGATTTTGTTGTCCTCCTCGAAGGACGATTAGCATCTGACATTTAGGTAAAAAATGTGAGAGCGGTTTAAACCGCTCCTACATTCATCCTCAACTCAAGCGTTAATTGTTCCAATAAAGGAGTTTTTGCGCATTTATTTTTCAACTGCCTTGCAAACCATAGATTTCAGCTTCAGCTTCGGCTTCTTTCTGTCTTTGCTCGTAGCTCTCTATGGCTTTGGCTCTAGCGATGGCATCTTCACGTTCTTTTCTAACTCTGGCTTGTCTGGCTTTAGCTATCTCAAGCTCAGTTCGATAGTGTTGTTGCTCGGCGTAGTTACGGTCTTTCTCGTCTCCTACCGCATGACCAAGAAGGGCACCTGCAAACGCACCAATAGCTGCGCCTTCTGCGCCGTCGCCACTTTGATGTCCGACAATTGCTCCTAAGATTGCTCCAGATACAGCTCCAAATGCTGCGCCGTCCTGGGCCTGTGGGCCGCTTTCGCAGCCTGAAAATGAAATGAGGGAAATGATTCCTCCTAAAAGAATACTCAGTAGTTTAATTTTCATTGGATCGATTTAGATTCAAGGGATGGAACACCAAGGTACCATTTGGGTTTCACCAAAGTTAAATTAATCTTAAGGGCTCGGATTACCGAATGATTACTAAGACTATTATAGTAAGAAGAGCCCCGCCAGCGATCCACCACACTAGTCGGTTTCCTTTAGGCTTACGGTCGTAATAAATTCCGCTTCTTGGCCTGGGAGCGGGTCTCTCCTTTTTGGTTGTGGAGTTTAATTGGAATACCGGCTAGGTTGACTGGGCCACTTGCTGACCTTGTTTCAGTGTTTGCACATTTCGATCCTGTCGAGTTCCGCCCAAATCGATTTCCTCCTCTTCTCCAAATACCTTGGGCACCTTTGGGACTTCAGAAACCCACCCAGTGAAATGCTTCTGAGTTTTGGTCCCTGGGGATTTTATCCCCTCGTTCAATGATTGCATGAGTAACCCCACTTAAGCGGCCGGTGTAATCTTTGATATTGGTCGCTTAATGAATGAAGAGGTGCCACTCTTTATCTCCGACCATTCTAGTTTTATGACAGGGAGGGACTACTTCAACTCCTTCGGGGATAACGCTGGTTTCTTGTTCGAGCAGACGAATGAGCGATTGAGGCAAATCGGTATGGCCAGCAACTAAACAATATCCGCTGCGCCAGGGCTGAAGTCCATGAGGGACACTTCCGAAAATCAGCTGTTTTGCCATAGGTTCTTATTTTGGTTGTTGAACACGGTCGACCAGCTACTTAGCCACCAAAATATGGGTATTTATACACCCCTTGGGTTGATCTTCTTTGGAATCGGGCTTAGCTCGCCGGTCTTAATCTGCCTTGGCGAGTGGCCCAACGAAGATGAGGCAAAATATATTACTTTTTCGGAAAGCGATTCTGCCCTGGCAACTATCGCTGGAACCCGTTCGCGCAATCCTTCTCGAAGTATTTGGAAATTGTCTTCAACAATCAGTGAATTGAAATGCCTGCCGTTCCATGGATCCTTTAGCTTTTCGATCGGTTCCCAATCCTGGATCATGTCAGACTTGTTTAAGATAAATGCAAGGGGCGTGTTTAGTTTTCCTAAGGGTGAGGGTTGATGGAGGATTCTGATCCTATTCTCCAGTTCGGACAACAACAGTTCTTGGCTTTCAGTCGGATAGCGTCTGCTCAACTGAGGATCCTTGGACGATTTCAAGTGCTTACGGAAAGAAGCATCTTTGGACGGATCGAAAAGAAAGCACCACAGGTCGGCATGAGCCAAGTGATGGGTTACTGGGTTGGAAGTGCCGTCTGAACCTGGCTGAAAATGTTCACCAGCGTTGTCGTAAAATGTCAGGCTCTGCGATTGTCGATTCTCGCCTTCGAGTATGTAAGTAAAGGGCTTGGGGAGGAGGGTAGGGCGACCATTTAGATTTACTCTTGAATACAGGTGCCCATCCAAACTGGTTTTCGCCAGGTAAGCATCCGCCGCATGGCGTGCGCTAAATAGCCTATGCCGCATACTGTTTAACGGTGCGTTCGCTGTAGGATCTGCATCTTTCAAATGGAAGTCCCATTTTTCGAACGCTTTCTTTTGCCAGGACTTCGCCCATCCAAGGTTTGCCATCCAAAAGGAGCGTATCGTCCGGGTTTGCTGGCGTCACTTCTAGGGATGACTTTATTTTCTTGAACACCAAAAGACTGGCGTGTGGTTTTTCAGAATCCAGATTCCAGGTGTTTATTGAACCATAACCGATGGTGAATTTCTTTTTATGAAATACCTGTTTGCGACCCGACCATACGTGGATGACTACCGTGGCGCTCGGGATAAACCATTGTTTTAGTTGCTCAATCATTCTGTCTGACCCAAAGAAAAGAGACAGGTTCGTAGAGCGATTGACGTATCGACACAAGACAAACTCCGAAAGCCACTCGAAAACGGTTGAATTTCTGCCACCGGGTGCTTGGCTTCCAACCTTTTCCAATTCCTATACTTTGTGGATATTCCAAGTCGTCAGATTCCTTTCGCAACTCCTATTCCTGATCTTCCTCACGCGGTTTCGGTTAGCTTTCCTACTTTAGAGGATGTGATCCGGTACGAGGAACGGGATCCTGAGGCGCATGCACAACTAAAAATTGCCTATCCTCGATTTGTGGCACACCACCTCGTATCTCAATGGGAAACATATCTTCAGAGCAAATTCGGACTGGAAGCTATGCAGGTGTATTGTTTGTGTTCGACCCATGCAGCGAAGGACCTGCAACGCTATGTTGGCTTTCGACACGTGAAGGTGATTGCCGACGAAGCCTACGCCATTGTTAGCGTTGAAAAAAATGAAACCGTGGAACTCAAAGCCCGGAAATTTTTGCAGCACACGGGTTGTCGGATTTCTTCCCGGCAGGCAGAAGATCTTCTCATTGAGGCTACAGAACTTATATCAAGTGAGGTCTCTGCTCCTGATCCAGATGCCTATGAGATTGTTCAGGACAGCTTGACTGAAAAGACCGGTGCTCGAACCAATGAAGATGTTTTTTTGACTAACTCCGGTATGAGTGCCGTCTATGCCGCCTTTCGAGCTATTCAGGATATCCAATCCAAAAAAGATCGCACTTATTGGATTCAACTCGGCTGGATGTATGTCGATACCTACGAAATCCTCAACAAATTCGCGGGCGACGATGAAAAAAAAATATTTATTCAAGATCCGACCAACCTCGATGAGCTGGAATCCATTCTTAAATCAAGAGGGTTCGAGGTCGCTGGCATCATTTCAGAAATGCCGACGAACCCGTTGGTTCAAACACCGGACGTTGAGCGTCTTGTAAACCTGGCGCGTACCTACGGAGTAGCCTTGGTTGTCGATCCGACGGTTAGTTCAATCGTCAATGTAGACGTTTTGCCTTTTACTGATGTTTTAGTTACCAGCCTTACCAAATACGTTTCCCATGAAGGCGATGTCATGATGGGAGTGGTTGCACTGCAACCTGAATCTCCGTTTTACGATGAGCTAAAGAGCTCGATTGATAAGCACATCGAGCCGCCTTATCATCGGGATGTAAAACGCGTTGCTGATCAGTTTCTTAATGTGGAAAGTGTCGCCAAACTCGTAAATGAAAACACGATAAAGCTAGCCGCCTACTTTGAAGGTCACCCTGGAGTTCGTAATACCCATTGGGCTTATGGGGCTGACAATGCCGAGCGCTACCGGAAGATTGAGAAAGACGCTGATTGTCCGGGAAGCATGATTACCATCGATCTGGTAAAACCACTGGCTGAGTTCTACGATAATTGTCGGATACGTAAGGGCCCAAGTTTCGGCATGGAAATTACTTTGATGAGTCCCTTTATGTATATGGCTCACTATGATCTAGTATCCGAAGAAACGGGACGCGACGACCTTAACGGCTACGGGATTAATCCCGATTTGGTTAGAATTTCTGTCGGGACAGAACCGATCGAAGAGATCATTGCCGCTTTTAACGAGGCTCTGTGAACTTCATCTATGCATCCTCTGGTTGTTCGATTGAATGAAAGGATTTTGTTGGTCGTGGGCATTTCCACAGAGCGAATAAGATTATCGCGATTGAATCTACGATAAAGTAGCCGGGGAAATATCCGAAACCTGCCATCAAGTGGGCATCCTTATCGTCAGCCAAGCTCGGGTTCTCACTGAGGTAGTACCCCAACATCGCATAGAGCTAGCCGATCAAGCCATAGCCAAGGTTGAAAGCCAAACTTTTGAAGCTGAGAACCGTGGCTCGCATCGTTTTTCCCGTTATGTGATTCAGGTAATAAGATACGGCAAACATGGTGATGGAAAATACCGTGAAGAGTAGGACTGAGAAAATAACTCCGTAGTAGGGAATGAAAAACTTTGCGCCGAAAAAACCGACCAGCGCGATGGCGCTGATGACATAGAAAATGAAAGTGGGACTGCGCTTGTCGACCAGCCACTTGCTAAAGGTCGCCGTGAATATGCTTATTCCAGAAATTCCTGCTGCAATAAATCCGAGATAAAATGAGGAGAAATCAATTAATCGGTAGTATTCACTTCCTAAAGTAATAAACATTCGAATCACACTGTCGGCGAATGCCCCGGCAACTATAACGATAAGCGCGAAAGGGGTTCGCCCAATCCATTTTCCCGCCTGCCAGGTTTGCTTAATTGTCTCACCGATTTTTGGTGGTTCGTTTGTTTCGCGATGAGATTTCGGTTCAGTAAATCGTGCGGCGACATAAAGCGTTCCCAGCGAAGTCAGTAAGGTCAGATAAATGGGCCAACGCAAAATCATGGCCTTGGTTACGTCCAATGACATCCCAAACAAGTCGGTTGCTTTTTGCACAAACCGCACGTCGTAAATTACACCACCCATTATCATCACTACCATGAATCCGAACGATTGGAATCGCTGCGTTTGTGCCAGGACATGAGACCATTGATCTTTCATTCCTGCCTGTTCTAGTGAGTCATAGACAAGTGCTTCGTCGGATCCGCTGGCCGAAGCTTCTCCAAGACCGCTGAGCACCCGATTTACCGCCAGAACTCAAAAGAGAACCGTGGGATCACTATTCGGGGCAAATGCCCATATCGCCATTTCTCCCACCATGAGAACGGAAGTGAACAAAAGGAGTTTCTTTCGCCCGAATAAATTCGAGAGCGCTCCAAATGGAACTTCCGCCAAAATGATAGTGATCGCCCAAATCACGTTCAACAATGCGAACTGCTCGATGCTTAAACCAAAGTCTAGAAATATAATTGCGAATATCGGGTAGCAGAACCGCGCGTTAAAAAGCGTTCTAAATACGATGAAAAGTCGAACATTGCGTTTGGCAATTACTTGGGGCGTCGGCTGGGACATTTGATTAGGACGTCTTTGTTATTTTAGGTAGAGCAATAAGAATCGAGAATCCTAGGATAAGGCTGATCCAGCTTGGTAATCCGAATCCACTTGGAATGAAACCAATCAGTAGGGCTACGCCAGCTGCGATGAGAGCGTAAGGGATTTGAGTTCGCACGTGATCCAGAGGATCAATGTCGCACGCGATTGATGATACGATAGTTGTATCGCTCAAAGGAGAGCAATGGTCGCCAAATACCGCTCCACTAAATACGGCCGCCACGGTTGCCGGAATTAATATCGAGTCCATGCCGCCCTGACCACCAGCTAAGTTAATTGCAACCGGCAAGGCCAGTGGCATGAGCACTCCCATCGTTCCCCAGGATGAGCCGGTAGTGAATGAGATGAGAGTTCCGACCAGAAATACGGTGGCCGAAAAAAGTTCCATCGGTAAGTTTTCCTTCAATAAATGGGATAATACATCCGATGCTCCGAGCCCTCTTATGGTGCTGCTAAGTATCCAAACGCTTATCAATATCAGGCAGGGGTTAAACAGGTGGAGGACTCCTCCCATAAATACGTCTCCTGCATCTTTGTTTTTGAGGGCCGACCAATTAGTCAAATAAGCTACCAGGCAACCCAACGCGCTAATGCTCACTAGAAGTTTTGCCGCATCTGCTGCTCCAAATGCTTGTGCAACTTTCGTGAAGGATATCGGAAACACACCTCCTTCAACACCATCCAGGTAAAGGCCCACAATTAATCCGGAAATCAGGAATGCTAAAGGTACGATTGCACGCCACGCCCCCGTTGCATTTGGCGACTCGTTCACCGGGACATTTTCGTAGGCCTCCACCTGAGCCTCTGCTTTTTGCATGGGTCCGATATTCCAGTTTCGAGCTATGACCACAGCCAGCAGACCCAGGGTGAACCAACAATAAAAGTTGAGCGGGATAGAGCGAAAAAACAATCCAAAGGCATTTACCTCTGTGATTCCAGCATCTTTGTATCCCTGCTGAATCATTGATAGCTGATAAGCAATCCAAGTCGAAATAACCGCTACGCAAGCAACAGCTGCGCTGGTGGAATCAACGATGTAGGATAATTTTTCCCGCGATACTCCAGCTTGTTTAGCCATGGGTGTTAGCGATTTCCCCACCAAAAGGCTATTTGCCAAACCATCGAAAAAGCAAACCAGACCTAAGCCATAGGCCGACCACTGAACTCGTTTTTTTAACGAATCCGATTTGTTAAGCCAGCTCTGCACCAACGTCTGAATGCCTCCCCCTTTTTCAATCAGTGCGACAAAACCACCCAAAAGGAGGGTGAAAATCAGAACACTCAGGTTCCATCCACTTTGTAGAGACGGAATCAGGTGTTCAGTGAAAAAGGTAAAAAACGCACTAAAGGGATTTCCATTTGCAAGAAGGATTGCACCCGCGGAACCTCCTACCAATAGTCCAGTAATCACTTTTCTTAACAAAAGCACCGAAGTCAAAGCCAGGACACTGGGCCAAAGCGCCATCAGTGGCAGGTCAATCCAGGCAAAGAGCCAGCTAAGTAGCCAAAGGCCAAAAACGACAATTTTCTTGTAAGGATATGGAGACGATGGCGACATATTTTCCTATTAGTTAGCAGGAGAACTCATTCATAACCCTTGTTAACTCTGATACCATTGCTTTGAAGCATGCGATAATTTACCAATAAAGTACCCAAAATAAAAAATACGCCATGTTAGAAACACTTACTACAGAAGAAGATCTTAAAGCATTTCCTCCCTTTAATCTGGGACGTTTGCTCAAAACGGTTTTCGATCCTGAACCAGGTGAAAAGGTCTGTATATTGATCGACCTTGAAGACCCTCGCGACATTAAAGATTTCGGCTTTTTGAAAGACGATTCGCTCACCATTCAACGCCATGCTTATGAAAAGTTCTATCTTGGATTAAAGAATGGAGTTGCTGAAGAGTTCGGATTTTCCGGGGGCGAAATGTTCGCTTACAAGCGCACCGGCGGCTCCAATCTTGATCTGCCTGAAGATTGTTACGATATCGAGGGTAACCATCTCAGTCTGGTCGAAGATGTCTACAAACCCTATGATTTGATTCTCTGTATTTCCACCGAGTCAGCCACGGCGCCATTGACCGCATCGGCCAAAGTGATCGGGTTCCGCGGTGCTACCATGCATGGAATGAACGACATCATTCTTCGTTCAGGTCTTGCGGTAGATTATAATGAAGTTTCAGTTCAGACGGAAAAACTTCGTTTGGGCATGACCCAGTCAGATTTTGCAGAAATTGATTTCACCGTGAGTGGTGGGACCTACACGCTGAAGCTCATTTTGAACGAGCAAGAAGCGCAAAAGAGTCACGGACTATGTCTCGGTAAAAAGCCTGACATCGCCAATCTTCCAGCTGGCGAAGTGTATTTTGTTCCCGACGGCGCCGAGGGACAATTTCCTATGCTCTATGATGACGGCACCATCGGTATAATGAATGTTTCTGAAGGTCGTATCCAAGCCGCCGAACTCCTGGAAGGTAACCAGACTACTATCGATGCGCATAACGCGAAGATGACCCGGGATCCGGTGACTGGAGAAATCGGTGAGCTAGGTTTCGGCACACAGGTGCTTCCTGTTTCAGGTCGCGACATCCAGGATGAGAAAATTCTTGGAACGGTACATGTAGCTACCGGACGTAGTGATCACCTTGGAGGTCATTTGACCCCTGATTTGTTTACAGAATCTCAGAATGCAACTCATGACGATATTCTCTTTGCTCCGCATAAGACTCCAATGCTCAATGTGCCTGAAGTAAGGATCCATAAAAATGGTGAAACGATCGTAGTTATTGAAAACTTTAAGCCAGCTGCTTACCTAAAAGCGCAATTGGCTGATTAAGTTATCCTCGAAACAAACTTTCAAAAGACCAGCTGGCAACGGCTGGTCTTTTTATTTCGAAGGGAGCTTGCCGATTCATCGCAGATTAGGGGATCCTGAGTAATCATTTATCGAATACCAGTTCTTGTACTTTTCGCAGCTCCTGTTTTCAAAGGCTTGAAGATTGGTTTTGAGCGTTCTCTCCGTTGAGGATCAGATGTAGAGAAAGTTTGTTCTCTCATTAATTTGAGTTGTGAGGAGGAAAAGGATTTCTGAGAGTAATATCAATGATACCCCGATTACTTCTTTTATGTTTTGGATTCTCGACCGCGGTTTGGGCTGGTGATTCAGCAGACCTCTTTGATCTTAGTTCGATTCGCAATGTTTCAAATCTAGAAATAAAAGTGTTAGAGGATTGGCAGCCGCATCCAACGATGCCTGACATCCAGCAGAAGCTTGTGGAGATAACCGTGGTTGAATGGTGGCGGCTTTGCTATTCCCTTTGATCGCGGTCCTTTTGGAATGCAGCTTTATATCAACAGTTCTTTTGGGAATGGAGCTTCCATTGCGGATCATGCTCAGTGGAGTCAAGGTGGTGTTGATAACGCTAGTGCTGATGAACGTTCCGACGAAGCCGAGTCTGGAGGAGTTTGGACGAATCAAAGCCTGTGGATTCCGACGTCAGCTTTTACAAGACGGATCGAACTGATTGATCTAACAGGTGCACGCTTGCATGGGCCGGATGATTATCGTGTGCTTGAACCTATTCCTCTTCCGCCTGAGTTTGAGCTTACCAGTTTTGTCTACAATCAAGATGGGAGCATCAATCTAAGCTGGGAGAATTTATCGGCGTTTGGTGTCGATAATTATACCGTTCAATCCAGTACTGATCTTCAACTGTGGGAAGAACTCAATATGAGTGGGACCAATATGCTCGCGATTGCTGACGTTCCCTCCTCTCCGATTTTCTTTCGCGTGGTTGTAGAATAAGTACGTTGCCTTCCATTAGAGTATTTAAATCATTGGTAGTCGCAATTTTCCTGAAAAGGTAGGGCTCGATCGCCGAGCGAGCCGTATTGGAATTGGCGATTTACGGCGTCTCGAGGAACGAAGAGACGACACCAACAATCGCCTGAATCAGCGACCAATTTAATAAAGTGCAATCAATCAACCTAAGGTTGGCCAAACCCACGTTTGAGTTTCCGGCGAAGTAAGTCGTCCCGATAAGCGGTATACATCCACTGGTTGTCCGGACTTATTCGAGCGTAGTTGCAGCGGGGCCGTCCGTCCGGAGAAGGAATAACAATGAGTGGAGCTGCTCCAGAACCTGCGTGAACGGGCGAAGCGATTTGAGCACCGAGAGCGGTCCCACTCAAAATGCGTCCATCCGCTAGGACAACCATGCCATCCAGTCTTGCTAACTTATCGGTTGGCATTCCGACTTTGTAAGCATGAAAACTGTTGCCCGTGAGTTTGGAATCTTCACCGATGGGAAAACCGTGAATGGTGTCCGAATCGAATTCCGCAACCAGCACTGTTTTCTGATCGAGCGAGAGTGCTATGCCGTTTGGTTTCCAGGGTAGGGTGGCAGCCAGATTCCGATCGAACGACCCTGCGGCAAGTCGCCAGACTAACTTCGAATTGGGGTCCGTATAGAAGATCGTACCATCGTTTAGAATCGCAATGTCGTTGGAAAGGGTGCCGGTGTTGACTGCTGTTTTCCCCCCGGTTTTCACATCCCACGCGTTGATGGCTTTATCTCCACTTGCACAACCGTACAGCCGCCCATTTGGCCCAAATGCGATTCCATTAGTGCGACCGCTTGCACCATCGAATAATGTTTTTTTACCTGTGTTCTTATCAACCCGGAAAATTTGATTTCGGGGGACATCAGTAAAGTAAAAGTGACCGTCCGCATCCCAGGCCATGCCTTCCGCAAATTGATGGCCTTCCGAAACGACTTCCCATTCTGAGCCATCGGCGAAAACGAGATCCTCAGCGTTGAGTGAGATAGGGAGAATAAGTGGAACCAAGAGAAAGAGTAAACGTATCATGAGGTGTTTGTAGAGGCGAGAATTGCTGTGTGCAACTGAGAAGAATACATCTTCCTCGTTCTCCTACTCTTCCTCTTACTTATAGGGGCTGTCCTAGCTAAGGTTAGTGTTTAGTTGATTTATACCAGTGTTTAAGCTGCTTGAGAAGCTTTTGATGGCCTCTCCTGAGTTGAAGCGCCATTCGCACTCTTACAAGAACCAATAAAAGTTCTCAGGTTTTATGCCATTAAATTTGCGCAAATGACGCTTAGCCTGGTTCCAAAAGTTCTCGATTCCATTGATGT
>Ga0115002_10006213_pt1 | contig 13835 bp, 12 predicted proteins | sample ArcticOcean_MG_C_8_FD_89576 | JGI IMG/M metagenome (GOLD analysis project Ga0115002, IMG submission 89576) | Marine microbial communities from western Arctic Ocean - ArcticOcean_MG_CB11_86 | ecosystem: Environmental > Aquatic > Marine > Oceanic | place: Arctic Ocean: Canada Basin | collected... | reverse complement strand
TGTGACCTGTTGGACCTGTATCGCCCGTTCTTCCTGTATGACCTGTTGGACCTGTATCGCCTTGTCTTCCCGTTGGACCTGTTGGTCCTGTATCGCCCTGTCTTCCGGTGTGACCTGTTGGACCTGTATCGCCATGTCTTCCGGTGTGACCTGTTGGTCCTGTATCGCCCGTTGATCCTCCTCCGCCGCCTGATGAACCTGTTGGACCCGGCGGACCCGGCGGACCCGGCGGACCTGGAACACAACAATAATTTTGTTGCTGGCAATTTTTTTTTGCTAAATAAGAACTAAAATTACTGAATGACATAATATATTATATTAGAGTAAAATATATAATGTATTTTAACATTTAACAAAATGGACCTTGGGGGCGCTGACACGATGGCATTACCAAAGGGAGCGGCAAATAAGTTTGGGGGCGGTTAAAGAATTCAATGCCCGGCATACATTTTACCACCGTTGTGAATTTGGGCGCGGGATCTACTAAATTCGTCGCATTAATACCATAAAGAAAACTTTCAGTGTTAATGGGGTTGCAAGATAATTGCGTATTTGGCACTTGTCCTACATTAATACCAAAACAAGGGAAGCGAGTATTAGAGGATATGGATTTATATTTATAAAGATCATAACCAAGCGCTTGATTATAACCCCTTTGCTGTAAGCAGTAATCTGCGCGCGTATTATTATTTCGTGTAGACGACATTTAATATAATAATATATTATATTAAATTATTAACAACCTTGTTTGCACCGCTTAAAGTAGTCTTGGTCGCGAATCAAATCGCGCGTGGGGAGACCACCACGAATCCAACCCTTTGCTGCGACACCTTCGACTAAATTAGCTGGATTTTGGATGGTGGCTTTTAAGCTCGGTACAAGATCATCTTTTTGGTGGAAGAAAGATATTTCAGAAATAGTGTTGCAGCTCTTTTTATTGTTAACGTAATCTCCCTGCTGTAATTTTGATTCCAAGACTGGATAGCTTGGTCCACGTCCCAAATAGGGGACTGTGGCGAAGGGACGTTGATAAAGACTGATGCGGCATTTTGGATGTGTTTGGATGGACCCCATTTTCAAGTCAGAGTCACTCTGGATATTGCAACCACCGGCGCCACAAAAATTCCCAAACCCTCCATTATAAAAAATGTTTGGCTGACTGGTGGCAAATTCAATAGGTTTCTTCATGCCGCAATATTCCAGGAAGTAATTCTGAATACTATAACTTCCAAATTCAGCATTTTGTACATTTCTTTGCGATAAATTGCACTCATCGTTCCCAATGCGCCCTAACTTATCAAAAGTATAGCTGTGTGTAGTTGTCATATATTTATAGCAAAGATAATTTATTTATTAAATTATGTTGGATTTCTATAATTATTTTTGGAGCATTGCAAATAGTCTCCCCCCCGACATGACGGCATTGTTCCATAGCAGTATTCGGCAAATGCTTTTTGGTCATTGGGGATCGTAGTATTTGCAGTCGCATAGAAATTTCTCATCGATTGATCAAATGCAATATTATCTCCTAAATCTAAAAATAATCGCGGATCTGCAACCTCTTTATTTATATCTTTTTCGACAGTTGGGTTAAAGGCGGGAGCAGCGGGTTTTCTCGTAGGATTGTATTGTATTTCAGGTAATAACACATTCATCAAAGGATTTTTTTGTGTAGGGTTCGTAAAACTTGATTTCACCTGTTCGTATAATTTCGGGCTTGTAAAACCTTCTTTCAATATTTTTTTTAGGACACTCTTTTTTTTCTTGGATTGCGCTTTATAGAGAATCACAACAACTGCCACGGTGATAATACCTGTAACTAATATTTTTATATTCTGAGTGAACAAATATCCTAAAAATGTTAAAAAAATGACTAAACGAGTAATAGCATTTAATTTACATTCAACAGAATATGTGCTCTGTGGCCATAACTCCATAATTTTTTTTTTATTAAACAAAATACTTGGATTATCTAACCAAAACACGCTTGCCATATATATATTTATTGTTTATTTTTTATTCTTTCTTTTTTTTCGCCGTCTCTTCTTTTTTTTGGGGTTATTCGTACTTTGTACTTGTATTGGCGGATTTGCCCCCTCTGTTGTCATTGACGCTTGTTGTTTCATAGCTAATTTCTGCTGCAAGCGCTCACGGGTAGTCGCCATCCGCATATTTTGCGCCATCTTTGCTTGAAGAGCACCTATGTTCATTTTGTGTCCCCCCATCCCCATCTTCCCCAACATTTGATTCATCTCTTTCATCCCAGGCATTTTATTCATCTTTCCGATTAAATTTGTAGCTTCCTCAATAAGATCACTTTCCTTCATTTCTCCCGATTGCAATTTTGTATCAAGTTTACTTCCCACTTTTTTCACCAATTGCATAAGTTTTCCAGGGTTCCTAAATAGCTTTTTAAAAACATCACCAACTGTCGTCACCCCATCCATATCTTCTGTCAACTCTTCAGCCGTTTCTTCAGCTATCTCTCTTGCCAAATTACCTAAATTACCGTCTAACATGGAGCTAATATGATTTTGTAAATCATCAATATTTGGCAATGGCATTGCTTGCGATGCATCGGTGGCAGATGTATTTGGATCAATATTGAATATATCCGTCATCTGCTTAATTGTTTCTTCCAATTTATTCTTGAATTCCTTTTCGTCAATAACTTCAAATAGTTTTGCTGTATCGCCAAATGTATCCTTGCTTTCTTGTAAATTCACGACCGAAAAAAGGATTAATTGTAAATATTTCCAAATAATAGTCCGCGTTTTGTCACTTATATCTAATTTCCATAAATTGCGAAAATCAATGCCAGGCAGAAAAAAAAGTGGTTCCTCCCCAGAAAAAACCTCCTCTTTTTGATACAAAATATCGAAGAATTTACTTGGATAAAACTTTTTGCAGTATTCTACCACATTCTCAACCTCTGGATCATCTTTTCTATTTTCATTAATAGCTTTTAATCCTGGATGTAATGATTCTTTACATTCAGGAAATGTTGTTAACAGATCACGAACAAAATCTCGGAAAATCTGATACATTTCTTTGGAAATCATATAATTAAATACATTAACTTTTTTTTTATATTTTAACTTGCATAATATAATATACTTAATTTCGTTAAATTTTGAATATATTTAATTGCCTTTTCTTGATTATCTTTACTCATTAAACTTATGGGATTTCTTAACTGTTCAATAGCAGTTAAAATATCGGATGAATTATCACATCCAGATATATCCTCCTTGTAATTCTTATTAATAAAAAATCCATAATCACCCTTTTCAATTTGCGTCTTATACTTATCAGTTATACACGTTTTCCATATTTCCAAAATAGATTTGGGGTTAATGCGTTTCCATGTCTGTAATGCAGTTTTAGTCACCTTTAGGTCACGGTTATCAGGAAAAACAGATATGATATCATTTATGAAATCAACTAAATGTTTGTTAAAGGCTTTTAAAATGCTGCTCATTAAAATAATTAATATTTTATTTTTTAAGTTTATTTACTTACGTTGCAATTTTTGTATATCTGCGCTTCGTTTTGATTGAATTTGTCCTAAATCTATCTGCCCTACTTTATTCGGCGTGTAATCCTCGGGTGGTGTTTCGATAGAATTGCAAGTATCTAATGTTACATAATTGTGTAAAATTCTAAGTCCCCCCTTTCCTTTTGCGGATAAGTCGTCGGCGGTCATATCGAGATATGAATAATTATCTGAAAGTGATTTTCCCATTTCCGACATAGAAAATGCTAAAGGTTCTTGATTATTATTAGTTGCTTCTCGTGTTATATTAGCCATCTTCTTTTTAAGGTGGTTGCCAATCTCTTGTCCAAATAACACTTGATTCCCCCTAAACAAAAGTAATAGCGCTGGCACTTTAATCACTGACGAAGGCAATAACAGTTTTTGTCCATTTGGTAAAATAAGATGTGTGGTATTTTTAGGACCTTTTTCACGATTGTCGATACAAACAAAATGCATTTCATCTTTTATTTTAGATCGACTTAATTCAAATAATAATTTTTTGCTATGCTCACAATAATTACTGTAGTAAAGTATAGAACTCATATACTATTTATTTGCTATGAAAAAATCAAGTTTTAACTTAAAATTGATTTTAATATACATCTATAGCATATTTATTAGATATGGATCCCCAAGCAACTTCTATTAAAACACGTAATTCTATACTTACATTTACCCTTTCAAATATAAATGTTAGTTTTGCAAATGCTTTGCGAAGAATAATTATTTCTGAAATACCAACTGTTGTCATACGCTCTTCCCCATATGAAAAAAATGATGCTACGATTCACGTGAATACAACACGGTTAAATAATGAAATTCTTAAACAACGATTAAGTTGTATTCCCATTTTCATTCGTGATAAACTCAGCGAAGATGAATTGCGTGAATATGAAGTTATAATCAATAAAAAAAATGAAAGCGAATCCATTGAATTCATTACAACTGAGGATTTTAGAATTAAACACGGTGACAAGGAGCTTTCTACAGAGGTTGTGCGGCAGATTTTCCCACCTGATCCAATTACCAAGGATTATATATTATTTGCCCGCCTTCGCCCTAAAATATCTGACGATATTCCAGGAGAAGAATTGAAAATTACAGCTAAATTATCTATGGGAATAGCCAAAGAAAGTAGCACATTTAATGTGGCATCTACTTGTTCATATGCAATGACTCCCGATGAAGCAAAACAATATGATGCTTGGGGTAGAAAAGAGAGCGAACTGGAAGCGGAAAAAAAAACTAAAAATGATATTGATCTTCAAAAGAAAAATTGGTTTCTCGGGGAAGGAAAGCGTATTTTCCACGAAAATAGTTTTGATTTTATTTTAGAAAGTTTGGGAGTCTTTTCAAACAAAGATCTTGTCAAAATGGCAACTCTAATTATAATTGAAAAGTTAGCTATTTTTCAAAATCAAATTGAAGAAGGATCTTTTCCAATCGCCAAAAGCCAGGGAACTATACCAAACTCTTTTGATCTTACCCTCCAAAATGAGGATTATACTATCGGGAAAATACTTGAATGCATCTTATACGAACACCATTATATTACAGACGGCACCTTATCATATGTTGGATTTATTAAAAAACATCCACACGACGACGATTCACTTATCCGGATGGCTTTTAAAGAAAATGTTGATGAAACAAGCCCATTACAATATTTAAGTTTAGCAATTAAAAAGGGTCAAGAAATTTTTACATCTATTCATGAACAATTTAACTAATACCCTTTACGTCATCATTTTCCTTTTGACGCAAAGGATAATTAATAGAATACATAAGACGCTGTGGAGGCAGATTGTTTGTATATAATATTACAGTCTGCATATTTACATACATTTTTTTATGACGCAGCTCATGGCAATATATATCGTGTAAAGACATAACGTGTGGTCTAAAAGAATATGGTATATCTTTCTCATTTATACTTTTAGTGACATGAACATTTCTATATAATGTAAATAATTCTTTTGTCCAATTTACCAACTCCGTACGAAATTTCCAAAATATTTGCTTATATTCAGGATAATAATAGAGAAATTCTTTAATCCGCCCCTGCTGAAAAAGAGTATAGTATTGAAATTGAATCTTTGGAGAATTGCCTTTCAAATTTCGCACCTTCTCATAAACCGGATTTCTTACTTTACTACGCGCCCCCTGAGGATGTTTCAACATTATACCCAAAATAGTATAAGGAGTGTTTATGGACGAATAAGGTAGCACAATTTTTTCCAACGAATCTGTATCCCCACTCTCATATTTTCCAGGTCTACTAACCTGTGATCCTTTAATAGTATCCGATAATACGATTTCTTGAACCCCCCATTGCCCCGTCATTTCATATTTGGCAATAAGATATAGATGTGGTTTCGAAAATGGTACAACAATACGATTACTTGGGTGTTGGAGAACAAACGAATAACTATACGTTTTCTGTAACATATCAAATGTTACATCACACGCAACCATAGCCTCTAAAAACATACTTCGAAAAGTTATATTATGATCTTGATAAAAAGAGGAATTAGCACCGATGTCCCAGCGTGAAGAAATCATCCATTGATCTTTATAATAAAAGCAATTAATCATAGTCCCCTCGATAAATTCTTCGGCTATACATTCATCCTTAACAAATTTTTCCGTGAAAGAAGCAAAAGATATAGATTTGGGAGGGCTAAATGCAAGCAGGGATTTTCCATCAGTGATGACTGAACGAAAAAGCCCGAGAGTTCCTATATTCTCATTGTTTAATCCATATTTACTATATTTCAAAACATATAAATCATTTTGCTTTTTAACCATTATATTTTTTGATTTAGCATAATTCTTATCAGTAACAAGTTTTGCTACATCAGCATAGGTGGTTAGATCATAGGCAGACATTGTTATTATTATCCTGTTTGAAATATATTTAAATCAATTTCGTAATATTAAAAAATTTCTACTGTAAATATAAGATAATGTCTAATAAAATATTTTTATCGTTAGGTGACGTTATTAAAGTGAACGCACCTGATAATTTAGGTATTGATGAGCATATATATTTAATAAGTTATTTAGACGATGAAACAATTAAACTCATTGATGCGGCAAGTACAAAAGAACCCATTGAATTAAAATTATCTATTATAGATGGGAAGTTAAGCGATGAATCAATTAAAGAAATAGCAATACTAAATCATCCAACAGAAAAGGGATTTGCTCGACAACATAAATTACTACCTGAAACATGGGTGGATCTTTATTTTGGCGGCGATGTTCCTACTGTATTAACTGGGCGGATTGTAAATTTGGAAGAAGATATGATTGAAATTGAGAAATTTCCTGATAACCAAAGAATATTTATTGATTTTGCCTACAAGGGGATACCCATTAATCTTCCTATAACGAAAATAAATATACGTGAGTCACCAAGTTTTGAAGCTGAAGAAATTTCACCTATTACCGTGGAAACAGATTTGGTCATAGGTCCAGATTTACAGTCATTAATTAAAGAAGGTGATGAAATTATCTTTGGTGAAGAAGAATATATGGTTCAGGTAGTTGAGGCTCCAGAAGAGGAGCGCCGTTTTGGGATTTCACAACAAAGCGAGGATTTATTAGATGAACTATTGGCTGGAATTCCTACTAATCAGAGAACAAATAGGGTGCTTAATAATATTCATCTTATGATTGAGCGGTTTAAACAATTGCGAATAATCTATTCTAAATTCGATGACTATGGTAACCCCGAAGGACCATTCATTAAGGGTAAGGCATATAAACCACTAGCTGAAAGTCTCGATAAATTAGACAAGAAACTGTTTTGGATATTACCCATAGTGAAAAACAAAAAAAAACTTTATGATATTGTTGATGACGAGTTTCAAGATATTATTTCTCTCACCCTTGCCGAGGTGAGAGACGAGGTGTATGATTTGATGAAAAAATTTAAGCAAAATAGAATGCCAGGTGACGAAAATAAATATGATAATTTTATGAACCAGTTATATCCCTATTTGCAGCCATTTGTCACAACAATGCAATCAGATATGTTAATAAATAAACCTGTGGGGCAAAATTATAATGTATTGGTAAATAATCTTGAGGCATTAGAATCAACTGTTTTCGGAATAGAACCATATGAAACGCCATCGGCAAAAAATCCACCCACAACACACAATATGCGATTTCTTACAGATAGATATATAGTGGGACTAACAAAGTTGACTGGAAGTGATAAGCGGGGGAAAAGCAATATTAGGAGAGTCCCTTTGACACCCAATGAAATGATGAATATACAATCTTTTCTATTACTTTCTCCAAGTGTTATACGTTACTCAAATATATATCTTCCTACCAGCTCCATTCTCGAGAAGGCTCAACTCCATACAGCAAGAATATATTATTTCAAATTATTAACTGATCCAATACATTTGGCAAATGTACACGCAAATAATTATTTTTTAAAAAATATGGTGGCACTTAACAATGATGCTGAAGAAGAGGATCAAGGGCAGGAAAAATACCGTACATTTTTAGATGCAATGATACCCAAAACATTGGAAATCTTTAATTTATATAAAAAGAATATCCGTAATCCAACATCTTATATGAAAATCATCAATCAGCTTGAACCCTTTATGATATATGATAGTGACATCACTTATGAATCATATGAAGAAATAGTGAAATTTATGGATGAAGAAAATACAGAATGGATGAAAATATTTATCGAAAACAGACAACTTATGGAAAGATATCAAAATATTAATTACAATGTAAAACTTCACAAAGATCCACTATTTTCTCAAATAACAAAATTATATAATTTTTCAGAAGAGTTTATCTCCACCGATGAAATTTTGATTAAAATGCTCCGCGATGATGGCGCGCGTGTATTTACCTTACTCTTATCATTAGGTGATATAGATTTACACGGGCAAATAGATCTCGACAAAGAAGTAGAGAAACAACTCGCCGAAACAGACCACGTATTAAAAGAAAAAAAAGACACGAATACATGTAAAGAATATATATTAGCTAAAAAGTATTTGGAAATGGACGAACTTGAAGCAGACAATAATAGAGAAATTTATTTTGATAACCAATACGATATAACGCGATATGGTATTATCGATGAATTAAAGGAGAAACAGGTAGAGATGACTGCTGAAGAATTCGCCGAGTTTCTAAATAACCATTTGCAAACGGTTATAGGAATGAATAGTGTTAACGCGGCGAGAGAAGTGGCGGCGCTGCTCGTTGGAAAACGAGCAGTTATTGATGGCGATTATGCGATGTTATCACTTGAAGAAGTTGACGGGTTTAAATATTTCAAGAGGGTCAATAATAAATGGGAGTTGGATGCTGACTTGGATAATGATAATTGGACAGACATATTTTGTAATTTACAGAAAAAATGTTTGCAAATAGATGGAGAATGTAATAATATTGATATTAACCGTGCTCTTATTGAAAAAAAATTACTTGCAGAGATTTTAAATAATTTTGGAGATGATATGGCTATGTCAAAACAAATATTATCTAAAAAGTTACAGACGAATATAGAGTTTTATACGAGACGTCTGGGTGATTTATTGGCAATGTATAAACAACAAAATACCAAATATGATATGCAAAAAATAAAAATAGCTGCAACATACGAACACAAAGAAATACAGCACTCACCACTGTCTGCGGTACGTGATTTAATATTGGCACAGGCTGATTTTCCAAAAAAACAACAAAATATTAAAAAGTTCATTGCGCGTTTTTGTCGTATTGGCGGTGAGAATGAACAGGAATCGCCCTATTGGTATTATGATGCTGACCTGTCGATACCCCTCATCCCAACCTTTTATAAATTATTAGCTGATGCCTTTGAAGAAAATCGGTATCAAGACGTTTTGGATACAGTGGTGAGAGATCGTGGGCGTTTAAGTGATTCTGGTGATTCTATCGTCGATAAATATAGTGGATATGAAATACGAAAAATAGATTATGTAGTATTGGAAAAATATGATGAGAAGGGCTTTCGGGTAATATCGAGAGAACTATTAGAAGAGGACGAAGGTAAAAATATAGCGAAATTTGGAGAAATTACAAAATATGCATCTAAAGAATCAACGTTAATTGCGAATGTCATTAATACAATGGCACGCTTTTTAAGTGTCCCATTGGATTCACAGATAGAATTTATTATCAAAGGAGTTACCGATATTCTAAAGGTTATCATCCCATCTAAAACCGATTATGAGAAATTAAAAGCTCGCGCGAAAAAAAAGAAAAAAATGGACTCACTCGAAAGAATCAAAAATAATGCATTGCTGACGCTGACCTTATGTTATGTTATTCTTTCCGTCCAAACAATGATACCAGCGCCGAGAATTAAAAAAACATTTCCAGGATGCAAACGATCTTTTAAAGGGTTCCCATTTAAAGGAGGGGGGAATATGGATTTTCTAAATTATGTGGCTTGTATCGTTTATACAATAAAATTAGAGGGGGAGCCATGGAAGGGTATTAAAATGAAGAAGAAAAAAGGAGTATCGAGAGAAGAGGTGAAGAGAACAAGTATTAAATCATTGGTTTCAAAGCTTGAAAAGTTTTTGACTAAACGCATACTGGTTAAACAGGAGGTTAAGGATAAAATACGTGCAAAAGAAGAGTTTTTAGCAACTAAAACAACACACGATGAAATTGCCGAAGAACATAATGTAATGGCTTGGACAACTTTTTTGCCACCGCTTCATCTTATTAGAATTTCTAATATTAGAAGTGTTACTCCTTCATTTATAAACGATTTATTTAAAAGTATAGAGACGGGTCGTTGGGAGCAGTTTGACCAATTGTCGCTTTTACGGGGTAAAATTATACTTTATTCATTGTCTATTCAGGAAACCATTCAAAGAATTATTAATAAATCTTCCCCCCTTCTTAAGAATGCTATTGATGAACCCTTCCTCCAAAATGTGTGTTGTAATGAAGGACCCCAAACAACAATTAAATATTTTACTGACAAGAATCCATCTATTAAAGAGCATAATGATATAGTTATTCAATTATCAACGATACTGGATGGCGTGAGAAATATTTCAATTGCGCCATACTTGTATGACCCGAGAGATACAAAACTCATATATCCTCCTGTATTGGGATATTTTACAGAAAAAACAATATATAAAGCATTTATTCGCTATTGTCGTTTTAATAGTGGTATCCCCTTAGGGGAAGAGTTACAAGCCATATGTATTGATAATAAAAGTGAATTTATTTTCACAGATACATTTGAAGAAAAAATGCGAATTTTAAAACAAGAAGGCAAACGATATTCATTGTCACAATTTTATAAATTACTTCTCGCCGTTGAAAGAAAAAATATTGTCCCACTTGATTTTAATTTACATATTGTGAGTGCCCGGACAAGACTTGAATCGGTATTAGATTATTTTGCACAAAAAGATGTCCGAGATCCCCTGTTAAATTTTTACCGAGAGACACTTGATTATGTAGATATACAGGAGGATGAACATCAGGAAGTTATGAAACAAATGGAAACCTATTTATCTCTTGTTATTCCAGAATTGAGAGATGGTATCTTACATTTCATAACCGAGCATTCTAATATAGCAGGCACCAAATTAAAAAAAATTAAAATGATTTTGGAAACATTAGGAGAATGGCACGAAAGAGCATCAAGTCGCGACGATGAATGGTTGGCTGCTGATGATGAAACACATCTTTTTTCCGCCCATTTTTTCCACAATAATATTTTAAATATTGCCCGTATATACCCCAGTATTATCACAGATAAGGTAGATTATAAAAATGTAAACATACCAACACACTGGAACTTTAGTGTTAGACATCAAATGGATCTAAGCAAAATGATATCTTCTGAATTCGCCGGCTTACAACGTTTTTATGATGACCCCTCCTTGATAGAAATTATGAGGCGTATTCGCACAAATACAAAAAATATATTGCGTATTGTAGATGTTATACCATTTTTCGCACGAACACGTGATGCAAATATTCTCTTTGGAGGCAAAATGTTTAATGATTTAATGTTATTTTACTATTTATCAACACTTCAAACTTATATACACCATGGAGATACGATTGTATTTGATTCCAAAGAAAAAAAACAAACAATGCGTGAAGTGGATATAGAAGGAGGTAAATTAGAACTATTAAACAAAAAGATTGCCGATCTTGTCACCCAATTACTTTTAGATTTTCAAAAACATAAGAAAACACTTAATTTGAATAACGATATGATACGTGAAAAAACCTTAAAGTCGAGAGAAAAAGAGAAAAATAAGATGACTGAGACCCTTGGTCTTTTAGCGCCAGCGGAACGTGAAGTGGTGGATTTAATGAAAACGCATAAATTGGGAAAATGGAATATTGGATTGACCAAGGCTCTTTTTGAATATGATCAAAACCAATATGATACAGAGCAAAAAGAGATTGAAAAAGATGCACAGGTTGCGAAGCAGTTAGCCCAAATGAATATTAGTAGTGCTATGAATCAAAATCTATATAGTATGGATTTAGAAGCAGATAGACGGGCGGAGCAAGAATCATGGAAAGAAGCATATGATATTTCAGATTTACCTGACGATGACGACGACGGAGAGTCTTGAAATAAGGGTTTCTTACAGAAAAAATAAATATAGCGATAATTTAATATGAACTCGCGAACATTTATTAGAAATCATATAACGGCTGTATCTATTATCATATATATAGTCGTTTTTTGTCTTGTTCAAGCTTTCAAACCAGGATTCATTTACAACGAGGACGGCAGTTTAAAACAATTTGGTCTTGGTGTCCGCCAAAAAACAGTGATTCCTATTTGGCTGATTGCGCTAATTTTGGCTATTTTTAGTTATTTATTTGTATTGTATTATTTAGCAATGCCTAAATTTAGATTTTAAATTATTCACGCTCATAATAAATCGAAGGTTCCGGCGGAGGCGTGGCTGTATTTTGCCCACGCGCCCAATCGATGTGTTCCGCCATCATCATATCCGTATTTTTTTGACATGGTATGTCTAACAACGCATTATAGGAGACCGACACGACCAGGGATCCTACCATTAAATACCATATCAACTCCGATACACTATCCTTTAAGGTAACAAGCTTATAAAGTTTGCCAAAATATTTTTCGGCAGTCGGACCAATGATTTTATTGCGGGTCATTTCAACCATAAATGAATCGAAATTTCGAGGAGTTATCTGATTAATCATCAAAGATGGATCATCATACACCTCTTGATTTAATTTATTACCACCCTTTGATGTTTCCATCATCATCAAGAATAATTTTCTCACACCACCAAGCCAAACCGCGCCATATCCAAATGTATTAGAAAATGGGCTTTTCCATCCTGGAAAAAAATTAAATATGATTATAATTAGCCCAAACATTAATATATTGGGAATTGCAGTCATCATGAAAGCGGCACCTGTTTGAGTTTCGTTGCATATACTTTTTGTTGCTTGAGCATTAAAATAATATTGAATAAAAAATGCAGCAAGAAAATATATTCCTAAAAGTATATTTCGTGTTTTAGGGCTATTGGGATCTTTATAGACAAATCCATATTTTTGTTTTAGAAATATATAAAAACAAGTGATAACCGCAAACACACCAGTTGATGTCCCGTTTATTGCTGTTGCTGCCGATCCTTTTAATAGTGAAGCCATATTATAAATAATGTGTATAATTTATTTTGTTTTTTTTTTTCGTATATATATGGATCATTCATCTCGTCTAACAGAACCGGGAGTGCGATCTTTTTTATGTGGAATTTTAAAACAATGCAGAGATAAAAAAAATGCATTATACAGTAGATTATTTAATATAGGTGCATCATTTTTATTTGTAGGGCTATTGGTGGGAATACTTTACTACAAACATAGGGGTAAAATGCCCGAAGAGGAAAAAAAAGCTAAACAAAAAAAGGAAGAAATGTATATTATAGAAAAAATAAAGTCAATGAAGAAAAAAAAGAAAAAAGATCAAAATCTTATTATAAAAGAACTCCACCAATTAGATAGTGGATTTGACGTTCTTCATAAAAATTATTATTCTGTTTAAATTATAAATGGAAGAAAAATCCCCCTCTAATATTTATGATGAAAGCGTTGAAGATTATTTTAGATTAAAAACAGAGTATGACAATAAATACAAAAAAAAAAAAAGAGCAATTAAAAAAAAAGATATTCTATTAAAAGAAAAAAAAAATCTACTAATAAAAAAAAAAATACTAAGTATTAAATACAAAAAAAAAAAATG
>Ga0115002_10006212_pt1 | contig 13836 bp, 11 predicted proteins | sample ArcticOcean_MG_C_8_FD_89576 | JGI IMG/M metagenome (GOLD analysis project Ga0115002, IMG submission 89576) | Marine microbial communities from western Arctic Ocean - ArcticOcean_MG_CB11_86 | ecosystem: Environmental > Aquatic > Marine > Oceanic | place: Arctic Ocean: Canada Basin | collected... | reverse complement strand
GTACAACAGACTCTTGGACATGCTTGCTCTACCGTTTCTGAAGTCGATTTCGACACAACTTCAGATGAGACAAGCATGTCCTTCTCTTCGCAAACCTCAGTACGCGAATTCCGGATGAACCATTTATTTGCTGCCCAACCGCAACGTCGCCCGCCCACGTGTGGTCCAGAGTTACCCAAAGTCGATTTCCCGAGCCAAACTTTGAACGGCGAGTATTTTCCATAACACATGACCTGAGAAATGGTTACATTCTTCAATGAAGATCAGCCCATCCTCAAAGTCGACTACGGCACAACATTTGCGAATTCTCTTTCCCCCCTCCCGTCAACTTAGGAATTCCAGGCAAGTCGCACGATTCCACGGCTCACCTCAGGAGTGTCCATGTCTGTTCTGCCCGATGACAAGCACGGTCTCGGCTACCTGCCGGATGGCGGTGTCGAGCGGGGTGTGAACTCCCTCTTGATTGGTTTCGCGATCTTGCTGGGTTTCGCGCTAGCCACGATAGGACTGATGGCCGTCGTCGATTCCACGGAAAACGCTGTGAGCGATCGACTCCCGACGGCAAATGAAACGTCGGAGGAAACGCCAACCGACGGGCCGCTGATCTCGCCGTGACGCCTCAAATTATGAGTTGGGACAGACAGAAATGTCTGCTCCACCTTCTGTTTCACCGGGCCGCCAACGCCGCTTCGATGCCCTCTTCCAACGATTCCCGGGAATCGCGGTTCCAGACCACTTTGCCCTGCGCATCGATGACCCACACACATGGGAAGCCCGTCACGTCAAAGTCGATCAATGTCTGACGAGCGTCGTAGCCATTCGGCCAAGTGATGCCGTTCTTGTCGAGAAAACCCTCGATGTGCGACAGAATGTCTTCTCCATCCGGCGTGAGACCGAGAAATACGACCTGCGATTCTCCGTACTTCTTGTGTAATCGCACGAGTTCCGGTGCTTCCCGCCAGCAGACCGGACACGCGGTGAACCAACCGTGAACGACCCGCACCTTCCCCTGCATGCTCTCGGCCGAGGGCGGTTCCCCATTGAGCCATGCCCCCGCATTGACCGGCGGAGCCGTCTTGCCCACGGCCAACCCGCCAATGGGGTCACCGACGAACCCGATGTCTCCACCGCGAATCCACAACGCGAGCCCCATCGCAACCGCAACGGCACAGCCAACAATCAACGTCAGCGTGCCAAGAGGACTCTTGGTGGGAGAGGTTGTCGACATAATTCCGTTACCGTGTGGTTATTCAGGTCGTTTAACGGCAAGCCGCAGGCGACTGTATTTTCCCGCCCAACGCAGTCGCCTGCGACTTGCCGTTAAACTATCCACATCTTTATACGTACGAAACTGCCATGAGATCTGTGGGCTGGCATACAACTGTGCCCAACATGACAAACTAAAGCAGGCGATCAAAGCCCATACAGTGCGTCGAACCGAGCATGCAGATGCTTCATCAACGGAGCATGCGACAGCGATTGCCCGGTAACGATTTCAACAAGCCGATTGGCTCGGTGCTGTCGGCCGCGTCGGTGGATGTTTTCGATGAGCCACTCCTTCAGCGGGGCGAACTCCCCGCGGGCAAACTGCTCGTCCAGGTCGCCCAGCGACTCGCGGGCCGCATCGAAGAATTGGGCCGCGTACATGTTGCCCAACGCGTACGTCGGGAAGTAGCCGATCCCGCCGCCGCTCCAGTGGATGTCCTGCAAGCAGCCGTTGGCGTCGTTATCGGGCGTGATACCGAAATAGCTGGTGAACTTCTCGTTCCAGGCAGCCGGCACGTCAGCCGGTTGCAGGTCGCCTGAAACCAACGGTTGTTCGAGTTCAAATCGCAGCATGATGTGCAGGTTGTAGGTGACTTCGTCGGACTCAACACGAATAAACGAAGGTCGCACATCGTTGATGGCCGCGTGGAAGTCATCCACCGACACCTCGGCCAACGCCCCGGGAAACGCCCGTTGCGCCGGAGCGTAGAAATGCGACCAGAACGCGCGACCCCGGCCAACAAAGTTCTCCCACATCCGCGACTGTGATTCGTGGATGCCCAGCGAGGTCGAATAGCCCATCGGGGTGCCGAACGCCTCGGTATCCAACCCTTGTTCGTACATGCCGTGGCCCGCTTCGTGAAGCACACCGAAAAAGGCACCGGGGAAATGATGTTCGTCGTAGCGGGTCGTCAGACGGCAATCGCCGGGGCCAAATCCGCTGCAAAACGGATGCGCGGCCACGTCGAGGCGTCCGTTGTTGAAGTCGAACCCAATTTTTTCAGCCGCTGCCGTACCGAATTCTCGTTGGGCGTCGACGGGGTACAACCGTGTGAGAATCGAGGCATCAGGCTCTCGTCCAGAATCGCGAATGGCGGCGACAAGCGGTACAAGCTCCTTCCGCAACGGCGTAAAAACCGCTTCGATATCGGCCGTGGTCGCGCCGGGTTCGTAATCATCGAGCAACGCATCGTAGGGCACGCCATCGCCATAGCCGATCGCCTGGGCCTCTTCCCGCTTAAATTTAACGACCTGTTCCAGCCAGGGCAGAAACGCGGCAAAGTCCGAGTTCTTCCGCGCCGAAACCCACGCCTGTTGCGAAAGCGTCGTCACGCGAGAAAGTTCCTCAACCAAAGCACGCGGCAACTTTGTCGCCCGATCGTAGGCATGTCGCGACTCGCGCACGTTGGACGCTTGCGGCGAGTTTTCGTCGGCAAGGTCTCCACTTTGTTCGAGTTCGCTCAACAGTTCACCAACGCGCGGCGAAGTCGCCCGCTCGTGAATCATGCCTGCCAGCAAACTCAACTGGTCGGCCCGCAACGCCCCGCCGCCGGCCGGTAAATAAGTTTGCTCATCCCACCCCAGCACGCTCGCGCAAGAGCCAAGCAACGCGGTTCGTTTCAGGGAAGAGATGAGTTCGTCGTAGAGTTCTTGCGTCGTGGGCATCAGGATCCGATTCCCTGTTCTTACTCAATGAAATGTAATAGCAAGGCGAGCGGCCAGCGTAAGCTGGCTGTTGCGCACAGTACAATGAGAACGCACCAGATCGTTGCACGTCACCGGAAGCTAACGCATCCGGCTCGCCAACAACAGCGGCTCGCCGACGAGGCGTTAATCGTCCAGCTCGCCATCCGTCCCATACAGCCGCAGATAGCGGGTGTAGACTTGCAAGCAGAGGGTACTGACAGCCGTCGCGTAGACACGCCCGCCGTATGGTCCCCAGGGGCCTTTGGGATCCCAACTGCCCGCATTCGGGCCGGATTGCACCTGCTCGTCTCGCAGGGCATCGCGGAAGGCGGGGTTCCACTGCTTCCACGAATCGCCACCGTACTGGAACATCGCCAACGTGCCGTAGTACCAGTAGTAAAGGTTCAACTCGGATCGCTTGGGCAGGTTGTCGAGCAAGTATTCGACCGCTTCCAGAGACGCGGGGTTGTCACGATTGAGACCCAACATCTGCTTGCAGAACAGCGCCTCGGCCGTCATCACCCGCGACGGCTCTTCACCCTCACGATAGGCGGCCAATCCTTTGCGATTCCCCAAGCTACGATTCTTGAGAAACTCGACCATCCCGTCTTTGGCCGACTTCGGCACGGCGATGCCTGAAATTTCGGCGGTCTTCAAAGCCATCAGTTGCCAGCCGAACATGCTCATGTCGCTTTTCAGCCCCTTGCGATAACGCCATCCGCCGTCGCTGGAACTTTGCATGGCGAGAATGTAGCCAACGGCCTTAGTCACCGGCGTTTTCAAGCGGCGATCGCCACCGATCCCATCCGAAAGCGAGATCGCATACGTCTCTGCCAACGCATAGGTCGCCATCGCATGACAATAATGCCGGGCGTAGTATTTCGCGTTGCCGCCCAGAAACCCGTCGGCCCGCTGTTGTCGTGCCAACCAGTTCACCGCGCGACTCATCGTCGAGGCATATTGGCCGTCATCCGGGGTGTAGCCGGCAGCGAGAAACGCCAGAATGGCCAGCCCCGTCACGCCCGTATCGGCCCGCAGGCCGGTGTGTTGTCGGTCGGGGTCGTTCTCTTCGACGGCTCGGTTCGGGTCGTCGACTTTGATCTCTGGGCGAATCCGCACTTTACCCGAACCGAAACGCCCGGCGTCCCAGTAACCTTCGGCGTGTTGGTTATCAGCCAGCCATTTCAAACTCAACTCGACGGCTCGCTCGGATTCCTCCGTACCGCCAAACTTCTTGACAATCTCTTTCCGCTTCTCGCGATCGCGCGAAAGAAACGTGGCCGGTAAACGAGTGACCGGTCGACGACGAATCGACGCCACACTCGGCCGTCCCAAATTCACTTTCGGACCCGGCAATGGAATGGCCACCGCTGGACCAAGACGTAACGCGGGCGGCCCCGTCACGCGTGGCCCTGGTGCTGTGGGGCGCTGTGTAGGACGGAACCGTTGAACCGAGCCGCCCGCCTCACCGACAGCAGTCCGCGTGGCTGTGCGTGCAATCCGCGAAGGCAAACGCGAACCCGAGGACGACCCGACTTCCGGGTTCGACGTCGGAATGCCGACACCTTCATCTCCTGCAACCACCGCAGCCGGCCCCGCGCGTCGGCGAGGACGGACATCGACAGGCCCACGCTTCGGCAACGCATTCGGACGCGGCAAATCGATCGCCGCCATTTGAGACCGCACCGGACTCAGCTTCGGTTGCACGCGATCAATACTGCCATTCCGCGCACGACGTACAACATTCGGTCGCGACGTGTCCCCTGTACGGTCGGTGGCCGATCGTACTTGTGAAGGCTGCGGTAACGCCAAATCGGCCCGCGCCTGTGCCTGCGGATCGTCAACTTTCATCGGCCGCGCCGCCTGTTTGCGCGTCGGATCCGGCTCCGGTCGATTCTCCTGCTGGGGAACAGTCACCGCTTCGTTCGGCTTGTTGGGCAAATCGGGCAGATTCACCTCGGGCAAGTCGAGATTGGTTGTTTGACGTTTCGGCTGCTCTGCTTGGACGAGTTCCTGTGGCAATCGATCCAGCCGGGCCACTTGCTCCGGCACCGGAACCGGCTTGCGATTCCAAATGGGCGTCTCGCCGATTTCCGGGCGAGGTTTCGCACTGTCATCTTCGACGAAATGGCGAACCTGTGTTTTCTCACGCTCACTTTCAGCCGCGTCAACTTGCTCGGCCGTTTGCAATTGCAACAGAAACATCAGGTACGTCATCACCGACGTATGCACGGCCAACGAGAAGAACAAGGCTTTGCCGGTCGCCCGGTGATCGCCCCAGCGGGTGACCAGCATCGTCAGCAAATGGATGATCGCCAACACCAATGCCCCGGTCAACACGCCCCATAACAGGTCGTCGGGCGTTAAACCGCTGCCGGCCAACAAACGAGTCAACAGGCTGTAAATCGCCTCTTTCATGGTTGTTCGCCCCCTTCTTGAAGCCGATGGGCTAACGACACGAACGCAATATCGGCGCGGTTGCAAACCGCTAGCACATCAACAACCGGCTGATACAAACCGCCCCCGTCACCACGCACGACAACCGCCTGGTCCACGTAATTCGCTTTCGCGGCCCGCAGGTCGACTTCCAACTGTTGAATCGTGCGATCGCGACCGTCGACGACAATCGTCCCGTTGCGATGCACGTTGACAACAATCTCATCGGGACGGTCGGTCAGCGGGGCCACATTAGAGACCGTCGGCAACTGCACGTCGAACTCCTGCTCCATCTCGGTGAACTTCGCGCCCACCATGAAGAAGATCAGCAGCAGGAACACAATGTCGATCATCGGAGTCAGATTCAAATCCGGCTCATCAATCGAATCGATCTTCAAAGGCATCAGTCAAATTCCGGGAACAACTTCGGGGGCTCACAACAACCATCGAACGAGCGCTATGTACTATATCGGGATTTCTCCCAGATTGTGAGAGCACATCCCATCACACGCCGCAACCACGAACCCACAGAGGAGTTATAAACCAGCCCGCAACGCAAGCAAGGGGCACAAAGTCTGACTTCCCAAATGTCTACCGCGTTTCAACATCCGGCAGAAACTGCGCCGTAAATGCCTTACCCGCCTCAACCCGCCCCTTCTCAATCGCCCCCACGTCTTCTAATTGCGAGACCAGCGTCTGCCAGCGTTCCAACGTCATCGCTCCAAGTTCATCTTCGGCGACCGTCTCGGTGACACATAACGGCTGCAACGCCTTCGCACCGAAGGTCAGAATGTCGAGATCCATCTCGGGGTTGATCCCGTGGATGTGCCGATTCGTCTTGTCCGGCTTCGATAAGTACGTTCTCCAACCCGCGATCGACGCGGCCACCACCTTGCGGACCAATTCGGGATTCTTTTCGATCGTCTCCCGACGACAGATCAGCACGCTGGTGTAGGGATTAAAGCCCAAATCTGAAACCATCAAATTATGCGGATCACCGCCCGCCTTCTTCGCAACAAACGGCTCGCTGAATACATACGCCTGCTGAGCGAATTTTTCCTCTCGCAGAAACTGGGCCACACTGCCGCCGGGGCTGGGTACAATTCGCACGCCCTTCAACGGCAATTTCTTCTGCAGAAACTGAGCCCACGTCGCCCCGCCACTCATCGCCAGCGTGACGTCTTTCAAGTCGTCGAAACTCTTGATCCCTGATTTCTCATGCACCATGATCGAACGCGGACTCATCTGTATCGGTGACATCACCGCCACCACATCGGCATCCTGCGCACGACCAAGCAGCACCCGATCAGCGTTCGTCACACCGAAATCAACATCCCTGTTAGCGACCTGTTGCACCACCGGTGAATTCGGCCCGCCGGGCAAGATCTTCACCGTCACACCCGCCTCCGCGAAACCGCCATGCACCTCAGCTGCGAAAAACCCGCCGTGTTCGGCTTCCGGAAACCAGTTGAGCAGCAACGTGACTTCGTTTTTCTTTGGTGAGTCATCATCGGTCGGCGGGGAATCGCTCTCCGCCTGACAACCGACTGCAACGAACAGCCCCAGTACGGCAATGGTGAATCGCGTCTTCCACATAGTCATCCCTGTCACTTGGCAAAAAGATTCGTTTAACGGCAAGACATCGTCGATTCCTCACCGTTCGTCGTTCACCCCCGACCAGCGAGACAGGATCGTCTCACCGACGAGGCTGACCGTACCGAAGATCGCCACGCCCAGCAACGTCGAAGCAATCACAACGGCGAACAGTTCGTCCGTCTTCAATTGACTGGCCTTGGCGAACACCAGGTAACCCAGCCCGAAATCTCCCGAGCCGAACCCGGCGAAGTATTCGCCCACAATCGCCCCAATCACCGCCGCCCCGCTGGATGTTTTCGCCCCGGTCACAATGTAAGGCACCGCATGCGGCAAACGCAGTTTCCAAAGAGTCTGCCAACGGGTCGCGTCGTGCAGGCGAAAAAAGTCGAGCAAGTCGGCATCAATCGATGTCAGCCCGGTTGTCGCGCTGTTGAGAATCGGGAAGACGCTGATGATGAACGTCACAATTACCACGCTAAAAAAACCGAACCCGAACCACGTAATAATCAACGGCGCGATCGCGATGATGGGCACCGTTTGCAGGAAGATTGCATAGGGATAACAACCAAACCGCACCAACCGGGATTGCGAAAACAGACACGCCACCAGCGTTCCGCCCATCAGACTCAGCAGAAACCCAAAGCAGGCTCCTTTCGCCGTCAACCAACTCGCGGCCCGCAACTCGGCCTGTTCGCCGACCGCCGCTTGCCAAACTCGCTCCGGGCTGGGCAACAGATACGCCGGGATGTCGCGAACAACGGTCGCCCCTTTCCACAAACCGAGCACCACCACAAACAACACCAACGGTGGCAGCAGCCGTTCCAATAGCCAATGACGAAGGCGAGGATCGCTCATGACTGTCCCTCCCGCAGCGCCGCACTCACCTCACCGGCCAGCCTCGCGAATTCGGCGGTCGCACGTAACTCCGGCGGGCGTGGAAACTCGAACGGAATGGGAATCTCGGCAACGATCCGGCCCGGCGACGAACTCATGACCAAAATCCGCTGACTCAGAAAAACCGCCTCGGCCACGTTGTGGGTCACGAACAGCGCCGTCGGTTTCTTCTCAGTCCAAACGCGCAACAGATCTTCATTGAGCCGTTGACGCATCATGTCATCCAACGCCCCGAACGGTTCATCGAGTAACAACAAATCCGGCTCGGTAACCAACGCCCGCGCCAACGAGACGCGCATCCGCATGCCACCCGAAAGCATTCGCGGAAACTTCGCGCGATCGTCAGCCGTCAGACCAATCAACTGCAAACTCGCATCAATGGCGACATTGCTTGCCGAATTCGAAACGCCGTCCAGTTCCAATGGCAGGCGAATGTTCTCGACCACATTCCGCCAGGGAAGTAATGTCGCATCCTGAAACACGAAAGCCGTTCGCCGACTTTCACGCTTTTTCTCGCCCGGCGAACATTCGTCGATCTGCAACGTACCCGACGTGGGCGAATCCAACCCGGCCACCAGTCGCAACAACGTCGACTTCCCACACCCCGAGGGACCGACGATCGACACGAAATCGCCCGCTTCGATTTGCAAATCGACATCGGCCAGCGCAGCCTGCCCACCGGCAAACTCTTTGCCCAGCGAGGTCGCCGTAATGAGAGATTCTTCAGACACAACAAGAACTCGCAGGCATATGGTTAATCGACCCGATCATTGTGGCGTATCGTGCGGCTTCATAGAATCGAGGCGCGTCGCGAATCCGAGATTCTCTCGACATTTCCCGGCCCCTTTCTGACTGACCAACAACGCAAGGACGACTCCCGTGACCCGCGATCAGCCCATCTTAGTGCGGATCGAAATGGAACGCCCCGTCGATTTCACCGTCTGGTTGGAATCCGACGGGTTGGTCGCAGAAGCACCGTTGTTCTTCTTTGAACACGGCGTCTCGATCCGGCGGGAAGAGTCCGACCCCGTCTTTGAAGACAAATGGGAAATCATCGCCAACGAGAATCGCACGGTTACAATGATCTTCCAACTGGGCGGCCGGATTGAGGGCCTGAAGTTGTGTGTCGAATTGAACAACCCACCGATTCTGGATGATCGCCTGGGTGAGACGCGAATGCACATCATCCGCGAAGACACCGACCGCGACTGCTGGATTGAATCGAACGAGTGGAACTATCCAAATACGCTCGAACGGGAACTCCCAAGCTAACCTTTCTTGGAGTCGCATTGACGGGGGGTGTCAGGAACGATTGTGTATCTGGGAATGATCACGAAATCAAACCACTAAGTCTCGAAGGCACCAAGTCACAATGTTGTCGTATCTTTTCGAGAAAGAAACCACAGAAGAGGTCACTTTGAGGGAGGGAGCTTGCCACGAGTGATCACCTCGGGAAGGAGAATTACGAAAGAGAATCTGTGTGATTATTTGATCGGCTTTCTCTTCTTTCAGAGGCTTCGGTAGTCCATTCTGATTGCTCAGTACTTCTTTGTGTCTTCGAGACTTAGTGGTTTGATTCATTGAAAAACGAGGTTGACTGTAATCGATGACGGCAGCGTTGCATCGACTTCGTACCGATTATGGCTTTCCCGCACACATCCCTACAGCGTAGAATGCAATTCGGCTGGAGTGGGCCGAGCGGTCGCTGTGGGGGGTTTTCGGATCCTCCGTGGAGGAAAGTCCGGGCTCCGTAGGACAAGGGTGGTGGGTAACTCCCACCGTTCGCGAGGATAGGGACAGTGCAGCAGAAAGCAAACCGCCGATCGGGGAAGAATTTCTTCCCAGGAGGTAAGGGTGAAACGGTGCGGTAAGAGCGCACCAGCGGGCCGGGTGACCGGTTCGGCTATGTAAACCCCACCCGGAGCAAGACCAAGCAGGAAGGAGACGGGGCAACTCGTCGCGGGCTAGTCCGGCCCGCCATCACTTTCGGGTCGGTCGCTTGAGGCGGCGAGCAATCGTCGTCCCAGAGAAATGACCGTTCACGACAAAACCCGGCTTACAGGCCCACTCCGGCCGGTTTTTGATTTACGATGAGTGAAGACAAGCATAACCCGAAGCGTAAGCGAGGGACGCAGGGGACAGGCTCGATTCTCCTGCGTCCCTCGCTTACGCTTCGGGTTATGATCCTCGTTTTGTCGGTGGTCATTGACAGAGCGTTAACCGCCCGAGATGGGTGACAAGAACGTCACCGTCTGCCCGTCGGTCAGCTTGACCGCATCGCTTTCGCGTACCTGCTCATCGTCGACGAAAACCAGAATCGAACGGTGAATGTTGCTTTCGCCATCGAGCAGAACAGTGCGCAGCGCCTCGTCTCGATTCGCAACGATCTGCGTGACCAAGTCGGACAAGGAAGCCGACTCGTCGATGTCGATCGTTTCGGAAGCGACGCCCGCAGCGCGTTTGACCTGGGCGGCGTATTCGACGGTGATCTGCATGTCGGCAACTCTCGGATTTCTTTTCATCGGCGAGCCGGATGCGTAAGCGTCCGGATGATTTGCAAATAACAGCCAGCTGACACCGGCCGCTCGCCTAGACGGCCATGCCGCGTAAACCGAATCGGCGGGCTAGTATCAGCACGATCATTGCAGCGGCAATGATGATCATGGAGGCCGAGGCGGCCCCGGCGAGGTTTCCTGTGTTGAGTTCAAGGAAAACAGTCGTCGGAAGGACTTCCGTTTTTCGGCGGGTTGACCCGGCGAAGATAAGGATCGGGCCGAACTCACCTAACGAGCGCGCCCACGCCAGCGTGCCGGCCGCCAGCATGCCCCGATGTGCCTGCGGAAGCACGACACGCCAAAACGCTTGCCCATGATTGCAGCCCAACGTGAGGGCGACCTGTTCGCAACGTTGTGGGATTTGATCGAACGTGACCCGCATGGTTCGCACGGCGAACGCACAGGCCACCATGAATTGCGCCAGAATGACAGCCGGAATTTCGTAGGTCACCGGAAAGCTGAGTCGGGGGACAATGTCGGCCTTTGAAACCGCTTCCGGCCGCATGACATCCACTTCCACGTCCCAACGTAGACTGTCAGTTTGCCAAGCGTTACGGGCCTTATCGAGTTGGTTCGACAGTTCGGCCGTCTCGCGTTCCAATCGGTCTCGCTGCTCGCCAAGATCGGCCAATGTGCGTTTTTCTTGCAAGGCGGTATCGACCGTTGAAACCCCGGCTTGGGTGTCGTCCAGTTCGGCCTGCACAAGAATCATCGTCCGCTGGACGGCATCGACCTCGCGTCGCAAGTCGAGAAGTTGCTGCTTAACAGCTGCCGATTCGGACGCACCACGGATCGACTCCATTCGACGCCGGACGACATCCAGTTCCTCGTTCAACGCGACCCGACGTTCCCGCTTGGCGAACAGTTTTCGCAAGGGGGCCAGTTCCCGTTCCTTGTCGTCCAGGCTACGTTCGAGCTTCGTAATGGCAACTGCGTCTCTTTGCGGAACGAGACGAAACGCCATGTCGCATCCGTCGGGATAATCGGAATCGACGCCCGGTTTCAAAGCGACAAGCACACGATGTTCGCCGTTTTCTAGGCCGTCCAATCCTGTTTTTCGCACCGTCCGGAAGTCGCCGAACGCATCGCCCGTGAATGCTTTTTCCAGCGTGCCGACTGCGTCATTCACCGTCCCCGTAAAAGTGAACTCGCCGGAGTACAGATGTCGCGACGTCCGCAGTGGACTTTGATCGCGATGTGTCACCCGTCCCGCCTCAAACTGTGCGATCGTCGGAAACCACGCAGGAAATCGCGGGGCCACATGCGGATAACCGGCCAACACGACGGCCAACAACGTCACAACGGCGGGCAAACCGAAACGAATTCGGGGGTCGAGAATGCGGTTTCTCATCAGGATGCAAAACACGCTTGATGCACTCAGGCAAACCGCCAACACAACAAGCGGCACAAGATGGCCGGCCAGAAATAACTCGCACTGCTTCAACCAGGCTTCGACCGATGCGGAGAACGAACTGCTGAACAGAATCAGCAGACACAGGCCGATCACCAGCGGAGGCAGCACGATGGGAACATCCAGCACCGCATCAACGGCCGACTTGCCGAGAAAGTTATGACGCGACATCAGATAGCCGATGGGGACCGCGACCCACAATGCGAGCACCGTCGTCAGAGCGCAGGAGAGCAGGCTGAGCTGGATCGAATAGACGACTTCCGGCTTGTCCAGAAACGCGAAGAATTCCGCCGGTGACGTATACGTCGCCTCGGCGAACAGCATCGCCAGAATCATCAGAATATAGCAACCGCTGATGAAACCAAACGAGGCGTAAAACGGAATCTCAGAGGCAACCCGCGGCTCGTCGACCGGTGGGGGGCTCGCAGGCGAACGGCTCATGGTGCCACCAATCGAGCACGCCAAGAGAAGCCGACATCGAGAAACCGTTTCCGGGAAACATCCGACGTCAGCGCGTCGACAAGCCGTTGTGTGAGGTAAGGCATCTTCGTTTGCTTGCCGACCGCAATCGGCTGAATGGCGGTTGAGTTGCCTTCTCGAATGGGGATGATCTCAACTTTGCCGAGCACCTCGGACAAATTCGCCTGATAGACGACCGCCGCATCGAGACTGAGCATTAACTGATTGACGAGCAAATCGGCCGTCGGTGTCCGTACCGAAATGTTCGGCTGCATGGCGGTGTAGAGATCGCTATCGCCGACCTTCACCGTCTCGAACAACCCCTGAGTGAGCGCCCCCAACGCACTTTCTTTGGGATTCGCCACGCCGACTTTCAAACCCTCGCGTGCAAGATCAACGGCTGAGTTGATCTTCTTCGGGTTCCCCCGCTTAGTGATGATCACCATGTTCGTGTGGGCGACATCCAAGGCCGGGCGAAACCGGTCCTGCACCTGCGTCATGAAGGAAACATCGCAAGCGAAATAGGCATCGGGCTGTTTGTGCTGGCTACCGTTGATCATGCCGACGAGAATCCCGCAGCCGTTGTAAACCACGTTCACACGGACGCCTTCACGTTGCTCGAACCAGGCGATTGTGTCCTGAATCGCCAGTCGATTGACGCCACCGCTGTAGAGAATCAGCTCTGGTTTTTCTGCCCAGGCATCGCCCGGGATCGTTTGAAAGCCGAACTTCTCGAACTCGGCCTGACCTTTCTCCGCCGCTTGCAGATAGCGGGCGAACTTTAAGGCATCGGCCGAGTTCTCGCACCACTTCAGCACGCCAATCGTGACTTCCTTGACCGCTGCGTCGAATGTGGGAATGCGCACCATATCGAGTTCGTCGGGATGCTGGTTTACTTGCGAATCCCAGATAATGCCCGCATCGACGGATGCGGTGAGGACGTTATTGGTAATCTCATTGACCGTCGGCACGAAGACTTTGGCGGCCTTTTCCACCGTGTCCCACTGGCCACTTTGCCCGAGAATTTTTTTCGTCAGTTTGCCCACCGAAGCCGCGCCGGGATCGGCGAGCGCGAACTTCACGTCAGATCGCAGCAGGTCATCGATGTCGGCAATCTTCTTCGGGTTGCCTTTCGCCACGACGATCACCGGCCGCATGCGGGCCAACGCCACCGCCTCGGAAAGCACCTTCTTCTCGCGTGCGATTTCGATGTAGCTGGTGTCGGCCGCCAGATAAAGATCGCCCGTTTTTGCAATTTGCAGACTGCTCAACAACGTGCCCGAGCCACCGTACTGCAATTGGACTTCGATGCCCGTCTCTGCGGTGAACTTCGTCGCAGCCGCCTCGACCGGCAATTTCATGCCGGCGGCACAGTACAAGACTAACGACCGCTTACCCGTGTTCTTGTTGGGTTGGCCGTCATCCTTGGATGAGTTCTTTCCATTTCCGCCAGCCACATCGTCAGCGGTGACCTTCGGTATCACTTGGGCCTGGTCGGGCAATCGAAAAAGAAAGACCGACAAACCGCCGATG
>Ga0115002_10006210_pt1 | contig 13837 bp, 8 predicted proteins | sample ArcticOcean_MG_C_8_FD_89576 | JGI IMG/M metagenome (GOLD analysis project Ga0115002, IMG submission 89576) | Marine microbial communities from western Arctic Ocean - ArcticOcean_MG_CB11_86 | ecosystem: Environmental > Aquatic > Marine > Oceanic | place: Arctic Ocean: Canada Basin | collected... | reverse complement strand
TGATCGCATGTTTCTTCAAATTGGCTTGCGAATTGTGAAACTTCCTCCCCAGAAAAGACCTCGATTGGGAACAGGATGCCTTCCGCTTCGTAAGCATCCAGTTGTTGGGGTGTCAGTGAACCATTCAATGGGATTTTGGGTTGAGGATTGATTGTCGGTTAGCTGCTAGCTGGCATTCTCACAGCGGTTTGTAGAAGCTGTAATTTTTTATCCTACGATTCTGTCTGTATGGTTATTGCTTTAAACTTATAATATGTTTGGAGGTTGATCGATCTAGGGACGGCATTCACAAGTTCACTGGGTGAGTTTGAGAATTCGATCGTTCCAGCTGTCACAAATATAGAGGGTCCCATCGGCCCTAACCCAAACCCCATGAGGTCGGTTTAAAGGGGTGTTGTTCGGGCCATGGTTTAATAGGGTCAACAGAGTCTGGCCTTTAGGATCGTACCGTTTGATCAGATGGTTTTCCGCATCGGCGATGATCACGGTATCGTCCAAATCGATACACAAATGCTTTGGACCTTTCATGCCTGCCTGAAGAGCCGGACCATCGGCAGCATGCGCTTCCCCTGTTCCTGCCACTGTGTAGATCCGGCCATCTGGACGAACAACTCGTAACGCGTGGCCTTTGCGTGAGAGGATATACAGGTTCCCCTTGGAATCTGCGGCTGCGCCACGGGGGTCTACCAAAGGACTTTCCGATGCAACCGCGCCATCCGCTGGGATCGCCGAGGACCCATTGCCCGCTGCGGTGCGAATAATGCCGGTAGTCAAATCGATTACTCGAACTCGGAAGTTTTTTATATCACAGATATAGAGTTCCTTATCGTCCTGGCTCAGGCTAATCGAAATGGGGTCGGCCAGCATAGCTTCTGTTGCCGGTATTCCATCACCGTTGTAACCAAGTTCTCCTGTTCCGGCAATAATGGTGACTTCACCGGTTGTTTCATCTAGTTTGCGAATCAGATTGGCGCGCGTGTCGGAAATATAGATCTTCCCGCTCCGAGTTCGAGCAAGATTGTGCATCCCGTTAAAAGGCGTATCTTTGGCCAATTGCTTCAGTTCACCAGATTCCGAATATTCCCAGAGCCTCCCACCTAAGTACTCGGCTATGATCATCGATCCCTTTTCGTCGAATGCTACGCCAAAGGGATTTTTTATCCCCGACTCCGGACCAAGTACTTCTGTGAGTTCATTCGGATGGTTGGTCGGAGAACAAGCGACAACCAGGAGACAAGATAGCAAACCAATCAAGCGCATGTCTTCACTCAATCAAAATCCTTACAACTAGAAAAGAAGTAAAGGAGCTGCTGAAGTAAACAGGTCTACTTAATAATTGCTTGGTTTCTGCTTTCGTTGATCGAAGGTGTAAACCAATTTCGAAAACACACTGTCCTCGGTTTCAAACCTATCGGAAACACTATTGAATACCAGGTACCACTGCAGTCTTGGTTTTATTTTCCAGGCGTAGATCAGACTGATATTGTGGACATCATTGTTCTGGTGTTGAAGGGATGACTTGATCCACATGTCGTCGGTGAAGAAGTAATCGGCGACGATTCGGTTGAGCCAAATGGTTTGCTCCATGCCGTTGGGTTGATCCTCAAAGCGTGCCACGTACTCCCAGCGAATGGGAAATCGAGCAGAGGGTTGGTAGCGCTTCCCTAAGATGACTTCATTGTAATCGGTTCCGCGAAATTCTCCCCCGGCCCAGGCAACTTCGGTGAGCTTGGAAAAGTCAGTTGAGTCGAAGGTAATCCCCGCCCTGGTTCGATGGTTATCGTAAGGAGCGTGGAACTCATTTCTGTGGCCCACGTTAAGGCCCACATCGTTGTGGAAGACAACATTTGAGGACAGCTCGTAGTCTTCCAGAACTCGAGCCCCATCATCGTTTTGATAGTATTGGGTGTTAAAGCGCACATCCAAAGACTTGTACCACGCTTGATCTGAATCGTGGCCGTAAGATGTCGCGAAGGTCGGGCCAAAAATGTTGCGGCGAAAAATCAAGCCCAGATTGGGATCGAATTCATCGGTGATAGCCGTGTAGGTAGCGTGCATTTCCCAGGGATACTTTTCCCAACTCAACGAAACAAAACCTAGATAATCGCTACTGTCCTTTATTATTGAATGCGAAGGTCCCTCAATTTTGTCATCGGCGAGTGATGCCTGATATCCGAGTCGAAAATCTTCATTGAGAAAGAAGAAACCATCGGAGCTGACGACTCGTGAATGACCGTCTTTGAAATCTGAATTGTTCAGGTAGTAGCCCATGGACGATTTCGTCCCAATATTTTGAACTGCTCGAAAGACACTGGAGTTTCCTTCTCGAGTTGAGCCATGCACCGTATCTCCCTGAATGTTCAGGAAGGCGACATTGAAATCTTTATACTCACCACTGAGTTTTGCTCCGGCCTGAATGTCTGTAAATCGACGGGTGTAGTAAAGTCGATGGGGCATTCGCAGCAGTTCTGATCCTTCACTGAAGAAGGGCCTGCGTTCGGGAAGAAAACGTTCGGTGTCTAAAAGTTCTATCGTGTCGGCATCGGCTTCCACTTGGCCAAAATCTGGGTTCAATGTCAGCGCTGCAATTAATGATGGGCTGAGTCGAAAGCTGGCATCAAGGCCGGCCTCAAAGCTTGTATCCCCGTCTCCGCTAATGTCGGCCCTGCTGCTAATATAAGGAGATAGCTCAAGATTACGTTCGAAACGAGTATCAGCCAAATGGAACTCGGTTGCGTGTCCGAAATTATGTGGACGAAAACTATCGGTCGGATTGAAACTCCACCAGCTGAATTCGTCCCGGCTTGGATTGGATCTGGAGACATTGAAGCCCCAGGTGAGGTCGTCCTCCCGGTTATAGTTGATCGCACCATAAGGGATTCGCATTTCAAAAACCCACCGGTCCTCGAGTATTTTTGCAGCCAGATCCCACTCAGCAGACCAGCCGAAGGTCCATGAATTTCCCGTAAAGCCTTCAACGCCATCCACCCGCGTTCCTAAAGGGTTTGAGAAGAAGCCATACTTGGTCCGATGGATATGGCTGGGTTCAATATGTATCTGCACAAAATCATCAGCGCGCGGGTATCGGTCTTCGCGTCGTTCTGAAGCATGGAGGTTCGCCATGTCATCGTCCAATGCTTCGACCCCTACATAAATCGCTTCGGGACCATAGGCCACGCGGACTTTTGTTTGTTGGGATGCAAGTTGCTGAGTGCGCCGATCAATAAAGTTAGTCGCAATATCTGTATCCTGCCAAAACGGTTCATCCAGGACTCCATCGACCGTAAGCTGAGCATCTACCTTCAGAGCGGAAAAAGTAGGTCTATCGTCCTGCGATAGTTCGTGTCCGGAGAGGGTTGAATGGTTGAGCGAGCCTGTTGTTATGAACAGACATAGGCCCAGTGATTTAAACTTGTAACTTCGGAAACACAAAGGAGTGCGCTAAGCGAATAGTTCCTCAATCACCCCGTCACTATCACCATGAGATTCAGCCTTTATTCCGGTTCCTTGAAGCAGACTGAGCCAGAGGTTGGACAACGGAGTTTTTGAATCCTCCATGACCAGGTGACGACCGTGGTTTACGCCTGCACCGCCACCAGTGATGATGGTTGGGCAGTTTTTTAGATAGTGGATCGACTCGATGTTGCTGCCATAGCTGAGTGATATGTTGTCGAAGAGGCTGCTGCCGTCCGACTCCTTAGTGGTTTTCAATTTATCAATAAGATGGGCAAACAACTCGGTTTGTTTTTCATCGCGCATTTCCGAAACGCTTAGGCGAGAACCATTGGTATAGTGGCTCATATTGTGGCCGCTGATGGATGCACCTAAGCTGCGTATAAATGTATCCACTGGCTGGCGATAAGTCATCACTCGTGTCGCATCCACTTGCATCGCCGCGATCATGATATCGTACATGAGCTTGACCTCTTCGTATCCTTCGATGTTGCCCTGTGGTTCCATTAAGGGATCGGTTGGCTTAACCTTGGGTACATCCAACCACTGTTCTTCTTTGGACAGGCGGACCTCAATTTCCCGAATGGATTGAAAATATTCCTCCAGCTTATCGTTATCGATCTTACTCAAATCGTGATTCATGCTCTTGGCATTCTCAAGTACCGTATCGAGCACGCTCCGCTTTTGCTTGAGCATTGCTTGTTGTTCTTCAAGCGGTGTGTTGTTGTCGGAAAAAAGTCTGTGATAGGCAGCGACCGGATTGTTGAGGCCTGCCATGGGTTTGCCCTGTTTGTTCCAGGACATGGATAGTCCCGGACCGTGGCCGGAACCCTCCGCATTTTCACAACCAAGTTGAATAGAAGTAAATCGGGTTTCCTTGCCCAGTTGTTCGGCAGCAACTTGATCTACCGAGATGCTGTTATTGAAGCTCTGTCCGGGTTCGGCGTATCGATTGGCCCCGGTAAGGTAAAACGTGCTTCCCCAATGAGCTTCATTCGAGAACTGGTTGGTCAGGTTCTGAATAATGGTGATATCCTTTTTGTGTCGCTCCAATCCCCTAAGCCCTCTTGGAAGCATATACTCGGTGCCTGTTGTATTTAAATCTGGATACCAATTCTCCTTCGTCACGCCCCAACCAAAGCCGAGGAACATCATGCGTTTTGGCGGCGTGACCATCTTTGAAGCCGCTGCAAACGATTTCGCACCGAATGACTCCAGAAAGGGCAACGCAATAAGTGCAGAGCTACTTCGCAAGAAGGCTCTTCGAGTTTGCTTAGGGAAAGATTTGGAAAATTTAGGTGAGTTCATCGGTGGTTATTTTTGTCTAAAGGGTTCTGATTGTACCAGGGCATGAATAAACGATCGAACGCCAAAGCTATCTGACTCAGCTGAAGCGATTATGTGTTCTGCGAGGTCGTAATCGGTAAATCCATAGGGGCGCCCCAGACCGTATTCTATGAGCGCCTCAGTCAGGCTACGTGCAAATGCTTCGTCCTCTTGGGAAATCAGGTCACGTAATTGAAAGTAATCCTTGAAGGCTGTTTTGTCGGGCAGGGTTCCATGTGGATCAATAGGTGCCCAGGCATCCTCGATTTTTTTATTGTTCGAAACGATTCTTTCCAAAGTGCGCCATTGTCCGGCCGCGTCGAAGTTCTCCAGACCATATCCGATGGGGTCAATATCACGGTGGCATTGCGCGCATTGAGGCTCTTCCATGTGAGCCACTTGCAGCTCTCTCGCTGAAAGCATCTCGTCGGAAAGGCGGCTGAGCTGAGGTACATTAGCCGGGGCAGGGGGCGGGGCATCGTGCAGAAGCTTTCGTAGAACCCAGGCTCCACGTTCAACCGGTGAGGAGCGTTCCCCGTCCGAGCCCATGGCCAAAATCGCAGCGGTGCCAAGAAGACCTCCTCTCGGAGAGGTTTCGGAAACTTCGACCTTCCTGAACTGATGACCTTTGACTCCTTTGATGTCATAGTAGTCAGCTAGCAGATCATTGATAACCACAAAGTCAGATTTGAGTAGTTTCCCCAGTGGAAGATTTTCCTGAACGAGGGTATTAACTGTTTCATATACCTCCTGGCGTGCAGCATTTTTAACGCTGTCGTCAAATTCCGGAAACCACTCATAGTTGAATTGAAAAAAGTCGAGGCGATCCATGTGCAGCCACTGGCTAGTAAACGCGCTGATGAATTCCGCTGATTTGGGGTCGGCCAACAAACGGGTGGTCTGTTGTTTCAAAACGGAAGGATTCTTCAGCTTGCCCTCGGCTGCTAGATCGAATAACTCGGGATCTGGTGGAGCGCTCCAGAGAAAGTAGGAAAGACGGACAGCGAGTTCCCGGTCATTGAGTTCGCGCTTCCTTTCGGTGGAGTTGGGTTCTCTCAAATACAAGAAGGCGGGAGAAGATAGGATGACAGCCAGTGGTTCTTTGATGGCGCTGATGAAACCATCACCACTGTCGCAGTGATCGTTGAAAATGTTCATCAGCTTGTCGATGAAGCCGGTTGACGGACTCTTGGTTCGGAACGCGGCACTAGCAAATTGCTCAAGGATGTCCCTAGCTTGGGCCTTCCCTCTGGGGATCTCAGGTGCATTTAAGGAATAGTAGTCAAAGAAACCAGATTCATCCTCCTCATCTAAAGGCCCCTCCCATTCCAGCCAGTCGATCCAAAGGGCGGGCGTTTCAATGGGCTCCCCCCGTTTTTTCGCCGCCTTGAAATTGTAGCGGGCTGCATCGCGGTTGTTGTGTTGTCGTTCGCGTACGCCGATCTTTCGTGTCGTAGAAGGTGCGATGGTGAGCATGAACTCAACGATCTCCGGATTCTCGATGGTGCCGTTAATTTTCCGACAATCCAAAACGGTGAGTTCACCTTGCTGCGCACCATTTTCAACAGTGCCAATTTCAAGATACTTTCTTCGGGGTAAGGCTCCTTCGAAAGTTCCCGCTCGCGCTCGAACTCGATAGCGTCCTGGAGGTGCATTTTCGGGTAAGTCAATGGAGTCTATATAAGCTCCTGCTGTGGCAGTAAAGAACACGGCTCCGGTTTGGGTCTCTGGAACATCGAGGTAGTATTCGTAGCCTGGCCCCTGGCTTCTATATTGGCCCTCTTCGAACTTTACCCGCGCCGAATCAATAAATCCGAATTCAGTGGGTGATTTGTCCGAAGATTTCCATTGGGCTGCCCGGTCCATGCTATCAAGCAGTTTGCCCAAACGTGTCTGGACCGTTTTATTGGCAGCGTCTTCCGACTGCTGGCGTTGAATCCGGGTCTCGGCATGTGCCGTTGGAGCGAGGGCGGCATCCAGTGCTCGCCGGGCGATGTGGAGGTACTGTTCAAACTGGTCGCTGGAAAAGAAAAGGGAGGAACCTACCGTATCGAATGAACCCGTGCTGGCATCTTTGGGTAGCTCTGCAGCGTCAATGGCTACTCCCAGAAGATCGTGAATCGTGTTTTCATACTCCCGGCGGTTCAAACGACGCATGGTAATCACACCACCGGAATCACTCAGGATTTTTCGTGCCAAGACCAACTGTTCAGACAGGTCGGCCAGGAATTCTGTTTTTGCTGTGGCCTCCGGTTGTTTTTCGTCTTCCGGCGGCATTTCACCTGAGTTTAATACGTTGAGCGCCTTTTGCCAGAGCTCCGCGGTTTCCAGAGTCCCCATATTGAAAGAGAGGTCTTCAAGATTCACGTTGCCTTCCTCTTCGACCGAGTCGTGACATTTCAAGCAGTAATTATTTAGAAACTCGAAATGCTTCTCCGGCAGGAGTGCAACAGGTGCTTCCGCCGAAAACAAACTGCTTCCAAGGCATAGGGGGACCAAAACAATTATATGACGAATCAATTTCACTTAGGGTAGATGAATTTTCGAGGTAGGGGATAGAGAATCGGAAAAAATTCCGGTCTCGGCAAGATTTCTCTTTGTGAGCCCTAATAGGGCCTGGTCGGTTGCCTTGTACTAGGGCTTCACTTCCTTTTCCCAATTCCCGTGCAAGTTTTTCAGATGGGCTACCAATGCGGGCCGTTCTTCGGCGTGGTCTTTTGCTTCCGGATTCGTTTCAGCCAAGTTGTGCAGCGTGTAGTTACGTTCTTTCGTATTACGATTTAGCAGAGAGATAAGTTTCCAATCGCCCTCTCGCACTGCCCATTTGTCCTGCCAGTCAAAATACAGGACTGAGTGGCTGGTGGGTGCGGTTGGGTTGTTGATGATCGACATCATGGACCGACCATCAAGGGGTGCTCGTGGGCTTGGAAGCCCAATTAAATCAATGAGTGTCGGCATCCAGTCCATAACGGTTACGGTTTGGTCGCGGACTTCCCCTTGAGGAAGTAATTTGGGGTAGTTGATAATGGCTGGAACACGCACGCCTCCCTCGAGGTAGTCTCCTTTGTGTCCGATCCATTTACCCGTGTATCCTCCGCCACCGTTAGCAAGGTAGTAGTAGCCTTTTGGATACCCGCTGGTGTGGTTTTCTACAGAGACTCCCTTGTTGTTTTCTTCGGAGTGTCCATTGTCACTGCTGAAAATAATGATTGTGTCATCGCGAATACCGGAGTCATCAAGCTGTTTTAAAATCCTACCTATCTGATTGTCGACGGTTGAAACCACGCGGGCGTAGGATTGACGTGGCATTGCCATGTCCTGATAGGCGTCTTTAAATTCTCCTATAGGTTGTTCCGGATAGTGAGGCAGGTTGAATGAGACCATTGCAAAAAATGGATTTCCTTTATTCTCCTCAATGTACTGAATCGCCTCATCAACCATCATCTCAGGAAAGTATTCTCCTTTGCGCCAAATTTCCTCATTGTCGTTGTAGAGATCATGATACCCTTTCCCGTGCATGAAATGGTGTCGGTAGTTTTCAATAAATCCTGAAAAATGTCCAAAGTGGTGATCAAACCCTTGATCAAGTGGGCCGTGACCAACCTTGGCTCCTAGATGCCACTTACCAAACAAAGCAGTTTTGTAGCCTGCCTCTTTCAGCACCTCCGCGATAGTGATTTCCGACGCGAACATGTTGGCATTTTGAGAATCTGCACCATTGCGATCCCCTTGCAGCCAATTCTGTACTCCACCTCGGTTAGGATGGCGACCAGTGAGTAACGCCGCTCTCGAAGGACAGCAAACGGTATGTGCATAGGCCTGCGTAAATCGCACCCCGGTCTCAGCCAGCTTGTCCATGTTGGGTGTGTGCAGATCTTTCGCTCCGTAGCAATTCACATCCAAGGTCCCTTGATCGTCCGTGAAAAAAATGACAACATTGGGCTTATCCGCGGCGAATATCCCGGAGGCGGATATATGAAGAAGAAAGGCGATTCCTATGAGGGACAGGAGGATATGTTTCACCTTTGCTAGTCCCTTCAGTGAGACACAACTCGAATGCACAGCTGAACTGGAAGAAGTGGTGTTTGGAAAATGGATTTTGGGATTCATCTTTGTTATTTAGATTGTTCGTTTATTAATGAGGGTCGGACTTTTTCCCACCAGCTATCATAGGCATCGGACATTTGGCGCACTACTTCGGGGTGTGTTTCTGACAGATCGTGCTCCTCCGAAGGATCGGAAGCCAGATTATAGAGTGTCCATTTATCAGGTGGAGTTTGGGCATAGTGAAAGAGGTGATTTCCGGTATAGAGCATAGGTTCATCGTTTATCGCTTTACGATAAACCCTGCATTCTCCTTCGCAGCCTGGGACTGTGCCGCTGCGTAACAAATGCCAGGTTTGCCAGCGGATGCTGCAATTGACGTATTTATGATCCTCAGCGAGCCCATCACTCCAACGGGAAACATGCTGAAAAAGCATTCTATTTGGCCAAGCCGATTCTGGGTCCGTTAGTCGCTTGGCCAAACTGAGCCCCTCAAGTGTTTTGGAGACATCTTTTGGTAGTTTTACTCCGGCGAATTCGGCCAAAGTCGGCATTACATCGATATGTCCCGACAATGCTACTTCATCCCGCGGTTTAAATTGACCGGGCCAACGCCAGAAACAAAACGCGCGGGTGCCTCCTCGCCAAATGGTTCCTTTGCAACCGCGCATACCAGCGTTGTAAGTGTCCACACCGAACGTGCCGCCATTATCGTTCATGAAAATGATTAAGGTGTTTTTATCCAATTGCATGTTTTCCAGGTGGTCGAGCAGGCGCCCTAGGTTCATGTCCAGATTGGCCGACATTCCATAGTAGTTAGCTGTTTTTTCGTCTACCACTTGTTTGTAGGGAGCGGCGTATTCCTCTGGCACTATAAGGGGACCGTGTGCGTTGTAGGTTGGGATGTAACAGAAAAAGGGATGGTCCTTGTTTTCTGAAATCCAATTTATCGCTTCGTCGTAAAAAATGTCCGTTCGATAACCCTTCTTGCTGATCGCTTGGCCATTCAACAAAAGATCCGGATCGTAGTGCGATCTCTGGTTGTCACCGGGAACCGTCAACGCAGTTTGGAACCCACGCTGCTCGGGTCGATAACCGTCCTCTTGTCCCAGATGCCATTTCCCAAACATACCCGTGGCATAACCTGCCTGCTCCAATACTTGCGGCAGAGTCGTCACCTCGATATTCATGTTGCGACGTGGCAATAGGGTATGTGTGACTCCCGAATTGAATTCCTGCATGCCCGTCAGGAGTGATGCTCTTGTCGGTGCACAAGTTGGACTGACACTAAAATCTGTCATGCGTACGGACACATCATGCAGTTTGTCCATATTGGGCGTCTTAAGAAAGGGATGCCCATGGCGCCCTACGTATGCGTATCCCTGATCATCAGAGAGTAATAAGATGATGTTGGGTCGGTTCTCGCCAATAGCGAAACAAGGGAAAATTAAAAATGACAGGCTAAGAATTAAGAAGAATATCGGCCACGCGCGCGATATTGCGCGAAGAAGAGGAGAGAAGTGATTCATTTACTGGGTGAGGTAGCTTTTCCCTGTGCGTTCTTAAAGTTGTCTCCATTCGTTCCGAATGGAACAACAGAATAAGACGTATCCGTTTGTTGGATGCGCGTGTAATCATCTAATTTCCCCTGAAGAAATGCCCGAGTATTGACATTTTGATTTACGTCTTCGACGACATCCATCCCGTACCGAGTTTCGTTGCTGCTGACCGGCACTTCATAGAAACGTCCATCTTCGTGCAATCGGAAGCGGTCGTTGCGGACAAAGTAGCAATCGCCTTCGAAAGCCATGTTGAAAAAGTCGCGATCTTTGCCGGAAATACCGTACAAGTTGTGTGACAGATCCATCCCATCGATTTCATGTTCAATTGTGATTCCAGCCATAGAGGCCATTGTGGGTAGGACGTCCATCAGAGTGATGAACTGGGTCCGTTTGCCCACAGGTATATGTTCTGGCCAGTGGGCGATGAAAGGTACCCGGGTTCCTGCTTCGTTCATCGTTCGCTTTCCTCCACGAAGGTGAAAGTCTCCGAGTTGACTGACCAGGTTGCCTCCGGTTCCATTGTCTCCTGTGAAAATGACCAGGGTATTCTCTCTTATGCCAAGCTCTTCCAGTTTGACCAACAATCGCCCGACAATGCCATCCATGTAAGTGACCATGTGGCCGGCTTTGAGTTCATTCTTTCCCAAGCCTTCTGGATATTTACTCTCCGCCAGTTCCTTTAATCCGGGAGGATTGATTAGTGGACCGTGAATGAGATTCATCGGGAAATAGGCCAGAAACGGCTGCTCCTTGTTTCGCTCCATGAAATCGATCAGAAAGTCTGCATAGTAGTCCGGACCAAAAACTTCTTTGTCATGGACAACATGTTTTCCGTTTTCCCAATTGTGTGGTCCGTAGTAGCGGCTGGGTCGTTCTCCGTCCCAGTATTGCACCCACAAACAATGCTCATCAAATCCATGCGACGTCGGCTGATCCGGGTAGGTCTGGAAATCTCCCAGATGCCACTTGCCGGCGATAGCCGTTTTGTAGCCGGCTTCCTGAAATACATGACCAAATGTTTTGATGTGCACGGGTAAGCGGTTCTTCTTCTCCGAATCATTTGGACTGTCCAATCGTTCTAAGAAGCCTGTTCGGTTCGGGTACAACCCGGTCAGTATCATGGCCCGAGTGGGCGTACAAACGGGAGTTGAAAACGCATTCTCGAAGCGAGCTCCTTCCGCTGCTAAACGATCCAGATTCGGTGTCTGGTATATTGTATTGCCGTAACTGGCTAAATTTTCTGCTCCCAGATCATCAGCCATGATGAGCAGGATGTTGGGCTGCTCCTTGCCGGTAAGGTCACTCAGGATGCACAGCGATAAACTAAGAATGAGAAGAGATATATGCTTCATCTGTCAGGGTAGGTTCCTTGTTGGGTTATCTGGTTGAATGTCCCTGTTAGTTTTTCAACGACATTGGGCCGAGCGTTCCACAGATCATTAGTTTCATAAGGATCCGTCTCAAGGTCAAAGAGGTAGCCATGTCCCTCCTTCGGTTGAACGCGACCTTCTCCTTGGCCAAAAACGATCTTCCATTTGCCGTCGCGCATGGCATAACTGGAGTTGGAATGATGGATGATTGGAGGTCGGTGTTCCATGGGTTTCCCGAGTAACGCCGGCAGCATGGTAAAGCTATCTACGCCCGCACTCTTCGGGAGCTCTTCATCAAGAAGATCTGCAATCGTCGCCAACAAGTCTGTGAAGCAAAATGTATAGTCGCTGGTCGAACCAGCAGGAATGTTCTTCGGCCACTGTGCTACAAAAGGAACGCGGTGTCCTCCCTCCCAAACACGACCTTTTTCCCCTCGCAAATCACCCATCGACTTGTGCCCGTTGGTCATCTCGGCTGTTCCTTCTGACTTCCCAAATTCAAGCGAGCCCAGCAAAGGTCCATTGTCGCTCGTCACAATGATCAGTGTGTTTTCGGTCAGCCCGAGTTCTTCGAGCTTTGAGGAAATCTGTCCGGTTGCCCAGTCCACCAACCAGACCATGTCGCCACGTGTACCTGCCTCAGATTTCCCATGAGCGAATGCGGCGGTCACATGGGGCGAATGAGGAGAAGACAAAGGTAAATAAAGGAAGAAAGGCTGTTCTGGCTTTTCTTTGTGCGACTTCTCAATAAATCTTAGTCCCCATTCGGTGAAGCTTACATCCACCGTTTCATTTACCCAATCAGGAGCAGCCATGCCAGTCCTCCAACTGCCTGATGGATTTCGGTAACTGGCATTTCTCATGCCAAGCATCACCGTATTTTCGATAAAGCAAAACGGTTCCTGATCAGTTGAGCAGCCGGCAGTGTAAAATGCTTCATCGAAGCCCAGCTCCTCAGGGCCACCGAACACTGGCACGGATAAATCAATACTCTCACTGATGGCACGGTCCGGCTCAGGACCACCAGGCCAGGGTAGGGGCTCTTGAAAATTGACTTCTTTCCCGGGTTTGGCTGTAAATCCGAGGCCCAGGTGCCACTTTCCTGAGATTGCAGTCCGATAGCCGTTCTCTTTGAGCAAAGATGCGAGCGTCATTCTGCCCGATTCAATCAGAGGTGGCTCCCAATTGAACAGTACTCCGGTTTTCAGCTTACCTCGCCAACTATAGCGTCCGGTTAATATACCGTATCGGGAAGGGGTGCAAACCGAGTCTGGAGAGTGTGCATCCGTAAATCGGATACCTTCAACTGCGACCTTGTCAATATGAGGCGTGGGTATACGCGAATCCTCATTGTAACATCCAATATCCCCATAGCCCAAGTCATCGGCATAGATGATAACGATGTTCGGGCGCTGTTCAGCGGCTAGGAGTACTGCTGAGAAAATGAATGCAAGAAACGTGTATTTTTGCATGAGGTATTCTTATTTTTTAGGATCAAGGAGCCTAGAGTATTGTGGCCCGTTCTATGGATTTATATGACATCGTCTGTTGGCTTAACATAAACATAATAGGCAGAGCCCATTGCTTCCCCATCAGCGTCGAGCATGAAGGCTTCTACTTTGCTAGAGCCTTCTGGCAACTTAAGGTTGAATTCACAATACCTTTGACCAGGTCTTACATTCTGTATTCTCACCTGATCACCCACTCTTAATTGGATTTTACTTACGGGCAGTGCTCTGCCTTTTCCTCCATAGATGGTTCCTGTTACGGGGTTGCCGTAATTCCAGGCGTCAGGTTCTTTGGTGAATGTGTAGACTCCTGAAATAGCAGTGTTGGCTTCGCGTGGCCATCGACGAACCTCAAAGCGGTAAGTCCTTTCCCTGACTATTTTAATTCTCCAGTAGTTGAAGGCCAGGATGCCATTCATTACGTGCCCCTGATTCCATGGCAGAGCGTCTTCCTGATTCAGCGTAAATGCATCGTGAGTTTGAAGGTTGATTTCCTCTTGGCTTTTTGTGCCGACAATGGGTTGGGCGAACTGATCATCTTGTGCTGTAACGCTTGCCCAGAATTCCTCTTCAT
>Ga0115002_10006209_pt1 | contig 13839 bp, 10 predicted proteins | sample ArcticOcean_MG_C_8_FD_89576 | JGI IMG/M metagenome (GOLD analysis project Ga0115002, IMG submission 89576) | Marine microbial communities from western Arctic Ocean - ArcticOcean_MG_CB11_86 | ecosystem: Environmental > Aquatic > Marine > Oceanic | place: Arctic Ocean: Canada Basin | collected... | reverse complement strand
CCTCATACTGCGTCGTGATCCGCTCCGTTGCCTCCTCCCTCAATCCTGCGTTGATCTTCGTCGACATCGGCCCACCTTCCGTGCAAGCATCCTGATCATTGGACAAGCGCAGTGTAGAATAACAATACATTGAGTGAAGTAGTCATTTCCGGACTGACCACTCGTCCCCCAACCCCTTCAGCAGCAAAACAATGGTGGTCAGGTGACCTCGGGCAACACCCCTCCGTCGTGTCGCAAATTCCACGAGAACGGGAAATGAGCGAAGAGTGCCAGGGATAACTGCGTTTGCGACGGCTTGCTCCTTAGAACCGAATCGCTCGCGTCGTGATCTGGAAGGAGCAGTTCCTTCGTCCGCGGGCATTCCAACCACGCGACACCGAAAGGACTCGCGCCGATGTTTTCGCCAAAGACCTGGAAGCGGGCGAGACGCTTGACTGGTAGCAGCGCTGGTCCACAAACGCACATCTGGTGAAAAAGAACGGACCCTATTGGTCCCCAAGCACGAAAAACGCCGGCCACCTCAAAAGAGGCAACCGGCGTAAGTCGTTGAAAATAAATGGTACACCCAGAGGGGGTCGAACCCCCAACCTCCTGATCCGTAGTCAGGTGCTCTATCCAATTGAGCTATGGGTGCATCAATTCAGCAACATGAGAAGATAAGGCACCGTCAGTGGTCGTCAAGATTTCAGGTCTGACGGGTCGTCTGATGGGTCAGGGCGTTTGTGGCGCCAACGCCTCCAGATACTTGGTACCAGACCCTGTATTGAAGAGGACGACCCGATCGTCGTCGGCAACCCAGCCGCTGTCTCGCAGGCGACGCAGGGCTGACAGTGTCGCACCACCTTCCGGTGCGGGGAAGATGCCCGTGAGACGAGCCAATTCGTGTGAATCGGCGATCAGCTCTTCGTCTTCTACGGCCACAGCTGTTCCTTGGCTCTCGCGCAGGGCACGAAGCATCAGGAAATCACCCACAGCCCCCGGCACTCGCAGGCCAGACGCACAGGTTTGCGCGTCTTCCCAGGCGGCGGCCGTCTCATCACCTGCATCAAAAGCACGTACGATGGGGGCGCAGCCACTGGCTTGAACCGATACCATGCGTGGGCGTTGGCCTGGTTCCAGCCAGCCCAGTCTCTCCATTTCCTCGAAGGCTTTCCACATGCCGATCAGGCCCGTACCGCCACCGGTGGGATAGATGACGACATCGGGCAAACGCCAACCGAATTGTTCGGCCATTTCGTATCCCATCGTCTTCTTGCCTTCCACGCGGTAAGGCTCCTTCAGGGTGGAGACATCGAACCATCCCTCTTCCTGTTTGCGCTCGCCAACGATCCGTCCACAATCAGAGATCAGTCCGTCTACCAGCTCCAGATGGCCTCCACAAGAGATGACCTCCAACTGAAAGGCCTGGGGAGTGTCTGCGGGCATGAAGACATAACTCTCCAGCCCGGCGGCGGCGGCGTAGGCGGCAAGGGCGCCGCCCGCATTTCCTGCCGTGGGGATGGCGAGTTTCGTTGCGCCTCGGGCGGCAGCAGCCGTGACGGCTGCCGACAAGCCTCGTGCCTTGAAGGAACCCGTCGGATTCGTCGACTCATCTTTGATCCACAGTTGCTGCAGATCGAGGCTGTTGGCCAGTCGAGGACAGGAGCGCAGAGGGGTAGACCCTTCCTCCAGTGTGATGGTGGCATCCCCGGGTCGCAGGGGCATCACCTCCCGATAGCGCCACATCCCCCCTTCGCGCCGCCGACTCAGGTCATTACGAGTTACCGTCGCTGATGCGGCGGTAAAATCGTAGCGAGCGAAGAGGGGGGCGCCCACGTCAGACAGATTGTGCAAGCCATCACGGTCATAGCGCGTCCCCGTCCGTGTGCATTCCAGATGAGTGAAGAAGGGGCTCGTCAAGGAATAGGTCCTTTGTCGCTGACGCCGTACAGGCGCTGATCGAAGATGTAAGCTTCCACTGTGGGAGGCACCAGATAACGTATGGGTTGATGGTCGCGCAATCGTTGCCGAACGAGGGTGGAGGAGACCTCGAATAGCGGCGTATCGAGTTGCATGATGCGATCGGCGAAGCGCTCGTGGGTGCTGGTACCCACCTGTCGACGTGCGCCAGCCACGACACGGGCGATGGACAGGATGGCTTCAGGATCGTGCCAGGTACTCAGATCACAGATGTTGTCAGTGCCGATAATGAGGTGCAGATCGGCGTCCTCATGCACCGCTGCCAGTTGGCGCAGCGTATCGATCGTGTATGAAGTCCCGCCGCGATCAATCTCTAGCGAAGATGGTTCCAGGCCGGCGAGTCCGGTAATGGCCAGTTCCACCATCACCCGGCGATGCTGGGCGGGGGTCAGATCTGCAGAGCGCTTGTGCGGTGGATCTGCAGCGGGAATGAACAGGACTCGATCCAGATCAAGCTGCTCGCGCACGCTCTGCGCCAACAGCACATGGCCACAGTGAATCGGATCGAAGGTGCCACCCAGGACACCGAGCCGCTCGCCCACGGGTGCCGCTTACGGTGTGTCCAGCTCTGTCAGCCAGAGCTGGACCTGGTCTCGCAACTTGGCATCCTTTGTATTGTCGAGCACCTGCTGCCAATGTTGCCTGGCTGTTTCGACGCTTCCCTCATCGCGTTCCAGCGTTCCCAGCTGGGCGAGTCCGTGCAAATACCACTCGGTATCTGGAAAGCTCAGCAACAACTGGTCGTAGCTCATGCGGGCGGCTTCCAAATGTCCCTGGCGATGATATAACTGGGCGCCGAGGTATTCCTTGTGAGCCAGACGTTCACGGCTGGTTGTGACGCGCTGTTGGGCGATCTCAATCTTGGGGCTCGTCGGGTAGTCCTCGATGAAACGTCGGAAAGCGGTCAGCGCTTCAAAGGTCTCTGCCTGATCCAACTCTGGGTGGCGTCGCTGTTCGAAGAACGCTTCACCGATCTGAAAAGCTGCCTCACTTGCCCACTCGCTGGACGGATACGTGTCGATGAGTCGCTGGTATTCGAAGACGGAATTGATGTAGTCCTCCATACCGAAATACGACTGTGCCAACTGATACTGGCCGTCAGCGACCAATGCTGAGCCCGGAAAGTTGCTCACGAGGCGCTGGAAATTTTCGATGGCTTCGAGATAGCGCTCTTTGCCCAGTGCTTCGGTCCCCTTGTTGTAGAAGTATTGGGGACCGCGCACTTCAGGTAATTCCTTCCCGGCGCACCCTGCAAAAAGAAGACAGAGCATGCTCAGTAGGAAGATGGAACGTGGTTTCGACAAACGGACGTTAGATAGATGCATTCAGCGATTAGAGAAAAAGAGGTAGATGAGACTGCCGAGCACAGTTGTCACGATGATCGGTTCGGCAAAGCGCTCCCAGGAGCGTTTCTCGAGATTTGTGTCGGCAAACTTGTGGCTCGAATGCTGCAGTGCTTCGAGCTGTCGTCCAGGAATCTGGTCGGCGACGACAGCCTTGGCTTCGCCAACACCGACCAGCTCGCCCTGGTTACTAAAATGTAGTCCAATCGTCACATGGCAACGCCGCTCGACGGTAGCGGACAACAGGCGAGCGCGGCCCGTGATGCCAAGATCTACAATTCGATAGGCCAAGCGCGGCGCATCTTCTGCGACGCCTTCGGTTCGCGTCGTGATGGGAAGTCCGGCAGCCAGAAGTTGTTCGACGAGCAATTGCTCGACGAGCCAGTTCGCGTCGTGCTCATCCTGTGACGCCAACAGCAGAGGGGTCTGCCATCCGTCCTGACCACTCGTGATCTGCACGCGGCTGAGCGCAATGCGAACGGCATCATCCGTCGCCTGGGTCAGCAAATCGAGATTGCTGGCCATCAGCGCGGCGGCGGGTGACGACCAGATGACAAGCCACAAGCACCAGCACAGAATCACGATCCGCTGAACGGTGACTCGCTGGCCAATGAGTCGCTGGCCAATGACCTGTTGAGATACAGTTTCCCTCATGGATCCTCAAGATAACGTAGTTCGCGTCCGGCAGCGCTGACGTATTCACTATTTGAATACGTTTTTATCAGACCGCGATAGGCGGTGATTGCCTGTTCTTTCTGACCCAGAGAGAGGTGACAGCGGGCGATCTTCAATTGCGCGTCGTCATCCTTCTCGGTCTTCGCATAGGCAAGGACCAAATTGAACGCGTCGAGGGCCTGACGAAATTTCCCCATTCCATAGTAACATTCACCGATCCAATACTGGGCGTTGTCCGCCTCCTTGCTCTGCTGCGCCTCGGCGACAATGCGGGCAAAGGGCCTAAGGGCCTCGCCATATCTTCGTTCGCCGTAGTGAGCACGTCCCTGTTGGTACAGAGCCGCCGCATCGAGAGCAGGCGTGACATCCGGTCTGGCCTGAACGGGATGGGTTTCAGTGGCCCTGGTCCACCGACTGCTGAGACCGTCCGAGCGTTCCCCCGCAACCAACATCTCTGCCCGCAGACGAACCAACTCGTCTTCGGCACCACGCAACCGGTCCGCCTGCAATTGCAATCGACGGTGCACGGCTGCCATCTGTTTGCGCAGTGTTTCCTGGTCAGCGCGCAGTGCGTCGTCACTTGTATCGAGCCGCTGTGCCAACTCTGCCTGTCGTGCCGAGCACCCTGCGAAACCGGCCACGGTCAGCAGTAGACCGATACCGATCGCTGCTCGACAGACAAACGTTGCAGTAGAAAGAGACCGATGCAGTTGTTTCATTCGAGCGATGGGCGAAGAGTTTGGCAAACCAAGAAGATGCACAGGTTGTGACGTCGCGGCAAAGGGGTCCTGTCTGCCACTCTATTTGCTATCTGCGCGGAAGACAAGATCCTCCGGAGGGTTGGACGCATAGTCTTCACAGCGGTCGGCATACAGCGCGCAGGGGCCGTCGTCGGGCATCACTTTCAAGGCTTCTTCAAAGCGGGCCTTGGCCTCGGCAAACTCGAATTTGTCGTATAGTTCGAGGCCCTGCTGATACAGACCCAGCATATTGGTCTGACTCTGTGTGATCTCGCCTTTGCGCTCGAGAATCTCGTAGGCCGTCGCAGGTTCTTCTTTGCCCATGACCTGGATGAAATCCAGGCGCCGCCCCTCGACCTGGTCGCTGACCTGCTCATAGATCGCTTCGTTCACCATGATGCCCGTTCCGTAGATCTTCTGCCCAGACTCAAAACGAGCTGCGAGATTCACCGTATCTCCCATCATGGTGTAGTCGGTGCGGGTTCGTGATCCCATGTTGCCGACGACCATTGGCCCGGCTGTGAGTCCAATACGGACATGACAGAAGGAGCGTCCCTGCTGGTCCCAGCGATCGCGCAAGGCCATCAAAGCGGGTGGCAGTGCTTTTTCGCCGTGCCAGCGCTCGCGCAACTGGATCATGGCCCGCTGCTGGTCAATACAAGACATACAGCCGCGCACGGCGTGATCATCGTAGTAGAGCGGCGCCCCGAAGAAGGCGACAATCGCATCACCCTCAAATTTGTCGATCGTACCACCCGCTGCTTCGATGATATCGCACATATCTGATAGATATTCGTTGATGAAACTCACCAACTCCGCAGGGGTCAGACACTCAGAGATCGTGGAGAAAGCGGCGATGTCGGAGAAAAAGGCGGTCATGATACGTTCTTCACCACCCAACTGGCCGATCATGTCTGGATTCGTCATGATCTGATCAACCACGGCAGGGGACAAGTAGTGGCCGAAGGCGCCCTGAACGAACTCCTTCTCCTTCTCCTTGATGATGTAGCCGTAGATAGTCAGCGCCAGGTAGCCGATGACGACCGTCATGAGCGGCGCGACAAATTCGAGCCACAGGCCGGCGTGGGTAAAGCCGAAGAAGGCGATGGCACTGTAGATGACGACGATTCCCATGACCATTCCGGCGCCGGCGAGTACGCGCAGTCGTGGGACGACCAATGACAGCAAAAGGCCGAGGGTGATCATCAGCACCGCATCGGTCCAGGCAGGCATCCGCTCGATGAAGATTCCCTCGAGAATCGTATTCATGACATTCGGATAGATGCCGACCATGGGGTAGCTGCCCTGGACGGGCGTGACATTGAGATCTGTCGTGCCCGGTGCGGTCAACCCATAGAACAGGATCTTGCCTTCCACGTCCTCGGGGCTGACAAAGGCCGACACACCATTGCGTGGCTGATACTTCTGGTATGGATAGAAGTACAGAGGCCGAGCAGCGTCGGGCAGGACTCCATCCACGAGCATGGATCGAACGTAGTATTCACTTTGGCTGACCTCACCCTCCTCTTCCTCGGCCAATGCGGACAGCAAGTCCTGTGATGTCAAGGTTGGGTCCTGCGCAAGCAGATCGGCGACGATATTTGTGCGTCGCACCTTGTCGAAGATCAGAGACAGTGTTTCCGTGGGCTCAGAGATGCCCTTTTTCTTCCAGAAATCTGCTGCCGTTAGTCCCTCCGTCGACTCAATGGCACTCTCCATCTCCGTCGACGCCAGGTAAGCACGCAGTACGGTGAGCAGAAGATCCCGGTCGGTGTAACCGGCCCCCGTGAGGTTGCCGAGTAGCTTGCGGGGATTGCGCAGAGACGCATCCGCATCGACACGTGATTTCATGTCATCGAGAAGTGCTTGGCGATCCTGGCGCCATGCTGCTTCTCTGAGCGTGTAGTGCGGGTAGTGGGTGAATGTATTCTCCCAGCGCCCGGCCCAATTGACATTCATGTTGCCATATCGGTCGATGGGGATCTTTACATCTTCGACACCACCATCCAGCAACTGCGCATTCGGCAGCAGGATATGATTGCCCGGATCGATGATGACCTGCTGCATGGGCACCTGCAGCACATCCGCCGTCATCTTCAGCGCCAGAGAGGGGAACAGCACATCCTCGTAGCGATACACGAGAGGGAAGCGGCGTCTTGCTCCATCCACGTCCGGTACAGTTTGGGCGTAGGCGAACCCACGTGAGGCCTCACGTAGAGAGCGGAGGGGAGGGTCGAAATCGTAGCCCCGCCAAATCGTATTGGTCGCTCCGTCGGCCAGCACCGGTGACTGCTCGCCGATGGTGGCAAGAGCCTTTTTCTTGTCGGGGCTGAGTGGAACCAGGTGCTGCTGGATCTCCTGGATACTGAGTTCGTCATGGGGAACGACGATTGTCTGTCCCAAATAGACATTGCCTGCATCGACGATGGTCTGACGAAAGAGCTCATCGTGATCGGACTTGGCCAGTAGATCCGAGATCGTCGCCTCATCGATCCGATCAAGTGCGCGGATCTGCTTGGCAGAGACCAAATTTGTCGAGGGTTCGACAAAAAACACATCGAAGCCGACGAGTCGGGCTCCATAGTCATGCAATACACGCACGACGTCTGTGTATTTGTTCCGTGTCCAGTCCTGATAGCGACCTTCCGCCTCAATGCTCTCCAGATCGATATCGATCGTGCCCAGATGCCGGTTCATCGTTGGCGGTCCGAAGACCGAGTTGCGCACATTAAAACGCGAGTCGTAGGTGACCAGTTCAGCGCGCTCGTAGATCTCTGTCAGAGAGAACAGGAAGACGAGGAGTCCCACAAGAGGGCCTAGGACAAGCTCAATGCGATGTTCGCTTGTGTTGGTATCCGCCATGGTGATCGGGGTCCTGGGGCCCTGGAACAATCGGAGGGTGGTTGGGTCTGGCAGAATATAGAAAAAGGAGGAGCGGCGTGGGCCACTCCTCCTTCATTTCGTGTACTCCAGCGAACTGTCGCTGGGCCAACTCAAATATCCGCCCTAGGCGGATGGCTACTGCGTCGTCAGACGATCCAGTTCTGTTCTCGCCTTCTTCGCCCACGTTGTATTGGCATGATTCTGCGTGACCTGGCCGTAGAAGCTTTTCGCGTCAGCGATACGACCTAGTTTTTCATAACACTGGGCAATGAAAAACTTCTGCATCGGCGCATTCTCGCCCTTGGGGGCCGCAGTCAGTGCCTTGCGCAAGGTATCGATCGCCTTGCTTAGCTTGTCCTGGCTCGGGTAGCGCTTGGCGCCCTTGTAGTAGAGTCGATCAAGGATGGAATCCTCAGCCTCGGCGCCACGCACACCGGCGACGGTGACCGTCTCCTGCAGCTTGTGCTCCTCTTCCTTGACCATGTCGTCGACTTGGGTCCAGATCGTATTCAGCCACTCGTCGTCGACATCCTCGTCTGCTCCAGCGTCTTGTGCCGAGGTCGCCGCAGCTGCTTCCTCTTGTTGGGCCAGGGCGGGCATTGTCAAAAAAGCTGCCATCAGAACCATGGCCAGAATTCTCAAGGTCGTGTTCATGGTGCTTCCTCCTGCTCCAAGGGCGTGCCCTGTGGAGTCGTGGTCAATTGACCGGTCGGTTTTTTTAAGCTGCCAACGACACTTCTAAGTATTGCGATCTATACACTATCTAGAAGATCGGCATCCAGAGACCGAATAAGTATGACGTAGATCACGTCTACGGGACCGTTTATGGCCCCAGGTCGAGATAACCCTCATAAGTGGGTTCCATGTCGACTACCTGCTGATAGAGGACGGCCGCCTCATGGCGACGACCCTGAAGATGTCGAACGATGGCCATATTCATACGATAGCCGGCCCGATCAGGATCAAACGACTCGGCGTGCTCAAACATGGCAAAGGCCTCATCGTGGCGCGCCAGGCGGGTCAACACGACACCGCGAGCGTTGAAGATGTCGGCGTCGACTGAGCCGGCCTTGATGGCTCGGTTCAAACGTTCCAGTGCCTTGGCCCACAGCGCCTGCTGCATATAGCCAGTGGCAATCCGGTAGCTCTCTTGTGTCGTCTCCGTTGCGGCAAGGAAATCGTAGAGTCCTTCGTAGGTCTCGTCTTCAGCCACAACCTGGCGATAGATCACGTCTGCTGTCTGGAAGTCTCCAAGCAGGTGATGTGCGAGAGCGACATTGATGCGGAAGCCAGCGCGATCCGGCTCGAACTCTGATGCACGCTCAAAGGCACTCAAGGCCTCGGCCGCTTGCCCCTGTCGAGCGTGAACGACGCCGGCGGCATTGAGTGCATCCGCATACTGCGGATCCGCACCGATGGCCAACTCGAACTGCTCTGCCGCCTGCTCAAGTCGCAGTTGCCTCAGGTAGCTGGCACCAATCTCATAGTATTCAGCCGCGTCACCTACACCAGAAAGGAAGTCGAACAATTCGCCATATGTACCGTCCAGAGCAACGACTTCTTCGAAAAAGATGTCCGCCTGCTCGCGCTCACCCATCAGATAGTAGGTGAGGGCGATATTCATCCGCACACCATTGTCTTCCGTATGGGTGAGCGACTCGCGATAGTGATCCATGGCGCTCTCGTAGTCGCCACGTCGCGTGTTGATGACCCCCAGCGCATTGAGTGCGTCCGCCTGCTCAGGTTCCATCCCGAGGGAACGCTCAAACATCGCCGTCGCCTTGTCGAGATGATTGGCGCGCAGATAGGCGACACCTGCGTCATAGGCGCCCTGTGGCGTATCGAGAGATGTCACCGAACCGAGGGCAATTTCGTCTGTGCGTCGATCGAAGAAGTCCAGATCGCGCATCATCAGACTGTCCATGACCGCGACACCAGGCAACTCGACGTCCACAGCAGGCAGCACGGCTGACTTGTATATCTGCATCCACTTCTGCACGTAGACCTGGTTGATCATGCCCCGTGGCTCGAGGCGTTTGTATTCGCCCACGCCCGTGCGCCATGCGTCACTGAAGGAGAAGCCCACCATCGTCGTTTCTACCGGAATCCAGATACGACCTTCCCATTCGACATACTCCGCCGAACTGGTGAAATGGTCTTCTGCCGCATCCGGGTGAATGCCGGTATCAAACATCAGGTAGATATGGCCCCTGCCGGGCTCATTGGCCTCGAGAAAGGCCGTATCGATGGACAGATTCTCTAAAAGCGATGCGTAGAGGACGGTCAGATCGTCACAATCGCCGATCTTGGTGTCGACACCCTCGGGTTTGGCCAGCATCTCGCTGGGATACTGTACTGTGTCAAAGATCGTGCGGTCGTCGGAAATGCTGGCAAAGGGTGTTTTCTGATCCGCCTGATAGGTGAATCGGTACACGCCGAGGGCATCGTAGAGGATGGCCGCCTTGCCCATATTCGAATGATTGAAGCGGCCAGAGAGAATGTCATCGTATCTGGCGACCAAACCACGAGAGAATCCGGCCACGGCCAGATCTGCGGGTGTGACGAAGGCCGCAGCCATGCCTGGCACATTCCAGCTGAGCTTGCCCTTGCCAGCTACGTAGACGCGCTCAAGCTGCTTTTCGAGTCGTTGCTCACGTCGATTGCGCTGGTAGGTTACCGAGACGATGGGCGTGACGAAGTTGTCGTAGTAGGCGTCTGGCTCGTTGAACAGATCCGGATCGAAGGTCACAGAGAACGCATACTTCTCCGTGCTCTGCGGTGGCAGAGTGAGGCGCTCTGTATGCTCGATACTCATCGTCCGTGGTAGCATAAGACCGACGGTGACCTCAATCGGCCGCGGCGATGAATTGGAGAGGACGACATCGAAGAAGTCCGCTTCCTGGTAGTGCGGATAGAGCGAGCGGAAGATCGGATTGGGACGTACTGTCGCGTCCTTGATCTCGACGACCTTCGAATTGTAGGCCAGCGACAGGGACGTATAGTGGGTAGCATCGAGAATCGGATGCTGCTCGTAAGCATAGTCCAGGGTCGCAAAGCGGTACTTCACGCCAAAACCAACGGAGGGAGTTGTCGCGTCGCCGCGACTCTCCGGTGTGTCGAGTTGCGTGCGTACGCCGGCCCGCAACGCCAACTGCCCGTGGATCCAGTATTCAGCGCCAAATCGCAAGTGGTCGTCCACATCGGCAGCGATGGTGAGTCCCTCGATCGGCTTGTGGGCGAGTCCGACACGCCAGCGGGAGTCGAAGATCTGCTCGCTGATCCCACCATCGTGCTCGACGGACGTGCCGCCGATATCCTGCACGGCAATGCCCAGACGAACGCCATGTGGGAGTGGCGCCAGCAAGCCTACGTCAAAGCCAAGACCCGAGGCAGACATGACGGACCGACCATCGAGGTCGGCATCCTGGGTGACATACTTCAGCGTGCCACCGATGGCTGTGTTGCCGATGTATGGCTTCAGGGCAGCGATGTTGTTGCGATAGCCGTAGGCGAGGCTCATCAAATTGTGTCCGGAATTCAGGCCCAGACTACCACTTGCATCATCGAAACCCCGATAGAACCAGTCCAACCCGACTGCATGCGCATCGGTAATTGGCAGAACGTAGCCCAAATATGATTCGTTCAGTCCCAGACCATAACGATCGGTATAGCCACCGAGGACCTCCTGACGCTGCAACGTGGCAATCGCCGCTGGATTCCAGCGAATCGTACTCGCATCAGAGCCGACCGCCGAAAAGGCGCCACCCATGCCAAGTGCTCGTACGCCCACATCTGTCTGTCGGGTGGCGGCACCCGAAGCTGGCTGCGCACCCAAACAGGTGCACATCGTCAACGCCCAGGCGGCACCCTTCAAGGATCGTATTGTGTCGAAGCTACGGGTCATTCGTCGAAGACTTCCTCATCGATGATCACGATCTCGCCACCAACGAACACGCCTGTCGTGATTGGCACATCGTTCCCCGGAAACCGCACTTGCACATTGTAGGGCCCCGCTGGGGCGCCGAAGATGATCTCAGTAGCTGCTCCGGTGACACCTTCGCTCTCGACGGTGCGTACACGAGCTGTCCGAGGCAGAATCTGCTGATAAGCAACTGTGTCATTGCTGGCCGCATCGATCAAGCGAACCTGCGCACCAATGGCGGCCAGATTGGTGCCATTGGCAGTCGGGCCCTTACCCCGTACGAGCACACGCAGGAACGTGTCGGCACTGCGATCGTTGCGGAACAGTCGATTGCCCGGTCCCCAGGGCCCAAAGCCGTTGGTCGCATAGAGGTCGGGTGTGCCGTTGTTGTCGAAGTCGGCCCAGCCGGCCGACAACTGCGCTGAGTCGGACGTCGGCAGACCCGCAGAAGAGGTCGAATCTGCAAAGACACCAGTCGCATTGCCCGCAAACAGCAGGTCAGGTTGGAACTGCTCATCGCCACCACTGGCCAGATATAGGTCGAGGTAGCCATCGCCATTGTAGTCTGCCCACGCAGCTGCGGTCGTGAGCCATCCGGAACCACTCTGTCTGACACCGGCTGCGGCGGCAATGTTGACGAATTTAGTGCCGCCATCGTTCCGATAGAGGGCATTGGCACCCACATTGGCGACGAATACGTCGAGATCGCCGTCGTTGTCGTAGTCGGCCCAGGCGCCCGCTTGGCCGATCTGCGTGTTGTCGACACTGAGGGCACAGCCGATTTCAGTGAAGGGGCCCGAGTCTGACAGATCGTTCCGATACATCGCGTTCTCCTGATCGCGATTTACGACATACAGATCGAGATCGCCGTCATTATCGATATCGACCCAGTCAAACCCGGCTGTGTCACGCCGATCACCTGCGCCGAGGTCGTCCACTCGATCAAAGGTGCCATCACCCCGACTCATGTACAGTTCGTTGTCGTGGTAGAACTTGCCGATGTAGAGGTCGAGCCAGCCATCGTTGTCGGCATCGCCAAAGGCCGCGGAGGTCTCACTGCCGGCTTTGATGAGATTCACCAACTGCTGACTTCGTCCCACCTCGATGAAGGAACTGCCACTTGATTGGCTCTGGTAGAGGTAGTCCTGGTCAAAGAAATCCACCACATAAAGATCAAGGTCGCCGTCGTTGTCGTAGTCGGCCCAGGTCGCTGAGATACTGTTTTTGTCATTGTCGACACCGAGACTCGCGGCCACGTCAGCAAAGGTTGAATTGCCCGCATTGTTCAGCAATTTGTTCGCCGGCACCGACACGGCGGTCGCCCAATTGACGACGTAGAGGTCCAGGTCGCCGTCCGCGTCGTAATCTCCCCACGAGAAGCCAGGGCTATAGAACCCCGTATTGGCGCTACCACTCGCATTGGACACGTCTGTGAAGGCCTGAGCCTGTGGTGAGGTTGTCATGAGTAAGCTGCCCGCTGCCACCCAAGCACAGATCTGGCGCACGGATGGGCGGGCAGGTGCATGGCGAGTGTTTCTAACGAACAACGGCGACCACCTTTTCCGCTTGTGTGTCACCGGCAGTGACGACGACGACGTATAATCCACTGGCCACGATGTCTGCATCATCATCGCGTCCGTCCCAGACGAGGGTATTGCGTCCCGGTGCCATGGCTCGGTCACGCGCCAACACTCGTTCGACGCGGCCGCTGACATTGAACACCCGCACCGTTACGTCTGCCGGGTTGCTCAGGGCAAAGCTGATATCGGTCCGATCGCGAAGTTGGCCGCCAGCTGGCGCAAAGGCTCGTGGCTGGCAATCCACCTCTGCTACTGCGGCGACACCCAGGTCAGCCGCTGAATCTTCAAAGATGCCAAAGGTCCCCAAGGAGGTGATCGTCGTCGTGACCCTTGCGGCCTGCTGATCGACTGTGCCTCCTACACGCAACCAGGCGCCATCACTGCCAAGGGCAAATACACCCAGTGCCGCTGCATCGGCACCGGCAAGATCGGACACATCGTAGCCGATGGTCAGGGTTGCGGGTTTGCGCAGCGCGGCGCCTGTGGCGTCAAGACGAAAAGCAGGGCCTACCGGTGTCTGCAGTGTGGCCACCGGTCGACCTGCTGCTGCGTCGTCGCGAATTCGTGAGATGGCGATTTCGCCATCGCTGCCTGACAGGGCATTGGGCGGCAGATAGAGTCGAACACTGCCATCGGCATTCTGGATTGTGCCACCATCGCTGATGCTGGCCAAACGGGAGGCCGTAGAAAAGCGCCACGAGAAGCCACCCTCGGCCAAGGGCCCAAGTGTGCGGCGT
>Ga0115002_10006208_pt1 | contig 13840 bp, 10 predicted proteins | sample ArcticOcean_MG_C_8_FD_89576 | JGI IMG/M metagenome (GOLD analysis project Ga0115002, IMG submission 89576) | Marine microbial communities from western Arctic Ocean - ArcticOcean_MG_CB11_86 | ecosystem: Environmental > Aquatic > Marine > Oceanic | place: Arctic Ocean: Canada Basin | collected... | reverse complement strand
ACGAGTCTCTCCGTGGCTGAGCGTCGCGCCATGATCGAGCCGCAGGATGCGCAGCTGAGTGTGCGCTCGAGTTTCTACTACCAGGCAGAGGCGCCGGTCCGCTGACCCTGGAGGTGATGCAGGCGATCTACCTTGCCCCGCTACCTTGGTGCGACACCGCCATACCCCGTGGCCTCTATAGACCCTGCCGCCTCTGAGGCGACCTCCAGCATCTACGGCTCGACCGTGAAGAGCTGCGCGTTGCCCTTCTTGCCGACGACGGTCAATGCGCCCATGTGCCGCAGGCTGTAGGTCATCTTCCCTGCCAGCGCCATCCGCAGCCCCGTCGCTTTGGCCAGCTCACGATTCGTGAAGGGGCGGGGCAGCAAATCCTCGTCAGGAAGAAATTCGAGAAAATCCGCCGCCTTGGTGAAACGTCGGCGATCGACAACTTCCACGAGCCGCCGATCGTAGGCCCGCCATTCGGGGTGTCGCCAGGATCCCTTGCCATCGTAGCAGCGCACATCCTCTTCCTGAATTAGCAAAACTTCTACGGCGAATGTATCACGCTCCATGAGATGTGGGATACTCACCATCTCCTTGAACACGTCCTCCACGCGACCGCGTTTTGGTGACTTGCGACGGCCGAAGGGTTCACCTTCGGCGTCGACTTTCACGATCCACTTCTCTGTCGCGATCGGATGCACCAGACGAACTCGCCGAGTTTGCGTCAGCTCGCCGAGCTTTCGCTTCAACGGTGCGAAACTGCGCGTCTGGATCTCGACAAGCAGATCGTCGTGGCGGACGATGTCGACGACATAGCCGTCCACCTTTTTCTCCAGATGATCTTTGGGCCCGGCATACCAGGCTTTCACCGACGCATGCAGAGATTTCTCCTGCAGCACACCGATGTGTGACTGGGTCACAGTGTTGACTCTCCGTCATCCCGGATGACCCCTCCGGGCAGGGTGAGGAGCCGATGCCTTATGGCATCGCGGCGGGGAGCCGACAAGACAACGGCAGGCGGGGAAGCCTGCCTAATAATTCATGGAAGACACAACCTATTCGGGATGCTGCTTAAGAAGGACGAACCGGCAAAATCGATGTGAAGGTGGAACCCACGCCCTGTTCGCTCTTCACGTCAATCGACCCACCGTGATCTTCCATGATCTGGAAGCAGTTCGACAGGCCCAGACCGGCACCCACACCGACCCCCTTGGTGGTAAAGCCCGGATCAAAGATTTGTCGTTCCAGGGCCATCGATTGCCTGCTGGGCACTGTTCAGAATATTGAAAAATACCTGCTTCAAGCGGCCGGGATAGCACGTCACCGGCGGAATATCCCCATAATTCCGCTCCAACTCAACACGATTCTTCGTGCCTTGATGAATCAGCGTCAGTGAATCATCGATGACTTTCAGTACCCGGTGAAGGGCCCTGCAAGAATACCGACCTGGATACCAGCAAGAACACCGGGCCAGATCAGCGACGGCGTGAAGCGTGAGGGCGAACATACTGTGCTGCAGTGACCTTCACAAACCTCGGATGCCGCTGTTTGATGCGCTAGACCAGTGTGTGGTGGCAGGCTGTCACGGAACATTAATACGTAGAGGAAAAGGATGGTGACATGGGTGACGGCCCCGTGGGCAAGGCTGACGTGAGTGATCCGAGAATCACCCACAACAACCAGAGGCCGATAGAAAGCAGAATCCCCCAGCGTGGATCACGCTCGGTCATGACGGCAAGCCCCACACCGAGTACGATCGCCTGCCAGAAATCAAACAGGTCCAGGCCCACCAGGATCTGACCGGTGATGTCATTGCGTTCGTCCGGGGCCAGCAGGGACGCCGGGCCAAAGGCGACATTGGTTGCCCCCAGCCGCTGGCAGAGAGACAACAGCAACCACCGTGGAATCATCATCATCGAGGCGTAGCCCTTCACGGCCAGCATCTGGCGCAGCGTCACTTCGCGGCGCAGAAACCACCGACAGCAAGACACCAGCGCCAGGGCACCGGCTGCAAGACTGGCAAGGGAATTGACCAGTGGCAGCGAAAACCACACGTGCGAACGCCACGTAGCCATGTGATCGCGCGCCGTCTGACGCTGAACTTCCGACAGCGTCTCCCAGTTCGTCAGATCCTGCGGATCAGCAAGGATCAAGGAATTGTGCAGCGCCCAGAAAGCTGCTGCCAACAGCGTCGGCACAAGCCAGTCATACCACTCACCACCATTCGCCCGCATCGCTCTGTACACCCGCTCCGGCGCGCGATAGATATCAACCAGGCGGGATGCCAGGGTGCTGGCAGGTATGGATTCGTCGGATGACAAGGCAAACCTCTGCGTACTTGGGGAAAGGGTGTTACAGATTGTAGTGGGTGCTCAAGCGGTGAGCAACGGCGCCGTATTAGCGACTCGCCTTCATCAGACGTTCCAGTGGTTCCCCCGTAATCTGCGTCGCCAGTTGGCCCGCCACCTCGCAGATCTTCGCTGCGTCCTCGCCTTCGTCTTTCGTCACATCTGCCACACGAAGGAGTCCAGGCGTGATCACAGGCAGGGGGACCCCAGGCAGCACCTGTCCGATCGCATGTCATCCCATCCACCGAATGTGTTCCAGAAGTTCTTCGTAGTTATCGACATCATTCAACCGCACCAACACCATCGCCAGATGTACAGGCGACACAGGACCACTCGTCCCTGTGTGGTAGGGTTCCGGCAGCACCTCCACGATCGACGCTACACGCGGCACCATCTCTGCCATGACCGCATCTTCCAGAGCACCGTCGATCTGTTCTTCCGAAATGTCGCTGCCCTCTCCAAGGGCTGCCGTCACCGATCGACCAGTAGTCGTAGCCATTGTTGAAGGCGATCTCGAGGACTTTTTCGGGTAGATAGATCGTGCGACGTGTCAGTCCCGCATGTACGGCGCCAGTTGCGAACATTCTGGAACGCAAGCATTCCCTGACCGGTCACGAGGGTGACGGAGCTATCGCGGGCCAGCAAAGCATCGAGGAAATACTCAGGCAGCTGGCGAACGGCACTGTAGAAGAATTTGACCGTGTCATGGCCGGCGTGAAACCGACGCAACGTCTGATCCGGCAGCATCACCCCATCACGCAGCCGATTCTGGCGCGCAAAGATGATGGTCTTCGATGCCGCTGCGATGGAGTGATTGATCTCGTCGTGAGTGAGTGGGCCTTCTTGCACAGCCTTTAGATACCCTTGGTCAATCCGGATCAGGCCACGGCTGCAGAAGTTCGCACTGTGCCTTGGTCAGTCGCTGCCGTGTCGCCTCGGTCACGTGCTGCCGCTCATCCATGGTGGAGATATTCTGCGACATCATCCAATAAGGCCCGTAGCCCACGTGAATCGTCTTGCGCACCGTATCGGAGTGATTCGTGCGTCCGCCGTGTCGCAGCGCTTCCGTAAAGAAGATCGCATCCCCCGCCTTCACCTCGAGGCTGACCGTGCCGGGTTCGGTGTCGGGATCATTCCCATAAGGAGGAGGGAGATTCACCTTGTGGGTGCCTGGAATGACCGTAAAGGCGCCGCCGTCGTGATCGTTGTCGTGGATGAAGTAGATCATGCGCACCATCATGCAGTCGATGCGGCCCTTTGTGAAGCGGTAGCGATACTTATGATCCTCGCCGCGCGCACCCCCGTGATGAGGACTCGAGTTGCCACGATACCGCACGCGGATCTCAGAATTGTTGATCGTCGGACGCGACATCACGATCCCACCCACGTAGTCCATCGTGCGCTCATGATCGAGGAGCAGATCAAATGCCGGATCTGCATTCCAGAAGTCCTCGATGATGAGAGTCTTGCCCTCTTCGCGAGCACCCTGCACGTGATAGCCGTGCTCAGGATCCGCGTGATAGTCTGCACCCCAGGGCGATTTCTTGCGTGGTGGCTTGTCGACATTCGCTGCAGCGTGCTCTTCGACCCAGTCAACAGCGGTGCGCAGCGACGCGACCTGACTGGGATCGAGCATGTTGTCGATGACGATGTAGCCAACGCGGTCAAATTCGTAGAGCTCTTCTTCGGTCATTTCACTTCCCATCCCAGCAAACGTGCAAGATTTCCACCCTTCACCTTGTTTCGATCAGCCTCTGAGAAGGCCTCCATGTGGGCGTCCACGATCTTTGGTGTGCCCGATCCCCAAACCATTCGTTGCGGGCCAAAGGCATCGATCACACGGCGGGTGAAAGCAATCGCACTCTCATAGAGCGGTCCATCTTTGGCAAAGTGTCCGACGCCGGACAGTTTCATATAAACATTGTCGAAATGAGCGAGGTCGAGCACGTGCGCAAATTCCACAGCGTTGCCCATATATGGCTCCGCCAGATGATCGATGAGCACCACTGAATCCAGAATGTCACGCAACACGCCCGCAACCTGCTCGGCATAGTCGGGGCCAATGTGGAGTTCGATGATCAGACCGAGATCCACTGCCTTCGACCATAAGGCGCGGACACCCTTTTCATCAAAATCGTGAAGGTATTGTTCTTTGCCACGATGGGCGTGAAAACGTGTTGAGATGAGACGCGGCTCGCTGGCGACCAATTCCCCCAGACGCTGCGGCGCGTCATCGTCGGATGGATACAGCAGTGTGGTACCCACAAAGCGCTCCGGTTCACGCTCAAGGCAGTCCAGAATCAGGCGGTGATCATTGCCATAGGGTTCCGGATGCACCAACACGGCGCGATCAATCCCCTCTGCCGCCATGTGCTCCATGTAGTGGGCAAGGGGATCTGCAGGTTTATCCGACAGATTGGGCCGATAGGATGCACGCTCGTGAAGGGGGAAGCGTTCCTCGTCGGGATGAAAGATGTGCTGATTCCACTCGATGATCATTTGAATTCCTCGATCATTTGAATTTGATCCTGCGCCGCATGGTAGGTGCTGCTCGCTGCCCCTGCAAGGGATCAGGGATAGCCATCCAACCGAAGTTCGCCCCTCCCGGTACAGAGCACGACCGACGACGTGGCCGGCAGCTTCGCAGGCACGGTCAACGTGAACTCAGCGCCCTCACCGAGACGGCTTTCCAACTCGAAGTCGCCACCGAGCCGGTGCGCAAAATTCCTCGTGCGAACGCGGTGCCCCCCAGACATCCACTCTAATCACAGACTCGACATCACTGCCACTCGGTTGCTCGAGCAACTCCTGCAACCCCGGGAGCAGCTGGACGACGGGCATGCCCACAGGCTTCGGGACCTGCTTGCTGCGCAGCAGCGAACTCGCCGGCGCATTCAGATCGACGAGTCGTGCCTTCTCGTCGAGGACAAACAGACTGTCACGCATGCGCTCGACGGCGATGTCCAGCGCCAGTGAGCGTACATCGAGCAGACGAAATCGATACAATCCCCAGCCCAACGACAGCAACACCACACATCACAACAATACAGCCACAGGGCACCCGGCCGTGCACGGCGCTGCCAGATATAGGCAGTCAGCACCACCGAGATCGGGGGACAGGCTCAACGACTCAATGAGAAATGGGACAGAGAAACGGGACCGTTCGATGACAAACGGATAGAGTAGACTAGGTCGGTGGTTGTGGCCTTGGGAGCAAGCTGGTATTGTAGAGAAGCATCCCAGCGCGGAGGCCCTTATAGATACATGTTCCCTATCCACTTTTCCGAACAGACTTCATGTCGCGGAACCTGATCGCCCTGCAGAATAAGTTCCTCGGTGAGGGACAGACGGTGTATGATGCCCTGGCACGGATCCACGCCGAAAAGGGCCACATTGAGCACGCCGACATCCTGGCTCTTGCCCGTGAGCACAACCTGCCACCGGCCCACGTGCGCGCCACGGCCGAGTTCTACGACGAACTGTCGCAGACGGCCCCCGCCCAGCGCACCCTGAAAATCTGCAATGGAGAAGCCTGCCGGGCCGCCGGTTGTGACGCGCTGATTGAGCGCTGCGAAACCGATCTCGCTGTAACGGCAGGGGAAGTTTCCGCTGACGGCGTCCGTCTCGAGCATGTTGCCTGCCTCGGTTACTGTGGCCAGGGCCCCAATGCGCTGATCGACGATCTGCCCGTCTCTCTGGCCAAGCCCGCCGACGCCGACATCGCCCTCGCCTATGCAGCGACGGGCGCGGCCCACGGCCTCGAAGAACCAACCAACGCCATCTACCGCCCTGAAGGTGACGCCCCCTGCGTCGTGCTGCGCAACGCCGACAAGCCGGTAGTCACTCTGGCTGACGCGCAGGCTGCAGGCGTTTACGGCGCGCTGCAGAAAGCCGTCACCACACTGCAGCCGCAGCAAGTCATCGACGAGATCAAGGCGAGCCAGTTACGGGGGCGCGGTGGTGCCGGTTTCCCCACGGGCATCAAACTGCAGACCGTCCGTGACAGTGAGGCACCCGACGGCTCCGGTCGTCGTTTCGTCGTCGTCAATTTCGACGAAGGCGATGCAGGATCCTACATCGACAAAGAATTGATCGAAACGGATCCGCATTCGCAGATCGAGGGCATTCTCCTCGCCGCCTATGCCACGGGGGCCCGTGAGGCCATCGTCTATGCACGCTACGAATATCCATGCGCGCGCCGCATTCTTGCAGCAGCCGTAGAGGAAGCGCAGCAAGCGGGGATCATCGCTGCCCCCCTCTTCGGCAGTGACTTCGAGTGCACGATCACCGTCGTGCGCGGCCAGGGTGCCTACATCTGCGGTGAGGAAACGTCCCTGCTTCGGTCGCTGGAAGGAGTGCCTGCCCTGGTCAGTGTGCGTCCGCCCTTTCCGGCCCAGGAAGGACTGTGGCGCTGTCCGACGGCCGTCAACAATGTCGAGACCATTCACACTCTGCCGTGGATCATCGAACATGGTGCGGAAGCCTACGCCGCCCTCGGTCACGAAAAATCACGCGGCACCAAGGCAATCAGTCTGAATCATCGCGTCGCCAAACCCGGCGTCTACGAGATCGAACTCGGCATGACCCTGCGGCAGATCATCTTCGACCTCGCCGGGGGCATGGCCAGCGGTCAGACACTGAAAGCCGTGCAGGTCGGCGGCCCACTCGGCGGTCTACTGCCCGAGTCGCTCCTCGACACGCCGCTCGATTTCGAAGCCATGGCCGCGCAGGGTGCCATCCTCGGCCACGGCGGCATCGTCGTGTATTCGCAGGACGATGATCTGGTGAAGATCGGTCGCGGCCTGATGCACTTCTGCGCCGTCGAGAGCTGTGGCAAGTGCTTCCCCTGCCGCATCGGCGCCGTGCGTGGTACCGAACTCTTCGACCAGATGATCGAAACAGGTGTCACCGATGACCGCCTACATTTGCTCGGCGAATTATGCGAAACCATGAAGTATGGATCGCTCTGCGCCATGGGTGGCATGACACCAGCACCCATCGAAAGTTTGGTAGAGCACTTTCCCGAAGAACTCGATAGGTACCGCAAGCAACCGCTACCGCAAGCAACCGCTACCGCCAGCGGCACAGACTGAGGAACCCATGACGATCATCGTGAAGCCGACCCTGACGGAGAGTCTGCAGCAGGATCGCCGCAGTCGTGCCGAATCAGGGGCCACCGTCGAGACACGACGCCAGGATGAACCGCAGCCGCAGCCGACGCTGCATGCCACCGTCGATGGCATCCCCATCGACGTCGCTCCGGGTGCCACCGTCCTCGATGCCATTCGCGCCCTCGGCAAATCGGTACCAACTCTCTGCTATTCTGATCGCATGAAGCCCTACGGCGCCTGCCGCACCTGCCTGGTTGAACATGAAGGACGCAAACCGGTCGCCTCCTGTCATACACCGGTCACCGATGGCTCCGCCTACAAGACGGCAACGCCGCTGCTGACGCGATTGCGCAAGAACATCACCGAGCTGATCGTCTCCGATCACCCACTGGAGTGTCTCGACTGCACAGCCAATGGTCGCTGCGAATTGCAGAGTCTGGCACAACAGGTTGGCCTGCGGACGCCGCGCTACGAGAATCCCCGCACGCACAATCCCGTGCAGGACAACTCGCACCCCTTCATCAAACTTGAGATGGACAAGTGCATCGGCTGCGCTCGTTGTGTGCGTGCCTGTGATGAAGTGCAGGGATCCTTCGTCCTGCAGATGTCCGGTCGTGGGTACGACACACGCGTCATCGCCGGCAACGACACAGGTTTCGAAGAGGCTGATTGTGTCAGCTGTGGCCAGTGTGCCTTCGAGTGTCCCGTCGCCGCCTTAGAAGAACCCGGCACACGTGATCACGGCCTGCCCGACGACATCGTCACCACCACCTGTTCCTACTGCGGTGTCGGTTGCAGCCTCGACGTGCATGTGAAGGATGGTGAGACCATCCGTATCACGCCGTCGAAAGAAGGCTCAGCCAATCTTGGTCACACCTGTGTGAAGGGTCGCTTCGCCCATCAATTCGCCCACTCCGACGATCGCCTGCGCACACCGCTGATCAAGGAGAATGGCGAATTCCGCGAAGCCAGCTGGGATGAGGCCTTCGATCTCGTGTCGTCCAAACTCGGCGGCATCGTGCGTGAACATGGACCGGATGCGGCAGCCATGATCAGCTCCTCGCGCTGCACCAATGAAGAGAACTACCTGATGCAGAAGTTCGCCCGCGTCGCCTTGGGCACGAACTCCATCGACAACTGTTCCCGTGTCTGCCACTCGCCCTCTGCCTACGCCTTGGGCCAGGCACTGGGCACCGGTGCGGGCACCAACAGTTTCCAGGATGTCTTTCACTCTGACGTGTTGATGATCGTCGGCGCCAATCCAACAGAGGCACACCCCGTCTTTGGTGCTCGCATCAAACAAGCTGTGCTTAGTGGCGCCAAACTCATCGTCCTCGATCCACGCAACACCGAACTGGCGCGTTTGGCCGATGTGCACATCCCCTTGCGACCCGGTTCGAATGTGGCTGTCATCAATGCCCTGCAACACGTCTTGCTCGAACGCGGTCACGTAGATACGGACTTCATCGCACGCTGTGCCGAGGGACTCGACGAGGTCGAGAACACCGTCGCCGCGTGCACCCCCGAGTGGGCCGCCGAGATCGCCCACGTTGATGCGCAGCTGATTCGCGACGCCGCCACCGTCTATGCCGCAGGGTCAGCCTGCCAGATCCTGTGGGGACTCGGCGTCACCGAGGCGGGTCACGGCTCCAATGCCGTCTTCGGCCTCATCAACATGGCCGTCATGACGGGCAACATCGGACGACCCGGTGCCGGCACCTGTCCCATTCGCGGCCAGAACAACGTGCAGGGCGCTTCCGACGTCGGTGCCTTGCCAAATGTTTTCTCCGACTACCGCCCCGTCACCGATCCGGAAGCTCGAGCCGAACATGCCGTGACGTGGGGAGTCGAACCACCGGATAATGTCGGTCTGCGCATTCCGGACATGTTCGACGCTGCCCACGCAGGCACATTGAAGGCGATGTATATCCTCGCCGAAGACGTCGCCCAATCTGATCCGGACACGACCCATGTCGTCGGTGCCCTCGAAAAACTAGATTTCCTCGTCGTGCAGGAAATCTTCATGAATCCAACGGCCGAGTTGGCCGACGTTGTCCTGCCAGGCACGACCTTTTTGGAGAAGGATGGTACCTTCGTCAATTCCGATCGTCGCATCCAACGTGTGCGTGCCGCCATGCATCCCTTGGAGGGCACCCGCATCGATGGCGAAATCACCCACGAAATCGCCCGTCGCATGGATGTCGATCTCGGCTTTGCCGACGCCGAAGGTCGCGTCGATCCATCGAAGGTGATGGATGAATTGGCCAGCCTCAGCCCCATGTGGCGTGGCGTCTCTTACGAAAGAATAGAAGAGGAAGGCTTTCTGCAGTGGCCTTGTGTCGATGCGGATGATCCAGGCACAGAGATCGTCCACCTCGATGGCGAGTTCATTCGTGGCAAGGCGAGACTCACCTCGACACCCTGGCAGGAGCCTGGCGAATTACCAGACGACGATTACCCCTGGATGCTGACCACGGGCAGGCAACTATACCACTACAACGTCGGCACCATGACCCGCCGCACAGATCTCGTGAAGCTGCACAAGGCCAAGGAAGAGACCCTGCGCCTGCATCCCGGCGACGCCAAGCGTATCGGCGTGTATACAGGAGATCTCGTCGAAATAGAGAGTCGGCGCGGCAAAGTGACCGTACGCGCCGAGGTCACACGGGCCAGCAACAAAGGCACCGTCTTCATGACCTTCCACTTCCCCGAGTCACGTACCAATCTGCTGATCGGTAATGCCGTCGACGAGTTCACCGGCTGCCCCGAATACAAGGTCTGCGCCGTGAAATTGACGAAGGTCGCCGACGGTGATCGCCCAAATGGCAAGAGCGAGAGCGTCGCCGCCGGATAAACTTGCTCAACTCGACTATTGACAGGTCGTCGGAGCAGGCTGATTTTTATGTGCTGTGAGAAGAATTTGTGGCCCGTTCGTCTAGAGGCCTAGGACGCTGGCCTCTCACGCCGGTAACACGGGTTCGAATCCCGTACGGGCTACCAATTGTTGCGACTCGGCTAACTTTCTGATACGCCTCCGGGCTATCGAGTAAAGCGAGTCGAATTTCGTCGGGCTTCCAGACGAGTTGATTGACGCGCAGTCTGATCAGTTCGCGTCTCTCTTCTGGAAGGGCCTCCCGATATAGTTCGCCAAAGGTCGTCAGGGACTCGGTCAGTGACTGAGAACTGACGGCCTTTTGCTTTGTGGCCTCGATCTCGAGATCAATCTGAAGGACCTCAGCAGCTCGGACCTACGAAACATCGTCACCCGGAGTTCTGTTATGAGTAATGAATTGTCGTACGCTGCTGACTTGATCGGGCATTGGCCCTTGGCCGATGACACGGATGATCACGCGCGTGGGCGCACGACCCATGCCTGCGACGTTACTCTCGGCGAGACCGGCCCGAGCGGCAAGGTCAACACCGCGGCTCGCTTCAATGGGGTGTCGTCGGTTGTCGAAGTGACGGCTGGCATTAACCTTACGAGCAACCCGTTTACGCTGTCGATGTGGGTGAACTCGGAAGCGAAGATCGACATCGTCGGCGATTTGCTCAGCCAGTTTGATCTCGAGAAGCGTCGCGGCGTGAACCTCAGTGTAGCGACCCAGGGGGGGATGACCTCGACCACCCAACCCAATCGCCGCCAGATCCAATTCGGCATCGATGATGGCAAACAGGACACGGACTGGCAGGACGCGGGCCGGCCGGGTAACGCCACCCTCGCCACTGCTTTACTGGTGTCGAAGGAGCAGCTCTATGCAGGCACTGTCGAGTTGGGGGAAAACGATGTTGGCCAGGTCTATCGCTACGACGGGGCGCAGCGCTGGGAGCCGATCGGGAAAAATCCCATGCGCTCGAATGCTGTGCCGACGCTCACGGAGTTCGACGGCGATCTCTATGCCGGTGTCGGCCGTCACATGCCAGAGGGATCCTGCCTGCCGCCGGCGCTCAATAAGCGTCCCGGGGGAAAGGTGTTTCGCATCGATTCCGGCGGCGAATGGCATGACGTCGGACATCCCGGTCTCGAAGGCGCCACGCCGGACGATGTTCCGGTGGTCGGCTATTCGACCAACAAGGCAGATGACGCGTCCCTGCTGACCGTATACGACGGCGATCTGTACTGCGCCACGCAACATCGGCCGGGCATCTATAAGTACGAGGGCGGGACGTCGTGGAAATTCATCGGCCCGGACAACCGACTGATGACCCTGGCGGTTTACCACGGCAAATTATACGCCCTGAACAACAGTCACAGCGTCCCAATCCTGCGCTATGAAGGCGGTAGCGACTGGGTCCCAGTCGGCCGCCCTGAAGGCTCCACCCAGACCTATGCCGCGGTGATCCACCAAGGCCACATGCACGTGGGGACGTGGCCGACCTGCGAAGTCTGGCGGTATGACGGCGGCGAGGAGTGGGAGACGCTCAGACGGGTCGGCTACGGCACCGAAGTCATGGGCATGGCGCTCTACAATGGCAAGGTCTATGCCGGGCAGTTGCCGATGGGCGCGGTCTACCGATTGGACGGTCGATCCTTTACATTCATGTCGCAACTCGACGACAGCAATGTCGGACTCCGGCGGGTCTGGGGCATGGCGGTGTATGACGGCAAACTCTTCGCCAGCGCGTTGCCGTCCGGGCATATAAAATCGTTCACCGCTGGCAAGCTGGTCTCGTCTGACGCTGTCTTCCCCGGCGGCTGGCAGCACATCGCGGCCGTGCGCGATGACTCGCGTCTGCGGCTCTATCTCAATGGCCGGATGATCGCCTGGTCCGACCGCTCACCCTTGGCGCAATACGACTTGGACAACGGGCTGCCGCTGAAAATCGGTTTCGGCACCCACGATTACCTCAACGGTCTGCTGAGCGACGTCCGCGTCTACGGCAGCGCTTGCGACGATCGCCAAATCGCTGCGTTGGCTGAGCGGTGATGCCATCCCACAATACGGAGCTTCGCCATGTCTTATCCGATAAATCCCAGCAACCAGCGGCAGCTGTTTCTCGACGACCGCGCCATTGAGGGTTGCCGGAATGTTCGTCGTCGTTTGCATCGCCCGGCAATTCACGGACCAATCATCGAACCGCAAGGCGAGCAGGTGTCGGTCCAGAGTCGCAGTGTTCCTTACTTCAACCCGGACAAAGGGCACTGGGAATGGTGGTACTGGGCAAATCATCCGTGCGAACCATACGGACCTTGGCACTCGACCGCCGTTGCCTACACCCACTACGCCGTATCGGACAACGGGTTCGAGTGGGATCTACCCGAGCTCGGCTTGCATGCGTTGAACGGCAGCACGGCGAACAATATCGCCATGGATCCCGCGTTGGGGGCACGCGCCCTCTATCATATTCTTTGTGATCCCCGCGACGTGGACCCTGCGCAGCGCTACAAGGCGATGATGGGGCACCACAATCGTGCGCCCCATGTCTCCGCCAACGGCTTCGATTGGACCGCGGTGGATACCCCGTCCGTGCAGAGTAGTGACGAGTCGCATCTTACCTGGGATCCGCAGACGCAGCGTTTCATCGCGACGGTCAAGATTGGGACGGAGTGGGGGCGCTCAGTCTGGCTGAGCACCAGCGAAGATTTTCTGAGTTGGACGGCGCCGGAGCTGATTCTGCATACGGATCCGGAGGATTGCAACAATCGAATCAAGCGCGTGCGTGAGGCGGTCGACGATCCAACGTTGGTATCACCGCCGCTGGTTGACGACGGCGACTACATGGCGGAACTCTACCAAATGGCGGTGCTGCCATACGAGGGGCTCTATGTCGGGTTTCCGCTGCTATTTAACCCCGCCGGCGCCATCCCGCCACCGCAGATGAATCACACCGGGTTGAATCAAGTTGAACTGGCCGTCTCCCACGATCTCCGGTCCTGGGAGCGTGTCGCCGGCCGTGAGCGCTTCCTCGCGATTGAGCCCTGGGACGGCACCACTTACGGGACCGCGCAGGTTGCGCTCTGCGGTACGCCCATTGTCACGAACGATGAAATCCTCATCTACTACAACGCCCTTCGCTTTCGCGGCCACCAGGAACTGTACCCCAAGAAGTACCATCCCTATTTCAATCGCATCAGCGCGCTCAATCTCGCCCGGCTACGGCGCGATGGCTTCGTTTCGCTGGCCGCTACCGGCAACGGCAGCGTCGTGACCAAGCCGTTCGCCTATCAGGGGGAGGCGATTCATATTAACGCCAATGCGGAGGGCGGTGAGCTGCGGGCAGAGCTGTTGGACGGCGTTACGCTGAAGCCGATCGAGGGTTACACGGCGGATCGCTCAGCGGTGGTGACAACAGATACCCTCGACACAGCGCTTACCTGGAGTGAGGGTGCCAAGGCCCACCCCGGGTCGGTACGCCTGCGGGTGGCTCTCTGCGATGCCGAGCTGTATTCCTTCTGGT
>Ga0115002_10006205_pt1 | contig 13842 bp, 8 predicted proteins | sample ArcticOcean_MG_C_8_FD_89576 | JGI IMG/M metagenome (GOLD analysis project Ga0115002, IMG submission 89576) | Marine microbial communities from western Arctic Ocean - ArcticOcean_MG_CB11_86 | ecosystem: Environmental > Aquatic > Marine > Oceanic | place: Arctic Ocean: Canada Basin | collected... | reverse complement strand
GCCTTCGCGACAAACGGAACGGTCCGGCTGGCTCGCGGATTTACCTCGAGCACATAAACGACTTCCTTGCCGTCTTCTTTCTTAACGGCGTACTGCACGTTCATCAAACCGATGACATTCAAATACTTTGCCATCGCGTGGGTCGCTTCGCGAATTTCTTGGACCACGGGTCCCGTTAAGCTGTAGGGAGGGATGGCACACGCGGAGTCGCCAGAGTGCACTCCAGCTTCTTCAATGTGCTCCATGATTCCCATGACCATGACATTTTCGCCATCACAAATTGCGTCGACGTCAACTTCGGTTGCATCTTCGAGAAAACGATCGATCAAGACAGGTTGGCCCTGAGCAACAACGAATGCTTCGGCAACGTATCGATCGAACTGAGAAGTGTCGTAACAGATCTCCATTGCTCGGCCACCCAATACAAAGCTGGGTCGGACCAAAGCGGGAAAGCCGATCTTCTGAGCTTCGGCTCGAGCTTGCACCATGTTTCGCGCGATGCCGTTAGCTGGCTGTTTCAGATTCAGCTTGGAAAGCAGTTTCTGGAATTTCTCTCGGTCTTCGGCAGCTTCGATCGTATCGACACTCGTTCCAATAATGGGAACGCCAGCCGTCGACAAAGCTCGCGCCAGGTTCAGTGGCGTTTGGCCACCAAACTGCACGATAACTCCATCCGGCTGGACGCGGTCGCAGATGTTCAATACATCCTCGGCTGTCAACGGCTCGAAAAACAGCATGTCACTCGTATCGTAGTCGGTACTAACCGTTTCGGGATTCGAGTTGACCATGACCGATTCGATACCGAGTTCGCGGAGTGCAAAACTGGCGTGGCAGCAACAATAATCGAATTCAATACCTTGGCCGATTCGGTTCGGACCACCACCGAGAATCATTACTCGTTTCTTATCCGACTTTGCCGGAACCTCATCCTCTTCTTCATAGGTCGAGTAATAATAAGGTGTGTAGGCCTCAAATTCAGCGGCGCAAGTATCGACCGATTTGAAGGTCGCCACGATTCCCAGTTCTTTTCGACGGCGGCGAACATCCAGTTCGTTCGTCCCCCAAATTGTCGCCAACTGGCGATCCGAGAACCCGAATCGTTTCGCTTCGCGAAGAACATCGGCGTCACATGCTTCCAGTGTACCGATTTCTCGCAAGCGGTCTTCCGTTTCCACGAGCTCGACCAGTTGATCCAGGAACCAAGGATCAATTGCAGTGATTTCAAAGATCTCTTTGGCGGTCATGCCGTTCTTCAATGCATAGCGCAAGTACCAGACTCGGTCAGCGTTGGGAACAGCGAGTTTCGCTCGGATCTCCTCTTTGTCGGGCATGTCCGGTTTGCCCCATTGGTCCTTGCTGTCGCAACCGAAACCGAAGCTTCCGACTTCCAATCCACGAAGGGCCTTTTGAAACGACTCTTTGAACGTCCGGCCGATCGCCATCGTCTCGCCGACGCTCTTCATTTGAGTCGTTAGTGTGTCGTCCGCTTCGGGGAATTTTTCGAACGCAAATCGAGGGATCTTTGTGACGACGTAGTCGATCGTGGGTTCAAAGCAGGCCATCGTTTGTCGCGTGATATCGTTAGGCAATTCGTGAAGCCGGTAACCGACGGCCAACTTGGCTGCAATTTTTGCAATGGGAAACCCAGTCGCTTTCGATGCCAAAGCACTGGAGCGGCTGACTCGCGGGTTCATTTCGATAACGATCATGCGGCCATCGCGAGGATCGATCGCGAACTGGATGTTAGAACCGCCCGTTTCGACGCCGATCTCGCGAATCACTGCGATGCTGGCGTCACGCATGAGTTGGTATTCTTTATCGGTCAGCGTTTGCGCTGGAGCTACGGTGATCGAGTCGCCGGTGTGAACGCCCATTGGATCAAAGTTTTCAATGGAGCAAATGATCACGACATTGTCGTCCAAGTCGCGCATCACCTCCATTTCGTACTCTTTCCAACCCGTGATGCACTCTTCGATCAGCACTTCGGTGACGGGAGACTGGTCGAGTCCATTGCGTACAAGATTATCGAAATCTTCTTTGTTGTAGGCGATTGCAGAGCCCGATCCGCCCATCGTAAAACTGGGTCGAACGACTGCGGGCAATCCAACCTCGTCAGCGGCAACCCGGGCGTCTTCCAGCGTTTTGACTGTGCGTCCGTCGCAGACCCCGAGTCCGATTTTTTCCATCGCAACTTTGAATTGGTCGCGCTCTTCCGCTTTAGCAATAACGGCTGCATTGGCACCGATCATCTCGACACCGTACTTTTCCAACACCCCGTGATGGTCCAATTCCATCGCGACATTTAGTGCGGTTTGGCCCCCAAGAGTGGGCAAAAGCGCGTCGGGCCGCTCTTTTTCGATAACTTTTTCGACAATCTCCCACGTCAACGGCTCGATATAAGTTCGCTCGGCCGTAGCAGGGTCCGTCATGATCGTCGCGGGGTTTGAATTGACCAAAACAACTTCGTAGCCCTCTTCGCGAAGCGCTTTGCAAGCTTGAGTGCCCGAATAGTCAAATTCACAGGCCTGGCCAATGATAATTGGACCTGACCCAATGAGCAGGATTTTCTTAATGTCAGTTCGGCGTGGCACGGGAGGAAAAACCCTTTCTGGACGATCATGCAATCGCGTGATCGTATCTACTGATGCGGTCGAGAGTTGAGGGAGGTGGTCTGAAAATTAGTCTCGCTCTCAGCGACCCTAGTCCTGAGAGTAAAATCCCTCGAAATTAACACTCACACCACCTCGCTACAAGGGGCCGAGTGCAGGTGCTCAATAACGGCTGTTCGCCCAGCAATGAGGTTGCGAGTCAACCTCTCAATCAACTCGCTGTTTTTCGCGTTCATTCTGATGCTGTAAGCCCTACAATCGTTAGCAGTCGAACTCGTTCGTTTTGAGCAGGCCCAACAAGTCGTGTGGGCGCAATAACCGTGCCCATTTTCTAAGCATGGATTACCGATGGCTCGTTGACACTTTTTCGTAAGCCATTTAGTATGAATGTGTTGGCGAAATTTTGGATTATCGCGCCCTTTGATATTTTCGAGGCACCTTTGTCGAGTCCTTCCCAGTCTCACGTCTTTACGGAACGCACCGATGAGCGCGTTCAAAAGTTCACTGAGAGCATCAGTTTTGACAGACGTTTGTACTCCCACGACATAGCGGGTTCGACTGCGCATGCGCATATGCTGCAGGAAGTTGGAGTCCTCACCGAGGGTGAATTCAACGACATCGTTGCCGCCTTCGCCGAAATCAAACAAGATATTGAATCGGGTAGCTTTGAATTCAAAATTGAACTCGAAGATATCCACATGCACATCGAACGGGCACTGATCGACCGTTTAGGCGATGTAGGTCGCAAGTTGCACACCGGGCGCAGTCGCAACGACCAGATCGCTACCGACTTGCGACTTTGGACTCGCGATGCCATCGATCAAATTGACCAATTATTGGTGAATCTTCAAAAGGCGTTCGCCGGCAGATGCGATCGAGACTTGGACGCCATCCTTCCAGCCTACACACATTTACAGCGCGCCCAACCGGTTCTGGCCCCTCACTACTGGCTTGCCTACTGTGAAAAATTCGAGCGGGATCGTCAGCGACTGGCCGACTGCCGACGACGAGTAAACATAAACAGCCTGGGAACAGCGGCACTGGCTGGAACTACCATTCCAATCGATCGCCAATCGACGACTGATAAGCTGGGCTTCGACTCAATCGCGCGCAACAGCATCGACGTTTCCAGTGACCGCGACTTCGTATTGGAAACAGCATTTGTCTTTACGATGATCTCGGAACACCTCAGCACATGGGCCGAGGAGTGGATTCTCTGGTCCACCGTCGAGTTTAACTTTCTCAAGTTGCCCTCGAAGCTGTGCACTGGTTCGTCGATCATGCCGCAAAAAATCAACCCGGACGTCCTCGAGTTGACTCGTGGAAAGACGGGACGAGTCATCGGGAATCTGCAATCGTTACTCGTCTTGGTCAAAGGCCTGCCACTGGCTTACAACCGAGATCTACAAGAGGACAAGCTGCCCCTGTTCGACTCCTTCGACACGGTTAAGGCGTGTCTGGAACTCGCCGAGGTCATGGTCGCTCAAGCGGAATTGAACCGAAAAGCAATCGAGGAACGATTAGACCGTGGATATTTGGACGCCACGACATTGATGGAATACCTGATTCGACAAGACGTCCCGCAACGTACTGCCCATCACTTGGTGGGTGCACTAGTACGGGCGGCAATGGACAAGAATTGCCGATTGTCCGACCTGACATTGGAAGAATTTCAGGCGGAACACGCTGACTTCGACGAGTCAGTCTACGAGATACTTGGCGTCGATAAGGCAATCGAAGCATTTGTAAGTTATGGATCGACGGCCCCCGCAGAAGTGGCCAAGCAAGTCAGTGACTGGAAGCAACGACTTGGGCTGTGATGCCCGCTCGATGTTACATCGGGCAACCCAACACTGGACGAGGCGACTGGATCGCTTGTCTGTTGGAATTGGATGAGAAAGCACGACCAATGATGGTCAGCGGAAAGATTCACAACCTTTCCGACAGACGAGGTTTTTGTCCACGCTCGCGCGGCGAGTTGAATTTCCAACTATTGAGACGACAACGATGAACGCTAATCAATGCAAATCGACAATCTTGATTTTTGCTCTGGCCATTTGCTTCGGCTTATTGCCCGTGTCGACCTATGCTCAAAATCCATTTGATCTTCCTCCCGCAGGCAATGGTAACGGCGGGGCAGATCCGGATGCTGATGCGGAGCCGGACGTCGAGTTCCCTGTGGACTTGGAGACCGAACGCGATCCAGTCATATTGGCGATCGTTGAATCCAATCCCGAAAGTCCCTCGGAGCTGATGCAGACGGTCAAAGTGACTGTCGACTTGGCCCGCTACGACATGGCTCGATATTATCTCACCGAAATACTCAACAAGAAGCTGCCTGCACCAGAACTGGTGAAACTTCACAAACGGTTCGGTACGCCTTTGTTCATGCGACTCGCTAGAGACAAAGAACTTCAACCGCAAATGGTTTCGTTGACTCGCGATATCCTGGCAGCCAGTTCCAAGGCAGCCCGCGATCCGAAGATCATCAACAACTGGATTTCGAGGCTCACTCACCCCGACCCAGATGCGCAGTTGGAAGCCAAAGTAAATCTCCAGATGGTTGGCGGACCCGCAGTTATTTTTATGGTTCGAGATTTGGCGAACCCCGATAAAACCGATCAACACGAAGCACTCCGAAATACCCTCACTTCGATGGAAGCTCATTCCACTGGCCCGATCATGAGCTTGGTGACTAACGAGAATTCATCGCTGAAAGAGCAAGCCGTTGAGATGCTGGCGAGAATGCGAGTTCGCGAAGCGATGCCGTTCTTTATTTCCACGTTCCTCAAGCCTAGTAGCTCGCCCCAAGCGCGGCGCATGGCCGAGCAGGGAATAAAATCGGTAACCAATCTTACTCCGTCGCGAGCCGATGGGGTGATGTACTTGCGGCAGAAGGCCACCGAATTACTCAACGGCGAACTGGTCGGACCCGATGGCGTTGGCAGTACGGTCGACGTCTGGTTCTGGGACAATCGCACCAATACCGCCAAGAGCCGCACGTTGCTCGGCAAACACGCGGCAATGGTTATGGCCTCACGGATTGCCAAGGAACTGATCGATCTAAATCCGGAAGATCCCGATGACCAACGACTGTATTTGGCTGCGGCGTTTGCCAGAGCGAAGTTGTTCTCTGGTTTGGAACGCGAGATCGCCGAATCCGAATTAACTCGCTTGTCGAAATTCGGACCCGATGCTGTCGATCGCACATTGAAATACTCGCTCGACCACGGGTACGATTTTTCGGCGCTCGGTGCAATCGAAACACTAGGCCGGACTGGCTCCATGGTCGCACTCGATTCAACTGACGGAAGACCGCGACCACTCGCTCGCGCACTGAGCCACAAATCGCGCGAAGTCCGTTATGCTGCAATGCGAGCAATCCTGCAAATCGGTCCAACTCGAAATTACGTGGGCGCTGGCAAATTGCCACAATTACTCGCCTATTTTTCCTCTACGACGGGCGAAAAGAGTGCCATAGTTGCCATGCCGCGTGCACAACACGCTCAGTCATTTGCCGGTTGGCTCACTCAACTTGGCTACGAAGGTCAATTTGCTTTCACAGGCAAAGACCTGATCAAACTCGCGCGAGCAAACCCAGATGTCGATGTCATCTTGATCTCGGACGGAATCGGTGGGCCAAGAGCGAACGAAGTCATTCAAACGTTGCGACACGATCCTAGAACCGCTCGCATTCCCATTGGAGTTCTGGCCCCCACAGGCAATTTGGAAGTTGCTCCGTTGGCATTGGAGAATTTCTCGCGAGTTAAGTTAATTCGCCAAGCGGCAACATTTGAAACATTTGCCGCACAACTGCGACACGTTACTGATTTGGCTGGGGATGACAGACTCAGTATCGAGCGTCGAGTCGAGCAAGCAGATCAAGCGTTGAGTTGGTTGGATGCACTTTCCGCGCGAGTGAACGACTACCCGTTCTACGATCTGCTGCAAACGGCTCCCGCAGCAGAAAAAGCGATTTGGATCCCAAGTCTCTCCACGCAAGGTGCAAAAGTGCTGGGAAACTTGGGTACTCCGCACGCACAAGAAACATTGGTAAACTTCGCCAGCGCTTACACTCGCCCAATCGACGAGCGTAAAGCCGCCGCAGATGCATTTCGCGTCGCAGTGAAAGGCCGCGGTACCCTATTGGATACCAAACAGATCTTGATGCAATACGAACGATATAATCGCAGCGAAATTCTAGACGCCGCGACACAAAATGTGCTGAGCTCGATTCTAGATACCATTGAAGCGCAAGCTGCTCAAAAAGGAAAGGCCGCCAAAACGTCCCAAGACTCCGAGTAGTATCGTGGCTCCGTCGCACGGTACGACGAGAACTCGGCATGACGCCGACGAGTTTGACGAATGTAAAATGATGTATTCGGACCGCTCGAACGAATCCGGACCTCCAGTCGCCGGGATCATTGGATCCGGGCCCGCCATGGAAGAAGTCTATCGCACGACTCGAAAAGTCGCGCGTAGCAATGCGTCCGTACTGTTGCTCGGCGAAACCGGTACGGGTAAAGAGCTCATCGCTAATGCGATCCACCAACTCAGCAATCGCGGCAGCAACCCGTTCGTTAAAGTCAACTGTGGCGCGTTGAGCGAAAGCCTGCTGGAAAGCGAATTGTTCGGACACGTGCGAGGTTCGTTCACTGGCGCGGTTGCCAATCGAGCTGGACGATTCGAAGCCGCCCACTCCGGCACTATCTTTCTCGACGAAATAAACTCCACCAACATGCACTTGCAAGTCAAGTTGCTCCGCGTCTTGCAAGAACGCGAATTTGAACGCGTCGGCGATACTCAGACAATTCAAGTAGACGTTCGAGTGATCGCTGCCAGCAACCGCGATTTGATGAAGCAAATCGAGGACGGAGAGTTCCGCGAAGACTTGTACTGGCGTCTCAACGTCGTCCCCATTCAGATTCCGCCCCTGCGAAGACGCCGCGAGGATATCCACGAACTCGTTGCTCACTTCCTCAACTACTACAGCGAACTGAACGAGCGATACGTTGTCCACATCCACCCCGACGCCCTCGCCGCGATGAAGGATTATCACTGGCCCGGTAACGTTCGCGAGTTGCAAAACTACATCGAACGAGCTGTCGTGATGGCCGAAACGGATGAACTCACTGTCGACCTCTTACCCGATGTCGTTCTCGGAACCGAAAAGTCGGGAACCTCTCTAATCCGCGGTGCGGACATCGACACGCTCACCCAAGAAGTCGTCCAACAAGGACTCGCGACCGCCGATCCAGACGAAGGCGACTTGCACTGCAAGATCGTCGATCGAGTCGAAAAGGAATTGATCGTCCAAGTAATGATGTCCTGTAACAGCGTGCAAACCAAAGCTGCCGCCCGGCTGGGAATCAATCGCAACACGCTGCATAAAAAACTCAAAGACTACAACCTCGATTCCGGTAACCAACAACAATGAACGAGTGTTACCTCCCCAACAAAACAACTCGCAACGCGAGTCACCCTCCTTCCGGGAGGGTCGGAGTGGAGCTAACCAGATTGGGCTCCGGGGAGGGTTTAGGAACTTCGCTAGACGTTCACCTGCAGTGGATTGCCTTTACAAATTAAAAGTCTTCGATTTATCCATGGCTTTTAGTTCTTGAAGAGCGAGAGGTCGGAGTCAGAGCTCCGGGCGAGGTCTTCTGAAGTGCAAACCGACGTGGCATTTCGCGCGAGCAAAGTAGCCTCGTCACGGTGATTGGCTGCACTGCAAATGACGGCCTGGAAAGGCCATCCTACATTTGCTCACTCGTATCTGACGGACGCGCTATTGATCGTCGCTGCGCAGCTGGAAGGCGCCTAGTTGGGAAAAGAGACTAGCAAGTAATGTGACCTTAGCCGTACAGCGCCTTCGTCGCGGCGATTTTTTGCAGCGACATTGCTTGAATGCAAGAAGCCCGGTCGTTTCCTTCTGCGAACAGAGTGCAAACGGGTTGCCCGGTCAGTAGCGATTGGCCAGCGAGCGGAAGGTCGGCAACTTGAGACTCGTGATTTGGCCGCTTTGCATTTTCCGAATCGTACCATTGAACGAATCGTTCTCCGACGCAGCAATCGGCGGTCGCATAGAAGACTTCTTTCTGAAACGCGCGTCCCGTTTCGGTTTTGCTTGGTGCCTGCAGAGTTCCGTCTCGACACGCTCGCACGTGCTCGCGAATCATACTTCGATCGGTCGCGCGCTCCAAAATTTCAACCGATGCTGTGTATCTTGGATTTACTTCCAGCACAAAAACGTCGTCGCCTTCCAGGATGATGTCCACGCCGATGATACCGCGTAACTCAAAGCGATTGGTCAATTGGTTCGCGAGACGACTGAGCTGGTCATTTACCTGGGCGCTCAAGTCAAACGGACCGAGAGACCCGAGGTATCGAAATGGTTGCGTTGGCGAATCGACAACGCCGCATATCTGTTCGGTAGCGCCAACTGGTGACGCGCTGCTTCCATTTGCGACAAACACGAACCCGATCGGTTTACCTGGCTGATGACGCTGAAAGTATGATTTGTCCGCTGGGCCGATTGAGTTGGAATTTTCGTTGTCGACAAACCGTATTCCAAATCCCCCGCACGACCCATGAGGTTTCTGGAGCCAGCGATCCGACCCGCAATTAATGGGCAGCCTGCGGGACCACTCTATGACGTTAAAATCGTTCTCATGTAGGAACTCGAAAAACACCTCCGGGTCTCTAACACTCCGCACTGAGGAGGGGGGACAGCCCAATAATTGATTCGTAGTGGAAATTTCTTGCAACAATTTCAGATTGTTTTCCAGACCTCCCGTGTAAAGGAATGGGGCGGGCGGAAATTGTCGAACGGCATTGGGGATGGCTCGGTAGTCGTCAATCTTGGCCGAGGCACCGCATTTTCTCAAATCGGCGTCGTTGAATAAGTCGATTGAAAAGGTCTTAAATCCGGCTCGCTGCGCCGATTGTGTTGCAGCGCGTACACTTGCGCCAACGAGCAGGAGACAGTCGGCAGATGGCGATTTAGGAATACTCATCGATCGCGAGGGTCGGGGGACGTTTAGGGAGTGGGCATTCTAAGCGTATCGAGAGGGAGGGTTCCAGTTACGATTCGAATTGGAGACGAAATTGCGAGGTCAGGGTGGTGGAAAATCGGCGAAACCTATGCTAAATTCCCGCTTTGAGTTCAAACACATTCTCTTTACACAGATGATACGGAGTCTGATTTATGTCCATGTATGTTGGTGAAGCGCTGGTCGGCGACGGAAACGAAATCGCTCATATCGACCTGATTATTGGTAGCAAAGATGGCCCTGCTGGTGTCGCGTTCGCTAACGCTTTGTCGACGCAAACTGCAGGACATAACAACCTGTTGGCCGTGCTCGAGCCCAACTTGGCAGTTAAGCCTTCGACCGTCATGATCACGAAAGTGACCATCAAAGGTATGAGACAAGCTGTCCAAATGTTTGGCCCTGCTCAAGCTGCTGTTGCTAAGGCTGTTGCTGATTCGGTCGCCGATGGCGTCATCCCCAAGGATCAAGCCGAAGACCTCGTCATCATTTGCGGTGTATTCATTCACCCCGCTGCCGAAGACGATAAAAAGATCTACGATTACAACTATGAAGCAACCAAAGACTCGATCAAATCCGCAATGTCTGGCAAACCAACCGCCGACGAAATGATCGCTGGCAAAGACGCTGCAGCTCACCCATACCGCGGTTTCTAATTTGGGTTCTAAATCGAGTTTATAAACTTGATGTAGTCACGCGTTGCTAAGTCACACGTTGCTGACGAAGATTTAAATCATAAGGCCCACTCTTCAGTCGAAGCGTGGGTCTTTTTTTACTCCCATTCGATCGCCGCAAAATCCCTTATTTATTGGGCTTCCAGGAATTCCGTTACTTCGATTTCACCGAATTGGGTACTTGACTCTGCGGTCCCTCAAATCGCTGGTCGCGATATGATTGGGACCGCCTGCCAAATACCCGTTACGACTGTTTTGAGTTAAGCGAATTACCGGAAGCCCTTCATGATCTCGCTGTAGCCTTGGCCACGAGAAGAATACGAAGAGAGAAAAATGAGCAAAAAACGGATTCTAATTCAGTTGGACAGCGATGCTCACGCCAGCGTCTTTGATGGCGTCGTAGCAGTCGACTCGGATGTTGAAAAGTTATTTCAGTACGGCAATGTCGAACCGTCCCAAGTCCGCGATCTTGTCCACGGCGCTATGTTTACGCGCGGACCGCAAGATCTCTGTAGCACGGCGATATTTGTAGGTGGATCCGACGTTAGCACTGGCGATGAGTTAATGCGACAAGTTACCTCTTCATTCTTTGGTCCGATGCGCGTTTCGGTAATGATGGACGCAAATGGCGCAAACACCACTGCCGCGGCAGCTGTGCTCGCAGCAGCTCGGCACGTAAACCTCGCCGAAATTACGGCAGTTGTTCTCGCGGGCACAGGACCTGTCGGCCAACGCGCCGCTCGACTGTTAGCCCGACAAGGAGCCAAAGTTCGAGTCGCTTCGAGGAAACAAGGTCGAGCTACCTCTGCGTGCGCGGCTATTGCGGAAGTTGTCGATGGCGGGGAACTCATTCCAGTTCAAACTGCCAATGATCGGGAAACCGAAACGGCTTGTGAAGGCGCCGACGTGGTCATCGCTGCTGGCGCAGCCGGCATCCAGTTGCTCGAAAAAGAAACGCGACTGGCAAACCAAACTCTCAAAGTCGTCGTCGACCTCAACGCAGTTCCGCCCCTCGGAATCGAGGGGACTGAAGTGATCGACAAGGGGCAAGAACGCGACGGAGTGATCTGCTATGGCGCGATCGGAGTCGGTGGAACGAAAATGAAAATCCACAAAGAAGCGATCCGGCGTCTGTTCCGTAGTAACGACCAAGTTCTCGACGCCGAAGAAATCTACGCAATTGGCAGCGAACTGGAAGGCTAAACACTGTTTTCTACAGCGGTCCGTAGTACAGGAGAATTGCTACGACGGCAAAAAGAACGAGGACGCAAAACGTCCAAACGAAGAGATTCTTCTTGGTCCGTTTTTTGGACTTTTCCTCCGGCGTCATTTCCCGGAGTTCTACTTCTTCTTCCCCATCAAATATGGTCTTGGGGCGGTTTCGTATCACAGCCGTCTGACCGTCTTCGGTGGGAATCAATATCTCGTCTTCGCCCGCCTCAATTTTTTGGTTTTGAGTTGCAGCAACCTGAGCAGCCGCCTGTTGCGAGGGCAACGCAACTTCCGCACCAGGTGAAGGTATCGGACCCGACGAAGCACCTGGCGGTAACATCTGATCAACCGGCGCCGATGTCGGCATCGAAACGGGACCAGACGTAGGCAAAGTGGGGGCGCCACCGTTCTCGGAAATCGGAATCGGCGTCGATGGCGCCGGAGCGCCAGGAACTGTAGTGGGCGGTAAATCGGTCGAAGGCGGCAGACCCGTTGTTGGAGGCAGACCCGCTGGCGGAAAACCCGTTGTTGGAGGCAATCCGTCGCTCGGCGGCGTCGCAGGTGCAGACGATACAGGAACTGACGGTGCCGCACTTGAATTTGCACCCGCATCCGCTCTGGCTTGACTCGTCGAATCGGCGCCAGGAGGTTCCATGCCGGGTGGGTACCGCATCGAGCCAGCTCCACTGCTGGGAGCCGACGGTGAACCGGACTGGCTCGTCGTATCTCGATCCTTCCGCTTCTTCCTCGAACGCTTTTTCTTTTCCTTCTTTGGTTCTTCTTTTGCCTTCTCGGTTTTCGGCTCCATCCCAGGAGGATAGAGACTGCCGGCGGTAGTCGACATTGATTCAGGCTTGCGCGATGAACTGGAAGGCGCAGAACTGGGTGGTGCAGAACTGGTTGGAACCGATGGCGGTTGCGACGACGGCGATGTCGTTGGTAATTGAGTTGTTGGTAATTGGGCTGGCGAGGAAGGATGTCCAGTTGGAACGCTGGGCGGCAACCCGCTAGGTGGCTGCTGAGTAGGACTGCCGACAGGTATATTTGGTTGTGGCGCGACCCGTCCCATTTGCGGGATAAGCACATTCCCGCGGCAGTGAGGACAGTTGACTTGCGTTCCCGACATTTCGGCGGTCACTTGAAACAGCCCCTGGCACAACGGGCAATTCAAAGATGACTGTGGGCTAGCTGGCGGCGGCGGTTGATTAGGCGCGGTCTGATACGGTATTGGTTGACCAGGTATTGGTTGACCAGGTATTGGTTGACCAGGTATTGGTTGACCAGGTATTGGTTGACCAGGTATTGGCTGACCTGGTATTGGTTGGCCTTGGGCAGGTTGATTGGGAGCGGGGTACGACGGCGCAGGTGCGGTCGGCTGTTGGGGCTGGCCGCCAAACTGTTGGGCAGGTGGCAACGTTACGGCACCACTGCAAGTCGGACAATAGACTTGTTGTCCCGCCATCGATGAATCTGTTTGAAACACACTTTGGCAGTGAGGACAGTTAAATTGTACCGCGTTCATTAAGGACCCTTCTTCAGCATCAACAAACCATACCTCTATAGTAGTCGTTGGAGTGGGGCAACATCAACCGGATGGGCACTGCAACGCGAACCCTTGCAGTTAGTCGGCCCCCACTTGTAGTCTTTGGGGCATATTCGGGGCAATCGACCTAAACCGAATAACCCATGTGGAAGAATCGTAATCGCCAGGTTTCGCTCTAAGGATGACATATCGAGTCGGTCGATGCCAAGAACCAGTGGCTAATTAGTTCGATCCCCTTGAAGTTACGCCACAGCAGATTGGCAACTGGAGCGCGCTCATGAGATTACTTCGCGTATTGACCCTGGTATTATTCACAGCCCTGATTTTGGCTGGTCCAGCTCCCGCGGACGCTAAGCAACGGTATTTGATCTTAAAGACGCCAGCTTCCCCAACTCGAGGGCACCCAACTAGCCAGCACTACACCGGCCATAAGACGGTGGTTTCTGGCGACGCGTACTCATACGGCTACTTTGGAGCCGCTCCCAGACGCCACTGGTCGCGTTACGGCGGGTATTACAACAGCTACAACCAATGGTCGTCTCGATAACAATCTCGCGCATAAAATCGCCCAGCGGCACTTGGATTCCAAATGCGGCTGGGCGTCTGTTTTAATCGCTTGCTGCGTTAACGCTTTTTAAATTAACGGCCAAAGCCAACGAAGAAGCTGAAGTTCTCTACATCGTCCGTGCTTTCCCGAGCAACGGGAACGGCAAAGTCGAGTGCCAGTGGAGCGGGACCGAGGGCTGGAATCGCGATTC
>Ga0115002_10006204_pt1 | contig 13842 bp, 12 predicted proteins | sample ArcticOcean_MG_C_8_FD_89576 | JGI IMG/M metagenome (GOLD analysis project Ga0115002, IMG submission 89576) | Marine microbial communities from western Arctic Ocean - ArcticOcean_MG_CB11_86 | ecosystem: Environmental > Aquatic > Marine > Oceanic | place: Arctic Ocean: Canada Basin | collected... | reverse complement strand
GTTGGTATTAATGGATTTGGCCGAATTGGCCGGATAACGTTTCGTGCTTTGGTTGCTCGTCCAGACGAGTTTGAAGTGGTTGCCATCAACGACTTGGGTGACCCGAAGGCTCTGGCTTTGCTGTTGAAATACGACAGCGTGCATGGACGTTTTCCTGGCTCGGTTGAAGCCGAAGGCAGTTCACTCATTGTGGACGGAAAAGAAATCAAAGTCTGTGCAGAGAGAGATCCTGGAAATCTTCCTTGGTCCAAACTGGGTGTCGAAGTGGCCTTGGAATCAACGGGCTTCTTCACCAACCGTGCTTCCGAAGGAAAACCAGGTTACGACAGCCACATTAAAGCGGGTGCTCGAAAAGTTGTGATTTCCGCCCCAGCTAAAGACAAACCCGATTTGACCGTCGTCCGCGGAGTGAACGACGACCAACTGACAGCCGACCATATCTGCATTTCGAACGCCAGTTGTACAACCAACTGCTTGGCCCCGATGGCCAAGATTTTGGACGAAAACTTCGGGATTGAGTCAGGCCTGATGACAACGGTCCACGCTTACACTAACGACCAAAAAGTTGCCGACCAGCTACACTCTGACCCACTGCGAGCCCGTGCAGCCGGTTTGAACATCATCCCAACATCAACGGGTGCCGCCAAAGCTGTCGGCCTAGTTCTGCCTCAGTTGGACGGCAAGCTGACCGGCATGAGCCTGCGAGTACCTGTCCCTGCTGGAAGTATTACCGACTTGGTTGTGACGTTGGGCAAAAACGCCTCGGCTGAAGACGTGAATTCCGTGATGCGGGCAGCTGCAGAAGGCCCGATGAAAGGGATTCTCGAATACAATTCCGACCCGATTGTTTCATCAGACATTGTCGGAAATACGCACAGTTGTATTTTCGATTCAACTTGGACCACCGCCATTGGTGGTAACATGGTGAAAGTTTTGGGCTGGTACGATAACGAAACCGGCTATTCCAACCGAACTGCAGACTTAATTGCTCAGTTGGCATCGCTGTAATTCGTTTTTAAGAAATGCCCTAAAAATGGGGCAATATTGCGTCTCGATAAGGGGTCAGTGGGGTGAAGAGCCTCACTTTCCTCTGGACGCATGGTAAGTCGGACGTCAGAATACGCTGGTCCGCAAAACTCGGAAATCTGATTTCAGGCATCGATTCGGTTGGATGGTAGTTTCTAGTCTTTCTTATGTTCCAATTTTCTGAGAAAGAACGTCCGGCTTTCTTCTCTTTTCACATCGACCCCCTCATTTATGAATCGTGAAATCACCCTGGAGAAATTACATCAACGGACCCCGTTGATTGCTCCGTCCATGTTGAAGTGTGATTTTGGGAATCTCCACCGCGAGGTAGAGCTGCTCGAGTCGGCTGGTGCCGAGATATTGCATTGGGATGTGATGGACGGCCAATTTGTGCCGAATTTGTCATACGGTGCAATGGTTATCAAGTCGATGCGAGACCGAACGAATTTAATTTTTGACGCACACCTCATGATTTCTGACCCAGAGAACTATGTGGATGAGTATTTAGCAGCTGGCTGCGAATGTATTACGTTCCACATAGAAGCTGTTTCCAACCCGGCTCCGTTGCTAAATAAGATCCGCGCAGCAGAGGCGGTCGCCGGTTTGGCGATAAACCCAGGCACGTCGATTTCTGAAATTGAGCAGGCCATTCCTAATTGTGATCTATTGCTAGTCATGAGTGTCGAACCAGGTTTTGGCGGGCAGTCATTTATTGAATCTTCCGTTGATAAAATTCAACAGTTAAGAAACCAAGTTCCCGAAAACATGCTGATCTCGGTCGATGGAGGAATTGGCTTGCAAACCATTCCACAAACCTCGGTCGCCGGAGCAAATATTTTTGTCGCAGGAAGTTCAGTGTTTGATACGTCCGACTACCGGGAAGCCCTATTCCAATTGCTGGAACTGGCAGACCGTAAAACGACAATTTAAGAATTTTTTTAGAGATTAACCCACATGCCCATCGTTGCATTGATTCGCTCAGGTTGCACGGAATTTGATGAACAGCAAAGAATTCAAGGTTCATTAGATTTACCGTTAAGCTCTTTAGGTGAACAGCAAATTGTAGAAATTTGTGAACAACTTCAGAATGTGAAGTTGGAGAAAATCTATTCCGGCCCCAGCGAACCCGCCAAAGGCACCGCCGAAGCAATTTCAGCCAGTTTGAACGTTTCCTGTAAAGAATCGGACGGCCTACGAAACTTAAACCAAGGCCTCTGGCAGGGGTTGGAAGTCGAAGAAGTTCGACGAAAATTCACCAAAGCCTTCAAACATTGGCAATCCTCACCCGAAACCACCTGCCCGCCGGAAGGGGAATTACTGTCCGATGCTGTCGATCGGGTGCGGAAGGCTTTACACAAACCGCTTAAAAAGAAAGCCCCCGTGGCCGTCGTTGCCTCTGAGCCTTTGGCGACTATTATTAGCTGTGTTGTGGGAAGCCGTGAAATTGTGCCTGGCCCGGTCTGTGGCAGTCTTGGCGAAAATCTCGTAGAATTTTTTCATTTAGATGAATTGCCATCAGCTGGACCCGAACCGAACCCGAAACAACAGGAAAAAGACACGCCGACGGTTCATGAAACAGCGTGAAGTTGACAACTTTTGAAAGACAAACTTCGACCACAGGAAAGGGCCTTCAATGAGTTCAGCCCCTGCCACTGACGACGGGGAACGAGAGCTTCCAAAAAAACGGGGAGTTCCCGAAGGCGTGTGGATGCGCTGCAACGGATGTGGCGAAACCGTTTTTCGCAAAAAAGTCGAAGAAAACCTAGGTGTCTGCACCGAACCCGATTGCGGTCACCATTTCTACGTCCCGGCTCTCACCCGAATTGCTCAACTTGTCGATGAAGACAGTTTCGAAGAATGGAACGCTGACTTAGCCCCCTGTGATCCACTCGGTTTCAAAGACTATAAGACATACAAAGACCGCCTAATTGCCGAGCAGAAAAAGACAGGCATGAAAGACGCCTGCATCGTCGGAAAAGGCTACATGCGTGGTCGTCCGTTGGTCTTTTGCCTGACCGATTCTTCCTTCATCATGGGCAGTATGGGCTCGGTCGTGGGTGAGAAATTGACCCGGGCCATCGAAAGCGCAACTCAGCTCAAATTACCGTTGGTCATTCTCAGCGGGTCCGGCGGCGGAGCGCGCATGCACGAAGGCATTTTGTCGCTCATGCAAATGGGAAAAGTTTCTGCAGCGCTAGGGCGTTACCATAAAGTCGGCGGGCTATTCATCTCAGTCCTCACAAACCCCACCATGGGCGGCGTGGCGGCTAGTTTTGCATCATTGGGCGATGTCATTCTCGCCGAGCCAAAAGCACTCATCGGTTTTGCAGGACCGCGGGTTGTCCAGGCAACCGTGAAAGAACCCTTGCCCGACGAATTCCAAACCAGCGAGTTTTTACTGAAGCACGGTTTCATTGATCGCATTGTCTCTCGGCATCAATTGCGCAGCGAAATCGCCAGAATTATCGACTATTGTGGCTTATAATTCGGTTTCGTTCTTCGGCGATTACTGAAAACTCTTACCTCAGGATGGTCGCAACCTGGCTTCCCGTGTATTATAAATCCTGCAGATCTCGGTGATTCGGCCACCGTGCTAATACTCTGTTTTGCATTATTCCAAATTATTCTTCTCATCCCATCCACTTGCAGTGTGAACTTGGCATGAACTTTTTTGCCAATCTATTTAGCAAAAAGCCCAAAGTGAAAAAGGTCGATCTCTCTCGACGTTTTGACTTAATCGGACGGGTAGGCCAAGGCAGTATGTCCCAGGTTTGGCGCGTCCGTGAAGCAATGGCAGGGCAGACCTTGGCCCTAAAAGTTCTAGACAGAACGAAAACTCTAAAGTTTGAATCGCGATTTATCGGGTTGAACAAGCCCACCGAAGGCGAAATCGCCATTCAACTCAGACACCCCCATATCGTCAACACAATCGAACATGGAATTACAAAGTCCGATCAACAATATCTGGTCATGAAATTTGTCGAAGGGGTCAGTTTAAGTTACCTCATTGATATGCAAAACAAGACCATGCAGGAAAACCGACTGCGATTCATCATCCAAATCGGTAAAGCCCTGAGTTATCTTCACCAGCAAAACTTCATTCACCGCGATCTTTGCCCGCGAAACATTCTTGTCGATCAAGATTTTCAAGTCAAACTCATCGACTTCGGCCTCGTCGTGCCGAATACTCCCGATTTTCAAAAACCGGGAAACCGAACAGGCACCGTCAACTACATGGCCCCCGAGCTTGTCAAACGACAACGCACCGATCAGCGTATCGACATTTTTTCCTATGGCATCACCTGTTTCGAAATGTATGCAAAAAAAATTCCCTGGGAGACCACCGACACGCTCGATTTAATTACACAACGCATGAATACACCGCCTAAAGACATTCGAACCTTTGTTCCAGAAATTGACGAACAGGTTGCAGAGACTATTATGAAAGCCCTTGAGATGTATCCCGATGACCGCTGGCAAACAGTCGCCGAGATGCTGAATGAATTCCAACAAGCTCATCTCAGGCTCGGGGGTGCTGACGACGAGGATGAAGACGATGACGAATATGAACTCGTATAAATAGGTTTTCTCATGCTTGTGTTTCTTAAGATGATGCGTTAAAGAAAGTCCCACAAAACGCACTCAATTCTGTTTCGTCCCGCTAAGGACATGCACTTTTCTGATTTTGATCGACGCCTGATGGACCGCCTTGCTTCACTCAATCCCGCTCAACAATCAGCCGTGACAACACTGTCAGGGCCGGTATTGGTTTTAGCTGGCGCAGGCACGGGAAAAACACGCGTCATCACTTACCGCATGGTCGAATTGATCAAGCAAGGCATCGCCCCAGACAGAATCCTCTCAGTCACGTTCACCAACAAAGCCGCCCGCGAAATGTTAAATCGAACGAAGGCACTGTTGGGCAGTCGTTTGAAGAAAAAACCATTGATCTCCACGTTCCATTCATTTTGTGTCCGCGTGTTACGGCAAGATATAGACTCTCTCGGCTATCCCAAAGCATTTACGATTTATGACCGAGGAGAACAGGAATCGGTCGCGCGGACCGCGCTAAGAGATATCCGCGTGGGCGATAAAGGGCTGCGGCCCGGCGATCTGTTATCGAGAATCAGCCAATGGAAAATGCACGGCATCCTTCCCGACTTCACCGCCGACTACATCGAGAATGACCTCGATTTCATTTCGGCCCTTGCCTACCGAAAATATCAACAAAAACTGAGGGCCAGTGGGGCCGTTGATTTCGATGATTTACTGCTGTTAACCGGGCAACTGTTCGAACAATTTCCCGATGTTTTGGCACGACATCAAAGCCGTTTCGACCACGTTCAGATTGACGAATACCAAGACACCAACGGCACACAATTCCATCTCATCGAAGCCCTGGTCCGAAAGCACCAAAACCTGTGTGTCGTCGGTGACGATGACCAGTCGATTTACGGTTGGCGCGGGGCTGATGTCACGCACATTCTTAACTTCGGCGTCTCGTTCCCCGGGGCGAAAATCGTCCGTTTGGAAGACAATTATCGCTGCACCGATAAAATTATCGATGTCGCCAACCGGCTGGTCAGCTTCAATAAAGGGCGACACGAAAAGGTTTTGATCCCTCATAAAATCTCGGATGACGAAGTCCGCATTGAAGATTTTGACGACGAAGTGACCGAGGCAGAAAGTATTGTCCGCGAAATCAACTACCTGCACCGCACCCAAGAAATTCCCGCCAGCAATTTTGCCATTCTGTTTCGCACCAATGAACAACCACGATTGTTTGAAACGGAGCTAAGGAAAGCGAAACTTCCTTACCAACTGGTAGGCAGCCAATCGTTTTTTGACCGAAAGGAAATTCGCGATCTACTGGCCTACTTGAAAGTGTTCGTCCACCCGACCGATGAAGTTTCGCTGTTAAGAATCATCAACACGCCGGCCCGGGGCATCGGCAATTCTACCGTTGAAAAGTTACTGGCACGAGCCGTCAGCCAGGGCACAAGCCTGTGGAATATTATTCCGGATGCTGTGCGGGCTGGCGACTTAAACGCCAAGGCGGTCGCATCGCTCGAATCGTTTCATGCGTTGCTGAAAAGGTACTCCTACAGGCTTTCGCATTCACCCCGCCAATTGGCCGAGTGCATGCGCGATTTAATCGGCGAAATTCATTACGAATCGGAAATTCAGAAACAGTACAAATCCGCCGACCAACAGTTGGCCCGCTCCGATATTCTAGACCAGTTTTTAGATTCGATGAGTGAGTATGCTCAGCGAGCCGAGCAACCAAGCCCCAGTGATTATCTGGACGACATCGCGCTCAACGGACGCGACGATGAGTCCGACAAAGAAGACCAACTGGCCGAAGACGCAATTAAACTCATGACCTTGCATTCGGCCAAAGGCCTGGAGTTTCCCCGAGTGTATTTAGTGGGCCTGGAAGAAGGCCTGTTACCACATCAGCGGTCGGTCGATGCCGACGATGAAACGGCCATTGCTGAAGAACGCCGGCTCGCCTATGTCGGTGTCACCCGCGCAGAAGATCATCTCACTATTAGTCGGGCCAACAGCCGCATGAAATGGGGCAGACGCCGACCGTCAATTCCTTCGCGGTTTTTGTTCGAGATGCGTGAAGACTTTTGCCCGGAACTCGAATTTGAAATCGAATTCTAAGCCGCCGATCCGTCGTTGGTCTGTCAGTCGTCTTCAATGCTTTGCTTGTGTTCCATCAACCGGCGGTTGTAGAAAGCAATCGTCTCTTTTCTTTGTAGCGTGCCGATCATTTTCGTCGAATCTTCAGGGTCAAGGACCGGAAGTTCTTCGATATTACTTGCCGTAAAACGTCGCAATGCGGTATTCAAATCGTCTTGCGGAATCACGCTGACAATGTTGGTGACCATGATGTCTCGCGCGACGGCCAGTTTCCAGATTGTTTCGTCGTACAGATAAGCGCGGACGTCATCTTCAGAGAAAATGCCGACAAGTTCATTGTCTGTGTTCGTCACCGGGAAGTAGTGCTGGTCGGACTTGGCCAATCGGTGCACAATGTCATCCAACGACATTGATTCTGCAATCGACAAGATTTCCCGTTCAGGCTGGTAGACGTCGGCCACGGTACTGCCTTCTAAAATATCGACAATAAAATCTCCGCGGTGGGCCGGTGATTCCAACGGACTGGAAACTTGTTTCTCGTAAAGCGTCCACCGTCGGCACAGTAGGAAGCAAAGCGTCGAAACCCATAATGAAGGCAACAGCAGGTTGTAGTTGCCCGTCATTTCGGAAACCATGATAATTGTCGAGAATGGGGCATGGGCACAACCGGCAAAAAAACCGGCCATACCGACAATGCCGTAAGCTTGCGGCTGCGTGACTATTTCAGGCCATAAATAATGGAAGTAATTCCCCACGCCAATTCCCACGCACCCACCGATGACCATTGATGGGCCGAAAACGCCGCCGGAACCTCCTGAAGAAATTGTCAGCGAAGTGGTGATGATTTTTATCAAGGCAACCGCCAACAGCAGTTCGATGCCAATTGTGCTACCTGGAGTGAGTGCTTCTTGCAGGATACCGTACCCGGTGGAGAGGACTGCCAAGCTGTTATGGTCTTGCCCCATCGAGTAAAACAGTCCCAGTCCGCAGAAACCGGCCAACGCAGCACCAATCGCTGGTCGAAAATGACGTTTGATGGGCAATTTTTTGAAGAGATTTTGCGTTCCGTAAAACGCTTTGATATAGGCAATGCCCACTAAAACGAGAATGATTGCCAGAAACGAGTAGGGGATAAGTTCTAAAGGACTCCCCATGGAAAACTCTAAATTTTCCCCCTGGCTATCAACGAATAATGGCGAGAACCGGACCGACTCGGGTAACGATAGCGAGTACACCGTATAGCTGATGATCGAGGCGATTGCAGAAGGCACAATGACATCCGATTCTAAGTCGGCGTCTTTGTAAAGAATTTCGCCAGCGAAAAGTGCCCCGGCTAAAGGTGCTCGGAAGATCGCCCCAACACCTGCCCCCATGCCCGCGGCCAACATAATACGACGGTCCCGGGCAGACAGTTTTAACTTAGTGGCTAAGAACGAACCGAAACCCGCACCTATTTGGGCGATCGGACCTTCGCGTCCCCCCGAACCACCCGTTCCCAAAGTTACCGCACTGGCAACGGTTTTCACCAGCGGGATGCGGCTATTCATGGCGCCCCCTTTTTGGTGAAACGCTTCAATGGCGGCGTCGGTTCCGTGACCTTCGGCTTCTGGGGCAAACGTGTAAACCAGCCAGCCTGAAACCAGTCCGCCTGCGGTCATCACCACCACAATCATCCAAGGGGAAAAGACTCCGACTTCATGAGCAAAAAATGAATGTTCCCCCCCTGCTTCGGCTGGTGAGTAGCCGGCGAATTTCATCAGCGTATAATGGACAACCAACTGGCTGAGAAATTGGAAGACAATTGCCCCCAAGCCGGCAACCGTGCCGACCATGCCCGAAAGCACAAACCATTTTCCGGTTGCGCGGAATTCAAAGCCGTCCAGAAAATCGTCGAATCGTTTGAGTAGTGTCATTTCTGGGAGATGCAGGTTATTTTGTAGGAAACTTGGTGGGAAGAATCGACAATAACAACCAAAACCGCCAACCTTCAACTCCCTGAAGGTGGGAATCGACAGGTTTGTTGACTTATTGGGTAATTTTGCAATGCTGCAGGGTAATCGAACTGAAATCTTGGCTGTGGAGTCAACTTTTAGTTCAGGGGGCAGATTGCGTGTCATTCTGAGCGCCGCGAAGAATCTTCCGTGATTCAAGACCCTGCGCTCTGCTCAAAGTGACAATTCAACCATCCCCTTTTTTTCGAAGCCAATATAGGCGTACTTTTTCAACATGTTAACACTAGGCATTGAGACATCCGGTTTCCAAGGCAGCGTGGCATTAACCCGCGATGGAGACTGTTTGGCTGACCGAACGCTAGAAAAAGCCGGGCGCAGACATGCACAGACGCTTGTTTCTGAAATCGACCGCCTGCTGAAAGACTTCGGCCACACCGCCAACGACCTCAATTTAATTGCCGTCAGTCTGGGGCCGGGGAGTTTTACCGGCTTACGCGTGGGAATTGTCTGTGCAAAAACCTTGGCTTATGCCACAGGTTGTCAACTGGCGGCCATCGACACTTTCTTGGCCATCGCCGAAAACAGTCCAGAGCACGTTACTGAAATATCGATTGTTTCCGATGCACAACGGCAAGAGCTGTTCGTTGGTCAATACCAGAGGGATGAACAAAACTACTGGCAGCAAGAACAAGAAATCACGGTCGTGCCGGGGGAATCTTGGCTGAATTCGCTTGATGGGCCAGCATTTGTTTCCGGCACTGGGCTCAAACCATTCGAGAGTTCAGAATTCCTCTGCCAATTCCTGCCTGAAGAATGTCGTCAGCCGCAGGCCGCCGCGATTGCAAAATTAGGAGAACGTAAACAGACGAACGGCTGTGCCGATGAGATTTGGAGCCTAGAACCCTTTTACCTCAGAAAAAGTGCCGCTGAAGAGAAATGGGATCAACGACAATCTTAAAAACAGCTTAAATGCCCAAGGCCTGAGTTCAAATAAAAAAATCTTCTTTTTTCCATAACTCAATTGTCGGGGTTCATCTTTCTGGACCCGAAGAAACGAGCTGTCTATAATTCGGGAAAGCGATCTTCATGGTTGCTTCTATTGGCTGGAATTCAATATCATTTCAATACACGAAAACATTCAAAGCGGGGTGACAAATGGCGCTATACGAGATCGAGACAAACGCCCACATTATGGTCGGGTGGGCTGATTCAAACGAAGCTGCAGAACAATTGGCGAACGAGCATTACCCAGAAGAAGAAGTGCTACGCATCACCACACGGCCACGAGATATTTGGGTGATCTCCAAACGCTTATTGGGTATTCAAGGGGCTTCCGAGCCTTGTGACACGGCCCGCGATTGCCTGTCCCGAGCCCAAGGCGACAAAGTTCACGCCATCCGACTATACATGCTGGATACCGGCGTCGACTTGCACGAAGCCCAAAAAGCAATCGAAACCAATATGTCCCTCGGTTGGTAGGTGTAGCAGGTTATACCGCCAAACGATGAATAGAAAATTAAGCATCGGGTGGCAGGGTCAGACCAACGGGATGGCCCTGATATTTGACGAAAGAACCAGGGCCATCACTTCGTCCTGACCCTGCCACCCAACTGCTCTTACAGCTAAACAATCACTGGGTCTATCGGCTTGCCGATGATGAGGTGATGTGGTCGGTTGGCCTTATCGTGCAATATTGTGTCGTGCGGAACGCCTAGCAGTTGGTAGATTGTCGCGGCCATGTCCCTTGGGTCGTGCGGGCTCTGTGTCACATAGGCGGCCGATTCATCGGAGGCCCCGTGGACCGCGCCTGCTGAAACTCCTGCCCCGGCCAGTGCCAGCGAATACGCCCAAGGCCAATGGTCTCGCCCTGAGTTTTTGTTGATGGTCGGCGTTCTCCCGAATTCTGCATTCACGAACACCAACGTCTCATCGAGCATGCTTCGCTCGCGTAAATCTTCGATGAGGGCAGAAAGTGCCGTGTCGAATGTTGGGGCTAATGAGTCTTTCATCCGTGTAAAATGTCGGCTGTGCGTATCCCACGACCGGCTCGGTTTATGACAATAACTAACCGTCGTCATTGGCACGCCTGCTTCTGCCAGCCGTCGGGCAAGCAGACACCGCTGGCCAAACTCGGACTTACCGTAGCGTTCTCGCGTGGTCGGCTTCTCATCACGCAACAAAAATGCCTTGCGGGTTTCTTCCGAAGATAGCAAACCAAACGCTTTTTGATAAAAGGTATCGACGTTCTTGGCGGTTGCCGATTGGTCAAGAATCTCTCGGCTCTCATCGAATTGTTTCAACAAACTTCGCCGCGACTGTAAACGCAACGAAGTCAGTTCGGGGTTCGGTTTGATCGCCTGCACTTCAACATCGGCGGGTAACAGTTTTTGATCGACGGCAAAACTCGAATGCTTCTCGCCGAGAAAACCGGGGGTCTGGCCGTGAATGGTTGTGCCATTGCTTCGGCTCATCAACGGCCCGACGCGCACCCAAGTGGGCAGGTTGCCAACCGCAGGACGTACATGGTCGAGCACCGCCCCGAATGGTGGGAAGTCGGTATCGGAGGGTGGAAAATCTCCTTTTGACCGAAAAGCTTTGGGATGAACGTGCCCAGTATTTGCGGGCAAGCAAGCTTGAACATGGTTGGGGTTATCGTGTGACATCGATCGAACAACTGCCAACTGGTGTGCCAGTTTAGCCGTCTGCGGAAACAGCTCGCCGAATTGAACGCCGGGAACGCTAGTCGAAATCGCCCCAAATTCACCCCGCACCACCGAGGGTCCGTTCGGTTTCGGGTCAAACATTTCCTGCTGAGGCGGCCCCCCGTGCAGGTACAGCATAATGATCTGTTTGACTTTACCCAACGATGCTTGGCTTGCAACTGCCGACCGTTGCTTCAACAGTTCGGGAAGAGAAATCCCCAAACCGGTCAGTCCGCCAATGCGTAACGCCTCCCGACGGTTCAATGACCGCAGAAAACCGCTGCAAACCTGCTGACTCGATCCAGTGGAACTCATTTCGTATTTCACATTAAAACACAAATCAAACTAGGCGAAACTGCTTCAGATATTATATCGGACGAAACCACACTTCGAAAAGAGAGATCATGCCTGGTCGTCCATTTTCAGTAATGAATAAACGGCAAAGGCATCCGCCATCAACTGCTGAATTTCGCCTGGTTTGGGTCGTTTTCCGGCTCGATAGAAAATAAATTCCTGCCCGCGACCTTCTGAGCAGATTTTCGCCAACGCTGCCAAATGAGAAGTCAACTCGGCTGAAAAAATCTCACGAACGGCTGCTTCTTGGTCACTTCTTAGCAGGTATTGTTTAGAGAACTCTGGGAACTCTTCAAAGTTAATATCCTGGTATCCAAACATTTTCCCGATTTTATGAAAGAAATGTTCGGGACGCAGTTGAAACGAGGGCAGGTCGAGAGAAGCCGAGTCGATGGAAACGACGGTCTGTTTATGTGTGGTCGAGTTCTTCCCGCCGCCGGTCGTGTATTGATAATCGAAAATCGAAATCGCAACATCCTGCGTTTCGCCGCCCATTAAGTTGGTCAGTTTTTTTGATCGTCCTTGACTGAACAGTTCGAAATGGTCAAGCCGACTTTGCAGAATCGCACTTCCCTCAGGATCGAATGTAAATGAAAGGTCTCCGGCAACCTGTTCGAGTGCCGCAGTCCGTTTTTTCTCGGCCAACCACACGGCAATAAAAATTCCCGAGACCAACAAAAACATCAATGCGATAAAACCAATGGGAATCCAGTCTTCCATTCTCAGTTCTCCAACGCTTTCTTGTAATACGACCGTTACACCTACAAACGCAAAAACAGCACAATTAGATCTTGGTATTGCTAACAATTCAACAGAATTCAGCCAGTTTTTTTTCGAGCAAGCTTAAATCAATTTCAGTAATTAAAAACTTTTTCTGCTTCGATGTCTCACCAGAAATTAAACTGATTTTCGACTTGGGAATTCCTAGCTGTTTTGCAAGCACTTTAATAATGGCGGAGTTGGCTTTCCCTTTTTCCGGAACGGCCGTCACTGCAACTTTTAAACGCCCGTTGAATTCGCCAGAAATCGAATTGCGGCCTGCCTGCGGTTGGGCTTGCACGGGCAGAATCACGCCCCTTTTGACTGCAACCAACTCAATCATGTTTGCTCTCGGCGTGTTAGCCCGTTGTAAAGCACGCTGCCTAGGCGAACGATTGTGGCCCCTTCTTCAATGGCAATTTCAAAGTCGCCGCTCATGCCCATCGATAGTTCTTGCAGTGGAAGTTTTCCGTTACTTCGGTCGCGTAGTTGGTTACGCAGGTTTTGCAATTCTCGAAAGACGGGCCGAGCGTCTTCAATATTTTCCGACCGCGGGGCCATCGTCATTAGCCCTGAAACTTCAACGTGCTGGCAATTCAATACAGTGTCCCAGCCGGAAAGCAGTTCTTGAACGTCAAAGCCGTCTTTGCTTTTTTCGGTTGAGACGTTCACTTCCAACAAAACCTGCGCTGAAATACCGAGTTCTTCGACCAGTCGATCGATGGCGGTTAACAATTTCAGTGAATCAACCGAATGCGTAAATGCCACCATTGGCAAAACTTTGCGGGCCTTGTTTCGCTGGAGGTGTCCGATTAAGTGCCAGCGAATTTCAGCGTCCAGTAACTCGGCCCGTTCCAGCAATTGCTGTGGTCGGCTTTCGCCTAAGTCGGTGATTCCCAAAGTTCGCAATGCCTGCACCCATTCAAGGTCGGCATACTTAGTGACCGCGACAAGCTGAACCGAGGCCGCGTCTCTTCCCACGCGAGAACAGGCAGCGTTGATGCGGTCGGTCACCCGGTCCACGTTCTGTCGAATCTGAGATTCTATGCTAGACATATTACTTTAACGCCGTAGTGTTTCATTCGTTACAAATCGATCGGCCAGTGAATGCCCGCCGTCATGCCGCCGTCAACATACAAAGTTTGGCCGGTCATAAAGGCCGCCGCTTCGGACGCCAGGAACACTGCTGTGCCGACTAAATCTTGGACTTCACCCAACCGCCCTAACGGACAATTGGCGGCGTTCCATTCTTGCATTTTGGGAATCGACCACAGTTTGTTGGTTAAGTCAGTTAGAATAAATCCGGGTGCCAAGCCGTTGATTCGCACGCCGTGCTGGCCCCATTCCATCGCTAAGCCACGGGTCATCATACTCAGGCCTGCTTTACTCATCGCGTAAGG
>Ga0115002_10006199_pt1 | contig 13854 bp, 10 predicted proteins | sample ArcticOcean_MG_C_8_FD_89576 | JGI IMG/M metagenome (GOLD analysis project Ga0115002, IMG submission 89576) | Marine microbial communities from western Arctic Ocean - ArcticOcean_MG_CB11_86 | ecosystem: Environmental > Aquatic > Marine > Oceanic | place: Arctic Ocean: Canada Basin | collected... | reverse complement strand
GAGTGCGCACGTTTTTCTATTGACCGCCGCTTGGTCCCCGGTGAGAAACTCGCAGCAGTCGAACGCGAACTGCGGCGGGCGGTCAGCCAGGCGGCGGATCAGCAGGCCCTACTGTCCTATCGCGTAGAGTCACGTTTGCAGATCGAGCCTTGCGTCGTCGATGTCGAAGGTGGATTGCCAGAGGCTTTTGCGCGGGCGGTGCAGGCGGTGCGGCGCCGTGCAGCTGGTTTCAAGGTGACGTCCGGATTTACCGATTTGCACTACTTTGTCGTCGAAGGCGGATTGCCCGGAATCGGCTATGGGGTTAAGGGGGAACATGCACATGGGGTTGATGAGCGGGTACGGGTGCGCGATCTGGTATTGACCGCCCGCACCTATGCCGAGTTTATGCAACGGGGTTTCGAGGTGCTGTGAGCGATATTTTACGGCGTTATTTTTGGACGGCGTACGATCACCTGGGTGGGATTGTCGCCTATAACTTGCTGTGGAGTCTATTGAGCCTGCCCTGGATTGGGGCGGCTTATATGCTCTTGCGCTTTGGTTTTTCGCTCGGTGGTCTTTTCTTGCCCGGTGCAGTCGTCTTAGCCGGTGTGCTGCTTTTTGGCTCTCCGGCCACGGTTCTGCTCTTTATTGTCTGTGCTTATTGGGCGCGCGGCGATGAATTTAATATGCGGGAAATTTTACTTACTGGACGTCGTTTGTTTTGGCGTGCAACGGCGTTGGGCGGATCGCTGATCGTCGCTACGGGTCTAATACTGGTCAATATGTTTTTCTACCAACAGTTGGGTGGCTGGTTGGGCGCTCTATTGAGCGGCTTGATGATTTGGTTGCTGCTGCTGGCAGGGATTATGGCTCTCTATCTCTTTCCCGTGTTGGTCACACAAGAAGGGTCGGTTTGGGCTACGCTGCGGCAGAGCCTGTTACTCGCGGTAGATAATCTCAAATGGTCTCTCACTTTGTTGCTGGGCGCGATTTTTTTTCTTGCGGTCGGTCTGGCTTCGGGGTTGGGTTTGTTTTGCGGCGTGATGACGGCTTGGGCCCTTTTGATGAGCATGGGTCTACGTGCGCTTTTGCCCAAATATACCGGTGAGGCTCTACCTGTCGAGGTGCCCCGTGGCCTGCGTGAACTGATCCGCCCTTGGGAGCTTTGAGTGCTGCAACTGGCTAAATTGCTCACGGGTCGCGAGATGGCCGAACTCGATCGCCGCACGATCGCTGAGGCGGGGATCCCCGGTGTCGAGTTGATGGAGCGAGCGGGGGCTGAAGTCGTCGCGGCCATCGCCGCGCGCTGGGATGGCCTGGTGGGTTTGCGCGCAGTGGTTCTATGCGGCAAGGGCAATAATGGCGGCGACGGTTTTGTCGTCGCTCGTCTATTGCGGGCGGGTGGTGTCACGACGCGGGTATTTCTGGCGGTCGATCGACAGGTGGTTCAAGGTGACGCGGAAGAACATTTGCAGCGTTATGAGCGTGCAGGCGGGACGGTCGAAATACCGGCGGCCGATTTGACCCCACTGGATGCGGCTATTAGCGAAGCCGACCTGGTAGTCGACGCGCTATTGGGTACGGGTTTGCGCGATGCGCCTCGGCTGGAAATTTCTCGGATTATCGCTCGGGTAGTCGAGGGGCAAAGGCCTGTAGTCGCCGTCGATTTGCCTTCGGGAGTGGAGGCCGATACAGGCAGGGTCCAAGGGGCTTGCGTGCAAGCGGCGTTGACGGTGACCTTTGGCGTGGCCAAGGTAGGCCAAGTTTTTTATCCCGGTCGATCCTATTGTGGAACGTTGCACTTGGCCGATATCGGCTTCCCAGAACACATAGTAAGTAATACACCGAATACGGCCTGGTTATTGGACGCTGAGAATCTGGGCTCGCTATTGCCGCGGCGTAGTGGAGACGCGCACAAAGGCCGTTGTGGGTCGGTGGCGGTCGTTGCCGGTTCGGTCGGTATGACGGGGGCAGCGGCATTGACGGCGGAAGCCGCTCTTAGAAGCGGTGGAGGTCGCGTAAGCCTTGGGATACCGCAAAGCCTCAACGATATTCTCGAAGTTAAATTGTCGGAAGTGATGACTCGGCCGTTGCCGGAAGTGCGTAAAAAACGCTGTTTGTCGCTGAGGGCTTTAGGCGATGTGCGGGATATGCTGCGACGAGCCGATATTTGCGCGATGGGGCCGGGTTTGGGGGGGTATCGGGAGACGATGGAACTCGTGCGGCGGGTAGTCGCCGAGATTGAAATCCCGCTGGTGTTGGATGCGGATGGGCTCAATGCTTTTGCTGGATGCACTGAACTGTTGAAAGGGCGACCGGTACCGATTGTCCTCACACCGCATATTGGCGAATTCGCCAGGTTGAGTGGTTTAGATAAAGAGCAGATTGAGGAAGCCCCGCTCGCGGTTGCCCGCGATTTCGCGGAAGCGTACAAGTTGACGTTGGTCCTCAAGGGGGCGCCGACGGTAGTGGCCTTTAAAGATGGGCGGGTAGCAGTAAATTCCAGTGGAAATCCGGGCATGGCCACCGCAGGGTCGGGCGATGTGCTGACCGGGATAATCGCTGGTTTGATGGGGCAGGGTGTCGAGGCCGAGGTCGCGGCTTGTCAAGGCGTTTATATTCACGGCCGTGCTGGCGACCGAGCACGCGACCGTTTGGGTGAATGGGGAATGCGGGCGGGGGATATTGCTGCCGAAGTGCCTCGGACGCTTGTTGAGACCTCAGAGGACGCGGCGCGTTCTACTTGACATCCCCTGGTCAGTGCTGTAACATATAAAGGTTTTAGTTAAGCGAATTTAGGATCTAATTATCACTGTCAATCTCGGTTGTAACTATACCGTAACAACCGATATTGACCATAGAATCGCAAATTATGGCTAACGTCAAAGACGCCATTGAAGAAATCATTGAAGAGTCCTATTTGCTCGGCCTTTCCGAGGCTGAGATCCGTGAGGATTTTAGGCGCTTTATAGACACCTGCTATGCTATTATTGAGGCCAATGTAAAAAACCGCGAAGCCATCAGCGGTTTGGCAGAGGACCTGGCCCGGGAAAAGACCTGTATTCTCATCGCTGATCACTCCGATGAGGAGGCGTCCTTTGACGAGGCTGGTGGAAAAATAAAAGACGCGCAAGAAGCCTTCGCCGAGAAAATCGCCCGTCGCAAGCGCATGATTTTAAAGGCTATCGCCGACTATGACCCGCAATTGGTTCGCCTAATTGACGAACAGCGTTTTCAGGGCGAGATAAAGGAAATCGTTCGTCCCAAGTTTAAGCTCAAGCAGAGCTATAATTGGGAACACCATAGACAATTGCTGCTAAAGTTGGGTTATGGCACGACGGTTGTGCTTATCATGTTGCTCATCTATTTGGGATTCATCCAGAATCCCTGATGGGCAGGCGATCGCAGTCGCAAAACGCTCTTCCCTTTCCATTCCGTCCTAAATTTCCTACATTTTGCCAAGCCTGAGATGCGCGTGCGCATCTCTATTTTTGTACGCGCGATACGCGCCCTTTGAGTCTCTGAAAGTCCCTTCATGCCCAAACGCACTGACATACAAAAAATAATGCTCATCGGATCCGGGCCAATTGTGATCGGCCAGGCCTGTGAGTTTGACTATTCCGGTACCCAGGCTTGCAAAGCGCTGCGGGAAGAGGGATACGAGATCATTCTGGTCAATAGCAATCCCGCGACGATCATGACGGATCCCGAGACGGCGGATCGGACTTATATCGAACCGATCACTCCCGATATTTGCGCCCGGATTATCGCCGCAGAGAAACCACAGGCACTTTTGCCGACGCTCGGCGGACAAACCGCGCTTAACGTGGCGGTGGCATTGGCGGAAAACGGGGTCCTAGCCGAGCACGGTGTTGAATTGATCGGCGCCCAGTTGAACGCGATCAAAATGGCGGAGAATCGCGAGCTCTTTAAGGCGGCGATGGATCGGGCGGGGCTCGATATGCCGCATGGCTTTTTTATCCACACGTTGGAAGAGGCTCAGCAGCATCAGGCCGAATTGGGCTATCCGACGATTGTTCGTCCTTCATTCACGATGGGGGGGTCCGGTGGGGGGATTGCTTATAATGCCGAAGAGTTCGAGCGCATTATAAGCCATGGGCTCGACCTGAGCCCGATTGACGAGGTGCTGATCGAGGAATCGGTCATCGGTTGGAAGGAATACGAACTGGAGGTTATGCGCGACCGCAACGACAATGTGGTCATTATCTGTTCGATTGAGAACTTCGATCCGATGGGGGTCCATACCGGCGACAGTTTGACCGTCGCACCGGCGCAGACGCTATCGGACGTCGAATATCAGATTATGCGCGACGCGGCGATTCGCGTCATCCGCGAGATCGGGGTCGAAACCGGCGGGTCCAATATTCAGTTTGCGCTCAATCCGCGAGACGGCCGGATGACGGTTATCGAGATGAACCCACGGGTTTCGCGTTCGTCGGCGTTGGCTTCGAAGGCCACGGGTTTCCCTATCGCCAAAATCGCCGCCAAGCTGGCCGTCGGTTATACCCTCGACGAGCTCCGCAACGATATTACTCGCGAGACTCCGGCTTCTTTTGAGCCGACGATCGACTATGTGGTGACCAAGATTCCGCGTTTCACCTTTGAGAAATTTCCCAGCACGCCGGACGTGCTCGATACTCAGATGCGTTCGGTGGGGGAGACGATGGCGATTGGCCGGACCTTCAAGGAATCGCTGCAGAAGGGGTTGCGCTCGCTAGAGACGGGGCGGGCCGGTTTCGGCGCCGACGGCAAAGGCCCGGATCCGGCCAAGGTTTCTGACAAGGAACTGCGCGAGAAGTTGAGTCGTCCCAATTCACAGCGAATTTCCTATATCAAACTGGCGATCGACAAGGGCTATACCCACGAGCAAATATATAACCTTACCGGCATCGACCCGTGGTTTCTCGACCAGCTCTATCAACTGTCCGAACTCGAATGGCGGCTAAAAAAAGAGGACGCGCGCGAAAACCCAGCGCTGTTGCGCCAAGCCAAAGAGTGGGGATTTAGCGATCGTCAGTTGGCTCATCTCAGCGAGTGCGACGAAGTGAGCGTACGCGACCGCCGCCGCGAATTGGGTATCCGTCCGGTCTACAAGACGGTGGATACCTGCGCCGCGGAGTTCGAAGCGCACACCCCGTACCACTACTCAACATATGATCGCGAAGACGAGTCTGTGCGGTCGGATCGCAAGAAGATCATTATCCTCGGCGGCGGCCCCAACCGCATCGGCCAGGGGATCGAGTTCGATTATTGCTGCGTTCACGCCTGTTTCGCGCTGCGCGAGGACGGTTATGAAACGATTATGGTCAACTCTAATCCAGAGACGGTCAGCACCGATTACGATACGGCGGACAAACTTTATTTTGAGCCATTGACGGTGGAAGACGTGCTGCATATCGTCGACCGTGAGCAACCCGACGGGGTCATTGTGCAGTTCGGGGGGCAGACTCCGTTGAATCTGGCGGCGGAACTTGAACGGGAAGGAGTGCCCATCGTCGGCACTTCACCCAGCAGCATCGATTTGGCCGAAGATCGCGAGCGCTTCGGCAACTTGCTGCGCGAACTGGATATCCGCCAGCCAGAGAACGGTTTGGCGTCTAGTTTTGCCGAGGCTAGTGAAGTGGCGGAGCGGATTGGCTATCCTGTCATAGTGAGGCCTTCCTACGTATTAGGCGGGCGGGCGATGGTTATCGTCTACGATGCCGGTAGTTTAGAAAAGTATATGAACGAGGCGATAGATGTCTCGCCCGAACGGCCAGTACTGATCGATCGCTATTTACAGAGAGCTGAGGAATTCGATGTCGACGCGGTGGCAGATGGGGTCGATGTCGTTGTCGGTGGCATCATGCAACACATCGAGCACGCCGGGGTGCACTCCGGTGACAGTGCCTGTGCCCTACCTCCTTTCGACACCCCCGCTGAGCATATCGAGACGATGCGCCGTTATACGCATGCATTGGCGCGAGGGCTCGACGTGGTCGGTTTGATGAATGTGCAATACGCTATATACCAGGACGAGGTCTATGTAATCGAGGTCAATCCACGGGCCTCGCGCACGGTGCCTTTCGTCAGCAAGGCGATTGGTCGGCCATTGGCGAAGATCGCCGCCCGGGTCATGGTCGGCAAAAGCTTGCGGGAACAGGATTTCACCGAAGAGATTGTTCCGAATCATGTCTCGGTCAAGGAAGCGGTCCTGCCCTTTATGAAATTCCCCGGAGCCGACAGCCTGCTGGGTCCTGAAATGAAATCGACCGGTGAAGTGATGGGGATTGGCCCTGATTTTGGTACGGCTTTCCTCAAGGCGCAGATGGGGGCGGGCTCTGTATTGCCGGCGAGCGGCCGGATCTTTATTAGCGTCGCCGATTGCGACAAGGAGGAAGTCGTGCCGGTCGCCCGCAGGTTGTGCGAAGCCGGATTCGAGCTCGTCGCTACCAAAGGCACCCGCGATTTTCTCAGCCGCCACGATATTGAGGCCGAGAGCGTGCTCAAGGTGCACGAGGGGCGGCCGCATATCGAGGACGCGATTCGCAGCAGGCAGGTCGGTTTAGTCATCAACACCCCCCTTGACGAAAGCTCACAATACGATGATTTCGTCGTGCGCCGCGCGGCGGTTATGAACAATGTGCCCTATACCACGACAATGGCCGGTGCGAGGGCCGCTGTGGCGGGTATCGAGGCTTTGCAGCGCGCTGATCTGAGCGTGCAAGCGCTGCAAGATTACCATCGGGCTTAGGGGCGATCGGCTGGTGATGCTTGCGTTTATACGCCGTATCGGGGCCTTCGTGCCAATACTGCTGGTCTGTTGTCTGTCGCTTTCGGCCTGTGTTTATTTCAACACCTTCTACAACGCCAAAAAATTCTACCGCAAAGCCGAAAAAGAACGTGTAAAACACGAAGATGCCTATGCTGGGTGGGCGTTCGACGGCGCAGGGCCCGAATTGCAGCGTCAGCGTTCGAATCAAGCCGACCAGTTCTACGACAAGGCTGCTCGCAAGGCTTCTAAGGTCCTGGAAAAATACAAAGAGAGTGACTTGGTCGACGACGCGATGTTCCTGATGGGGAAGTCGTTTTATTGGCGGGGAGAATATCTGCGTTCCGTGCAATCCTTCCGCGATCTGGAAACAAATTTCCCCGCCAGTGAATTTTTCGACGAGGCCCGTTATTGGCGTGCGCAAGGTCTCGAAGCGCAGCGGATCTACAATCAGGCGCAAAAACTCTACCGAACGCTCGTTGAGGAGGCCGAGGAGGAAATCGCGGTGCGGGCCGGGTTGCGGTTGGGTGAGATGGCTTTCGAACGCGAAGACTATGTCGCCGCGATCCAAGAGTTTCGCACGGTACTGGAGGCCTTTCCCGCAAGCGGTGACCGTGCGCAGTTGTGGTTGCGTTTAGCCGAGGCGCAGATGGCCTTGCAAGACGAGGCCCGGCTTGGCGACGCTTTGCAGTCCTTTCGCAATGTCTTGCAGGCCGATCCGAATCCGGACCAGGAATACCGGGCCAGGTTGAACAGCGGGCGCGCGCTCTATGCATTGGGCGAAGAAGAAGAGGCGCTCGAGACCTATGTCGAACTGCTCAAAGAGGGCCGCTTCCGCAATTTTGAGGGGCGCACCCGCCTTTTGATCGGCGAGTCCTACCAGGAGCGCCGTCTGCTCGAACAAGCGCTCGACGAATATGGCCAGGTTCGCGATGATTTTCCCACGACACCTTCCTCGGCAATGGCCCTTTATCGCACGGGTTTGTTGCATCTGCAAGAATATGGCGACACCGAGTTAGCCCGCGAGTATTTCCAAGAGACCAATAGCGAGAGCCCCGGTTCACAGGGCGTGTTATTGGCGCAGGAGATGTTGACCTATTTGGGGCGGTTGCAGCAGTCGCAGGCTCGGGTCCATCGGGCTGATTCGCTCTATGCCGATTCGCTGGGGGCCATACAGGGGCCGCTTGTGTGGAGTGAGGGGTGGGTGCCCGCCGAAGTCGATTCTACGACGAAGGACGAGATCGTAGTCGCACGCAATATCGAGGTGCTGGACGACTTATTTAGCGCCTGTGAGATCTATCGCGACGATATTGGTCAAGCCGATTCGGCCATCGCCTATTACCAGGAAGTCATTCGCCGCTTTCCCGAGAGCGATCAATTGCCCCGTGCCGTTTTCAGTATTGCCTGGATCTACCGCGAGATAGGCAATGATGAAAGCGCGGCTGGGCCCTATTTGGCGCGATTGATCGAAGACTTTCCCGCTTCGGCGCAGGCTAATGAAGCCAGGTATCTATTGGGGGAAGAAGCTCGGGTTACGGCCGAAGAGTTGGCGGCGACGGAGTTTGAGCGCATCGAGCGTTTGCGTCTGCAGGAACCGGAGAATATCTATGCTTATGCGCCGCTGCTGGACAGTTTGAGCCAGGCGTTTTCAGGCACGGTGGCGGGGGCAAGGGCGGCTTTTCTGGCGGCGACTTCATATGAAAATATCGTTGGGGATACACTGGAGGCCGAAAGGCGTTACCGGCTCTTAGGAGAGGAGTACGCCGAAACCGAGTTCGGTAAACTTGCCATAGAGCGGAAGAGGGTCCGCGAGGAAGGACTGATTGCGAAACTCGAACGCAGTCTGAAGTCTGTCGGCGGACAGTTTGGTCCAGGGGAACGGATCGAATTGTTGGCGCTGGAACCCGATACGCTCGATTCGGTCTCGCTTGCACGCAAGCATCTCGGTTTTGCCCAGCGCGCCCAGCGGCGCGGCGATATAAAAATGGCCCGGGATTTTTATGAACAGAGTATCGATGAACAGTTCAACAACCCACGCTCGCTATACCAATTGGGGAATATCGCCTGGGAAGAAGGGTATTCCGACGACGCGATTGAATTTTATCGCCAGGCGTTGGCCTTTGACAAGGCCAACCTGAGCCTCTACTACCGATTATGGAAGGTATTTACCGTTGCGGCTGAAGAGGATTCGGCCAACCACTATTTGCGCGAAGTTGTGCGCCGGGATCGGGGCAGCCCGCAGATCCGTTTTTTGCAGGAGGAGTTTCCGGACTTCTACGCGGCGGAGGATCAGGAGGATCTCGACCTCGAGCAATTGGAGGGTTTGGCCCTGATGATGCCCGAGGATAAGATCGAGTGGCAGGAAAAGGATATGCCGCTGAGCGATTGGCCATTGGTGCGGGAACTAGTGAGGCCGGTCTATCCCGTCGGTGGGTTTGATTCGACCGAGGTACTGCTCGATGTTTTGATCGATCGCGAAGGGCGGCCCGAGTCGGTGGAGGTCTTTCGCGGAGAAGAGCCTTTTGCCTCCAACGCGGTCGCAGCAGCTTATGACTATGTCTTTTATCCGGCAGTCCGTAATAATGGCGTTGAAATCAAAGCGTGGGTCGAGTTGACGGTGCCCTTTGGTCCTCAGTCGGGGGAGGACAGCGCGCGTGCACCGCGTGTGGACAGCGAGGCAGAAGTGAATGGTGGAATAGATATGGCGGCTGGCGAAACGTCCAGTATCGCCGATGCTACTGATGGCGCGTCCCTAGAGGGTGCTCTGATAGATGGCGGCGGCATCGGCGATGCAGAGGGTAGGGCCGATTTTGCTCCGGCGGATAGTTCGCGTATTGATGGTGATGCAGCCGGCGCGGCGGTCGTCGAGGAGGGCGAAGGCATATGATTGACGAGCAGGTGGAGGTTTTGGCCAACGACGAAGTGGCCGAGGAATTTTATATGGCGCGCTTGCAAGCGCCATATATCGCCGCTCGGGCTAAACCCGGGCAGTTCGTTAATATACAGGTCAGCACGGGCGGTGCTCCTCTATTGAGAATTCCCTTGAGCGTTTGTGCGATCGACTTAGACGCCGGTTGGATTGAGGTACTCTACGAGAATCTGGGGCCTAAGAGCGAGGTGTTGAGCCGGACCGGACGAGGTGTCTCAATGGCGTGTCTTGGTCCTTTGGGCAATGGATTCGCACCGCCGCCTGCCGGTGCGAGGACTTGTCTGGTCGGCGGCGGAATTGGCGTGCCGCCGATGCTCTATTGGGGATCGGTGCTGCAGCGACAGAATTATCCGGTGACGCTTTTGGTCGGAGCGCGCAATAAGGGCAAACATTTGCCCGACGAATTGCTCGCGCCCGCCGCGTCGGTGGTGAGGCGGGCAAGCGATGACGGTAGTCTCGGCCAGGCGGGGTTGGTCACCGACTTATTGCAGGAGGAGTTGGCAGGGGATGCCCCTCATGCAGTTTATTGTTGTGGACCGCACGGGATGATGCGGGCTGTGGCCGCGCTGTGTCGTGAATCTGCGGTTCCGTGTCAGGTCTCTCTTGAGGAATACATGGCTTGCGGTATTGGCATCTGTGTGGGGTGTGCAGTTGAGTTGCAACAGGATGAGCAGGGAGCGGCCGGGTCTGATTATACGCGCTATGGCCGCATTTGTGTCGATGGTCCGGTATTCGATGCCCGACGTGTGAAATGGGAGGACTGATGGCCGATTTGAAAGTGGATTTCGCTGGGGTGCCGTTGCAAAACCCCGTGCTGCTGGCTTCGGGCACCTGCAATTATGGCCAGGAACTTTTGCCGCTGACAGATTTTTCGCGCCTCGGCGGTTTGGTGACGAAGACCATCACGCCCGAGCCCCGCGGCGGCAACCCACCACAGCGCATTATTGAAACGGCGGGCGGGATGCTCAATGCCATCGGCTTGCAAAACCCCGGTCTTGAGGACTTTGTCGGTGAGAAGTGGGCTTTTCTCGCGGGTTTGCAAACGCAAGTCGTGGTCAATATCGCTGGATTTTCCGTCGATGAGTTTGCCTTGACGGCGGCGCGCTTAGAAGAATTGCCAGGCATCGCCGCGCTCGAAGTCAATATATCCTGTCCCAATGTCGAAGCGGGCGGCGATAATTTTGCCACCCGGCCGGAGACGGCGGCGGCGGTGATCGCTGCGGTCAAGCGCAATAGCCGTCGGCCGATTATTGCCAAACTGACGCCAAATGTCACCGATATCACCGAGATCGCCAGGGCCGTAGTCGATGCCGGAGCGGATGCGGTGTCTTTGATCAATACGCTTGTCGGCATGGCCATCGATGTAAACAGTCAACGGCCGATTTTGGGCAATATCACCGGTGGTTTATCCGGTCCGGCCGTCAAACCCGTCGCCTTGGCGATGGTTTGGAAGGTTGCGCAGGCGGTTTCGGTGCCGATTATGGGCATTGGCGGGATCGCCACGGCCCGCGATGCGCTCGAATTCATTATCGCGGGTGCTTCCGCCGTGCAGGTCGGCACGGCTAATTTTGTCAATCCTAACGCCGGCGTCGAAGTCGTAGATGGCATCCAGGCCCATTGTGACGAGCACGGCATTGATCAGCTTGCCTCGCTCGTCGGCAGCCTGCAAACCTAGGTGGATCTAAAAAAATCTGCACCGCTACTTTATATTCCAGGCAAAGGGGTGCGGAACGATTTTTTAGAGACTCTTTAAGAGAATGGGGTATAAAGATGCTGCCGGCGCGCAAATGCAGATGGCTATGCATGGCCCTTTGCCTGGGTTTGACTGCCGGTTGTGTAAGTAAACCCGTCTATCGCAGTGGCGGCGCGCAGGTCAGTCCTAGGCCGTCGAATAAACCCCCTCCCCAGGTTGTTGCCCCCGGTCCGGCCGCCCACCCAATCGATCTCGATAAAATAAATACCGATAAAGCCTATCAAGTCGGTGTCTCATCCTATTATGGTAAGAAGTTTCACGGGCGCCTGACGGCTAATGGCGAGGTGTTTAATATGTATAAACTCACCGCCGCCCACCGCGTATTGCCCCTGGGCACGCATGTCAAGGTGACGAACCTGCAAAACGGACGCTGGGTCGAGGTCAAGGTCAATGATCGCGGACCCTTTATCGAAGGGCGGATTCTCGATCTTTCTTTCGCGGCGGCGTTGGAGTTGGAAATGGTCAAGCAGGGAACCGCTAAGGTGATGATCGAAATCACCAAACCCGTGGAGTAAATCCGCTATAACAAGGGGACGAAGCGCACGGGCAAAAGCTGCCGTTGGCTGAAGCCTGTTTCGACGCGTCGCACGAGGACAAGGTACTGGTGCTCTACTCCCAAGGGCACTATGAGGCGGCCACCTGGGGCTAATTGCTCGAGTAGGGGGGGAGGGATCGCGGCGGGAGCCGCGGAACAGACCACCGCATCGAAAGGTGCGGCACTCGCCCAACCCGCTCGCCCGTCGCCGACGCGGATGGTGACGCGCTGGTTGCTGTTCTCTTCGAGCAAGCGATCGGCTCGCTCGGCTAATTCCGGAAAAAACTCAATACTGTAGACTTCGGCCACCAATTCGGCCAGTAGGGCGGTCTGGTAGCCAGAACCGGTGCCGATCTCCAATACGCGTTCTGTGCCTTGCAGGGCCAATGCGGCGAGCATATAGGCGACGAAATAGGGCTGTGAGATGGTTTGCGCCGAACCGATGGCCAATGGATAATCCTCATAGGCGAGTTGGTGCAGTTCCGCGGGGACATAGCGGTGCCTTTCGATACGGGCAAAGGCATCGAGCACGCGCTGGTTGTCAATGCCGCGCCGTGCAAGTTGCTCATTAACCATGGCTTGCCGTTTGGCGGCGAATTCATCCGTCATTATCTGTGCTTTCGAGCATGTTCAACGCGGTTTCGATGACGAGCGCGGGCGCGATGTTCTCAATGTCTCCCATTGGCGCCTGCAACACGTTACCTCGTTTGTTGCGCGGCGCCCAGGTCTGCGGATCGGTTGGTCCAAAGAGCGATAAGGTGGCAGTGCCGACGGCGGCGGCGATATGCCCCGGACCTGAATCGTTGCCAATAAAAAGTGATGCACGGGAGAGCAGTCCGGCTAGTGCGCGCAGGTCGGGCGGTTGCAGACTGTCGTCGACGAACCCGCGTTCGATTTCAATTGGCCCGCATAATATCGCCGTGTCCCAGCCCTTTTTGCGCAATGTTGCAACTAAGATACGGAAATATGATTCCGGCCAGCATTTACTTGGTGAACTGCTGCCGATGTGAACAATAACTTGCGGTGAGCGGGGTAGGGCGTCGACATATTCGTGGTCTCTTGGGGTTAGGGTGATGCGTGGAGTAGAGTCTTCGACGGGTATGTCCCATGTTTGTAGAGGGCTCAATAGGTGATCGATGATATGCTGGTGCAGGTTAAATGGGCGTGGATCGCAAAACAATACTGGGCCTTGTACGATTTGCGTCAATTGACGCTTGAGTTGCTGATCTGAATCTACGGCATAGGCAAGGACTCGTTCGGTTTGCGCAAAGAGTGCGAGGGTCTCTTGTGGAATCGGACCCTTTCTGTGCAAGGGTATCAAGCGCGGATCGTCTTGATTTAGGATATTTTGAGCTTGTTTTAACCTTAAGGTTGCAGGCTTTCCTATTAAGTGTAAATCATTGTTCAGGAATGCTTTGTGTAGTGAGTTGATGGCGGGCAGAGTAAGCACGAAATCGCCGATTGCACCACCGCGGATAAGCGTGATGTTAGCCAATATGATGTTCTCCGTATGCAGGGGCTTGCCACCCTGGGTTTTTTAGACTATTTTTAAAGTTCTATTTTGACCGAACTGAATGACAATTATTTGAAGGAGCTGGCCTTATGGGGGCCCTGATAGGGAAGAAACTGGGGATGACCCAGTTATACAACGATAAAGAAGAGCTCGTACCGGTGACTATTGTCGCGGCTGGGCCCTGCCCCATCGTCGCGGTGCGAACCGATCAGAGTAATGGCTACACGGGTTTGCAGTTGGCCTTTGACGAGATTCCCGAACGCAAATTGAACAAGCCGCAGTTGGGTCATCTGGCTAAAGCAGGCATTGCTCCTCACCGTGTTCTTCGCGAGTTTCGCGGCCAGGACGGTGAGTTCGAGATTGGCCAGGT
>Ga0115002_10006198_pt1 | contig 13856 bp, 10 predicted proteins | sample ArcticOcean_MG_C_8_FD_89576 | JGI IMG/M metagenome (GOLD analysis project Ga0115002, IMG submission 89576) | Marine microbial communities from western Arctic Ocean - ArcticOcean_MG_CB11_86 | ecosystem: Environmental > Aquatic > Marine > Oceanic | place: Arctic Ocean: Canada Basin | collected... | reverse complement strand
GTAGTATAATTCTAACAGGAGCTTTGTTTTTCATTCTAACATCAGGAAGTAGAGATCCAATTCATTTTGAATTATTACTTTCACCTGCAGGTTATACATTCATAACAAATTTTCTAGTAAGTTCATTTAGATTAAAATTTCAATTTCTAATGATTAGTATAGGTTCTATTTCTCTAATTCTAAGTTTAATATTTACTTATTTTTTGATAAAAAAAGATTACTTTAAAAATTATTTACCTTGGTTTATCTTTTTATTAGTTGGAATTTCAGCTGCCATAATCACTGCATCTGGCAGAGTACAATTTTTGGAAACTCATTTAGGTAATGAACCATATTATATTCCTATTTCACATTTATTCCAGATTGGTTTACTGGTGTTATCTGCAAAATTATTTTTTGAATATAAGAAATATAATGATAAAAAGAAAATTCTCTCAATCATTTTCATTTTAATAATAATTTTTCAAATGATCTTGCTTGTACCATCTTATTATTCTGGCTGGCAAAGAGGTGAATATTATTATGATGAAAAGACTAGATATGTCTCATGTTTTTCATTAAATCCAGCTCAATCATGCCAAGAACTTCATCCCATACTTTATGAGAACTATTTTTTACTTGAAAATGAATTTCTTGAAATGATAAACCATCTCATTATAAATAAACAAAGTATTTTCAACGATCATGATTTTAATAAAGAGAATGACTCTAACATCGTAAACTTTTCTAAATTCCAAAATCATGTTGCGATCTTTTCTGAAAATAATAAAATTAATTCAATAAATAAGATTTCTATTAGTGATCAAACAATCTATGAAATAGTTGATCCACTTTTATTCATTAATGGGGGATTAATTATTGATCAGGATTCAACGATTGAAGGACTGTTTATGCTTATTGATGACAAACCTATCTTAAAAATTAATGATTATAATACTCAGACTATAAAACAAAATGATAATTCTTCTCTTATCTCTTGGTCGATATATCTCATGTCTGGTTATATAGAAAATGGCTGTCATTCAGTTAATATTGTTGGAATAACGGAAACTGAAAAGATCTATAGCAGTAATGATATTTCAATCTGCCGTTAATCAATAAGAAAATATTAATCTTGTATGTATTTTCTAAAAATGTAGTTATGCCACTTAAAATATATCTTGGAGATTTAACGTATAATACAGTCTCTCTTGCAACTGATGCTTTTCCACTTAATGTTGGATTCATTGCAAGTTATTGTAAGAAATTATTTGGTTCTGATATTGAAATTAAACTTTTTAAATATATTGAAGATATTGATAAAGCAATAACTGATGATCCTCCAGATCTTCTTGGTTTAAGTAATTATTGTTGGTCATATAATGCAAGCCAAGAAATTTTTAAAATGTTCAAAAAAATTAATCCTAACGGTGTGACTGTTTGGGGAGGGCCAAACTTTCCTTTAGATATGCCATCACAAGAAAAATTTATGAATAAACATTCTGAAGTAGATGTTTATGTTCCAACTGACGGTGAAGTTGGTTTTTCTAATGTTGTAAAATTATTATTGAAATCTAATTCAAGACAAAATATAGTTGATGAATTACTTTCTACACAAATTGAAGGTTGTATTTCTAGAGATACTAATGGAAAATTGCATCACATATTTTCTGATACACGAATAACAAATCTTGATGAAATACCATCTCCGTACTCGATGGGATTAATGGATAAATTTTTTGATGGTCTTCTAACTCCTATGCTACAAACTAATCGTGGTTGTCCATTCCATTGTTCATTTTGTACTGATGGCAAAAGTGAAGTTGATTCGATTAATAATTTTAGTTTGGAACGTGTAAATTCTGATCTTAATTACATCGCCGAACATGTGCCAAAAACTACTCACAGTTTACATATTAGCGATTTAAATTTTGGAATGTATCCTCGAGATATAAAAATCTGTGAAACTATTGCTCAAATTCAACAAAAAATCGAATATCCACAATTCATAAAATGCACCACTGGAAAAAATCAAAAAAATAAAATAATTGAGGCAATTAAAAAATTGAATAATACATTACGCATAACAATGTCTGTTCAATCACTTGATCCTGAAGTCTTAAAAAATGTTAGACGTTCAAACATTAGTACTGATAATATGTTAGATTTGTATCCTGCAATTAAAGCTGCTAATCTAGAAACTACTTCTGAAGTAATTCTGGGACTTCCTGGAGACTCTTATGATGGTCATTTGAAAACATTACGTAATCTGATTCGTGCAAAAATGGATGAAGTTCTGGTTCATACTTGTATAATGTTTGATGGTTCTGAATTAGGAACCCCCAAGGAAAGAAAAAAATGGAATTTAAAAACAAAATATAGAGTAATACCAAAAGATTTTGCTATTCTTAGTAATGGAAGAAAAGCGGTTGAAACTGAGGAGATTGTTATTGCAACTGATAAGATGACATTTGAGGAGTATGTTGAATTACGTATTCTTGCATTTGTAATTTTTGTCACGAATGTACCAGTGGTATATGATGCATTAAGAAAATTTCTATTAGAAAATAATCTTGATATTTTTGATCTATTTTATGCCATATTAAAAAATCTCCAAAATGCTAATCCTATTCTACAAGAAATTGTAACAAATTTCAAAAATGCAACATTAGATGAATTATGGGACTCACCTCAAGATATAATTGAACATTATCAGAAAGATGAAGAATTTCAAAAATTATTGGATAATGAAGTTGGAATTAATGTGATGCAATTCCATCATGCAAAAATATTGGGCGATCATATGGGTTTATGGTTAAATTTCACAATAGACTCTGCATATTCTCTCTTATCCAAAAAACTACATTTCAATGATGAAAAAATTAATCAATTTAATACAATTGCAAATTATTGTCGTGGAATTTCATTTGATATATTGGGAAAAGATAGAATGAATAATAATCCAAAATATGAATTTGAATATGATGTTCTTAATTGGCTAAATGATGATTCATCTCATACTTTGGAACATTTTAAATTTATTAAAAAATCTAATATTGAATTCATTCTTAGTGAAAAACAATTTAAAATTGTTCAAGATAATATTGATATGTATGGAGATACGCCTGCAGGAAAAAGTCAAGTGATTAAACGTTTACCAAGAAAATTTTTGTGGCGAAAACCTATCACAGTATAATTATTTTCTAACTGTAAAAATAGCCATTCCTAATTTATTTTCAACACCATCAACTAAATAATTATTTGATGCGTGTAATGTTGTTCTATCCCATATTAAGGCTGATGTTGGTTCCCAATTGAATATTGTTTCAATTTTTAAACTTTGTAATGAATTGTAATCTATATGTGTTAGATATTCGTCATACTGTTTTTTATCAAAGATTTCATTATTTGTGATATGATCATTTGTCATAGCATTGTATCTTTTTTTACCAATTAATGCTCTGATATCTTCTTGAAACTCTTTTGAAATTTTAAAAATCCCCCCATTTCTTTCAATATTCTGATCATTCATATTTTTTATCTCATCATAAAATATTTTGATATCTCTAAATGAAATAAATTTTCCATTAATGTCTGGTATGACATGGTGATTTTCAATTTCAGATGGATTTGCATTTTTTGAAATAAAATTTGATGCTTGTCCATACCATTTTTGGTCAAAAAGTATTGTCTTTGCTTTACTATTACTAGGCGTTATTTCTAATGGAATCAAAACTTGTTTACCAATTTCCGCATCTGGATCATGACCTGTATCTGCATGCATTGAAGTTGGAAAAACAGAACGGAAAAAATGTGGAGGATATTCATCTGCAACTACATCAAATGGACCAATTTCATTCTGAATTTTATCAACTAAAATCTCTTTTATCATAGGATCCCAATCATGAATATTTTTTCCTATTTTTCCTTCTCGTCCTAATCCTGTTTTTCTACCATCTTTTCTGTCTACAAATCTGTTATTTGCATTAGTTTCAAAATTAATTAATTCCTGAACTTCTTCTTTGGTTAAAAAATTTTTAATAATTTTAGGAGGTGTCTCGGTTGATTTTATTCTCTCTAAAACCTGTTTATTAAAAAATTCTGTCATGTACTCTCAAATCTAATTATAAATATTAGTGTATAAAAATTAACCATAGAAAATTAAAACCAATTTTTAATGATTTTGAAATTGATTGACCTGAATATTTTGATTCTCCAATTCTTTTTTTAAATGTAATTGGTATTTCTATAATTCGCAAATTTTTTTCAATTGACAATAAAATCGTATAAAATCTTAATGACATATTCCAAATTGACTTATTTGTATCAAGTATAGACATATCTTCAATTAATTTTTCTAATGCAGTACGTTTCATAATCATAAAACCACATCCTACATCGGTTAAATTCACTGTGCCCAAATGATTCAAGCTAAAATATTTTAATTGAATTATTTTTGCTAAAAACATATTGCCGTATACATGCAACCTTCCATTTTGATTTCCTTTTTCAGTTAATACCTGATGACTTCTAGAACCTGTAACAACATCACAATTTTCTAAATATGGTAATAACTTATTTATGTCATTTGCATTAAATGTACCATCTGATTCAGTTATGACTATTACATTTGCATCTGTTTTTAGAGATTCCTTTAATCCTAAAACATATGAATGTGAAAATCCTTTATTTTCATTTTTTGTAATTACCTTTGCGCCATTTTCTTCTGCTAGTTTTACTGTATTGTCTGAACTATTATTATCTACAACAATAACTGATTTAACATATTTTTGATTAACATAATCAGAAACAACTAATCTTATTGCTTTTTCCTCATTATATGCTGGCATTGTAACACATATTTTTGGATCTCCAATAACTTCTGTATGTAAAAAATGTGCTTCATCAGTTTTGAATTGTTTCCGTTGATAAACAAAAATTAATGCAAAAACTCCCCAAATTGCATCTGCTAGTAATATCCATCTAATGTAATCTGAATAGTAAATATTTTCAATTAGATTTTCTCCATGAATGATTGATTCAAATCCATATGTTATCCACATGAAACTATTAACAATTATCCATCCTAAATTAGTAAAAAATAACAATAAAAAACATAATGATAACAGAAAAAAAAATTTCTTCATACTCTCTAAGCCTAATTTAGTAATAAATCATTTATTACTAAAAAATAGTAGACATTTACATGAAAGCAGTCATTCTTGCAGGCGGTTTAGGTACAAGATTAGGTGAAGAAACACATCTAAAACCTAAACCGATGGTGGAAATTGGAAATCATCCAATGCTCTGGCATATAATGAAAATATATTCTAATTATGGAATAAATGATTTTGTTATCTGTTTAGGATATAAGGGTAATATAATAAAAGAATTTTTTTCAAATTATTTTCTCTCTAAATCTGATGTCACAATAGATGTTAAAAATAATAAAATTGATATTCATAATTCATCAGTTGAACCATGGAAAATCACTCTTGTAGATACTGGCGTAAATACAATGACAGGTGGTAGAATTAAAAAAATTAAAGAATATCTTGATGACGAAACTTTTTGTTTAACTTATGGTGATGGATTAAGTGATGTAAATATATCTAAATTAATTGATTTTCATAAAAATAATAATTATAGTATTACTGTCACTTCCGTACAACCTCCTGGAAGATTTGGAGCATTAACATTGGATGGAAATAAAGTAACTAACTTTATGGAAAAACCAAATGGTGATTCTTTTTGGATTAATGGTGGATTCTTTGTTTGTGAACCTGAGATTTTTAATTATATTAAAGATAACAATACAATTCTTGAAAGAGAACCATTGCAAAATTTAGCTAATGAAGGAAAATTGGGTGCATACAAACATACTGGTTTTTGGCATCATGTTGATACTATGATTGAAAAAAATAAACTTAATGACTTGTGGAATAAAGGTAATGCTCCATGGAAAACTTGGTAAAAAATTAAAAATTCCTAATTTATTTCATTCATACCGATTTTAAAAAAAGTACCACGTTCAAATTCTTCTTTGTTTAGGAATCCTCTACCATCAATAATAATTGGATTCTTCATAAATTGTTTTAAGAATTTTGAATTAAGAAATTTAAATTCTTTCCATTTCGTAAAAACTAATGCAATGTCTGAATCTCTTAATGCATCTTCTATATTGCAACAAATTTTACATTCATCTGGTATTTTTATCATATCTGATTTTAATCTAAAAATTGGATCAAACACCGAAATATTTGAATTTTTTTCTAATAAAATATTTATGGCATCTACTGCAGGTGATGATCTTAAATCATCTGTTTCAGGTTTGAAAGTTAAACCTAAAATTGAAACTTTTTTATTTTCAAGTGTACCTAAAATTGATTCTGCTAACAAAATCATTTTGTTTGGTCGTTCTGAATTAATATCTAAAACTGCTTTCAATAGTGGAGTGTTAATATTATTTTTATTTGCATAATCTAATAATGCTTGAACATCTTTGGGAAAACAACTACCTCCAAAACCACAACCAGGAATCAAGTATGATTCTAAACTTGGAATAATATTTTCATTATTATTTTTAGTTGTAATTCTTTTATCTGAAATTAATGCCTTCATGATCTTATAAGGATCAACTCCTGGAATCTTTTCTGAAATATTTGCAATTTCATTGGAAAATGAAATTAACATTGAAAAAAATGCATTATTAGTATACTTTATCAATTCAGATGATTCTAGATTTGTTTCTATAATTTGACAATTATTTTCAAAATGTTTGAAAATATCTCTTACAAAATGTGTTGTATCTTTATCCAAACTACCGATTACTATCTTATCTGGATTCATGAAATCATCCAATGCATTACCTTCACGTAAAAATTCAGGAACTACAGCCAGTCCAAATTTTAATTCAGATAATTCACGTTCTAATATTGGTAATATTACATTTTTTGATGTATTTGGGGTTATGGTACTTCGAATAATTATTTTATAATTTTGTTTTTTATTATTTTTAATTGATTCAGTCACTTCATTTACTGAATTAATTATCTGACTAAGATCTATGGAATTATTTTTTGTAGGCGTACCTACACAAATGAAACACCCATCTGTTTCTTTTACAAGATTATCTAGATTATTCTGAGGTAATAGTTTCTCTGAAGAAATAACTTTTTCTAAAATTTCTTCTAAACCTCGTTCAAAAAATGGTAACTTTTTCTCTTTAATTTTTTCCAATTTTTCTTCATCTAAATCATAGATGAATATTTTATGTTCTAATGATGCTAAACAAATACCTGTTGTAAGTCCTACATAACCTGATCCGATAACTCCAATTTTCATACTAAATTTTTCCTATACCATGTATTGATTCGTTTTAATCCTTCTTCAAGATTTATTTTTGGAACATAATCTATGGATTTTTTTATTAAAGATAGGTCAGGACATCTTCTTTGAGGATTATCTTTGGTATAATTAGGATCTTCACTCTTAATCATTTTAATTGATATTGGGTTTTCCATCATATTTTGAATCATTTTTGCAACATTCTCCATACTAATTTCTTCGTCATTTCCTACATTACAAATAATTCCATCATGTTTTGAAAATAATAATTTTAAAAATGCAATAATTGCATCACTAACATAACAAAAACTTCTAGTTGGACTTCCATCACTGTGAATAATAATTTCAGAATTGTTAATTGCGTTATTCATAAAATCAGGAATTACTCTACCGTCATTAAGATTGAGATATGGGCCATAAACATTGAATGGTCTTGCAATTTTAATAGGAATATTATATTGTTGGTAATATAAAATTGAAATTGTTTCTGCTAATCTCTTTGATTCATCATAACATGCACGTGGACCTGTACATGAAACTTTTCCTACATACGATTCTGGTGTTGGAAATATGTCTGGATCACCATAAATTTCACTACTACTAAGAAACAACATACTTGTAATTTTCTTATCTTTTGCTATTTCCAATAAATTTCTTGTACCTTGGAAATTAACATCTATAGTCTTAATTGGAAATTTTCTATATGTAGGTGGCGATGCAATACTTGCTGCATGTATTATGTAATCAACATCTTCACTAATCTCAAATTTCTCTGAGATATCTTGTTCTAAAAAATCAACATTGAAATTATTAAATTCTTTCTTATCTTTTGATGTGATTAAACTATCCAATACAATAATTTTCATAGGTTTCGACAATACTTGATTAATTCTTATGAGTACATTTGTAAAATATGTACCAAGAAAACCTTTTCCACCAGCAATTAGTATTGTCTTTCCCTCCAATTCATCATAAAATTGCTTTAAATCTTGAGCAATAATCGATATATCCTCAGAAAATATATCTTCTAAATTATTGCTCATCTGCTAACTTATATAATCTATAATAAATTCTATTTCCTACAATCTAATAGTATTTTTTATATCCTGACCAAAATTATGAACTTTGTGTATCCTGAACATCATATGATAAAAAATGGTCATCTAGAAAATTGCCAAATTTGTAATTCAAAAAAATTAAACTTAATTCTTGATCTAGGTCATCAGCCTTTGTGTGACTCATTATTAACTAAAGAAATGTTAGATGATTCTGAAAAAACATATCCTCTTCGAATGTTTTGGTGTGAAGAATGTTCGTTAGTTCAACTGGATTATTGTGTTGATGGAAATGAAGTGTACCATCCTGATTATCCATATAGAACAGGAATAACAAAAGAATTAGTTGAGTATCTAGGAACAATGAGTGATTCATTAATTTTAAAATATAATTTGACTCAGAATGATTTAGTTATAGACCTTGGTTCAAATGATGGAACTCTTCTTTCTGGTTTTAAAAAAAATGGTATAAGTGTAATTGGTGTTGAACCAACAAATATAGCAAAAATTGCAGAAAATAATGGAATAGAAACCATACAAGAATTTTTCACTACTGATGTAGCTAAAAAGATTAAAAATAATTCAGGAAGTGCATCTCTAGTACTTGCTACTAACATGTTTGCTCATATGTCTACTATTGGTGAGGTAATTTCTGGAATTGAATCAATTTTAAAATCAAATGGTGTATTTGTATTTGAAAATCATTATCTCATGGATGTTATTCAAGGTGGACAATTTGATACAATCTATCATGAACATCTTCGTACCTATTCCTTGAAATCATTGATTAAATTATTCAGCTACTATGATTTCACTATCACTGATGTTGAAAGAGGTTCACGATATGGGGGTAATATTAGGGTCCATGCAACAAAAGGAAAGAATCAACAAATATCTAAAAATGTACAAGCACTCTTGGATGAGGAAGAAAAATTTGGACTCTATAAAATAGAAACTTATACAAAATTTCGTGATAGAGTACAAAAAGCTAAAATTGATTTTATGAATTTCTTACTAAAAGCTAAAGCTGAAAACAAAACCGTTGTTGGAAATTCATGTCCAGGACGAAGTGTGACACTTTTAAATTATTATGGGGTTGATGCTGAATTAATACCGTATATTGCAGAACAATCTACGTCATTAAAACTTGGAATGTTCCTACCTGGCAAATTAATCCCAATTGTAAATAATGAGATTTTATTGAAAGAACAGCCAGATTATGTTATTCTTTTAGCATGGCATTATGCAGAACCAATAATGAATCAATTAAAGGAACGTGGTCTAAAATCAAATTTTGTTATACCATTACCTGATTTGAAAGTATTGGAAAATTAAAATGACTATAAAACTAGCAATAGTTGGTTCAGGATTTGGAATGTATTGTCTTCTTCCTGCATTTAATAAAATTAATAATTGTAAAGTTGTCAGTATATGTGGAAAAAATTCTGAAAGAATGGAAAGTTATTGTAAAACATTTGGAATTAAAAGATATAATAATTGGCGCCAAATGTTACAAAAAGAAAAACCTGATGCAGTAGCTATTGCTGTAATTCCTAAATATCAATTTGAGATAGCTAAATATTCTCTAGAAAACAATATTGCAGTTTTTGCAGAGAAACCACTCACAATTTCATATGATACTTCATTTGAACTAAATGAATTAGCCAAAAAAGCAGAATTACCTAATATGATTGACTTTGAGTTTCCAGAAATCCCAGAATGGAAAAAAGTAAAAGAAATTCTTGAAACTAAATTAAAGGATAAAATTTCTAACATCAATGTTGATTGGACATTTTTAAGTTATGATTTGAAAAATAAAATAAAATCATGGAAGACTGATTCTAAACAAGGCGGAGGTGCACTTTCACTTGTTTTCTCTCACACATTTTATTATTTAGAATATTTTTTAGGACCTATTACAGATATCCAATCTAATCTTTGTATCTCCAAAAAAAGTCTGAATAAAGGAGAAACAACAGTTGACATGGTTGTAAAATTTCAAAATAATTGTATAGGAAACTTACATGTTGATATATCAAATTCAGAAAATAATCATCATGTAATAGAATTTAATGGAAAAAATGAAAAACTAATTTTACAAAATCATAGTAAGAACTTAGTAGATAATTTTGAAATAATTTTCCAAGAACATGATAAAATACAAAAAATTAAACCAGATAATTATTACAAAAACATTAACAAATCTGAAGATCCGAGAGTGAAAACAGTATCTCTTGTTGCAGAGAAATTTATCAATTGGTGTAATACTGGAATTTCAAAAAAACCAGATTTTGAAGATGGTTTAAGGGTTCAAGAGTTAATTGATAAATCAAAACTCAATAAAATTTAAAAATTAGTGGTGAAATTTTTATTATTAAAGATACTATGAAAAATAATTTGAATACTAATAAAATACTGATTTTAGGTGCATCAGGACGAGTTGGAAAAGAAATCTATAAAATCCTAAAAAATAATTTTCCTGATTCAAAAAATAATGTTTTTGGAACTTATCATAACAAAAAAAATGACCATTTAGAACACTTAGATCTAAATGATCTTTCTGAAATAAAAAATATTTTTAAAACCATTCAACCAAATATTCTTATTCACACTGCAGGAATGATTTATCCTATAGAGTGTGAAGAAAATCAAGATTTAGCTTGGAATGTAAATGTTATTGGAACAAAAAATATTGTTGAATGTTGTAAAAAATATAACTGTAAACTTGTTTATCTTTCTTCTGATTATGTTTTTGATGGAATTGAAAATATATATGATGAATCTCATGTTGTAAACCCTATTAATTTTTATGGAAAAACAAAATCTGAATCTGAAAAATTAGTTTTAGATTTAGAAGATTCTCTCATTGTTAGAACTGCATGGGTAAATGATTATGATAAAAATTCAAAGAGTTTTGTTATGCAAGTAATAAATTCATTAAATAACAAAAATTTCTTTAACGCTCCATCTGATCAATTTGGTCATCCTACATTATCTCACAATCTTGCAGAAATAGTTATTGAATTAATTCATAAAAAATCTACTGGTATTTTCAATGTCGCTGGATTAACATTTATTGATAGATATAATTTTGCTAAAAAAATTGCCGAAACATTTTCTCTAGATTCTAGTTTTATACATGAAGTTAGTACTGCTGAATTACATCAACCAATCAAGAGACCATCTAGAATTCAACTTGATTTTAAAAAAATCCAATCAACTGTATCAACAAAACTTTTGACACTTGAAGAACAATTAGAATATATAAAAAATTTTTAATATAAATTAAAAATTACTTATAATAAAATTTGTTATTGAAAGTTCACAAGAAAATCTTGAACAAATTCAATTAAGTATTAATTAAATAGAAGTGATTAAATGGTCATTATTTCAAATATCTCTATAATTGTATAAAAAACAAATTATTGCTTCTTTAATCTTAATTGCTAGTATCTCTGTTTTAATGAAATTATATCTTATTGATTTTTCAACTTATGTTACTGGGGATGTTATGGGATATGCATTGAGTGTATTCAGTTTTTCTAATGGTGATTTTACTCCTGTTTTTAATAAACCCCCTGGTTGGCCTTATTTCCTTTTTCCATTTTTCCAATTAATTGATTCAAATAATTTCATTGATTATAGTGTAATGATTAAATCTCTTAGTATTGCTATTTCCACATTAACAATAATTCCAGTTTATTTTCTTTCAAGGAAATGGTTTTCTGAAAAATATTCCATAGTCGGTGCGGCACTTTTTGCATTTGAACCTCACTTAAACTATAATGCGGGTTTTGGATATGCTGAACCATTATACATAGCATTAATTGTAATATCTCTTTACTTTATTTCAAGTACTCAATATCGATATGTTTGTCTATCATTCCTTTTTGCAGGGTTTGCTTGGTGGGCTAGATGGCCTGGGGTAATGATATTTCTAGTAATATCAATAATATTTTTATTTAATTCTCAAAAATCTAAAAAATCTTTTTTAAAATATCTTGGCTGTGTAGGAATATTTGTGATAATAGTTTCTCCTATGCTCATTGATAGAAATGATGCTTTTGGTGATCCATTGTATTTTGGAATGGCAATCTATTGCTGCACTGGAGATTATGCTCCGGCTCAATCCAATATGATAAATACAGAGAATCTAAAATATTCTGCATTTGATTACATAAATGATAATGGTTTCCAAAAATTCACTGAAAGATTTCTTATCAATGGAACTTTATCTATTACGGCAGATATCATAAAAAATTCATTTCCATATCTGATATTTTTAATTCCATTTGGAATACTATTGTCATTTAAAACATTAACAATAGATAGAAAATTAATTAATGCAAATTGGTTGGTTATTCTTGTACCAATAATCTCTCTTGTTGCCATATATGCAGTAATATCCGAAAAACGATTCTTGTTTCCACTTATTCCATTTTTGATATTATTTGCAGTACTCCCTATTCAACGTATAATTGAAAATGGACTTGGCAGATTTGCATTTTCTGAACACCAAAAAAATCTGGCACTAATCATATTGCTTATGATAATTTTATTATCCTCTTTCTTGTTTATTCAAAGATATAGCATAGTTGATGAGGCTGAGGCTAAAGAAAAATTAGATTTTGCTGAACATGCATTAAATAATTTTGAAGGAAAGATGTTGGATGCAGGAGGAACAACTAGTGGTGTTAGATACTTAAAACTCAATGATCCTGAAGGTGCTTTCAAAACATATCTTAATTCTAATCATAAATATCCTAAGGAAACAATTCTAAAAGAAGGTTATCTTGTTCCATTCAAAAGTAATGATAATCTTATTCTAATTGCTATTTATGCAAAAACTTTTGATGAATTCATGACTATTTCAAAAGATTATGGCCTGGATTATATTTCAATTAGTGACAAACATTTAGCTGAACCAATATATCCATATTTCAAGAATCTTTTTAATAACGAATCACAATATGCTGAATTGAAAAAAGTTTTTGATTCAGATGATCATGGTTATGAAAAATTCAAAGTTAAAGTTTTCAAAATTGATCATGAATCTTAATTTCCTAAACTAATTCATCCTTTCCATGTAAATTCTTTTAATAATCTTGATGAAAGATTTATTCCTGTAGGAATCCTGTTCATTTTTCTTTCTCCCCCAACTCTCATACGTTCATTCCCATAAATCTCAAAAATTTTTATTAATTTATGAATAGATTATGTAGATTATAATTTTCTTAGTAAGGTGAATCTTACTTGTTCAGGTTCTATATCTTCATGCATATTGACATTACTTACAACTCTCACTTTGTAATTTAACCATCTTTTGAGCATATTTCTAAACCTCATTTCATCATCAATCTTCTCTTCTGTTTCCCCAAACAATTCACAATTCAAAATATACCTTTTTGCTACTCTAAACATTTCACTGACACCATTATCTACTGTTTCATCATCTAGATAATTTAGTAACTTATG
>Ga0115002_10006194_pt1 | contig 13860 bp, 18 predicted proteins | sample ArcticOcean_MG_C_8_FD_89576 | JGI IMG/M metagenome (GOLD analysis project Ga0115002, IMG submission 89576) | Marine microbial communities from western Arctic Ocean - ArcticOcean_MG_CB11_86 | ecosystem: Environmental > Aquatic > Marine > Oceanic | place: Arctic Ocean: Canada Basin | collected... | reverse complement strand
CGTACACCGCAGTTCGCTGAAGGCGGCTGGATATCCCCCCGCCCTAATGGTGACGGGGTGGTAACTACTCTGGGCGATACGCCCAGCGGGGAGGAAATTGTGATACCGGCAGATAAATATCTAGCGTATATGGCTAATGGTGGAACCGTAGGGCGTATCCCTAGCTTTGCGGGTGGAAAGGGGACTGATAACCCCTCCTGGGGTAATTGGCTGGTGGATGGATTTGTGGGTACCCCCGAAGGCGAAAGCGGAGGTGGATCGGGTAGCTGGTGGGACAATCTCTTCGGCATCAATAAGGGAGACCTGTTAGGGTATGGCGGGATTTTGGGGCAGATGCTGTGGGATTACAAGTATGGGAAGGACCCAGCAGAGCAGGCGCAGGAGAGAGCAGAATATGCTAATGCTTACGTTGACGCCGTCCGGCCTGCTCAAACGGGGCGCCGTGAGTTCCCTACATATAATAGATTGCCTACACGAATAGAAGGGTACGAATTACCAGAACTCGCTGATGGTGCGTACATTGAGAGCAATACGGCTATGCCGGGGTTGGTAGCTGAGACGGCTCGGCAGAAAGGTCCACTGATGGCGAGTGAATATGTCGGTTCACCTGATGCTGTGTTAAGGGATCTGGGTCTTACGCGAAGAGGTGTGCAGGAGGTGTTGAACACAAATCCTATGACGCTGCAAAGATTTGCTAATGGTGGTGAATTTAAAGTAGAAGAACCTCTGCAATCCTTCGTAGACCCACCTGATGGAACGGGATTCACTGACCCACCTGATGGAACGGGATTCACTAATGAACCGGAACCCGATGGAGGGGGCTATGGGACTGAAGAATGGGATCGCAGCCAGAAAAATCTGGGGGTAGATACTACCAACACCTTCACCCCTAAGCCGAATTATAACCCCGGAACGGTGCAAACAGATACTCGTGCCGATATACAAAAAGCCTTTAACCAGAGACGCCGGAGTTCATATGACCAGAGGGGCAGGACTACGGCCTATAACGAAGCGATTGCCGGGCAAGGCCGTCTGGGTATTAGAGACCGTGCTGGGAACGTGGCAGAGAGAGCTGGTAGGGATATGAACCAGATTAACAAGGATTACTGCATGCAGATAGATGCTAACCGCAGGGCCAATGAGCAGAGTGCCAGTGCAGTCGATGTAGCTCAGAGGGGTGCTGGCAGGGATGACTATATGGCTGACATCTATGGCTGGAATGTTGGGGATGCGTCTGACATTAACTGGGCAGGTCTGGGTGATAAGGGTGCTGGGAGTATGAGGATGTCAAGGTTCTCACCTGGTGACTTCTCAGCTCAGTGGCTCGAGTCCCGTCGGCGTGATCGGGCCGCCAGAGACGCGTATAGCGGCTATTGATAGGGGTAAAATATGGGATGGCAGGATAGACTGGGTAGGTCAGGCGGGGCGTTGGAAACCTGGGGCAAGGAGAGGCAGAAGACCAGCGACTTCAAGCTACAGCTATTGCTCCAAGGTCTCGCGGATAAAAAGGCAGCGGGGCAATTAGAAAAATCACGGGAGTATGAAAAGAAGCTATACGAGACCAGGGAAGCTGCATCATTAGCAAGATCCCAGGCGCAGCAGAAGGCGCTGCTTGAGCAGCAGGATCAAAGATTTAATCAACAGCATGGCGTGACAAGCTTGTCACGCCAAGATGCTGCTGCTAATGCAGCTTCTTCGGCTCGGATGCCAGGGTATCTTGAACTCCTCGCCAGCCTATCCAAAGAAGAGCTGGATAAACGGGCTGAGGACAAATTCTCTCAACGTCCAGTCCAAATGCAGGACGGGCAGCCAGTCCCAGGCCGTCCAGTAGAAGAAATGCTGGCGGCAGTCGCAGCGCTCAAGGCAAGACAGACGCTGGAAAAGAACCAAGAGAATCGGGCGGTAACGTCTGCGGGAGAGGTAACAAAACTAAGAAGTGCAGATCTGAAACGAGATGAGAGGGCGAACGAAACCGTCTGGGAAGCATATAATAGGGAGGCAGACTCAGCAGGAGATCCACGATCCGAGCAAGAACGTAGGACGGACTTCCTAGTCGGACAGAATAGAGCTAGAACGATAAAGACCATTGAACACGCCGCAGCTATAGAGAAAAGTGAGAAGAAGGCTCTTGAAGACGCCAAGGTCAATGCTGTGTTAGCTCCACTGGGCGTTACTAAATTGGGGATAGGTACACCAGGATCTATGGATGCTTTTGAGGCATCCCAGCTTCTTTATGAAGCCGACACCCTTATTAACCTTTCCTCGGAGTTTACCCTCACCAGCCCGGTATTTGAACCAGCAGATTCAGGTAGGACTACTGCTAATATGTTCACAGTGGAAGCCGTGGCGCCGGGCAAGGCCTTGATAGACGATGCTGTTGGGAAATTTGATCACTTGAATCATCCTGAAGATCTGTTTTCTAAGGGCAACCTACTGAATCCCGCAATGGCCGGAGCCAGGGATGTTGTAATAGACAATATGTTCGGGAAGGATCTTAACAAACTACGGGTAAATGTCGGCAATGGCTTGGAATATATGAATAAGAACTATCAAGCTATGCCAAATGGGAAGCAGATGTTGTCCATGATGGCGCTGCTGGCTGACGATTCCACAAAAGGTCAAGGAACAAGACGTAGGGTTCTAGCAGGGATGATATCTGCAAGGTTGTACTCACCAGCAAAATAATCGGGAACTATAAATATGTCAGATGGTCTAGAACCCAAAAAGAAAATATACTCTGGGCAGGGACCTGCCTTAGATTTTGTTGAATCCTTATTCCTGCCTGGTCTCCCCGCCCAGCCGGATAAGACAAGAGGTGTTATAGACACAAGGAAGGTTGGGCCAGACTTGCTGCAACAGCGAGGATTTGAGGCTCCAACGTCCTACGCGCCTGCTGGCTCTTCCGGCCATGAGATCTATAAAGACCTGGCGCAGGACGTTCCAGAAAATCTGGCTAAGTCTTTAACTCAGATGTCCCCTGCGTATCAGCAATGGAATGCAGACGCCGAATCTTTTATCATGGATACCCAAGGGGAGACTGAACCTGCCAATATTGATGCGATTAGAGATCTAAAGCTGCTTATCATGGAACGCAGTCCGCAAATGTTCGCCGACATAAAGGAGGCGTATGATGATAAAGTCCCCCTGGCAGGTGGGGATGATGCTTCCTCATTGGTCATGACACCTAGTTATGACATCTCGACTCTCGCGGGTCTTCAAAATTGGCACTCTAAACATCTGGATGAGATCCCAAATATAACTAATTGGGAGACTGCCTTCAGGTTGGCCAACCTCTTTCCGAATGCTTTGGCCAACTACCACTACAAGGCGAACCCTGAACATTTTAAAGACAAGAGGTATGGGGTTACTGACGCCCGTGAAGCCGATGAACAAGTAGACTTTTGGACCAGCAAAGAGGGGTTAGCTGCCATTGGACTCGTTCTGGGGAGTAGTTTACTTGGCGGGTGGTTGGGCGGTACTCCAGGATCAATGGTAGGAGGGTCAGTCGTTCCAGCCGTTGTTGGAGAAGCCATCGGTATACTGTCAGGTGATTTCCCTATGCCATTCTCTGAAGGGACTGACTATGAGCTGGGGCATTTCATGGAGGGGTTGGAAGCTGGGATGGGAACTGGCCCCAGGTGGAAGACTATGGACTCACAATCCTTGGCGCAGATAATAGGGTCTGACAGAGGGAATATGGCGGCGTTATATGAGATGACGGCGTTTGACCTCCCCGCAGAAATTGTTGGTATGGGAGCCGGATTTGGTATAGGAAAACTTTGGGGTAAGTATACTACCAGGAAGATCGCATCCTCATTCAAAAATGTGGGTAGGGATAGCCGTGGAGACCTTGTAGGCGGCAGAACCTGGAGACAAGGGGACCCGATATATCCTAATTCCGGTCCGATAAACGCGCACCGAGGTCGGACCCAGGGTCTTCATGTCGGTGGGCATGACGTTGCTTCTTCTCCGGTCACCCCTTCCCTAATTAGAGATGAGATGTTTGGGAGAACCCTCTATCCGATCATTAAAAAACGGGAGCGAATGATCAGGGGTTTGCACAGCGGCATGGGTTCAGCCGCCGCCAAACAAAGGCATCCCAAACTTGAGTCAAAAGTAGAGCCAATTTGGAGCGTACCCGGGCTGGAATTAAATTATAATCCGGGCGACAGATTCCCACCACATGAAAATATTGGGGACGGATCTTTAGAAGGACTCTGGAAGCGGCATCGTCTTGAAAAAACTCCAGTCGCAACACCCAACTTAGAAACGATAAAGAAGGTGTCAAAGAAGGTGTCTGCGCAGTTGAAGAAGACAAAGACCAAACCATTAAGCGACTTCAGGAAGGAAGAGTTCAACGCTTACTATGCCAAGATACAGGGGATGGTTGACGCGCAGGATGAGGTTGTAGCTACAATGCTGGACGGCAGCAAGAGTACCATATACCCCATCCCAGAAAACCAGCCTCTGCCATTAGCGGAGTCCACCGTGGACTTTATTCTTAGGAATGCTGACAGGGAAGTGCTGGAACCAAACTCCGAGGTGATAGAAGCCATCGCGAGAACACCCGTGCGGCAGCCAACCGTTGATGGAAAGTGGGTGGAGGCGCCGCAGCAGTTAAGCGCTCAGGCAATGGAGCAGGTAAAGAAAGAACGAGCAGGGCAACGGAAAGTCGTCCCGCCTCCTATGGATGGATATATTGATGCAGTTAGATTTTACCTGGCGAAGAAGTTCGGCCCCAACAGTGTCATTTGGGAGCAGCTTGTATCACCAACCATCTACGGCATAGGTAGACAGGGAAGAGACGGGCTGGTAGCTATGGAGAGAAACAGGGCCGCCGCAGGGAAACTTATTTATGCAGTGGCCAAAGAAGCTGGGTTAGGGACATTTAGTCAACCATCGACTCGCGTTGGCAAGGCCCTCGTAAAAGGCAAGCGGGCGGTCACCGACAATGTGATGCCTTTCGATCTTGTTTTTAAAGGCGCGAAGAACGAAGAGAATGCCCGCAGTATCATAGATGCTGTACAGACTAGCGACGAGGCAATGGAAGCGTTGCCAGAAGGGCAGAGAAAGTTTGCGTTTTTGGCTAAGAATATGTTTGACTCGATGCTTGAAATGATAAATCTTAAACGCTTAGAAGCGTATGGCCCTGATGCGAAACTTGTGGAAGTTAAGGGGAGGGAAAATTATTTCCCCCATATGTTCACTCTATCTTACTTTGATGGGGTTACTCATGACCTGGCAAAGATGAGTAATGAAGAGATCGATTTTTTAAATTCTTTCATGACCAGGCAGACAGAAACACCATATAAATATAATCCCGAAGGCGCGGATCGAGCGACTCAGGAGCTGGATTGGCTCAAAAGTTTGGATGCACCACAGGATTTAATAGATAAGGGGGCATTTAAGAACCATTTCTTCCCAGAAGAAATGATGGGGTTCGGTAATCTGTTGCCTCGCGAAACAAGTATGGATAATTATTCCAGAGACATCTTGGCTGTCATGGATAAATATATTACTGGCGCGGAACAGGTGATCAATATGGCCGTTCCGGCTGCACGTTTTGATGCAGGATTAGAGCAGTTGAAGTTGACAAACAGCATTGATGACGACACGTATAGGTATTTAAGGGCATGGAGCGATGAGACACTACACAACAGGGGCAGCGAAGCCGACAAGCGGTTCCTGCCTGGTCAGCCGGGCGCTACGAACGCACTGTTCAGGGGGATTCAAAAACTTGTCAATAAATCGTCTGTGAACCTTATCCCCGGTTCGCTCACATTTATGGGACAGAACTTTTTATCTTTCCCGAATCTCTACATGGTCCAAGGGATAAAGGCTACTGATATCTTGTCAGGCGCTGCCAAGTCTTTGTGGTATGACGCTACTCCCGCTCTAAAGAGGGCTGTTGGTAATATTTCTGACAAGGAGATTTTAGACGGTGTCAATGGGGCATTCGGGAGGTATGGGATTCACCGGTATATTAATGAGTTTTCTCTGGGGTCAGCCCTTAGAGAGTCCCAGGTGATGCAGCAGAGATTTGATACGGGCTGGGAGCGTAGTGCTGAAGAGGCATTGAAGAGTGGTAAATGGTACAAGGTCGCTGTTGGGGTCATCGATGCCGCTGATACTTACATGGTTGCGATGGCGTACCACACGGGCAAGAGAGCAGCGTACAGGCAATACGGACAAATGCGAATGGCAGTGGAAGACGGGGCTATGGAGCTGCCGTATTTTATAAAAGCCAGGTACGGAGAACCTCCTGTGGCTGAGGGGATGGGGTCTAATGCCGATGAATGGTGGGATAACACTATAGAGAGACTGTCAAGGGCATATGGGGACGATCTGGCGGGGGATACGCAAGCTGTTTACCACAAGATGATGCAGGCTCCATTGCAGCGGCGCGCTGCATTTAAAACCATCGCTCCATTCCAGACCTGGGTAACGCAAGCCGCCTCCTTGGCGCGGGACACCTTCGTTGGACGGGGGGCAACTGGCGCCTCCAGAGTGGCCACATGGAACAAATACACCCCCTCGATGAAGTTGAGTACGGGAATTAAGTTGTATGGGGCTATGGTTGCAGCAAACTCACTGGCCAGGGTGACAGGCCTTCGGCCCCCATATAATCCAGAGACGTTCATCCCCGGCGGCGAGAATGTCATTGCCGCGTTTGACATTACCGCCAGCCCAAACCGTGGTAGCAGCATGATGGTCACAAACAATATGAGACGCATCATGGCTGCCATTGGATCAATTGCAGAGAAGGGGTTTGATTACGAGGATGTCTCGCAGCGGCAAGGCTTGGAAGCGTCACTGATACAATTCCCCAAAGGGATGGGGTTGCAGCTCTATAACCGTCTCGCGCTGAATCTTGTTGACCGAGGCCGCGGGGGGATTAACATAGGACAGGGCGGCGGTAAGGCCAGTTGGCTACCTTTGGGGGGTACGCAGAATAGGAGGATGGGCGGAGACGTGTTGGGGACGATAGGGCAGGGGGTCGAGAATATAGGGGAGGCGATCTACACAGATCCTTTGGGAACTCTGGAGGGTCTGGGGCTGGGAACAAAGAACATGAGAAAGGTCAGGGGCAAAAAATCTAAATTCAGAGAGCCAGGGGCAGAGGTTTTTGATACGTTTTTCCCCTCTTATAACCCCTTCCCTGTAAAGGGGGAGGCTCCGGTATGGGGGGGGCATATGCAAGGGATGTTGGAAAGGCTTGGCTTAGATAAAGACTCAATGAAAGATTATGGAGATAAATAATGCCACAGTTCGGGCAACAGAGCGTAAGAAATCTATACGAGTGTGAACAGCCGCTGATCGATCTCTTTGAGGAGGTTGTAAAACACTACGACTGCTCGATCATCGAAGGGATACGGTCCCAAGAAGAGCAAGACAAGCTGTACCACGCTGGAAAAAGCAAACTCAAATGGCCGCAGGGGAAACACAATGTCACTGACTCTCAACCTATGTCCCTTGCCGTCGATGTGATCCCTTACCCCGGTGTGTTGGACGGCGTATCGATTTGGGAGGACCTAAACAGGTTCTACCATTTCATCGGGTTCGTCCGAGGGGTAGCTGCGAATATGGGGATTCCCATCAGGTGCGGAGCGGATTGGGATGGCGATAACAATCTACGAGACCAGACGTTCAACGATCTGCCTCATGTAGAGCTACTATAGAGAGGGGATTATGAAATTATTAGAGCTGTTCAGCAAAGGGAAGGGCAAGGAGATAGGCATCGCTGCCGCTAAGGGGTCAGTTCCCGCCGCAGGAGCCACAGGAATCATTACAGGGGTATCGGCCTACCTTGGGATCGATCTGCCCATAGAATCGATTGTAGCCCTGTTCTTTGGCGGACACCTGGCCAACATCATCGGCCAGTTTCAAAAATCACCAGTCGATGCGCTAAGAAGCCTGAAGTTATTGTTCCCCAATCGCCAGGGATAGCTCCTCCAATTCATCTTGGTATGCCCAATGAACTTTGAGACCCAGATTAGAATCCGGGTTCAGGCTTGGACGTAAAAATTCATCCGTGTGCAGTGTATTCGTGGCTATAAATCCTCGAAACGTGTAAGAGCTGAACTCACCAGTCATCAACGCATACACGTCATGGTTCTGTTTCTCACTGGGCGCGGCCATTAATTTTCCTTCGGGGTATACAGTGGTTTTTACATCCACGGTATGGCCGGATGGCAGTGTCGCATCTCCCATGTCGGTCTCTGCTCCGCGTAGCTCCAGAGTAAAATCAGGGAAGATATTGAAGAGTTTGCAGAAGGCCATCTCACCTCCGAATCCATTTAAGTTTATCTCCTCATCGTTGAAGAGCGTCCCTACTCGTTGGTCCTCTACGCCAGCCTCATGGTTAAGCTGGTTTCTTGCCCCAGCTATTGCCCTGCATATCCCTCGTTCTGCTTCGCTTAACTCCACCACCCTGCCTATGCGGACGTCCTTAATCCAATATTTTACATGTGGCCACTTTGATCTAAGGGCGCGCTCTTTGTCTTCCATCTCTTTTTTCCTATATTTTATGAATGATTTGTAGTCCTCTGGATCGGGATACCGCACCGGATCAATCCTGTACTGCCAGCGGGGTTGCGCCGCCGGACAGGCATATTTATCCTCATCAGTCCCCAGATTAGATAAGTACCCAGAGGAAAAACCACGCTCCAGGTTCTTCATGTAATGGTCCACCTCCATCATGGCCATTGGTCAACCCCCTTATCCATTGTCCCCACTTTCACCGCTCTTTATTAGCTGGGACAGCGTGTCCAGATCCATGATAAACAATGGAACTGATCTGTCCTGTTTTACGATAAGGATATCGCTGCCGGACATCCACTTGTACAATAACTTGAATCCAGATCCGTCCTTCCGCGCTTTTATTTCGCAGCGGAACTTATCACAGAGGATCATGTCCCCTGTGTATGACCCTCCGGACGCGCCAGAAAGCGGCACTCGCTCCGCTTGGATGTTTGCGTCTAAACAGGCATTCACCACTTCACGCTCCACTCTGTTGCCCTTGTCACGACTTGGCTTCCCCATTATAATCCTCCAGTTATCACAGCCATCGAACGGCCTCTGTCTCTGCGCTGTGTCGCTGGGTTAACAGAAACATGTGAGACCACCCGATGACTGCTTTCTATAGCTACGGTTCCTGCCGTTCGATCCCAACCTGGAACGACATGTATTGAGGTGCGGGGCTATTCCCCCGAAACACTCTGGGGCTATCGTACCACTGACTGGCCCCTTTAGGGCAATATTTGCGGACGAATATTCCCCTCTGAATCCGTGATCGAATTGCCTTCTTTAATTTAGCTCTCTCTTTATTCACCCAAACCCACTGGTCCTCGGAGTATTGAGAGAACTGATCCTTCTCGACATCGTCACCCCATTTTATCATCGTCCTGATGGTCTTGTATGGGATGACATAGTCTGCGGAATCAATTATTTTTATTGCCGTCTTCGCATCGGTCATTCTTCCCCCTCTTGAGCAGAGTGGCGTTCCACGATTTCGATGTACCGTTTCTTGTTGTTAAACTCCTTCTGGATCATCGACTGGACCATGCAGGAACTATGGACCCCGCTGTAGTGGTTCAGCCGCTGTAACTTGCCCCACACGTCCTCGTTCAGATAGATTGTGAGTCTCTTAGGCTCTGATTTCTCTAATCCCATGTTCTCCCCCGCAGGTTTGTTATTAATTAATCCTATGGCGTCAATAAGATCCACCTCTATTTCTCTGGGTTAAAACGGGAGGTCGTCTTCCTCCTCCGTTACAGTTGCAGGTGCAGGATCAACTCTCTTTTTCCCCAAGAGGGCGTTAATCTCTGTGCTGACCGATTCCTTAGAGGGCCACTGGCCCTCGCCAACCTCATCAAACGCCGCAGACTCCCCGTGGCCCCCCTTTACGAGCAGAGACCTGAGATATCCCATCTGTTTGGCAGATGCGTCCGATGCGCTCAGATCGGTCGGGGCGGTAAAACTAAACAACTTTGCATCGACTGGCGCCTTGGGATCAACAGTCCCAAGGGCAAATGTAGACGTTGTTTTAACCGGACTGGCGGCTGGCCGAGAGACCAGCTTCTCCGCGCTAAAGTCGATTTTTGCTATGGTCTCTTCTGTACCCTCCCCCCCAGTCGGCGTGTCCTCCCCAGCATAGATATAATGACCCAGTCCAAACATAGCCAAAACCTTAACCAGGCAGCGCATCTTGCTGTCACTGATGGCTCTGGCGTCTGGGTTTGGGATCGCCTTATTGACATGGTCCATCACGGCAAGCCACATATGCCTGTCGCAGCCGTCTATGTCCATGTCAATGCGGACCTCGCAGCTCCCGTCTGGGTAGAACTTTTCTGCGCTGATGTATTTGGCGTTGGGATAATGCTCCATGAGGGTCCCCCATGCCCATGCCCACGACAGGTAGGAGAGGTGGCCCTTTTTCTGGACGTGTTTACTAACATCTACCTGACTCAGCTTGGCCCAGATATCCTTGTATGATGGCATGATATGCTCTCCTTTGTGTGATGATTCAGCCTTGTTGTGTGACTTCTCTTCAATATAGTGTGACGCGTCCGATAGGTCAAGCCTTTTAAACAATTGTTATCTCCTCTCGCCCCGAATCCTTTGGGGGCATCACGATCTGGACATTGGTCTGAGGTCCGGTATGCGTAGATTGGATGCCCTCGACCATAGACTGGATGGGCCGCCAGAGGTTTGAAAACGCCTGGCTGTAATCCCTAACGGATCGGCTGTCACCATCCTCGTTTGCGGCGTGGAGGTTGGCCAGAGTTGCCTCCAGCGTGGCCATTGCTTTTTTTGCAATGGCCCCTTTGCTCTGCGCCCATTCCTCGGTGCTAAACTGGGTAACGACCTCTGACGTCATGTCTAATTCCCCGTCCTTGTATCGCTTTAGCAGGTGTGATATAACATGATTCGGAACAGATAACTCGCGGCTGGTCCGAGCAATAAAATCTTTGTGGCCATCCCTGCGATGACACTCAGCCAGCATAACGATGGCGTGTTTATCACTCTGAGACATCTTTGACTTGGCGGGCATTGTTTAGCGCCTCCCTGAATTTTGATAACCCCTCCTGCGTCACCGCCTGAGCTGCTGGCTCAGGCAATGGGGCAGGTGAGTGGTGTTCTGGTCGATTGGCATCTCTTGCACTGTTTTTGAGGGTCCGCGAAACCACGGTGCGGACCCATCCCGAAACGGAAAACTTGGGTCCTTCGATTTGCATCTGCCGTTTTACTGCCTCTAATATTTTATCTCCTGTATAAAGAGCCTCCAGTACCGTAATCTCTGCCTGTAGGCTCGTTGTTGGTGACGTCCCAGTTGCCTGCGCTACCTCTGTGGCTGTTTTATTATATCCCTTTTCTAATACAAGTGGTGACAGGGGTGGTGACAGGGGTGTACCGCTATTACCCGTCTTGCCCCGTGATCCCTTGCCTGACGTAGTAGCAGGGGTAGTGACAGGGGTGTTGATGTCCACTCGCAGGATCTTGGGGACCGTTATCCTCAGCGCCCGTCCCCCAAAGACCTTGTCTGTGGCCACAACCTCAACCTGAAATCCAAGTTTTTTAAAAGATCGGGAAACTGTCCGCTTGTCTGCCCCGATCTTGCTGGCCACCATGTTTTTGGTCATGACGCACTGCCCATCAAGGCAAACAGCGCCCAACTGGATGGAAGCCTCGCCGTAGTTGATGCGGCTCATGACAATGCAATAGACCAAGTTATGCGGGTATCCCAGAGCGTTAAACCGTTGGCGATCCGCTGGAAACCATGCCATTAGATAGATCCTCCTCCATGTTTAGTTCAGCGGCGCACCGTGTAGCTACGCCGCCCAGCAGTGTATCGACAACGTAGTCAGGGACGCGCTCCCTGAGAGCCGCCCGCGCCATGCCGATGGCCCACGACATGACACGAGCCTGGCCAGGCTTCCCGCTTGGTTTGGGCGGTGCGGAAACAATCTCCCATTCAAATCGGGCGGCGTGGCTTTGAGTAATGGAATCTCTTGTTTTAAAAACTCCATACGGAGTGTTGACGGTAGGCCATAGGATCGGCCCATCGTCCAACCAAAGAAGCTTCTGCCCTACGGTGTAGGTTATCGCGCTTTGGCGCGTACTTTCTGGGTTTTGCTGGTTGCGGCGGGACGTGTAGAGCCGCCAATCTCCATGCTCTGTGCGTACTGACTGCATTATATTTCCCCTCCCCATATTAGGATATCCAATGCCACTCTGGCCACTCTATACAAAAACCATAGCCAGATCATGTGTGCGATCAATAGTGCAACGAGGACCACGTTGCCCAGCGTGATGTACTTTTTAGCCCGCATACACCATCTGTGACGTGCAATAGCATTCATTCCTCTGCCCCCTCCCTGAAGATGCCGTTATGTACCTCATAATATATCGCGCCCATAACTTTCTCCACGGACTCGTTCACTCTGACCATTGTCCCTCCGATGTATATCTGGGTAGGGACCGTCTTCCCCAGTGTGACCTTGCGGTCACGCTCAATCCGGTCAATCCGGTCTACGTTAAAATACACCTCGCCCTCGCCAACACGATCCCTGTTGACGTCATAGGGACTCAACCGTATCCATCTCATTCCTCGCCCCCTCTCTCAACATGAATATAACGATGCCTGCTGACACTACGTAGCTGACGATACTGATTGTTATTGATATCAGCTTCTTCTTTCTCTAATTGTCTTGCGTAGTCTGCCCTCCATCCGTCAAGAAGGGCATCGTCCCGATCTTCTTTTTCGTACCACTGGCGAGTCGTCCACGCCGCACCCTCTTCTTTGAATTTCATTTTATCCCCCTGAGAAACTCGAAAATTGCTATCACGATAAATATGAATAAAAGCAGATCCATTAGGTATGCCTCCCCCCGTCTGGCTCGATCCCCATGTATATTTTGAATCCGTTATCAGCAAATACCCATCCCTCATACATTGGCTCGTCCCGCCTATCTCCACCAGTCGGCCTGAACTCATCGATGGTATGACCCTCGATCCGCGCCAGATACTCTCGCAATGCGACTTTCTGCCTCTTATTCATTTGTCCTCCCCTGATTGCCGACATGCCAAGTGGCATCCCCAGTTGCTCAGCTTGCGGTTACTATTGGCCTCCTCCGTCCGTTCCTCCTCCATGTCCGCGATGGCCTCAGTTAATGAGGAGAACACCTCCCCAGTGAGCAATTCGTCAAAGTAATCGTGCGGGTCTCCTGACACGTAGTGCAGTCCATCGGCGCCTGTATAGTAGCGTTCTAATGGCATTATTCCCTGCCCTCCTTTGCTCGTTCGCCCAGCTCCCGCAACCCAGCCAGCTTGCCTTGGATTTCGATGCTGGGGAAAAATCTCAGCTCCCGTTTGGCTGACTGATATGTTTTCCTCAGCCATTCGATATCCCGCCCCTCGTACTCCTCCAACGTCTGCTGGAATACCTCATTAAACAGGCTGGACGTTTTTGTCAGGTGCAGACGTTTACTGTATATTCTCCTCAGTCGTTTTTTCATCCGTCCAGCTCGTCGTCTGTTAATTCCGATAGCATCTGCTCAATCTCCTCAACATTGACGGTAGGATCATCATACCTGACGCCGTCCGGTGTCCGGTGGGGCAAGTGACTCTTCAGATCCCCCCAGTTTTGATATTGACAAGCCACGCCATAAAGTCGCTCATCGTTCTGGAGCCACAGGGCCACATTCCACGTTTGATAATTCGCCCAACCGTGATAACTCAACGCCGGATCTGGCGTATCGCCGCCGAATCGTTTTGCTATATATTCTTTACCGTGATAACTCAACGCCGGATCTGGCGTATCGCCGCCGAATCGTTTTGCTATATATTCTTTCAGATCCG
>Ga0115002_10006193_pt1 | contig 13861 bp, 10 predicted proteins | sample ArcticOcean_MG_C_8_FD_89576 | JGI IMG/M metagenome (GOLD analysis project Ga0115002, IMG submission 89576) | Marine microbial communities from western Arctic Ocean - ArcticOcean_MG_CB11_86 | ecosystem: Environmental > Aquatic > Marine > Oceanic | place: Arctic Ocean: Canada Basin | collected... | reverse complement strand
CACGTACGATACCAGGCACAGTGCATCTCGGATCACGGGCCAGGGCCCAGGGACCCGTTACAATAACTGGATTAGATCGTCGGCAAGCCGGCAATGATGTTCCCGCTCAATACCGGCATGCATGTGGTCGCCGTGCAGGCGTCCAAGCCGACCCCGATGCATGTGTTACATCATTGTGGGGTCAATGTGGCGACTAAGCAGGAGGTCGATGAGGCGCGCGCCAACGCGCTTAAATACAAGGACGAATACGGCGTGAAGAAGGTCATGAACGTGACCGACCAGCATGGCGTCTATTCGTTCTATATTAAGGATCTCGATCTCAACTGGTGGGAAGTCCAATACGCCCCTAACCAGCATGACGACTGCTTCAACGCCGACGATGTCACTCCCTGGGATGATTGAAGCCGGGTATCAGGCCGGGTTCGGCGCGCAGGCGATTTGCGGCGAAGTCAATGAAGGCCGGGTTTTGGCGGCTTGACACGCAGACATAGAAATACCCCGCCGTCTCCTCCGGAAGGGTTGGTCTGCGTTTGCTGTTTATTCGGCCGCGGTAGCGATCGAACTTTCGTAATCGCGCACGACCGGGTCGCCTTCTGGAAAGATGCCGCGCTCTATGATCCACTTCTGGGTGTACTCATAGATCGCATTGTTATACGTCTCGAAGACAAGACGCTCGCCCGGTCCGAATAACCGCGTATCCATCTGATCATGATAGCGGACCGGAAATTCCCGTTTTTAGAAATGCATGTATTTATGGGCTTAACCGGTAGATGGATGGGTGGTGCCACATACTTCCAGTGGAAGCCCCCGAAGTTTGGACCGAGGGTTAAGCCATTGTCCGACGTGGAGGAGGAGGCAGAGTTCCTAACCTAGAAGCGGAACAGCGCTTTCGGAATTTTCAAAGATCGACCCGCATAAGATCATGAGCCATTCGTAATTCACCAGACCAGTTTTTACGAATGTCAGAGACCATTTCCTCCATTAGGTGCGGTCCCATCAATTCCACTGGCATATGTTTGGACATCAACTCGCGTACTACCGGGCGGTTTGAATCAAAATTACCAAAGTGGGTTGCAATCAAACTTTTAACATTGGAGCTGACCGCAATTTTGCCCAGTTCGGTGGGACTGGTATGGGCCCAGGTACCGATACCCGCTTTTGACCGAAAATCTATTGCCGATTGGGGAAACGTGCATTCATGAATTAATAAATCAGCGCCTTGTGCCAGCTCTATTAGCCGGTCGCAGGGTGCGGTATCTCCGGAAAAGACAACGGACTTTCCATCTGCGCTGTCGAGCCGTAATCCGAAACAGGGTGAAATTTCTCTTGGGATGTGCTCCACGTAACATGCCGATACCCTGACGAATTTGTCTTCGAAAATTACACCCGGTTTCATTTCACGTATATCTGCGTTCAGGGCCTGAACATTTGCTTGGCGTTGGGGGTACTGTATCCGGGCTTCAATATCCTTTCGATAGGCACCCGTTTGAGGTGACATTAGGGAGTCAACAAAATCCGCAGTACCAGTCGGGCCAATCACGATGGGAGATGTTTGACGATCAGCCATCCACGTCGTGATCATGAAATAGGGAAAATCCGCAATGTGATCGTAATGCAGATGGGACAGAAAAACGTGCCCGACGGCAGCTGGATTCACGTTTGCTGCCACAATTTGGTTGGTTGCACCGTGACCACAATCGAAGAGGTAATGCTCGTCACCTACGGAGATCAAAATACCGGAATCGTGACGGTCCGGATTAGGCATGGCGGCACTGGTGCCCAACATGATTATTCTCATAATTACTAATCCCCTATTTCCGCCGCTTGCTTGGCGCGCACTTCTTTGATGATCAACAATGCTGAAACCAGAGCACCAGTTATGTCAGTCCATATGCCCATTTCCACGGCGTTGGCCGGAAGCATTAACAACACCCCAGCGATAATGAATATCACACGATGGAGTAGATCGAGTGGCCGTGTAAAATAACCGACAAACCCCGATGATATCATCCACACTCCGAATATAGCGGTCGCTGTTGTATGAAAGATAAGCCAAGGAGAACCCTGCATCATCAATTCTGGTGCGAGCACGAACATAAAAGGCACGATATAGGCTGACCAGCCGAACTGGACGGCCGCTCCGGCAGTTTTCATTGGTTCTGATCTTGCTACCGTTGCGGCAGCAAACGCAGCGATCGCGACTGGCGGCGTGATCATCGACAACATACCAAAGTAAAGTGCGAACAGATGGGCCGCTAAGGGCTTGATTCCAACTTCAACCATTGCGGGCGCAACGAGCGTGGCAACCAGCAGGTAGACGCCAAGGGTCGGCATACCCATGCCTAGAATTATTGAGACCAGTCCAGCCATAAATAATATAGGTACCAGACTGCCGCCTGCAATTTGAATAAGCGACTGGGTTAGCGCAAAGCCCAGACCAGTTATATTAAGTACTCCTATCACCACACCGGCCATTGCGCCGATCATGATGAGTTGGACCACGATCGCACCGGTATCCATCAATGCCCGGATAGGTGCCGTAAGCTGCATACGATCGCCGCGATACCCAAGAATGAAACCCACCGGTAAAAGACAAATTGAAGCCCAAAGAGCCGAAGCCTGGGGTACCAGGTTAAACTGGAACAAGCAGACGATAATAACGACAAACGGCACAATGTATTGCCAGCCTGCACGAAAAACCGGCCAGCGGCGGGGGATTTGATCTGCGTCAACCGCCCTAAGGCCATCGCGCGCCGCTACCAGATCTGCCTGAATAAATAATGCAACATAATAAAGGATGGCAGGGATTAGCGCAGCAAGTACCACATCCTGGTAGGCAATTTCTAAAAATTCTGCCATCAAAAATGCCGCAGCGCCCATCATAGGCGGCATAAGCTGACCACCAGTCGATGCCACGGCCTCTATGGCGCCCGCATGGTGCCGACGATAACCGGCCTGTTCCATTAGCGGGATTGTGATTACCCCTGTCGAAATTACGTTGGATACGGCGCTTCCCGAAATTGAGCCGAAAATAGACGAAGCCGTGATAGCTATCTTAGCTGCGCCCCCACGATATTTGCCCATCAGCGCTGACGATATATCGGTGAAGAAACGTGAACCGCCCGACATTCCGAGTAACGTACCAAAATAGATGAAGGTGATGACGATAGTCGTCGATATGCGCAACGGAAACCCGACCAAACCATTGGAATCCAAGCCTACGTATATAAACAGTCTATCGAACTCTACATTTTCACCTTGAAACGTACCTGGAACAAAATGGCCCAGCATTCCAAACATCACAAAAAATATAAGGAATGCGAACAAAATGTTTCCGGCGGTTCGCCGCACGCCCTCCGCCACAACCGCTATTACAATCGCGCCGATTACGACAGCTTCGGTCGGATTATCGGCCATCGCCTCGAATAATCGTTCATAGTGCCAAGCGGCATAAAAACAAACACCGCTTCCAACGATCGCCGTGAACCCGTCATATATAGGAACTCGTAACCGAACCCCGCTCCGTTTGGCGGGCTTAAGGAGAAAGAGAACGGCGATACCGACACCGAGATAAACCAGAAGCTTCGCCTCGGGGTACGGGGCATAGCCGAACCATTCGTCGACGGACCCGGCCTCCATAAGTGCGGCAAGTGTCATAAGTCCCGCAAGGCCCCGACCAAGGACCCGAACAGGCCATGATGCCCTCGGGTCCCGGCCGGTATCTTCTTCGGTATCTAAATTTGGCACGGCGGAGCAGAGATGCCTTCCCTGCTGACTACATTATCCCCGCTTCCTTGAAGAACTTTATAGCACCTTCGTGGTATTTAAGACCGAGGTCGCGGTTTATGTTTTTTGGTTCAAACCCGCCAAAGGCTTTATGAGAAGTGACCATTTTAGCTTTATTCTCATAAATGGCTTTTACGACCTTGTACACGACCTCATTTGGTGTGTGAGTACTTGCGTTAACAATGAAGGGCGCGATAATCGTGTTGATGGGTTTGGTGAGAAATGGAAATCGCGCAGATGGCTTGACAACATCTAGAACCGATCCCGGAGCGATTTTTTGCAGCATGGCCTGGGTCTTTGGTGTCATTTCGGCGGATAAGAATCGGATACCACCCACGGACGCGTGGGCTTGACGGGTCTTACCTGACGATAGCGAGAAATTAACAGCATCAATCTTGCCCGCCATAAATGCTTCCACGGCACGAACACCGCTCGCTACTGGAAACTTTTTGACGTCTTTCATGGACACCCCAGCAGTAGCCATCATCGCCCTCGTGAAAAGGCCAGATATCTTTTGCTTTGTGTATTTAGAAGGGATTCTTTTGCCCTTGAGATCGGCGAATGTCTGGATTGGTGAATCCTTGCGCACAAATGTCCCAAGCAGTAGCGGGAATAAAGAAGCTACAATCCGGACATTCGCCTGTTTTTTTCCCTTGAACATGGCCTGGCCATTTGTGGCAAACGCTGTGACCACGCTCACGGACATTGTAAAATCCAGTTTGCCCCGGTTAAGGAGTGGCAATGTCACTACCGGACCACCCTGCGGTATCACACGCATTTTCACACCGGCTTTCTCAATGGCTACCTTGGCGACGCCCGCACCTGCGGCGTAGGCGAGGGATCCTTGCGGATTGGTACCGATGCTGACAGTCTTGGCGAACGCGCTGCTTACGAGTAATCCGGTTGCAGAAATGGCAATACAGAAAATCTTCGTATTCATTTTGTTTCCTCTTTTAGTGAATGGATGCACCACTACAGTCTTTTAGTGAATGGATGCACCACTACCGTCCACTTTTCACCCCACTTGAGGGGTTCCGGGCGGGAATCTCGGGGGCAACGCTAGCTTGGTTAATGTTAAACCGCAAGACTGATAACAAGGACTTTGTGTGCTGAGACTAGGGCGTGGTCTGCCTATTGCAGTAGGAAAGCAACAAATTTTATTTATTCTATTATCGCCACCCAATTTTTGATCTTTCCGACTGCTGTGCAGAAATTGCCGCATTTATGCCGCATTTATAGTCGCTTTTTGATGTCTAGGCGACTGGGTTGGGACCCTTTAGGCTAACCTAGATAAGGCCACAATCCGGGATAAGGCCACAATCCGGAAAACAGTGGAGCGAACTTCAAAAAGAGCCCCGAGGCCCATGAGCCGAGGCCCTTGGACACTGTCCCGCGCAAACGATACCAGCGGACAGTGCATCCCGGATCACGTACCACGGCCCAGGGACCCCGGCCCCCGTTTCAATAACAGGATTAGATCCTCGGCCGGGCCAGCAGCCCTGGATCGGGGCATGGTCCGTGAGGCTGGGGCTTGGGCCGGGTTTGCATCATAGACTCCCACTGGCAGTCATATCGACACAGACCTTCCGCTATAACAAATATAATTGCCGCTCTCTGCCTGACGATTGCTGTGGTTCTTGGAAGTGCGAGACTGATTTTATTTACGCAAATGCTAGAGGTGTTACGCAGGACTGTAAGACAGCTATGTGAGCGGAACGGTCCAGGCATCATAACCATAGATCCGATCCGTATCCGTGTTGGTAGCGGTTCGCATCCATAAGTTCTGGCGGGCACCCAGCTGGATTTCCGTGGTGCGCGGGCGACGGACCCGGTCGCAGATCTGGAAGGCCCCATCGATGCCATCGCGATCCTTGCCCTGAAGGCACCGTGCCAGTACCACGGCATCTTCCATGGAAGCCCCCGCCCCCTGGGCCATATAGGGCAGCATGGGATGGGCCGCATCGCCGATCAAAATGGTGCGATCAGCGGTCCAGCCCGCCAAAGGCTCCCGTTCGATCATGGCCCATTTATGGACGGACGGGGCCGATTCAAGGATCATCCTGGCGTCCGGATGAAACCCTTCATAGGCTGCAAGCAAGACAGAAAGTTCGCCAGGTGCCGACCAAGATTCGGTTTGGAACTCGGGCTCGGGCGTGCTGGCAATGAAATACAGCTCATCGCGCCTCGGGTCGACTTTGTAGCTGACGATGTGGCGATCCGGCCCCCACCACTTGACCCGATCATCGATGTTCCGGCCAAGGCGTTCGGTCGGGTAAACGGCCCGGTAGGCGACCTGTCCGGTAATGCGCAAAGGCTCCGCCCCAACCATGGTAGCTCGCACCACCGAATGAATGCCATCGGCACCGATTAACCCATCAACCAATTCATGGGTGCCATCGGCGAAATCGAGGCGTACACCGTCTTGGGTTCGGTCCAACCCGACCAGGGTCCGGCCGAAGCGAATAAATTCTGTGGGCACTAGTGACGCAAGGGCACCGTGTAATTCGGCCCGGTGCATGGACAAATCCGGAGCGCCGTAACGGTCCTCAGTCTGCTTACCCATGGGATGCAGGAAGGTGATCTCACCCGTATCCCAATTCCGGTTATACCCCACATCGGGCAGGAAGGACCGAGCCCGCAGGTGATCCTCAATCCCCAGCCCCCGCAGCACCCGGACCGCGTTGGGGGTCAACTGAATGGCCGCACCGATCCGGGAGAATCTCGGGGCCTGCTCATAGATCACCGCATTCATACCCAGCTTGCGCAGAGACGCCGCCAGGGTAAGACCGGCAATTCCCGCACCGACGATCGCAATATTGAGTTTAGAAATAGCCGAAATCTACCTTTTGTTCCTGACGCGACCCTATTGATCTAGCATGGTTTTGGCAAAGACCTCATCCAGGGTGATCAGGCGCAGCGACAGGTCGAGAATATTTTGTTCGAGGGCGGCATCGACAGCTGTCATGGGACGGTGAGGCTCTGGTGAGATCGGTTCGGTCCGGTGTTTGCTGTGGAGATCAAGAAGAAATCAATCGCCTAAACCCAGTTGATGAATACCGGGCTGGTCCAGGCCATGTGCCCGTTTCGTTGCTTGGCCCGGAGATAGACGTAGGAGCGCCGATCACGGATTTGGAGACGGGCCTTACCCGAGATGGTCGACGCGCTATTGGGCACGAGCCGGTGCCACTGATATGTCTCGGCGGGGAACGGGCCGGTGGAGTAGTCGACCGATCCGGCCAGGAGATCCGGGAGACGGGCGGTTTGTGTGGAGATGGTCGGCGCGGTCATGTCGACAGTCACGGCGAGATCGGGCCCGGCATCGATTTCTAGAACGATCGCCTGACTGGGGTTACCGCGGTAGCCGCCCTGACGGGCGGTATAGGTGCGCAAATTCAGGCGGCCCTCGGCTTTGCGCTCGATCACGTGGCGGCGGTCTTCGTCGAACGGGCCAGACTGCAGGCACGGGAACCAGCGCAGCAGCCGGCCGCTCGATACCGAAATGTCGAAGGCCCAGTCGCATATGCGATCGAGGGCAAGATCGCCCCATGGGCCCCATCCCCATTCGAGACGCAGCTGCAGCGGCCGTGACGTTGCGAGTGCATTTGGCGTCGCCTCGGTGGCGTAGGCACGACCGACGATGATCCCATCCTGGATGATCTCGACGACCTCGAGTTCATCGCGCCCTTTTACATTGAACGCGACCTCGGCTTCACCGCTAGCTTGGATCGTCGAGCCCATCACAGCGCCATCGACGGTGAAATCGACCTCGATGCGATCGCCGGTGAGGGCGTAGGTCCGGCGCGCATTGATCGCCTCAAAAATCGCTTGGCGGGATAGCTCTTCGCACAGCACGGCCATGATCCCTTCGCCATAGGCCCCCGGAAAGCCGCGGTGGTTGTCGCTCGACGCGACGAAGCCGAACCGCATGCCCTTGTCAAGCGCCGCCCGCGCCGTGTTGGCGGTCACCCGCCCGCCCATGGAGTGGTTGAAATAGGGGAAGGGTCCGCGGTCGTCCTCCGAATTGCCATGCTCGGAAAAGATCTCCACGACCGGCGTGCAGGCTTCCTCGAACACACCCCAATTCACGCCCCGCATACCGGTCGGGTAGGCGAGGTGGTGGGGGATCATGATCGCGCTTTTATCGATGCAGAAGCGCCGCAGATCGGCGACGTGATCGGCGAAGCAGAGCGGCTGATGATCGTCCGGGAAGATGACGCATTGATCACCGAAGCTGCTCGAATGCCATTCGAAGCCAAGGAATGACGAAAACGTGTCGTCTTGGTTGGACTCGGCGATTAGGCCCTGTACCGTGGGCCAACCCTTCTCCAGACGCTCGAAGCCGTCCAGCCAGTGGCGCTCGCGGCCGCCTTCCATGGTCTCCATGTCATGCCACGACGAATGACCGGTGAACGCGAAAAAATCGAGATGAGACCGCGCGATATCGATCGATCGCTCGAGCGATCCCAGCCCATAGCCCATCGCATTGTGGTTATGGATGTCGCCGAAGAACGTGCTCAAGGCCATCCGAAATATATTTCCCGAGGAGCTTGTCGGGGACGAGCTTACGGTTCCTCGCAAACGATGTCCATCGGCGGAATGCACCGATCCAGACCAGATGGCGGATGACGGCGCCGTGATCGACCGCCATCCTGTTCGCGGCTACACGGAAATATGGCTCCCATGGATCCCAGTCCGGTCATGCACTATCATTTAAACCGGACCACTCAATGGCGGCCGACCAGCTGCCATCCTACGTTCACGACGAATGATCGGCGAATCCGGACCGATTAAGGGGAAAGTTCGAGTGCAAAACCTGATCATGGTATCGTCCGGGACGGCGCGCGCTCTGTCGCTGATTTTTTCGCTGTTGATCTGCTATGTGGCTGGGATCGCGCTGGTTGACGAGAACATGGTGCGGACGGCCGCGATTGGGTTCGGCATTGTTATCGTGCTCTTAGCGGAACCGTTGGCATTGCAGTACCCGGCTGCTTCGGACCGCGCCAAAGCACTTCTCTGGTTGATTGACGCGGTCCTGCTGTTTGGATTTCTGTTTGTCATATACTGGTTCCTGATCACTAGCGATCGGTTGTGGGACGGCGTCTTCGAGTTCGAGACCATCGATATCGTCACCGGCTATTACGGGCTTCTGGTCACGCTGGAACTGACGCGGCGCACATTTGGCCTGCCGCTCGCGCTGGTCGCGGTCCTGTTTTTGGGCTACGCGCTATTCGGCCAGTCTCTGCCCTGGTTCCTGCAGCATGCGGGGATCGATCTGGTAGAGATCATCCGCACCACCTGGCACAGCTTCGACGGCGTGTTTGGACGGCCGACCGGGATCGTTGCCGGGGTCGTGCTGATCTTCGTCGTGTTCGGCGCGGTGCTGGAAGAAACAGGCGCCGGCGCGATCCTGCTGCGGATCGCCATGTCGGTTACCGCTGGGATTCGCGGCGGACCCGCCCATGCCGCAATCGTCGCTAGCGCGCTGTTCGGCACCATGTCGGGCAGCGTCATGGCCAATGTGGTCGGGACCGGGGTGTTCACCATTCCCATGATAAAGAAGCGCGGATTTTCACCCGCCTTTGCCGGCGCGGTCGAGGCGGCGGCGTCCAGCGGCGGGCAGGTGATGCCGCCGGTCATGGCGGCCGCTGCCTTTCTAATGGCGGAGTTGACGGGCACTCCCTATCTCACGATCTGCGTGGCGGCGCTGCTGCCCGCGATTTTTAAATATCTCGGCATCTTCGCTCAGGTCTATGCGGAGGCCGTCAAGCTCGGCATAAAGTCAATCCCCAAGGAAGAGCGCGAAGTCCTGACCCGCGCCGACTGGTTCCAGTCGCTCCGCTTCGCGCTTCCCGTCCTTGCGCTGCTGGCGGTGATGATCGTTGGACGATCGCCCGCCATGGCCGGATTTATCTCGCTGATTACGGCGATCATCGTCGGGCTGGCGATGGACAAAGAATTGCGCCGAGACCCGATGCGTTTGTTGAAGCCGCTCGCCTCGGGCGGCTATCAGGCGGCGCGTATCATGGTCGCGGTCGGCGCCATCGGCATCATCCTGGGGGTGGTCAACGAGACCGGCGTCGCCATCGGCTTTGCATCTACGCTGCAATCGGTCGGCGAAGATAACCTGTTCCTGGCGCTGGTGCTGGCCATGGTCGGGTCGCTGATCCTCGGCATGGGTCTGCCGACCCTGCCCGCCTATCTGATCATCGTCCTGATCATGGGGCCCGCAATGGTAAAGCTTGGTCTCTCCGTGCTGACCGTCCACATGTTCGTGCTTTATTTCGGCGTCCTGTCATCGGTCACGCCGCCGGTGGCTTTGGCGGCATATGCCGCCGCCCCCATCGCGGGATCGCGGCCGCTGGAGACTGCCGTGCAAAGCTTGCGCATTTCGCTGGTCGCGTTCCTGATCCCCTTCGTGTTCGCGTTCAACCCGTCGCTGCTGATCGTGGAAAGCTTCGCGTTCTGGCCCTTCGTCTGGGTGATCCTGCGGCTGATTGCAGCGGTATGGATGTTCGCCACCGGGTTCGCCGGCTATGACATGCGCGGGCGCATCTTCCTGCCGTTGCGGATGGCACGCCTTGCGGCCGGGATCGTTGTCCTGTTACCCTTTCCTATGCTGGAAACCGGCGGCTTCATGGCCTGCGTTGGGTTGTACGCCATCGACCGGTTCCGCCGGACGAACGTTGAACGATAAAAGCAGGCAAGAAATTGATTATTTAAAAAGGAGTCAAACATGACAAAACGAACACCGGTAATCCTGGCCGCCATGACGGCTATTTTACTGTCGGCTGGCCAAGCCGGCGCGACCGATTTCTACAAGCTTGGCAGCCTCGCGCCTGGCATGTCAGCCTTTACCATCAACACCGCATTCGCGTCGGTGGTTAACAAGTACGTGCCGGACACAAAAATTCAGGTGTCGGCGACCGGCACCGCCATGCGGCATCAGCTTCTCACCGCGCAGGGCAAGATGGATCTGTTCATGGGGTCGCCGATCGGCGTCTTTCTAATGCACAAGCAGATCGGCCCCTTCAAAAAGCTCAAGAACGGCCCTGAGCTGGTGAAAAAAATCGCCAACATCTTCACTTACGAGCTCGGCCCCTACACCTATGTCACCTACGCCAGCGCGGGCATAACTAAGATCGCCGATCTCAAGGGCAAGACCGTGTTCATCGGCCCACCGGCCGGCGCCGCGACCCGGGTCGTGGGGACAATGATCAAGAGCCAGGCGGGACTGGTTCCCGGCAAGGACTACAAGAAAGTCAATATGGGCTGGTCCGCCGCCATTCAGGCGTTCCAGGACAAGAAGTTCGATGTGTTGGTGGTGCCCGCCAACCCGCCAAGCCCGGCGATTCAGCAAATCGCGCTGCAGAACAAGATCCGGTTGCTCAATATCGATCTTTCCAAGCAGGGTAAGCTGCTGAGGACGCCTGGGCGCACCAAGCGGTCGATCGCGGCCTACGCCTACGGAGCCAACCAGGTCAATGACAAGGCGGTCACAACGCTCGGCGCGCTGGTCGGGCTTAGCGTACGCGCCAACATGCCGGCCGAAAAAGTCTATGCCATGACCAAGGCGTTCTGGAGCCATATCGACGAAGTCCACGCCGCCGCGCCCTGGATGAAACGGACGGTAAACCTCAACATGGCGCTCGAGGTGGTGCCAGGCAAGCTGCATCCGGGCGCCGAAAAATACTACCGGGAAATCGGCCGCAAAATTCCGAAGGCCTATCAGCCCGGCGATAAGTGGGTCGCGAAATAGCGGACGGAATGCGGATGTTAAAAAGGGGGTTCCAAAACGGAACCCCCTGACGCATCGGCGTACGAAAGCTTCGCGTTACCCTACCACGTCAGCAACGAGGATCGTCGCAAGCCTTCTCTGAACTCGCTCTTCGGCCATAGAGACCGTTCCCTCCCAGTCGCGCGTGTTGGGCGAAATTCTATGTGGTGCTAGAGGAGGGGTCCATCCGGCCTTAGAGTCCGTTCCGGGTCAAACTCGGAAGTCGGGGACAGAGCCTGAGACGTCTCCTGTTGGGGCAGCACCGAACCCGCCCGAAACGCGCACACCGCACTCTCGGTGCCGTTCGTTGTTGTCGGGGAAGGCGGGAGGTAGTCGGGTGGGGGTGCAGGTTAAAGTGTCTATCGATTTGCCTCCGTGGTTGGCCCCAGGACAGGTTTCCGGTCAAATAGTGAGAGACCAAATTCAGATCGGAATGTTGGAGCTGTTTCTCTATTGAACGAACGATAAAACCGCTCGGCGAATTGTAGGTGCTTAAAAAACCCGCCCCCCAACGAAGAATTAGTTCCGTTAATACAATGTGTTATCAGGACTTTTCTTTATCTTTAAGGAAATCAAATTCGGCCTATCCCAATAAAATTGCCGCATTTATTGCCGCTGTTTTCATTGCTAGGGGCATAGATGGGCCCCTTTGGGGTAGCCCCCGATTAGGCCCCAATGCCGTGATGTTACTGTTGGTGTTTAGGGGCATTATTTACCAATGGCAGCATCAATGATTTTTTAATTTTCCTTATGCCTAATACCCAGTCTCCCATCCTCCTCTTTACAACCGAAGTGTTTTTAAATTTCATTTTTGCATGAGGCGGTTTCGTTGCCAGTATGAGAAAAGGCATCGATACTGCCTGCAGGGCACAATGCGCCGGCCATTATTTTGGTACAGGAAGGCGGTAGAAATTGCACGGAAACTCTGATCACAAATGGCACAGAAACTGGGGCTAGACATTTTGATCATCCAATATTCAAGACCCCCTGCGGGTACCCAGCGCGCCACTGGAAACTCGATGAGGATGGTCAACCGACACAGGACATTATCGAAAAACGGCGAAGCGCCGAGTTCATCACCCCTATCCCTAAATCTAAAACGCAAATCTTTCACGAAACAATCTGAAATCGTATTTGATGAGGGCTGAGGGCCGTCTGCGGAAGGGCAGCAATACGATCCAACCTCAATCATTAATAAAGCGTTCGCTGCAGTTGATCGCGGAAAAAGTAATGCCACGAATCAACAATTCATTGGGCGGGACCACATAAATTTGTGGAGCCTAGCCCTAGAAATTATGTCCGAGAAACGGAGAACGGTATTGAGATTTTCGCTACCTTGGGCGGTGATTTGGCTCTATCACTTAATTATTTTGCTGAAATTACACACGGCAAAAGAGGAGTGGGTTAGTCAAGCCTTTCGGCCAGCTCAATCAATACCTCGGAAAGGACCCGGGTTCCGGCAGCCAAATCTCTGGAATTGACGTTTTCAGCCTCGTTGTGACTGATTCCCTTCTCACATGGGATAAAAATCATTCCAGTTGGGCAAACGAAATGCAACTGTCTGGCATCGTGTCCCGCACCAGAAAATATCCTCATGTTGGGTATGTCGAGCCGATTACTTGCCTTTTCTATCAGGTCTGTGATTTCATTCGGAAAGGCAATTGATTCCGCTTCTGCTATTCGCCACGTTTCCACCTCGCAGGAAACAAGTTGATCCCTGCAAATAATGTCAACATCGCTCGCAAGTTTTTCCAGAAATTCTGAATTCGGATGTCGAATATCTATTGAAAACAATGCCTCACTCGCAATGACTGATGGCACGTTTGGCTGGAGGTGTATCAGTCCAATCGTGAAGCGGACGTCATCGTCCACATAAAGACCATCATGCAGTGCGGAGACCATTCGCGCGGCTTCCCAGGCAGCATCTCGACGCAGAGACCGTGGCGTTGTTCCGGCATGAGCCTCCTCACCAGTCACTTTCACGCGCATTCGGCGCACGCCCTGTATCCCTGTCACAATGCCAATGGTTTTCTCTTCCTCTTCAAGTATTGGCCCCTGCTCAATATGTGCTTCTATAAAAGCTGCCACAGGCCTTTCCAGAGGCACATTTTCTGCGTGGGGTGTTGCCGCTTGTGCCGCCTTCATTTCCACTCGCACAGACACACCCGCAGCGTCTTCTATCTCAAGAATTTTATTAAGTGGCCTCATACCAGTAAATGCTTCAGATCCCATCATACCGGGGGCAAACCGGGATCCTTCTTCATTCATCCAGACCGCAATTTCGATCGGGCGTCTGGTTTG
>Ga0115002_10006192_pt1 | contig 13862 bp, 12 predicted proteins | sample ArcticOcean_MG_C_8_FD_89576 | JGI IMG/M metagenome (GOLD analysis project Ga0115002, IMG submission 89576) | Marine microbial communities from western Arctic Ocean - ArcticOcean_MG_CB11_86 | ecosystem: Environmental > Aquatic > Marine > Oceanic | place: Arctic Ocean: Canada Basin | collected... | reverse complement strand
GCCGAGACCATGCCGCTCGGATTCATCTTGTTCTCGCGGAACTGCCAAACGCCCGAGCAGGTTCGCGCGCTATGCACCGACCTTCGCGGGGTGACCGGGCGAGCTAACTCCCCCATTCTCATCGACCAAGAAGGCGGTCGGGTTGCGCGGCTACAAGGTCCACATTGGCGGCATCCGCCGCCGGCACGACCTTTCGGGGACTTGTGGGACGGTGATCCTGACAACGCATGCCGTGCAGCGACGCTGAACGGGCAACTGATCGGGGCAGATTTACGCAGTAACGGCATCAACGTCGATTGTGCGCCTGTTCTCGACGTACCTATGCCGGGCAGTCATGACATCATTGGCGACCGCGCTTTTCATACCAAACCGGAAGCGATCGCCGCCTTGGGGCGTGCTTTCGCGGACGGCTTGATAGCAGCTGGCGTGCTACCTGTTGTTAAACACATTCCGGGGCATGGTCGTGCGGGTGCCGATAGCCACGCCGAATTACCCGTGGTGGATGCTACGCTCCAGTGCCTTGAGCATGATTTCGCACCGTTCAGAGATTTGCGCGAATTGCCGCTCGCGATGACGGCCCATGTGCTCTATAGCGCGCTTGATCCCGCACACCCAGCAACAACATCCGCTTCGATCATCGCAGATATCATCCGCGCAAAAATCGGTTTTGAGGGACTGCTGATGAGCGATGATATTTCGTCAAACATGAGGGCACTTTCGGGCGGTTTCGCGAAACGCGCATGGGATAGTATTACTGCTGGGTGCGACGTTGTTTTGCACTGCGATGGCGATCTCGCGGCCATGCAGATTGTTGCAGCGGCGTTGCCGCAGTTGAGTGATCAGGCAGCGGTGCGATGGGCACAGGCTTCCTTCTTGATTGTTGAACCCGGACCGGTCGACGCCTTGGCAGCCCGCCAAGAATTGGACTCGTTGCTCGGGTAGGCCCTAGCCGGCGGCGGCGCGAAAGTGCTCCAGGCAGTACGGCCAGCCTTGTTCAGACGCCATCGCATCGCGGTATCCGGTCCAGCCATCGCCATGCCGAGATAACTCGCTGTGCACCAACAAAACGTTGGTATTGTTGCCGTCGGGCTGAAAGGCCACTGCAACCTTGCTGCCTCGATCTGGGTCGCTTTCGATCTGGCGGTCCGGACTGATCAGCCATCGAAACACCAGGGCTTGCGGTGTCTCCGCCAACAAGACCTTGCCCCAGATCATCTCACGGCCATCTGTAGCAACCTCGTAACACCGTCCCCCGTCGGTTGGCTCGATGACGATGCGTTTTAGGGCTTCGCCACAAAAGGTGTATTCGGGCGGCCACCAGTCGCCAATCCGTTCGACAAATAACTGATAGGCGCTCGCCGGAGAACCCGGCACCCGTACGGCGATGGTAACTTGGTCATCGGTGTCGTCGTCTAAACTCATTGGGATAGTGCCTAAGTTGCTTAGGTCAACGTCGCAAGGTGGTCTTCGAGGAAGCGCCGTTCCGCAGTGTTCTGGCGGTGCGCCGGTCTTTTCACTCGCCGTCCTCTTTACACCTCGCCAAGCCATGTTGCGAGGTCATTCAATGCACGGCGGGCATAAGCGGGTTTACGTTCCTTGCGCTTAGTTCGAGTCTCGAGCGGTGGGAACAGCCCGAAATTAACGTTCATCGGTTGAAATGTAGCCTCGTCGGCACCCGTGGTAATGTGGGTAAGGAGCGCCCCTAGCGCGGTCGTTGGCGGCGGCGCTTCGATCGTGTCTTTCAGCCGCTCGGCCGCGGCAAACCTGCCCGCCAACAGGCCGATCGCGGCGCTCTCAATGTAGCCTTCAACGCCTGTGATTTGTCCGGCAAAGCGCAGGCGTGGCATGTCCTTAAGGCGAAGCTGGGAATCCAGCAGCCGCGGCGAATTTAGGAAGGTATTGCGGTGAATACCCCCCAGGCGCACGAAGTTCGCATTTTCCAGTCCTGGGATCGTCGCGAACAGTGCCTTCTGGGCGCCGTGTTTCAGTTTCGTTTGGAAGCCGACCATGTTGTAGAGCGTGCCAAGGGCATTATCTTGGCGCAGTTGAACAACCGCGTAAGCCTTCGTTTCCGGTTGGTGCGTGTTGGTAAGTCCAACCGGTTTCATGGGACCAAAGCGCAGGGTTTCGGGGCCACGTTCGGCCATGACCTCAATCGGCAGGCATCCCTCGAAATAGGGTGTATTCTTTTCCCACTCCTTGAAGTCTGTCTTGTCGCCATCAATGAGCCCGGCAATGAAAGCCTCATACTGGACTTCAGTCATTGGGCAATTTAAGTAGTCCTTGCCGTCGCCACCGGGCGCCGATTTGTCGTAGCGTGACTGAAACCAGGCGACGCCCATGTCGACGCTATCCTTGGCGACGATAGGCGCGATGGCATCGAAGAACGCCAGCGATTCTTCCCCCGAGAGTGTTCCTACGGCCTCGCTCAACGCGGGGGAGGTGAGGGGGCCTGTCGCAACGATCACGCTGTCCCACTCGCTGGGCGGCAAACCCGCAACCTCAGCTCGTTCGATGGTCACGAGGGGGTGCAGTTCGAGGGCTTTTTGGACGGCAGCCGAGAATTGGTGACGGTCGACGGCAAGGGCGCTGCCAGCCGGGACCCGGTTAGCATCGCCGGCCGCCATGATCAGCGAGCCGCAGCGGCGCATTTCCTCGTGCAGCAAGCCGACCGCGTTCTTCTCCGGGTCGTCGGAGCGGAACGAATTAGAGCAGACGAGTTCTGCAAGCGAATCTGTTTCATGCGCGTCGGTGCCACGGACAGGTCGCATTTCGTGCACGATAACCGGAATGCCCGACTCGGCAATCTGCCAGGCGGCCTCGCTACCGGCGAGACCGCCGCCGATAACATGGATGGGAAGGTAGTGCGTCATCGATGTATCCTTAGCCCATGAGCTACCGGTCCGAAACCTGGTATGAGAGATTTTGCCCCGGCCCCACTTTTTTAGTGGATATTCATCTAGCTCAAAGGAGGACCGGAGCCCTCGGCCGAGCACATTGCATTTGCAACTGACTGATTGGTCGTAGGGGTGGTGGTTGCCTCAACGGAATGGGCTGCCTAGCTTAGCACGATGAACGAACAACCAAGTCCACCCGACATGCTGCCCCCACCAATGGCGCCGCCAATCGCAGGCCCATCAAAGTTGGTTCTATTGATACGTTGGTGGGGCCTCGGCCTGTTTGTGCTTGGGCTCATCGTAGCAGTCCTCTCGGGCCAAGTGAGTCAGGACTCCACTGTCCGAGCTGTTGGGCCGGTCATTGGTCTGGTGGGAATGGCATTGTATCTCAGTGGTACCGTCATCCGGGCGTTTCAGTGGCGGCGCCAATAGATGGGCCATCAGCATTTGGGCCATTCCAACTATGAGCGAAAAACCAGGATTTAGCTCGGGTAGCCTGTGTGACAAGGACCGCAGTCACTTAGCTGGGGGACTCTTTGGCGCTTGAGCGCGCCGCAACAAGTGCGCTTAGTACTCCTAACGCTTCTCGTATTCCTGCTTTCGATGGTTTTTTTGAGTTGTAGCGTCGGCTGGTTAATGCCGCCGTTGACGCTCAAGACTTCGGACTTATGCTTATCCTGGCAGGTGCCTAAGTCGGTTTCATTGTCGTTAACGACCCTCTCAAGTGGGTTAGTGGGTAATTCTTCGTCCGAGTTGTAGAAGGTGGAATCCGCCGCCTGCGTTTCCGCGCGCGGCCTGCTTCAGACCCTTTGTTGCTGATTGGTGTCTTTGCGACGGCGTTCGGTTGCAAACTGTTCGTCGAGCCGCTGGTAGCAATAATTTATTTCACGTTGTTCGTCCCGTCGTTGGTCTTGACGCCGTTCATGCAGTAGCCAATCAACCGCTATTCCGCACAGAAGGTTGAAGGGTGCGGGCGCTATCTCGAGACATAGCGCTCGATGATTTTGATGTTTTTGACGAGGCCCGACGTAGGGCACACTTCGATTCCATAATCGAGGATATTCATCACTACCGCCTGCGGATTGTTTACGTTAAGCATCTGTTCAAGGTGATCAACAATGAGCTCGGGCACCTCGGCCCGCTCAGCGTGCTCTACGTCGGTGGGTGGGCTCGTGATTCGCGGGGAAACCGCGGACGGAACGGGCGCGACTTTCGTCTCGGGTGTATGAGCGCCTGATGAGTGCCGCGCGCAACCTACTGAATACCTACCGCCAATATTCGCAAATGCGAGTGCAATACTGTCTGTTGCACCGTGAGGTGAAGGGTGTCTTGGGCTGCCGCAGGTTGCGTAACTAGAAATCCCACCTATCTCTAACCGAGTACCTCCTGTTTTCTTACATTGAGGCGACATGACCAACCCCGTCCTAAAGGTAAGCCCGTTGACCACACCGTGGCAGACAATGGACCCGTTCCTATTCTGCATGCATCACGACGATACTTACCCGGCCGGTGACGAAAACATGGGTCCAGTCACGCCGTTGAACGGCCGGACGATCGGGCAGGACTTCAGCGGCAAGGACGGTTGGAGCATGTATCATGGTTCAACGGTGCCTGGCTTTCCGAAGCACCCGCATCGTGGTTTTGAGACAGTCACCGTGGTGCGCAGTGGGATCATTGATCACGCCGACTCGGTGGGTGCCAGTGCGCGATTTGGCGAGGGTGATCTGCAGTGGATGACCGCGGGGCGAGGCATCGTGCATTCAGAAATGTTTCCGCTTCGCCACAGCGACAAAGAAAACCCTACTGAGCTCTTCCAAATCTGGTTGAATTTGCCCGCAAGCCGAAAAATGGTGGCGCCGCACTTCAAAATGATCTGGGGTGAAACCATACCGCGCGAGATCATACAAGATGGGAACGGTAACAAGACTACGGTTTCTAGCTATTCGGGTGCCTTACCCAAAGGGTCCGAACCTCCGGCGCCGCCACCAAATTCTTGGGCCGCCGACGCGTCCAACGGTGTCGCGGTCTGGACGATAAAAATGGCGCCGAACGCGACATGGACTTTGCCCGCCGGTACGCCAGGCACCAACCGTCAGTTGTATTTTTTTGACGGCAACCGGATAAATATTGGCGGGAGCGACGTGGCCGTTCAGCATGCCGTCTCCCTAGACCCCACGATTGCCGTCACATTGAAAAATGGGCATCAAGCGGCTGAATTGCTTTTGCTGCAGGGTCGACCGATCAGTGAACCGGTCGCGCAGCAGGGTCCCTTTGTTATGAACACAGAGGCGGAGATCCATCAGGCGTTTGCTGACTATCGCCGGGACCAATTTGGTGGCTGGCAATGGCTAGGCGACGGACCAATCCATCCGCGCGACACAAAGCGGTTCGCGCGCCATGCTGACGGGGTAGTAGAAACGCAAGACGACTAACCTGCCGCTGCTTTGCTATCGCTAGGCCTTGCTGCGCATTCTTTTGATAGGCGTTCCTCGCGCGGCCGCAGCGCGTTCCAGATTGGTTTTGCTCGACGGCGCATTCTTTTCCGGTTCGCGCTTTGCAGCACTCTTCTTGGGCGCCGCGTTTTTCTTGCCGCTTGGTTTGCGAAGTTTCTTTGTGGGTGCTTCGGTATCCGCGTGGTCGAGCGGGTCGACCACCGGCGGGCGAGCCCGTTTCGCCCGCTTAAAAATATTTGCGAGGTATTCGCCTGTGTAGCTGCCCTTCATTCTGGCCACGGTCTCCGGCGTGCCGACGGCGACTATATGACCACCCTTGTCGCCACCCTCAGGCCCGAGATCGATGATCCAATCGGCAGTCTTCACGACTTCAAGATTGTGCTCGATAACCAGGACTGTGTTGCCTTGATCGACTAGCGCGTGCAGGACCTCGAGTAGCTTTCGCACGTCTTCGAAGTGTAGGCCCGTAGTCGGTTCGTCCAGTATGTAGAGAGTTTGGCCGGTCGCGCGGCGCGACAGTTCCTTGGCGAGTTTGACACGTTGTGCCTCGCCACCTGACAGCGTCGTCGCCTGCTGACCCACATGGATGTAGCCCAGCCCGACACGCTGAAGGGTCACCATTTTTTCTCGAATCACAGGCACGGCTGAGAAAAAATCTGCGGCCTCGTCGACCGTCATGTCGAGGACATCGGCGATCGATTTTTCTTTGAACTTTATCTCGAGCGTTTCGCGGCTGTACCTTCGCCCATGGCAAATATCGCACTGGACATACACATCCGGTAAAAAATGCATCTCGATCTTGACGACTCCGTCGCCCTGGCACGCTTCGCACCGGCCACCCTTCACGTTGAACGAGAATCGCCCCGGTTTGTAGCCGCGTGCGCCGCTCTCCGGCAAGGCTGCAAACCAATCTCGAATTGGTGTGAAGGCGCCCGTATACGTCGCGGGGTTCGAGCGCGGTGTACGACCAATCGGCGATTGATTGATGTCGACGATCTTGTCCAGAAACTCGAGACCTTCGATCTTGTCGTACTCGGCGGGGGAGGTTCGGGCATTGTTCAGCGCGCGTGCCACAGCACGATAGAGCGTTTCGACGATCAGCGTAGACTTGCCACCACCTGATACGCCGGTCACGCAAACGAACGTGCCAAGCGGCACGTCGATATCGACATCATGCAGGTTGTTGCCGCGTGCGCCTCGTACCTTGATCTGTTGGTCGGGTCGACCGGACCGGCGGACGTCGGGCACGGGGACTTCTCTTTTGCCGGTAAGGTATTGCCCCGTCAGACTCTCCTGCGTCTTCATGACCTCGGCAGGAGTGCCTTCGGCAATGATGTGGCCCCCATGAATGCCGGCGCCGGGTCCCATATCGATAACATGGTCGGCGGCTCGGATGGCCTCCTCGTCGTGTTCGACGACAATCACTGTATTGCCGAGGTCACGCAGATTGACGAGCGTTTCAAGCAGCCGCCGGTTGTCGCGCTGATGCAACCCGATTGAGGGTTCGTCCAACACGTAGAGCACGCCCGTCAGGCCCGAACCAATTTGCGAGGCAAGCCGAATGCGCTGGCTCTCGCCGCCCGATAGCGTGCCAGAGTTACGGCTTAGCGTAAGGTATTCGAGCCCTACGTTGACGAGAAATCCGAGCCGCTCGTTGATCTCGCGCAAGATACGGTTCGCGATCTCGTTCTGCTTGTCGGTCAATTGGTGCGCCAGCTTACGGAACCAATCGTCGGCATGGGCAATCGACATCTCGCTGATCTGGCCAACGTGGTTGCCAGCAACCTTAACGGCGAGTGCTTCGGGTTTCAGTCGCCAACCGGCACAAGCGTCGCATTGTGTTTCGTTCTGAAAGCGCGCCATGTCGTCGCGAATCCAGCTCGAGTCGGTCTCGCGCCAACGACGGTCGAGGTTGGGAATCACGCCCTCAAAGGGCTTGGTGGTTTCGTAATTCCGAGTTCCGTCGTCATAGGTCATGTTTATCAGATCTTCGCCCGACCCAAAAAGAATGGCTTCGCGCGCGTTATTCGGAATCTCGCTCCACGCGTCATTAAACGAGAACTTGTAGTGTCGTGCGATCGACTGGAGCGTTTGTGCATAATAAGGCGAGGGCGTCGACGAACGGGACCACGGCGCAATGGCTCCGTCGCTCAGTGACTTGGCTCCGTCTGGCACGACGAGGCCGGGATCGAAGAAAGTCTCGGTGCCCAATCCATCGCAAGACGGGCACGCGCCGAATGGATTGTTGAATGAGAACAGCCGCGGTTCGATCTCTTCGATCGTGAAACCAGAAACGGGACAGGCGAACTTAGAAGAGAAGATCGTCTGTTCGCCGGTATCAGCGTTCTCCGCAATTGCGAGACCGTTTGCCTCGCGCAGGCAGGTTTCGATCGAATCGGCGATCCGGTTGCCGAGCTCGGCGTTAACCACCACACGGTCGACCACGACCTCTATGTCATGTTTGAGTTTCTTGTTGAGGGCAGGCACTTCGTCGATTTCGTAGACCTCCCCGTCAACCTTCACCCGAGTGAAGCCGCGCCTCATCAGGTCAGCAAACTCTTTGCGGTATTCACCTTTACGGCCGCGCACAATGGGCGCCAGCAAGAACAGTCGGGTCCCTTCGGGCATCGCAGCGACCCGGTCAGACATCTGGCTCACGGTTTGGCTTTCGATTGGCAGGCCGGTCGCTGGCGAATAGGGAGTTCCGACCCGGGCAAACAGAAGCCGCATGTAGTCGTATATTTCGGTGACGGTGCCGACCGTCGAGCGCGGATTCCGTGAGGTCGTTTTCTGCTCGATGGATATGGCCGGCGATAGCCCTTCGATGTGGTCAACGTCAGGCTTCTGCATCAACTCCAGGAACTGCCGAGCGTAGGCCGAAAGGCTTTCGACATAGCGCCGCTGCCCCTCGGCGTAAATCGTGTCGAATGCGAGCGAGGATTTGCCTGACCCCGAGAGCCCGGTCATTACGACCAACCGGTTGCGCGGAATATCGACATCAACCCCTTTGAGATTGTGCTCGCGCGCGCCGCGGATCGAGATTGTTTTCAAAGGATCTGGAAAATCACGTTTGCGACTGTTTTTGGCGGATTTGTTGGCGACCACTGGCACTCACTCGGGCAAAAGGGAACTGGCCAATATATGCCGACTATGTGCTCGCGCAGGGGAATGAAGTGGCCATAGTGTTCCACTTTTCTGTGGATAAGGTGCTGGCGGAATGTTGGCATTCGAGCGGCTGGCGTGAAGCTGGACCTATGTCTATTCTTATCAACCGGTGGGCGAGTTCGGTCGCGCTCCGTTCATTTTCGGGCGGGTCAAGCCTGTGCCGGCGTATTTCCAGAAGCTGCGCCACCCGCGGCGCGACATGGTTATCGTTGCGGCAGCGGGGCCGTTAGCCAACCTTGTCCTGGAGGTTGGATCAGGTCTCTTTCTACATGTGACGGCCTTTTTTTCCAGCGGAGGCGGAAACATGGCTTGTGCAGACATTGAGGAACGGGATATTCGTCCATATCCTCTTGGCGGTTTTCAATATGCTGCCGATCCCACCGTTCGACGGTGGCCGGGTTGCGGTCGGCCTGCTGTCGAAATAGCTAGCCCGTCCCTTGGCCCGCCTGGAGCGCTAGGGTTTTTTCACATTACTGGCTGTGAAGCTGTGTCTACCGGCCATTGTCGAGGTTTGGGGCGGCCATTTCGGCTTGTTTTCAACAATTATTTTGCCCGCCACCGACACACCATATAATGTGGTCGTCATCGCCACTGGACATATATAGGCCACTATTTGCACCCCTCTGACGCTTTTGATCAGGGCCTCGACGAGGACGCCGCGCGCGCCGAGGACGTTCAGCCCTTGGTTGTCGATTTGGATGGCTATGAGGGCCCGCTCGACATCCTGTTGGTCCTCGCACGTGGCCAGAAGGTTGACCTAGCGAGAATATCAATTCTGCAGCTGGCAGAGCAGTATCTGGCATTCATCGAGCAAATCCGTGGGATCAAGCTTGAGGTCGCCGCCGACTATATCGTGATGGCGGCGTGGCTCGCGTATCTCAAGTCGCGGCTGCTGCTACCGCCCGAGGAGAATGGGGATGACGAGCTCTCTGGGCCTGAGATGGCGGCGAGATTGGCGTTCCAGCTACAACGCCTTCAGGCAATGCGGGATGTCTCCGCCAAATTGATGGCCTTTGACCGTCTGGGTCGTGATGTATTCAAACGCGGCGCGCCGGAAGGGATTCGCGTAATTCGCAAATCGATCTATCAGGTGTCGCTGTTCGAGATGCTGAAAGGCTATGGCGATTTCAAACTGCGCGGCAAAGCCCAACCGCTGACCATGCGCACCGCAGTCATCTTCTCGATTGATGAGGCGGTGAGACGACTGGAGCGAGTTCTTGGCAAGGTGCCCACGTGGCAGCGACTTGAGAACTTCTTACCTGCGTCACTGCGATCCTTGGCGGAACGCCGATCAGCCGTCGCGGCGACATTTGCCGCCTCTTTAGAGCTTGTAAAGCGGGGTGAAATGAAGCTTCGCCAAGGTGAAGCGTTTGGCCCGATCTACATGATGGGCACACCAGAAGTCCCGACCAATGTAGAGACCAACCAGTAGGTGAGTGTATGAGTGATGAGTCCCAACTGATCCGGATGGCGGAAGCATTACTCTTCGCGGCTGTCGAGCCGTTAGATGAGGTCAGTTTGGTGGCACGCCTCCCTGATGGCACGGACGTTGTCGCACTCATGGCGGACCTCACTAATATCTATGCCGAACGCGGGATCGTGCTCAAGCACGTTGCCGGCGGATGGGCTTTCCGGACGGCGCCAGACCTCGCATTCTTGATGGAGCGCGAGAAGACAGTGCAGCGCCGACTAAGCCGCGCCGCGGTTGAAACGTTGTCAATCATTGCCTACCACCAACCCATCACACGGGCCGAGATCGAGGAAGTCCGGGGGGTGGGCCTCAGCAAGGGGACGCTCGATGTGCTCATGGAAAGTAGTTGGGTGCGGTTGCGTGGCCGCAAACAGACCCCAGGCCGACCGCTCACTTATGGAACAACCCAAGAATTCTTGGACCATTTCGGCCTCAGCGACATCGCGGATTTGCCAGGAATTGACGAACTGAAGTCGGCAGGCTTGTTGAGCGCCGAACCGCCTGAAGAACTTGTCCGTGATGCGGAGCAACAGGCTGCAGCCAGTCGAGGCGAAAAGCCGCAAGCTGATGACGATGAAGACCAACTGGAATTCGATCCGGACGCTCCAGTTAAGGCCGCGGATGGCGGGGACGCTGACGAAGTTGCCCAATCCGGATCTGGAGACGGTGAACCGAAAGCCGTAACACCGGAAGAGCTATCGAAACCTCAGTCCACGGCCCCGGCGAGCGTTGCAGAGGATGATGAGGCGACAGGTGATGCGTTCCAGCCGACCGCGTCGGTGGAGCCAAGTTTTGGGGCGCTGCCAGTTGCGGCAAAAGGGCCGGACCGAGTCTAAAGCGGGGGTCGGGTTAAACCCGGCGCCCGATGTTCCGTCGCTGGCAAAGGTTCCGTTAAGAGCCCATTAAGCATGTTGGGGCAGGGTTGTCGGTGACTATCAGAATCGGACCGACAGGACCATGAACGACCAGGCTGGCGTAACCGCGCCGCGCAACCAAGACGCCGACAACGTGGAGCTTCCGCGGGGTTTTTTGACGGCTGAAGATACGGTGCTTGGGCAAGGGTTCTTGCGCGATGGCTACGTCATTCAGCCAGCGGCTGATACGGATGCGTTGCAGAAAATCCGTGCCTCCGTTGTAATCCTTGCCGCGGAGCATCTGGGGATTGCTGATCCTGGTGATGAAGGTGTTTTTCTCAACGCCATCCACGAACGGGTGACGATCGCAGATCTCAACGCGATGCGCTTGGCGGTCTACAACGGCGTTAACGCAGAGCCTTGGCTCCGCGAGGCCTATTTCGATCTTGCTCGCCGGAATATTGAGGCGCTGGTTGGTAACGAGTTGGCGATGCAGCGCCGGGTGAACCTGTCGATCCAGCTGCCGAATGACGATTCCTCACTGTTGCCCGTGCACACCGACGTCTGGAGTGGCGATTCCCCGTTCGAGATTGTGGTTTGGCTTCCGCTTGTCGACTGCAACCGGACTAAATCGATGTACCTCCTCCCGCCCGGGCCCAATCGCACGGTCAGCGGACGTCTTCACGAGTTTGCTTCGCAGAGCGCAGAAGATCTCTTCCATGCCATCGAGCCGGATGTCGAATGGATCGATATCCGATATGGCGAGGTCCTGTTGTTCGCGCAATCGTTGATGCACGGCAATCGCGTCAACCTGGAGCCCGACACCCGGTGGTCGATGAATTGCCGCTTTAAGAGCCTTTTTTCGCCCTATGCGGACAAGCGTATGGGTGAGTTCTTCGAGCCCATTACGGTGCGCCCGGCGACCCGCCTCGGGATGGACTACAAGCTGCCGGGCGGTTTCGAGTAATGTTACTGGCGGGTGGATTCCGAGGCTACATCGCGTCGCGACCCGTCCGCGGCGAACGAATGCCGCAGCAAATTCAGAATCTAGTGATCCGAGATTACGCGGCGCGCAGCGGCCTAGCGTTCAAACTCTCGGCAACCGAATACGCCATGCCCGGTTGTTTTATAATGCTGAACACCGTGATGGAAGAACTCTCAACCTTGGACGGGGTCATCCTGTTTTCGATGTTCATGTTGCCGGGTGATCATGCGGCACGGTACACCGTGTACGATCAGATCCTCGGGCATGTATGCGAGCTCCATGCTGCACATGAGAACGTGTCCATCCGATCTCCAAAGGATATTGCTCGCTTCGAGGATATCCTGCTCGTCGATCAATTCGCAGCCACCGAACTACCGGAGGCGGTCTGATGGCCTATATCGATTTCGTGGGTCGGTTGCACACGGCAACCACCCGCGATTACATCCAGCGCGTGGTGGAGCACGATAAGGCCGAATGCGCCGAAGTCGCGGGGCGCTTTGAGAAGGACTATTGGGACGGTGAACGCCGGTATGGCTTTGGTGGTTACCATTACGACGGGCGCTGGCGACCGGTCGCCGAAGCGATGGTAGTTCATTACGACCTTCAGCCGGGCGCACGTATCCTGGATGTAGGTTGCGGCAAAGGGTTTCTCCTCTACGAGTTTACCCAGGTATTGCCGCAGGTCACGATCGCCGGCATCGATATCTCAGAATATGGAATTACACACGCAAAAGAGGAAGTTCGTTCGGCGCTGAAAGTTGGCACCATTGCTGACCCACTGCCGTACGACACTTCAAGCTTTGACTTAGTTTGTTCCGTTAACACGCTGCATAATTTGTATAATTATGAGATAGGTGCCGCCCTGGGTGAAATCGAACGGGTTTGCAAGGGTAGCGCACACGTGACGATCGAGTCGTATCGCAATGAGCGCGAGAAAACTAATTTACTCTACTGGCAGTTGACTTGCCGGGCCTTTATGACGCCTGCGGAATGGGAGTGGGCGTTTGCCCAAGCGGGCTATTCCGGGGACTACGGGTGTATCTATTTCACATGAGACAGCGGTGCCATGACCGATAAAACGCGCGAGCCCCAATACCAGGCTGCCGTCGACATAGCTGATGTCTATGGCGTGTCACGACTCGGGTTGATGGCCAACCAAGTTTGGCATGATGACCCACGCCGACTGGCGATCTTGCTCGCGCGATACAAATTTGTGGCCAAGATGCTTAGCGGTGCCGCAGACGTAATGGAGGTCGGTTGCGCCGATGCATTCGGCACCCGCATCGTCCAGCAAGAGGTCGGTCACGTAACGGCGATCGACTTCGATCCGTTGTTTATTGCTGATGTGGAAGCTCGCCGCACACCTGCGTGGCCGTTAACAACCGGCGTGCACGACATGCTAAGCGGGCCCTTTCCAGGAGAGACGCCGGGGCGCTTCGACGGCGTTTACTCGCTCGACGTGGTCGAACATATCGACCGAAAGGACGAAGATGTCTTTGTCGGTAATCTCGCCGGATCGCTGAATGATGAGGGCACGCTGATCATCGGCTCACCGAGCTTGGCGTCGCAAGCCTATGCGAGCCCAGCGAGCAAAGAAGGCCACATCAACTGCAAGACTGCTGAGAATCTCAAGGCGCTTCTAAAAGCGCACTTCGCGAATGTGTTCGTGTTCTCAATGAACGACGAAGTGGTGCACACCGGCTTTTACCAAATGGCGCACTACTATTTCGCACTCTGTTGCGGGCCGAAAAGGTGATCTGGCCCAGCAAACTTCTTGTGGTTGGTGCCGATGGTGCCCTTGGTCAGGCAGCATGCGCCCATTTTGCAGCACTTGGCGTTACCGTGATTGGCACGAGCCGCCGCCGTGGAGCAGACCATCACTATCTCGACTTGACTGTGCCGGCGAGTTGGGAGGTGCTCCCTGACGTGGACGCGGCACTGATCTGTGCAGGCGTTACATCGATTGTTGAGTGCGCTCAGGACCCTACGCACGCCAATCAAGTTAATTTTCAGGGCACCACCGGGCTCGCGACGAAG
>Ga0115002_10006189_pt1 | contig 13864 bp, 9 predicted proteins | sample ArcticOcean_MG_C_8_FD_89576 | JGI IMG/M metagenome (GOLD analysis project Ga0115002, IMG submission 89576) | Marine microbial communities from western Arctic Ocean - ArcticOcean_MG_CB11_86 | ecosystem: Environmental > Aquatic > Marine > Oceanic | place: Arctic Ocean: Canada Basin | collected... | reverse complement strand
CACCTATCTGGTTCCTCGTTTGGTTGCCGCTGGATATGAGGTGACGGCGGTGAGTCGAGGGCACCGCGATCCGTACCAGCCACACGCAGCTTGGGACTCTGTCCGCAAGGTCACGCTTGATCGTGTCGCCGAGGATGAGAACGGGACTTTTGCGCAGAAAATTCTTGATCTCAAACCCGACATTGTCGTCGATATGATTTGTTTTAAGCTGGAAAGCGCTCAACATCTGGTGGAAGCATTGCGTGGTCACGTACAGCATTTCTTGTTTTATGGCTCGATCTGGGCGCACGGTCATAGCGTTGAAGTGCCCACGACTGAGATACAGCGACGACGTCCCTTTGGCGAATATGGCATCCAAAAGGCTGCTGTCGAGGCCTATCTGCTGGACGAAACGCGCCGAAATGGGTTCCCGGCCACGACTTTGCATCCCGGTCATATTGTTGGTCCTGGGTGGAATCCTCTCAATCCGGCGGGTAACTTCGACCCAAAGGTATTCTCCACCCTGGCTCAGGGAAAAGAGCTTGCTCTGCCACATATCGGCCTGGAGACCGTGCATCATGTGCATGCCGATGACATTGCTCAGATGACCATGCAGGCTATTGCCAACTGGAGCAATGCCGTTGGCCAAGCTTTTTATGCTGTCTCGCCAGCGGCAGTAACGCTACGCGGGTATGCCGAAACGGTTGCGAGTTGGTTTGGTCGAGAAGCGAACTTGCGATTCTTGCCTTGGAATGAGTGGAAGACACTTGAAGACTACTCTGAGAAAGATGTTGAACAGACCTGGGAACATATTGTACGCAGCCCTAATTTTAGCATGGCCAAAGCCGAGAGGCTGTTGAATTACCAGCCGCGCTATACTTCGTTTCAGGCCGTGTACGAAGCAGTCACATGGTTGATTGAGCAGGGTGTTGTCAAAACATAGTCGGCAAAAGTCTATATTAAATACGCGATCACGCAGCTGGATGAGGTATTGGATATCGACTGGAATTGCAAGATATAGCCTTTAACCCCGCCATCCCTTTCCCTTGACACACCCATTGGGATTTCTGAGATTATTCGTCACTATACGTCCCATTTCAGGGATGTCTTTTTTTCAGAAGTCTTAACCCAATCGAAAGTGGAGATCTTATCTGCTGGGCGTATGGCACCCTCACCAAAAGAAGCCACAAGCGCGTTGACCGCTTTGGGAACAGGAAAGGAGCAGAAGATGCATGTTGGGACACAAGGAAGCATACGCCAACACCGACGGGGAGGCCCCGAGTTGAGCCCGGAAGAGCTGGACGAGATGCAAACGCAGAGGCTTCAGTTTTTCAGTCGTTACGGCGTCGAGCACGCCTGCGCTTACCATCCCACGCACCAGAGACAACAAGAGCACTACAGCATCTGGACCGTGGAAGATCTGGAGAAGACGCGCGACCTCTACGAGAAACACGGCATTTCGCTCGATATGGTTGCCATGACGCTCTTGGACTCTAGCCACGTTGACCGCGAATCACGGCCAAGCATTATGCTCGGAAAGAGCCCGGAGCGGGATCGAGACATCGAGGCCATCAACGAAATGACCGTCAATTGCGCCAAGGCGGGTATCCCTGCTTGGAAGTACAATCTGAGTCTTCTCGGTGTGTTGCGCACGGGAAGGACGCCCGGCCGCGGTGGTAGCAGCTACAGCACGTGGAAGCTCAACGAAGCCAAGCCGGATACCCCACTCACCCAGGCCGGCGTCGTGACTGAAGAGATGGCCTGGGAGCGCATTACTTACTTGCTGGATCGCGTGATTCCCGTCTGCGAGGAGTACAAGGTTCGGGCGGCGTGCCACCCGCACGATCCGGGTGTTCCTGCCGAGGGGTATCAGGGTATCGAGCGCGTGCTGGGATCGTTTGACGGCCTCAAGAAGCTCGTGTCCATCAACGAGAGTCCCTACCACGGTCTGAATATGTGTCTGGGCACGATGGCGGAGAACTTAGACAACCCCGACGAAGAGATCCACGACGTGATTCGTTACTTCGGCACCCGTAAAAAGCTCTTCAACATCCATTTCCGCAACATCAAGGGTGGCCGGAACGAGTTCCAGGAGGTGTTTGTCGACAACGGCGATGTCGATATGCTCCAGGCCACGCTTACGCTGGCTGAGGTCGACTATCCCTACATGCTCATGCCTGACCACGTGCCCGGCCACCAGGATCCCGCGGCCGGGTTGCAGTCGCATGCCTTTACCTACGGATACATCAAGGCCTGCGTTGCTGCGGCCGAAAAGATGGCGGGCTGACGCCGGCCACACGACGCTTCTTGGAAAGCCCTCTCACTATATGTGAGTGGACAAGACGTGTTGGCTACTGCTATACCCGCCTGTTCCAGGTTACCTGTATGTCACCATAAAAAGCAACGGGTTACGAAGAAATTGTCGTAACCCGTTGCTTTTTATGGTGAGCAATGCTGGACTTGAACCCGTGACTTCTTGCATGTCAAGAAGGCACTGCAATTTATGGAAACTGCGAGATTTTTGTCCGCGTAGGCCCGTGTTCGCCCGTGGCCCAAATTTTAAAACACAAAGGAGAAGAAACGATGATTCAGATTGCAGAAGCCCTTGGTCCCCATCCGTCATCTCTGTGGAAAATGGTCAAACAGAGTGGCGTGGATTATGTTGTTGGTGGCATGGATATGAGCCTGATCGAAACGGCCCGCAGTAAGGAAGAGTTGCCATGGGGGTATATGTCGCTCATGCGTCTCAAGACGGGTTACGAAGATGCCGGTTTTCAGTTTGACGTGCTGGAAAGTCGTCCGCCTCTGACAAAAGCCAAACTGGGTCTACCGGGACGAGACGAAGAAATTGAGACCGTTATCGACCTGCTCACCAATATGGGCAAGTTGGGCATTGGGGTTTGGTGTTATGAGTGGATGCCAGTGATGAACTGGTTGCGCACGTCCTCGACGATCCAATCTCGGGGCGGAGCCCTGGTGACCGGATACGACCACGACCTGATGAAAGACGCGCCATTGACAGAATATGGCGAAGTCTCCGAGGAGCAGTTGTGGGAAAACCTGGAGTACTTTTTGAAGGCGACCCTGCCAGCAGCCGAGGCAGCAGGCGTGAAAATGTCCATGCATCCGGACGATCCGCCCATCTCCCCCATCCGGGGTCTGGGCCGCATTATGCGCAGTGTTGAAAACTACCAACGCCTGATCGACCTGGTACCCAGTCCGGCCAATACCATCACCATGTGTCAGGGTAATTTCACGCTAATGACCGACGATTTGCCTTCTGTCATTCGTGATTTTGGCGAGCAGGGCAAAATCACATTCGTTCACTTCCGCGATGTCAAGGGCACGGTTACAAAGTATCAGGAAACCTTCCACGATGAAGGCAAAACCAACATGTTGGCGTGTATGGAGGCCTATCGGGACATCGGATTTGATGGGGTGTTACGCCCGGACCACGTGCCGACCATGGAAGGGGACAGCAACGAACGAGCCGGCTACTCATCTGTCGGGCGCTTGTTTGCAATTGGATATATCAAAGGGTTGCGAGAAGCAGTCTATGCAAATGCGTAGTTCGTACGAGGAGCATATTGTGGAATACAGATACTTAGGAAAATCTGGGCTGTACGCGTCGAGGATCTGTGTCGGCGGCGTGCAGCTCGGTTCAGAAGGCGTTTCTCAGAGCCAGGTAGATAAGCATCATCGGTGTTATGTTCGATGCCGATACTGCTTTGATTTCAGATATGAAGCAGTGGAAAGTGTCGATCCTGTAGGGATTGTCAGGCAGGTTGTTGGTGATTTGGTTTATATCGAGGGGGTTTTGTGAGAGTGTTACGTGATAGTCTTGTATTGCTGTTTTTATGTATTTGTACGCTGCCGGCCTCGGCGGAGAATGATCTGCAAGTATCCAATATTGCTGAACTGAATGTGGCGATTGCTTCTGCACAGCCTGGTGATCGCATTGTGATGGCCAATGGGGTTTGGCGCGACGCCGATATTCTGTTTGATGCCCAAGGAGAGCCCGAACGCCCCATTACGCTTGTGGCAAAAACACGAGGGAAAGTGATTCTAAGTGGGACTTCTCGACTCCGTATTGCTGGTCGGTGGCTCATTGTGGATGGCCTCTGGTTCAAAGACGGGGCGTTGGATAGGGGATCTGTTATTCAGTTTCAGAAAGATCGGGGAAATGCGGCGCATCACTGTCGGGTCACACAGACGGCGATCACGGAATACAACCCAGAATCTAAGGACGTGAACTATAAATGGGTGTCTCTTTATGGCACACACAACCGGGTAGATCACTGTTATTTTCGAGGGCAAAATCACGATGGACAGACGTTGGTGGTTTGGGTAGGAGATGGGCCCAATGACCATCTGATTGATCACAACTATTTTGCCGGGCGTCCACCCCTGGGCAAGAATGGGGGAGAAACCCTCAGGATAGGTACAAGTCATGTTTCGATGAACATGTCGCGAACAGTGGTGGAACACAATCTGTTTGAGCAGTGTAATGGGGAAATAGAAATTGTGTCGAATAAAACGTGCGGGAATATTTATCGGTACAATACATTTCGCGCATCGGAAGGTATGTTTACACTTCGGCATGGCAATGCCTGTCGGGTAGAGGGGAATTTCTTTTTGGGCAAGGGCACCAAACGGTCGGGGGGTGTACGCGTCATTGGGGAAGATCATTTGGTGGTGAATAATTATTTTGAGGGACTGGAAGGCACCGGAACAAGATCGGCTATTACACTCGTAGAGGGCATACCCGGTACACCATTAAATGGGTATTGGCAAGTGAAACGGGCATTGGTCGCTTTTAATACGTTTGTGGATTGTGCGCAGATTTTTGAGGTGGGCAATAGTTTTGGAACGCGCGGACGAGTATTGCCACCCATGCAGGTCGTTATTGCCAATAATGTCGCAGTAGGTCGTCCATCTGCGCCCTTGATTACACAGAAAGACGAGAAGCCAGACATTCGGTGGGTGGGCAATATGTATTGGGGAACCGAATTGGGCATGGATGCACATATGGGATTGGTTCGCAAAAATCCAATGCTTGAACAGCGTGAAGGGATCTTCAGGCCTTCGGAAAAGAGCCCTGTTATTGGAAGTGCCATTGGGCGTTATGGTGTTCTGTCAGACATTGATGGTCAAATACGTGACAAAATGGACGTGGGGTGTGATGAATATACTGCCGGTGCGATTCAGAATCGCCCCTTGAAACCAAGTGAGGTAGGACCTGCTTGGATGAAATAGGCCGGCGTGTTTTTGGACACGGGTGGCGCGTTTCTCGTCAATACAAGTGGCGACATGATTATGATCATGGCCAAGGAGACGTGCTAGCGGGCCATTGCAGGAAGGATTTGGATACATTGCAGTCCTGGATCAGATAGTTTCTATCAAGTCCGGTACTTGGGCACCATTGGCAGGTGCGCAGAATGCCCCTACGGTTCAACCTCCCGCCAGTGCAGTTGTTATTGCGCCTGGAGGCAATATTCAGGTGGCGCTCGATTCTTGTGCCGATGGTGGGTGGGTTGTATTGGATAAAGGGGTGCATGTTCTGTCCGATACACTCAGGATCCCAAGCAACATTACGCTATCTGGTCAGGGATTGGAAAGCATCTTGATGCTTGATCCTGAGCGCACCTTGTTTTGGCCGACAATTTACTCGAAGGCAACGATGGCAGCGGCATTCAGTTCTATGCACAGATGGATGGATGCAGTGACATTGACGTGCGTGATAATATTGCCCGAAACAATACAGGGTATGGTATTGAGGTCAGCCAAGCTGTGGGGGGCGTTCTCCAGAATAACACGGCATTGGATAATCGGCGTACAGAGCAAATTCATGTGGTTTCATCCAAACAGATAACCCAAAAGTAACGGATATCTTACTGCAAACTGGAGCGTGTCATGTTAGAGACTGCAGCAGAATCAGTGCGAGAACAGGTGAAGATCACCAGCATCAAGGCGATGACCGTTGGGCAACGCACGTGGATTAAAATTGAAACGGATCGGGGATTTGTTGGTTATGGGCCCGGTGGCCCAAGTGGGGTGATTGCTCGTGATGTGATTGACAATTTACACAATGGACGCTTGCCGCATTTGGGATTGATCGGGAAAGATCCTTTGGCGATACAGGTACATCATCACAATATGTTCTATGGCTTTCCTCAGCGGGGGCGTCAGATGAAGGTGCTGAGTGGGATTGATATGGCTTTGTGGGATTTGGCGGGTAAGATCCTGAATCAACCGGTGTCGGTGTTGTTGGGTGGCAACTTTCGCGATAAGATCCAGCTGTATTCTCACTGTGGGGGTGGTGATTTTCTCAGCCGCGAAGAGTGGCGGGATCGGGCCCAAAAAATGAAGGAGAGTCGTCTCGGTTTTAAAGCATTCAAGATCGATATCCATCATGTGCTGGGGATGCCGATGCAGCAGTATGCGCCGAGTATTGGTCCTCGCGAAACACGAAATGTGGCCCGCGCCTATGAACTTGCCCGCGAGGAATTGGGTGACGACATCGACATTATTGTGCATTGCCACAGCGAACTGGATGTGCCCACCGCGATCAAAGTTGCGCAGGCAGTTGAGCCCATCAAGCCTCTGTTTTACGAAGACCCTATCGCTGCTGCATATTCCGAAGGGTGGATGGCGCTGCGCCGTGCGACCCATTTGCCCATTATGACGGGCGAAAATCTTGCCCTTGCAGAGCAGGTTTTGCCCTTCCTGCAAAATCAGGCTGTAAACCATCTACAGCCTGACCTGATCAATGCGGGCGGTATTACCGGCACGCGAACCATTGCTGAACTGGCCGCGCTCTATCGCATTCCCGTATCTTTGCACAATGTGGGTGGCTTGGGCCTTAATATGGCATCACAGCAGTGGTCGGCCGCCGTTTTCAATTGTCCTTTGATGGAAAGTAGAGGGGATTCGGATCAGGCTCCCGAGGCACTGAGCAATACGCCGGTCATCAAGGATGGTTTTATGGAAGTTTCTACGCTACCGGGGCTTGGAATTGATCTTAATCAGGAATATATGAAAGAGGCACGGAACGAGGGCGAACCATGGTGGGGCGATGATTAAACCGTATGGGTCTACATTCACATTTTAAAAAGAAAGAAGAAACCATGTCTGACAAAATTCGATGGGGTATTATTAGCACGGCAGGAATAGCAGCAAGCGCTTTTATCCCTGCTCTTCGCGAGAGTGACCGCGGTGAGCTTGTTGCTGTTGCGAGCCGTGATCGTGATAAGGCTGATGCTTTCGCAAAGAAACACGACATTCCTACCGTGTTTGGAGATTATGAAAGCCTCCTTACAAGCGATGAAATTGACGCTGTTTACAACCCCCTGCCCAACACCATGCACGCAGAGTGGACCATTAAGGCAGCCGAGCACGGCAAGCACATCTTTTGTGAAAAGCCACTTGCTATGTCGGCAGATGAAATTACGGCTATGTCGGACAGTTGCGAACGTGCTGGTGTGAAGCTGATCGAAGCGTTTGTGTTTCTTTTTCATGACCAGACATTGAAACTTCGGGAGGTCTTAGACAGCGGTGCAATCGGAGATATTACGGCGACACACGCCTCTATGAATTTTCGCATCCCGCGCCCCTCTGATAACATTCGACTCAATAAAGAATTGGGTGGTGGCGGTTTGTTAGATGGGGGTGTTTATCCACTGACCTTTACACGCTTCGTATTTGGAGAAGAACCGATTTCTGTACAAGGAACCTGTTTCCTCGATCCGGAGTATGGCGTTGACATGCGGACAAGTGCTGTACTTGAATTCTCGGGCGGTCGTTTTGCTACCATCCAGATGTCTATGGACGGTCCTGGGGGGCAAGTCGCGGCAATCTATGGCGAAAAGGGTTTCATCAATATCCCTCAGCCTTACCACCCCAAGAAGGGTGCCCAGTTGTCAATAAGAACTCCCGATGGTGAAGAGGTATTCACTGTTGACGCGGACCAACGTCCATTTACACCGGCAATCAATCATTTCCACGACGTTCTGCTCGACGGAAAACCCTTGGCGGTACCGGCGACGAATGCGCTTGGCACGATTGCGATTGTAGAGGCGATTTTTGAATCTGCTCGGACAGGGAGTCGCGTTATGCTTTGATAAGCGTATACGGGCTACGTGTAAAAATGAAAAAGCTTACGTGTTAGGTATACACGTAAGCTTTTTTATTTGGATAAATGCTTTTTGTCTATTCTACAAATAACGCGTCAATGGAAACGGGGATGAGTTTTCCAACGGGGGATAATTGGCTTAGGTCGATCTTGGTGGAGTCACCCAAAACAGAGATGAGTTTGGCACGTGATTGCACGTGTTTCTTGTGAAAGTCGAGCATGGTGGTCATGTCGGCTTTTTGAATGGCTTCAAAGCGGGCTTTGCGCGGGTCGGGTGATAGGCCGCGATGTTCCCACGTTCTTATGGCGGGTAAAACATCGCGAAATTTAAACTTGGTGTCTCGGTATTGGTTGATAACAGAATTTTTGGTTTCTTCAAATCGTTCGGGTGTTTCTGGGAAGTTGTCTATGAGGTCGATAAAGGCTGTGATGGCTTCGGGTGTTTTGTCGGCTTGGCACCCGATATACCCCCACATGAGGTTTTGGTCGCCTGCGCGGGCGCCCAATTGGTATCGGGCAAATGTTGAATACGCCAGTGCGCGTGCTTCGCGAAGCTCTTGAAAGACAATGCTCGACATGCCGCCAGAGAAATAGTCATTGTAAAGATCTGCGGCAGGTCTTAAGGCTGTATCATATGGAACGTCGCCAAATTCTATGAAGATTTGGGCTTGAGCCGCTTCTTTGTGTACAAAACGGATTTCGTTTTGGGCCGCGGTTTGCGCCTTAAGAAACTCATAGGGTGGGACTTCTTTCAGTTCTTCGGGTATTGTTAGGTGCTTTTTGATGAGAGCGACAACGTCGTCTATGGGTTTTGCTCCCACGTAGAGGATCTTGTGTTGATACGTTGATAAGCTGCCAATGAGACCGTGTAAGTCTGATACGGTGAGTTTTTTCAGCGTCTCAGTAGAGATACGACGTTTATATATCGAATTGTCGCCATAACGGCTGTATTGGCGCAAAGCATTGCGTAGAGCTCGGGCATCTTTCTTTTCATCTTCTCGTTGGGTGAGTGTGATTTTAATGAGGTTATCCAATGTTTCTTGTGTTGCCAAAGGATGTGTGATATGGTTTTGCAAGAGTGCAAGAGAGGCTTCAAAGTTTTCGTTTAAACCAGATATGGAGATGTTGGTTTGGTGGTCTTCTACCCCCATGTTGAAATCGGTACCCAATGTATACCAAGTTTTTTTGAGGTCTTCAGCGCTGAGGTCGCCTGCACCGGATTTGTCCATCAGGGCTTTGACCATACCCAGTCTGTCGTCTTGGTAACTGCCGATGTCTACAGAGATCGTAAGGGCAAACAAATCGTTGACGGGATTGAGGATGTAATAGAGTTTGACACCGTCTTGAACTTCAAAGATCTGATAATCTTTTTCAGTAATAAAAACGGGTTCGATAGGTTCTACAGGTGTGTCAAGAATGTTTTTGGTAAATGTTGACTGGCGCGTGGGATCAATGTCGATTTTGACCAATTCGGGTTTTTCAATCTTGGGAATTTCCTGTTGCTCGTCTATGCGATAACCAACGACATAACCCTCACTAAAATATTTTTTTGCAACGGTCATGATGTTTTCTTTTGATACCTTTTCCATGCGTGTAATTTCAGCTACTGTATCATCCCAATCTGCAAAAGAAAGAAATGAATTGCTTAGGTTTCCCACGCGACTGCGGTTAGACTCATGGCCCCGTTTTTGACCTTTTTTAAAGTCGGTGATAATGGCTTTGAGAATGGTGTCGTCAAATTGCCCTTGTTTAATGAGCTCAATTTGAGAAAGCAATAATTGTTCGACTTCTTGGAGTGTTTGGCCCTTTTTGGGGACGCCCCAAAGTGTTTGTAACCCGTAATCATTGAGCAATCGGGGGCTGCTGCCTGCACTGCGAACCTGTTGTTTTTGAACCAAATTGAGGTTGATCAAACCCGCCGTGCTGTTGTCTAAGATCATGTCGAGCAACTTGAGTGCTTCTGCATCTTCTGCGTTTCTGGAGGCGGTTCTAAAGGCAATGAGCACATATTCTTCGCCCTGAAATTTAACGGTGTCGCGCAAGATTTTTTTGAGAGGTTTTTCTTGCCACTTTTTGGGTTTGGGCAATTCTTTCGGCTTCCAGGCTGAGAATTGTTGGTCAATAATTTGAATGGTTTCATCGATGTCTATGTCGCCTGATATGCAAATGGCCATATTGTTGGGCACATAATATGTGTTGTAAAATTCATATATGTTTTTAATGGAAGGATTTTTGAGGTGCTCAACCTTGCCGATGGTGGTTTGTTGGCCATAGGGATGTTTTTGAAAGAGGTTGGCCATCACCACTTCCCAGATACGGGTGCGCTTGTCATCAATGGTTCGGTTTTTTTCTTCATAGACGACTTCGAGTTCTGGTTGGAAAAGGCGAAAGACAGGGTTTTGGAACCGTTCGGTTTCTATTGTGGCCCAGTTTTTGAGTTGGTTGGTTGGTAAGTCCACTTTATACACGGTTTCTTCATGCCAGGTATGTGCATTGACCAACATTTCGCCCATTGATTTAAACATTTTGTCGAGTTCACCCGGAATGGCGTATTGTGCGGCCAATTGAGATTCTTCGTTGATTTGAGCATAGATGGCCTTGCGTTTTTCAGCGTCTTTTTCTTTAAAGTGGTCTTCATAAAGTTTTGTGATGCGATCAAGATGTAATTTTTCTTTTTGGTAATCTAATGTGCCATAATTTTGTGTGCCTTTAAAGAGCAGGTGTTCTAAGTAGTGTGCCAATCCGGTCGATTCGGATGGGTCGTGTTTGCTGCCTGCACGCACGACAATTTCTGAATAAAAACGCGGTTCTTCTCGGTTTTCTGTGAGGTAAACCGTAAGGCCGTTGTCGAGTTTGTAGATGTGCACATCCATTGGGTCGTCGGGGTTGGGCGCGTTGACGCGTGTGAACTCAGCAAAGGTTGTGGATGTGAAGGTTAATAATATGGCAAATACAAAACATATTGTGCGGTGTTTCATAGAGACTCCTTGATTGAGAAAATAAGATGCTTTGTTTATTCAGACGTTAAAGAGGGTGTATAAGATTCATTCGTATGATGGCATAATATAATATATATGGGATTGATGATGTCAATCCACCTTTTTTTTAGTTGCACCTCGGTTTTATAAACCGAGGCTTTTTGCGTTGGGATAATGGGTGAACGTTTTGAAGCATTTGGATAAGCGATTTGAACAAGATGTTTTAGGTGGCGTTGATTACTATTCTCAATCGAATGTACCTTTAAACAATTAAGAGGTGTATATCTTGTTAAAATTTCAGTTGCTTAGGAATTTTATCGTGAATTCTGTATCTGTCAGTAAAGCTGGAATGCTAATTGCGAATAGAGGGGTATAAAAATCTGGTTCGTTTTGAGATACGGGTTTTGAGGAGGCCATTATGAAGGTGCTTCATGTTTTGGACTTTACACTGCCGCATCGGCAAAGTGGATATAGTTTGCGAAGCAAGTCAATTGTAGACACGCAAAACTGGTTGGGTATGGAGCCGGTCGTGTTGACGCGGTCTGGCGGTGGGGCAAAGGTTGAAGCCATTGATGGGGTGCCTTATTGGCGTAATGGCATGGAGACTTATCTGGAGCAAATGGCAATGCATTTAGGAGCGTTTCATTTGCCCGATACACCACGCATTTGTCGGGTTGGGCAGGAAATTCAGTTTGGCAAGCAGATTGCCAGCGTTATTGAGGCAGAAGCACCCGAGGTGATTCATGTGGCTTCACCAGAGCGCAATGCGCGTGTGGCAATTGACGTGGGGCACCGGCATGGTTTGCCAGTGGTGTATGAGGTGCGGGGTTTGTGGCATGAGAGCAGTGTGGCGCAGGGTTGGATCGATGTGGATTCAGATGTTTATCAGGCACAACAAACCATGCACGTTCAGGCGATGCAAGATGCAGATGTGGTGGTGACTCTTTCTGAGGTATTGAAAGCAGAATGTGTGCTTGAGGGAATTGATGAGACTAAGATTTTTGTGGTGCCCAATGGCGTGTCTGAAGCCCGTTGTGTCGTTGATGAACGTTGTGATGAATTGGCACAGCAATTGGGTATTGGCACAAAAGATGTTGTGTTGGGTTATGTGGGGTTGGTGCGTTCGCTTGAAGGGCTTGAAGGGTTATTGGCAGCGTGTCAGTGTTTGCAAACGCGGTATGGGCATATAAAAATATTGATTGTGGGTGGTGGGCGCGATTTGGATCGATTGAAACGAGAGGCACAGGTATTGGGAATTGGCGATCGAGTGATCTTTACAGGCGAAGTGCCCCATGAAAAAGTGGATGCCTATTATTCTTTGTTAGATGTGGTGGTCATTCCCCGTACACGCGGTCGCGTAACAGAATTGGTAACACCGTTGAAGCCCTATGAAGCGATGGCAAAAGGCAAGGCTTTGGTGGTGAGTGATGTGGCCGCGTTACGAGAAATGGTCATAGATGGTGAGACAGGCTTGGTATGTCGTGCTGATGATGTGGATGATTTAACACGTGTGTGCGGTGAACTCATCGGAAATGCGCCCTTACGCCAATACTTGGGAGATTGTGGTCGCGCGTGGGTGCGTCGTGAACGAACCTGGGAAACGGTGGTCAAACGATATGAAAGTGTGTATGACTACGCGGTTCAAAAAAGAAAGCCCCATTTTCCTGCACGCATCAAGTCACAGAGTAAACAAATCGCTTTTTACAGTCAGCATTTGGTAGGGGTAGGGCATCATTTTCGCAATCGTGAGATTGTGGGTGAATTGTCTAAAATGCACGATGTGCTTTTTCTCGATGGTGGACGTCCTATTCCGGGTGCTGATTTGGCAGAAGGAGTTACCCATCTTTCGTTGCCGCCGCTGCGTGCTGGTTCTAATGGCCTGATGCCCGAAGGTGACACATTGAATGGCGATACTGTATTGCAAAAGAGACAATCGTTATTGACCGATTCGCTGATGCAAACAAAACCGGATGTGTTTTTAGTTGAATTCTTCCCCTTCTGCAGATGGTCATTGCGCGGTGAAATTGTGGGTGCCATTGAAACGGCTATGCGCGCAAACCCCAATGTGAAAGTGGTGTGTTCTTTACGTGATGTGCCTACGCGTGCAAAAAGTGATGTATTACAACCGATAACGGCATTTCCCGAACGGCATGATGGCGATGCGATGCGGTTTTATTCGGTGCCTTTTGGCGGCGCACATCATGAGCAAATGGCTTTTAATCGGCGGTATTATGAGGAAGTGGTGCCCACGTTGAATGCCTATTTTGATGCGGTGTTGGTACACGGTGACCCCAAACTGTCTCGATTGGAAGATCACTTTCCATGGGTTGCTGACATAGGCATTCCGGTGGTGTATACAGGGTTTGTAGCGGAAAAACTCGGGGATGTATCTCGGCTGGAAAATATGCCCACCCAATATGTGTTGGTCAGTGCTGGGGGTGGCGCTGAAGGGCTTGCGATTGGGGCCCCTTGTATTGAAGCGTGGAAACTGTTGGATAAAGAGAGCGTGCTTGAGGGACGTGAGATGGTGATTTTTGCAGGTGCATTTATTGATGAAACACATTTTGAAGCGTTGCGTGATTTGTGTGGCGATGGGCCGTTTCGGATTGAACGCTTCACGTCCAACTTTTTAGCTTGGATGAAACACGCCGATTTATCGATCAGCCGGGCGGGATACAACACTTGTATGAATGTACTTGAGACAAAAACACCATCCATATTGGTACCGAGCATTGCAATGGATGATCAAGAGTTTCGTGCGCAGCGATTGATGAAT